>Ga0208279_1000502_pt1 | contig 30974 bp, 24 predicted proteins | sample AntAceMetag02UKM_FD_184766 | JGI IMG/M metagenome (GOLD analysis project Ga0208279, IMG submission 184766) | Saline lake microbial communities from Ace Lake, Antarctica - Antarctic Ace Lake Metagenome 02UKM (SPAdes) (version 2) | ecosystem: Environmental > Aquatic > Non-marine Saline and... | reverse complement strand
TAGGTACTTTGACCTCACGATCAAACTCCAGGCCAGCCACTTGCAACTCCAACGCAAAAGCCCGCTGGTACACGATCTCTCGAAACCCCGGTCCCAGCGTTCGATGTACTTCTAACGCGCAGACAATGATCGCGCCGGTGGCGTCGTCAAAGTCGTATCCATGCGTGGAATACCCAGCGCGCCGCTCTTGTAGCACTACGCCAGTATTCGGTGATCTGCTCGTATTCGTATTCCAGATCCTTCTCAGCATCCATTTCTGCTTCCCCACTTCGTGCTTTTCGTGTTCTCTTCGACTATTCGTGTTTCTTACTGAGAACCCCTGGCGCAACGGAAACCGCCGTCGTTGTTCGTGGCATCAGGAAGGAGCCTGCCGCGGTTGGCGCCGCGCACGAGGTTCGGTACGATGTCCCACGAGCCCCCGCGCAGCACCCGATATGCCCCGGAAGAAGGCCCTGTCGGATTCACCTGCCGCCCGGAGGCATACTCCCCATACCAATCCGCCACCCATTCCCACACGTTGCCCGCCATATCCAGCGCATTGCACCAACTGGCGCCGGCCGGCAGACTACCTACCGGCACCGTGCGCCCCGAACACTCCCCGAAGTGTGCCCGTTCACAGGTTGGCGCATCATTGCCCCACGGATAGATGTGCCCGTCCGGCCCTCGCGCCGCGTACTCCCACTCCGCCTCGGTGGGCAATCGGCCCCCGACCCATTCACAGTAAGCCGCCGCCCCGTACCAGGACACCTCAATCACTGGGTGTTCCACATAGCCGTTCCTGGACCGGAACTCGCCGCTCACCCGTTCGATCAGGCAGTCCTCGTCCTCCAGCTCCAGCCAGGTCGCGCTCCCCTCCGTCTGATTGCCCCGCTCGTTCAGAAAGGCCGCGAACTGCGCGTTGGTCACCCCGGTCTGGTCCATCCAAAAGCCGTCCAGCGCCACGGTGTGTACCGGTTGTTCATCGCTGTCGCCCTCTGTGCTGCCCATCTCGAACTCCCCGGCCGGGACGTAGACCATCACCATCCCGTCGGTGGGGCGGGTCCAGGTGTCGCCCAGCGAGGAGCCAGCAGGTGTGGGGGAAGGCGGCGGCAGCGACGTGGCTCCACCTCCCGCACTTGTCAGCGCTCCTGCCACCAGTATCAGCACTCCCACCACCAACGCCAACGCCAACAAGGCCACCCCGCCCAGCGCCCAGGTCCACGCGGGTATGCGCTTGTGCCAGGCTGGGGCGGCGGGCTGTGCCCCCGGCATCACCTTCGTCGGCTGCCGCTTCGGTGGGGCCGGGCGCGCCTGGGCGACCGCTCCACCGCCGCCCATCGCCGCCCCCATCTCAGCCGCGCTCTGGAAGCGGCTGGCAAGCGGCAGTTCCATCGCTCTCAATATTATCGCTTCCGTCTTGCCGCTCACTCGGGGATTCAAACTCCGCACCGGCACGAATTGGTCCGGGGCCGCCATCCGGTCGCTGGCCGTCGGCGGAGCCTGCCCCGTCAGCGCGTGGTACAGCGTCGTCCCCAGGCTGTACAGGTCACTGCAAGGGCCGGTGTGACCTGGCTGGGTGCCGTACTGCTCCGGCGGCGCGTACTCCGGCGTCCCCATCCCCCGCATCACCGTCCGCGTGCGCGGGTCACGCGGGTCCCACAACTTCACCAGCCCGAAGTCCACCAGCACCGCCCGCCCGTCGGGGCGGATCATCACGTTCTGCGGCTTGACGTCGCGGTGGATGATTCCCTGGGCATGGCAGTGCGCCAGCGCGTCCAGCAATTGGTCACTCCACTCCAGCACCTGCGCCTCCGGCAGCGAGCCCTCCCGTTCAATACGGTCGGCCAGACTCTCCCCCTCGACGAAGTCCATCACCAGGTACGCGTTGCCTCCTTCTTCAAAAAAGTCGGTCACCCGCACCAGGTGAGGATGGTTGAGGCGGGCCAAGATCACGGCCTCCTGCTCGAACTGGGCCCGCAGTTGGGCCAGCGCGCGGGGATTGAGCCCCGGCTGGGGGATCATCTCCTTGAGCGCCATGGGAGCCTTCAGTCGCGTGTCCCAGGCGCGGTAGACCGCTCCCATCCCCCCTTGCCCCAGCGGGGAGACGATGCGGTAGCGATTCTGCAATACGTCACCTGCGGTCAGACTCATTTTTTTCCCTCTGGCGTGTACGTGATCTACGGCGAGACTACTCTGCCCTACCATGGCGGCCGCATGCCGATGACGTGCTCCAGTTGCACGAGTTGGATTAGGATAGCGCCAGGCTGGCCAGCCTGAGCCTGGGCCTGGATCAGTTCCATCGGCACGGCGATTTCGATCCGGTCGCCCTCGGCGCTGACAACGGTGATACCGGCTGCCTCCAGTTGGGCCACCAGTGCGGCGGTGTCCTCCGTGTCCAGCGTGTCCAGGACGAGCGTGGCGCGGATATTCCCTTCGGGGGTGAGCAGACCGTACTGCTGGGCCAGTTCCAGTGCTGTTTGCTCGCCTACCTGCTGGTAGAGCGTCAGCATTTCCTTGTATAGGGCGTGTAGTTCAGGGTTGTTGAGGATAGCAGCCAACTCCGGGTACTGTTCAGCCAGCTCGGCCGGGGAGGGAGTCGGCGAGATTGTTGGGGTGGCCGTGGGGATTGCTGGCGTGGGCGTGGGCGTGAAGGTGGGACAGGGTGTGGAAGTCGGCTGCGGCGTCACGGTGGGGGTGGGCTCCCGAGTGGGAGTGGATGGGGGCGTTGAGGTCGCCGTGGGCAAGTCAGGAGGCGATGCGGGTGCGGCTGGCTCCTCAGGCCGCAGCCAACTGCAGCCCGATGTTGCCAGGAGCAACACCCACAGGATGCAGATTGCGAATTGCCGGTTACGGATTCCTATCTGTCTGTGTGCCATTATCTCACCTCTTTCTGTCCTGGCAAGCGTCTATCAAGGCTTCGCCTCAAAGCGACGAGTGGGCCAGGGCAGCAGGAGTAGCGCTTCTGCGCTCGCGACGGATTATCAAATGCCTCGCCCTGCGGCTGAACCGTCATGTCCAGCCGGAGCAAGGTGCATACTGAGCGGCTTTTGAAACGATGCCCGAATTTGTGAAATTGGTTGGTTTAGTTGCGAGGGTTGCTGTTCAGACCTTCGCAAGGGTTTTCTTATCGCTGTACGACGGACACCTGGTACGTATTGTCGCCAATACCCGGCGCTGTGCCTGCATTGACCATCACGAAGTAGGTCTTGCTGACGTCGAGTGTGCACTTCACGGACTTGTCCTGGTCTCCTGGGGTTTCCCCTGTATAGCACAGAAGTTCGTATGTTCCACCGCCTTTGTCCTCGTAGATCAGGGCGTCCCAGTTGGTGCCAGATGGCAGGTTGGTGAATTGCAGCCAGACTTTCTCTACACTGTTCGGGTTACTCAGCGAGTAGTAGTCCTGCATATCCATAGCGCTGAAGGAACCGTCACAAGTAGCGCCCACCGTGCTGGACCCGCGTTGAGTTACCGAATCCGGTTCATAGGGATTGCAGGTGATGGTTTCCGGTTCTCCGGTACCAAATTGCCTGGTTGTGAGAGGTATATAGACTGCGTTGGCACCCAGTTCGTAGCACGCTGTCACCTGCACATCATCCAGCCAGACAATCTCGCTTGGGGATGTTCGGTTGCTAATTAAGTAGAATACGAGCGCGAGAGGCTTTCCAGATACCTGGGCTAAGTCACTGCTGGACAGTGGTTCCGATTGGCGATCGCTCCAACCTGTTCCCGCGCCGATCGACCAATAGGCTACTGTCTCGTCCAGATAACCCTGGCTATCCAACATCCATAGGACGTAAAAAGCAGCGTCAATCTCGTTCTCATTGGCATACAGTCTGCTGTACGAGGCTTGGAGGAAGGTCAGCCTGCCAGGAGCCTGGAATCCTTGCCCAAACGCGTCACAGTCCGTACTAGCATCGACGAGATCTGTGTCCGATCCGTCGGTCTCGTCCACCATGGCCAGGGAGTAGGATGCTGAATTGTAATCGACTGTGCTATAGTATACCTTCTGATCCAGGATGGACCAGTATTCTATCGAGCCGGTTCCATCGCCGAACTCCACTACATCCATCTGAGGGTTCCAGAGCATATTCATGCATGTCTCCGACGGAGACCGGGGCGATGTGCTTCCAGTGACCCTCACGCCTGGGTTTAGCACTCGAAAACGTACCCCCGCCTGGCGCAGGGCCTGGGCATGCTGGTACGCCCACTGAACGTGGGCCTCATCCTCAATCTCAATCTTAGTCTCAATCGGCTGCTCGGCGACTATTACTTCTGCCTGTGCCTGTTCCGTCATTCCCGCCACGGGCAGCGACGACGAGGCTTCATAGACCGTGGATTGGATATCCCCCTCCGGCGCGGCAGGCGTGTTGATTGGTGGCGCCGGCAGCGGGTTCGTGCTGAAACGTATCCCTGCCTGGCGCAGGGCCTGGGCATGCTGGTATGCCCACTGGACGTGGGCCTCATCCTCATCTCCGTGCTCATCCTCAATCTCAATCGGCTGCTCGGCGACTATTGCTTCCGCCTGTGTCTGTTCAGGCGTTCCTACCACGGCCAGCGGCGGCAGGGCTTCGTAGATCGTGGATTGGATATCCTCCTCCGGTGCGGCTGGAGTGTTGGTTGGCGCGGGTTGCTCCTGGATGGCAGGCGCGACCGCGCCTGCGCTGGGTGGAGGCAATGCCTCTGCCTCGAGCGCGTTCCATACCAGACTCAATCCGATCAAGCATATTCCAGCGGCGACGAACGGCAAGATTCTTTTCATTTCGCGTCTCCCTTCAATATGGGCTTTCCATTGCGATGAAGCCGGCTTGCTCCTCATCCAGTCTCGTGTTCCTGGATTGCCTCAGACATCTCCCACAGGTATGAGAGCCAGAACGTGGTCTTGACGCTGCCTACTCACGGAGGAGCAGGCGTATTCGCTCCGCCTCCACCTCCATCACCTCCACCAGGAAACGGGTTGTACCAGAACATCCCCTCGGGCGAGGTGGTCACTGCCATCCCGTTCTCCATTACTGACACTCTCCAACGCCACTCCCCGGTTTCGCCAGGCAGAGCCGTGGTCCAGCTCTGGGTGGTCAACAGATCGCTCTGGATTGTGTGCATACTCTCGGGGTGGTAGAGCGTGACCTGATACGCCTGCCCTGTACCCAGCGAGCCGCTCCATTGGCAGGTGACAGGGCTGTTGTATTCGCCTCCTGAGGCTGGGGCTACCAGCGCGGGTTGGGTGGCAGCCTGCGGTGCGGATGTCGCTGTGGCTGCAGTCGCCCGGGGCGTCGCCGTGGTCAGTGGTGTCGCCGTGGCCCTCTGCGTTGGGCTTGGCGCGTGCGTTGGTGTCTGGACCGGCGTCCCGGTGGGCATGCGAGTGAGCGTACGCGTCGCCGTGGCCGACGGCGCAGGAGAGGGTGATGGCGTGTCCGTTTCACCCACGCTGCTTGGAGTAACAGGGAGCGCCGTCTCCACGGCCGGCGTCGTAGGTGCGGCGACGCCTCTCCCAGTCACTATCCTCGTTATCACCGCCCCTCCTCCCACCAGCAATCCTATCACCAGCGCCAGCGCGGCCAGTCCTACCAGCGCCCAGACGCACCCGGGGATGCTGCGACGGGATGGGGCGGCCGATGGCGCTCCAGGCATCACCTTCGTCTTCTCACTGACGGGCACAGCCGGAGCATCACGGTCGGGGAGTTGTGCCGGAGCCGGGAGGCCGGTAATCCCTAGCGCCTCTCCCATCTCCGCCGCGCTCTGCCAGCGCTGGGAACGGGCCAACTCCAGCGCCTTCAGCACCGCTTTCTCTGTAGTGAGACTTATCTTGGGCATCGTCGCCCGCGGCGTCACGAACCGTGCTGGGTCCGCTATGCGCAAGGTCGCCGTCGGCGGGGCCTGGCCCGTGAGCGCGTGGTATAGCGTCGCACCCAGGCTGTAAACGTCGCTCCGCGTATCGGTGTGTCCCATCTCCACGTCGTACTGCTCTGGCGGCGCGTACTCCGGCGTCCCCATCCCCCGCATAGCCGTCCGCGTGCGTGGGTCGTTGGGATCCCACAACTTCACCAGCCCGAAGTCCACCAGCACCGCCTGCCCATCGGGCCGGATGATGACGTTCTGGGGCTTGACGTCCCGGTGGATGATACCCTGGCTGTGGCAGTAGGCCAGGGCCTTCAGTAACTGGCCCGCCCAGGCTACTACCTGGGGTTCCGCCATCGCCCCCTCTCGCTTGATGATGTCAGCCAGGCTCTCCCCTTCGACGAAGTCCATCACCAGATAGGCGTTGTCTCTTCCCTCGAAGAAGTCGCCGACCCGCACCAGGTGGGGATGATTCAGGCGTGCCAGGATTTGCGCCTCCTGCTGGAACTGCTGGCGCAGTTGGGCCAGGGTTTGAGGATTCAGATCGAGCTGCGAGGTCATCTCCTTGAGCGCCACGGGTACGTCCAGCCGGCTATCCCAGGCGCGATAGACTGCCCCCATCCCCCCTTGTCCCAGCAAGGAGGCGATACGGTAGCGATCCTGCAGTACTTGTCCGCTTGTCAGTGCCATACATCACCTCCGGTCAGATAGAATGGAAGTTGAGTTTCACCCGCCCCAGCCGTACCTCATCCTCGCTGTTGAGCGGATGTGGTTGCCCTGGCGTCAACCTCTGTTGGTTGACGTAGGTGTAGTTGGTGCTGTTCAGGTCCTCAATGGAGACCTGGGTGCCCTGGATGAAGATGCGAGCGTGCTGGCGGGAGACACCTCCCTCATCCCCGCCGTGGTCGGTCAGGTCAATATCAGGGAAGACGTTGCTGACCGGGTCCTCCCGTCCGAGGATGATCTCGGTCCTGCCGGGCGGGAAGGGTAGCGTGGCGTTGGTGCCCTGGACGACCAGTCGGTACTGGAGCGCCGGAGATGGATAGGCTGGTGGAGGAGCAGGGGCCGCTGGCGGGATCGGCACAGGCGGCGCTGGCGCGGGCGGCGTCGGTGGGGCCGGCGCTGGCGCAGGCGGCGGAGCCGGTGGCGCGGCAGCGCCAACTGACGAACCGCACATGTCACAGAAGTGGCTGCCAGGCTCCAATTGAGCGCCACAATTGGGACAGATCACGCCGGCCTGCGCCGGGGCGGGTGCTGCCGCCGGAGAAGGTGGAACAGGGGCGGCAGCCGGCGGCGGCGGGACCGGGGCTGCCGGGCCTAAAGCAGCACCACAGTTATCACAGAATGTCTCACCGGGCGTCACGGGTGCACCACAGACGGTGCAGGCGCCTGCCAGAACGGTGGGAGCGGGCTGTGCCGAGGCTGCGGCCGGCGGCATCGCTGCCGGTACCGCTCCTCCCAACGTCGCTCCACACTCATCGCAGAAAGCGGCCCCATCAGGCTGTTGCGAACCACAATTTGGACATACAGGCATGGCTTTCCTCCTTTATGAATCTGCAAGCCTACAAATCTACAAGTCTGCAAATCTGCAGTCTACTAATCTTCCAGTTTTTGCGTCAACTTGCGCGTCTCGTAGCGCAGTTTCTTCGTGCCACGGGCCGAGAGGCCCTCACCGTGCTCCAGCCGCTCGGCCTCCTCCTGCGCAGTCTGGGCCAGTTCCTCCTCCCCCAGTGCCAACAGGCGGGTGGCGGCAGCCCGCAGTTTCTGCGTCGCCCCGGCGATGTTACCCACCGCTGCCTCGTCCAGCGCCCGCGTCTGCAACTTGTGTGCCGTCACCTTCTCGATGACGGTCATTACATAAGGGTTGGTCTGCGTCGCTTGAGCCGGATCGGCCGTGAAGCCCAGGATGACGTCGGTCTTCGCCTTCTCCCCCACCACACCTGTTGCAGCCACATCGTAACTTACCTCGGCCTGAGCGATGCGGTAGGTGCCTGGCTGGCGGGGTGGGATGAGCATCTCGACCAGCACGCTCTGGCCTTGCTCCCGGTCCATATCGCCCAGCGTGATCTGGACGTCGCGGTCCGAAAGAGCGCGATGGCCCAGTTTGGCGATCAGTGGTGTCACCCGCCAGACCGCCCGGGGCATCACCCCCGGTAACAGCCGCAGGATCATCTCTGCGTTCTGCACGACGGTAGCCTGGGCCGCCCGCACGTGCTGTTCAAACGTGTGCAGGATGGCGGCAGGCTGGTTCTCGGGGATGAAGTCGGAGGTGCCGCCGCTCGCCTGGGCGATGTCGTCCAGGAGTTGCTCGTTCCACTCCTCTCCCAGCCCCAGTGCGGCGATGGCGACGTTCTGCCCTCCAGCCTCGGCGGCCAGGCGGCGGCAGACGTCCTCGTCGCCAAAAGTCTCCCCGTCGGTCAGGAGGAGCATGCGGCTGACCCTGTCGGACCCCAGGCCCTTCCGCAGTTCCTCCAGCCCCTTGCGCATGCCGCGTGACATCTCGGTGCCACCGCCGTCGCGGATGTGCTCGATCTGGCGTTTGAGCCCGGCAGAGTCGGTGACCGGCTGGCTCGGAGCGATCACTTTCACCTTATCGTCAAAAATGACGACGGAGGCCAGGTCTTGTGGTCCCATGCGGTCGATCGCGAGTTTGGCTGCTTCTTTAAGGCTGGCCAGTTTCCTTCCGCTCATTGAGCCGCTATGATCCAGCACCAGGCCGAAGTTGAGCGGCATTTGGACGTTGGCGATTGCGCCGGTGGGCATGGCCTCAATGAGCACGTAGACCAACTGCTGGCCTCCGGTGGCAGGGAACATAGTTTTATTGATCTGGACGGCTAATTGGACTTCTCCAGGCATAAATGTACCTCCTCATTATTCCAAATGACCCCTTACTCCCTACTTCCTACTCCCTACTTCCTACTCCCCACTCCCCACTCCTATGGACCTACAAATCCATCGCGCTGACCACGAGCGCGCTCATGTTGTCTGTGGCTCCAGCCTCCAGAGCACGGCGGACGACCTCGTCGCAGATCCGCTGCGGCTCGTTCTCCAACAACATCATCTCCTCCAGTCCGTCATCGCCCAGGCTTTCCCAGACGCCGTCGCAGCACAGGAGCAGCCGGTCGCCCGGTGTCAATTGCAGGCTGAATACATCCACTTCCACGGTCTGACTGTCTCCCACGCTGCGATATAGGACCCCTTTCTGCGGGTGATTGGCTGCCTCCTCAGGCGTGATCTCGCCTGTCTCAATGAGCCGCTCGATGACGGAATGGTCGGTCGTCACCTGGCGGAGCGTGCCCGCGTGCCAGTGGTAGGCGCGACTGTCGCCAACGCTGGTGATAACTGCAAAGTCGTCACGCACCAGTGCTGCTGTGAGCGTCGAGCCCATATCGCTGCCACTGCTCTGCGCGGCGGCGTACACCTGCGCGTTGGCGTCCTCGACGCTCTCGCTGATGATGGCGGTGAGCGTCTCTGCCAGGCAGGCCTCCCCGCTCAGTTCAGCCATCAGCACACGGAAGGTGATCCCCTGGGCCAACGTCTGGACGGCGAGGCGACTGGCGACCTCGCCGGCCTGATGCCCGCCCATCCCGTCGGCCACGGCGAGGAGGCTCAGCGCCGGGGTGGGCCGCCCCTCGTATAGCGGCGTCAGCCTGAGTGCCAGGAGGCTGTCCTGGTTGATTGTTCGATCCGGCCCTTTCTCGGTGCGGAGGCCGACGGTGAGCCACACACCTCGGGCGAAGGGTGGCCTTTCCGGTGAGGGTTCCTCGACCTCGATGGCGAAGGTATGCCCTCCGAACGGAAACGTCTCTTCCGTCTCTCGTCTCTCGCTCACTGCCTCCGGTGGGGTCAGCCACTCGTGCAGCAGGCAGGTGGCTGGGCGGGCCAGTTCCGCGCCGCAGGCGGGGCAGAAAGATTCGCCGGCCGGGGTCTCTGCGCCGCAGGCAGGACAACGCTGCCGGTCATAAGCACGGTAGGTGGCATAATCGGCCTGGCGGGCCACCAGTCCCAGAACCTCATACCGCTCTTGCAGGAGCGTGCCGGGGGGCAGACCACCCACCTCACCTAACCCCCCGGCCTCCATATTCTCCACAGGCGCGGCCTCTGCCGGCGACGCCAACGGCGCACCGCAGGCGTGGCAGAACTTCGCCCCAGTTCGATTCTCGGCTCCGCAGGTGGTGCAGATGGTCATTACCGTTCTTACTCCTGCAGGCTCAGATTATCCACGTACGCCCAGGTATTGTACCATGCACGGTCATTGTAGTATGGTGAGTCGTACTCGCGGCTCCAGATAGAGATGTACAGAGTGATGTTCCTCCCCTGAAGCAGGAGATTGTTCAAATCCAAAGTCACCGTCCTCCATCCCGAGTCCCACTGCGTCCCCGCAACTGAGGAGGCGCCGGAGCGACCACCGCAGAAAACCAATCCGGCGTCTGAAACCACCAGCGTCCCCTCGGGATTGAGCGCTGTGCTGATGCACTGGGCATTCCGTTCGGTGTCCGAGACTTGAGCCGGAGGACGGTCCACGGAGACCTCGAAGGTGTCGTAATACCCTTTGGCGCCTGTGACGACGTCATAGGAGATAACCCGGTACTCCAATCGCAAATATCGTTGGTCCACCGTGAAAGTTTGAGAGATACACCCGTAACCTACGGGGATTGAGCGGTTCGGAGCATTCGGTTCGCCAAGCAAGGCCCGGTGGTTTCCTTCAAAGAGAACCACGCTCTGGGGCATCCCGCCACCATGTCCGTTGAGTGGGAATGGTCCCTGCCCGGTATTCCACCCACTCAGCCCACTCTCAAAATCACCATTGGCAAAGGGGGAGTAGTCTCGTACCCCCAGCGGCAGATAGGTGTGCCTGCCGACGATGGTGATATCGGTGGTGGTGTCAGCAGAAGCGGCCTGGGGGGTAGCGGTGATGAAAGTGCTGGCGGTAATGTTCAGTGTGGCGGTGGCGGGGATCGTGACGCTGACGATGAACGTAGACGTCGCGCTTCCGCTCACTGTGAGGGGGAGCAAGGCAGTGCCGGTGGGCCAGTTGCCGCCTGCCAAGGTGACCGACCAGCCGCGCGAGTTGGTCGCTTCCAGGTCGAAGGTATCGGTATTCGTGCCGGTATTGGTGAGGACGTGAGTATAGGCGACGACGGTGCCTGGCTCGCCCTCCTGGCTGTAGCCGGGAGACAGCGCGACGCCAGCAGCCTGCCTGACGGCGGCGGTATCAATGGCGGCAGGCGCTGCATTTGTGTGCATACCACCCAGGAGCAGAAACAGGGCGGTAAGCAGCAATGCGCCCGCCGACACACCCGCGATGAGATGTGAAATCTTCTTTCGCATTCTTATACCTCCTCAACTAATTCGTTGCGGACCTGACGGGTTTTCCGAAACCTGTCAGGTCTTGGCTTGCTGATGACGGTGGTGGTGGTCATTATGGTATCTTGACCTATCTGGTTGGCGGCGGCTCTTCACCATTGCCATTATCATCATCGTCATCATCTGGCATCAGGTCGTCTGACATAGGCGTTGGTGACAGTGTCGGCATAGGCGTCATGGTCGGCATCGGCGTATGGGTAGGGGCCGGCGGTCGCTGCGTGGGGGTGGGTGTGTGGGTCGGCATAGGTGTGGAGGTCGGCGCGCCAGCCGGCACCGTGTCGGTCGGCTGGTCGGGTGATGTGGAGGGCGCTGCGGCCGGCGCGGTCAGCGCGGTCGCCTCGGTGGGCGAAGCCTCCACCGTGGCCGTGGGTGCGGGAGTGGGCGTCGGCGTTGCCCGCGGCTGGTTGTAGAACGCCCAGCTTAATGCCAGCCCCGCGCACAACACGATCGGTGCCAGCACCGCTCCCGCCAGGAGGATGATTTTCTGCTGCCGGGTCATCTTGCGAATGTTATCCAGCAACCCGCCTCTGGCCGGTGCTGTTCTCCCTCCCGTCCGTGCGACGATGACGGAGATGTTGTCGAAGCCGCCCCGCTTGTTGGCCGCCGCGATCAGCCGTTGGGCCGCCCGTTTTGGCGAATTGCTACCTGCCAGCCGGGCGATCTCTGCGTCCTCCAGCATGTCCGTCAGCCCATCGGAACACAGTAGCACGACGTCGCCCGGGGCCAGTTGTGTTGTCGGGAAGAGGTCCACCTGCACCGACGGCCCCGCCCCCATGGACCGGGTCAACACATTGCGATCGGAGTCCATTTCGGCTTGCTCAGGCCGGATAAGCCCCTGGTCAATCTTGCGCTGGGTCAGCGTGTGGTCTCGGGTTAACTGGTTGATCTGCCCGTTCCGAATCAGGTAAATGCGGCTGTCACCGACGTTGGCCATGTAGAGCGTGCTCCCGTGGATGACGGCGGCCGCCATCGTGGAGCCGGCCTCCCGAGTCCCCGTGCTCTGGAGGTATTGGTAGAGCGAACCATTTGCTGTTTCTATGACGGCACGCAGGTCGGCCCCCAGGTCGGGGCCGGGCAGGTCGTAGTACCGTTCCACGGCGACGCGGATGGCCCAGTGACTGGCCTCGCGGCCGCCCTGCGCACCTCCCACACCGTCGGCCACGATCAGCAGTTGTCCCTTTTGGGCCAGGTGGGCCGGCCCCGGTTTGAAGGGAAAGGTCTCCGATCCAGAATGAGGATAGATGGCGTCCTCGTTACCCTCACGCGCGCGGCCCTTGTCGGTCGCACCCCACACCTCCAGGGGTAAGGCGGGCGCGGGCACTGGCCGTGGGCCAGGTTGTGGCTGCATCGGTTGGGATGGACTGTGGGACGTGTTGATCGCGTTCATCGTTATCCTCCTCCTGCTGAAATGGGGGTAGATGAAGCAGGGGTGGGCGCAGGTGTGGGTGTGCGTGTGGGGGGCCGGGGTGTGTTCGTGGGTGTCAGCGTTGGCCTTGCCGTGGACGTCGGCCTTGCTGTGGACGTGGTTGCCTCGACCGTCGGCGAGGCGGTCGGTGTGAGTGCTGTCGGCGCGGTAGTCGGCGTCCACGTGACGGTACTGGTGACAGGTGGCACCGTTGGGGTGGGGGTTGGCGTGGAAGCCACAATCCAGTTTCTGACCCCCCAACCACCGGCGGCGAGGCAGGCGGTCAGCGTGATGCCAGCGCAGGCGCCCCGCGCGGCTGCCCCCCAGTCGGGCGGCGTCGGCACCCGCTCGAGGGCTGCCCGCATCTCGGACGCGGCCTGAAAGCGGTAGGCCGGGTCCTTGGCCAGCGCCCGCATAACGATTTCCTCTAATAGCGACGGGATGGAAGGGCGAAGTTGACGCGGAGGTGTCGGAGCGTAGGTCACGTCGGCTACCAGGGCGATGTTGTCGAAGGGCAGGGCGCCGGTGAGTACTTCGTATAGCAAGATGCCCAGCGAGAAGATGTCGGAGCGGATGTCCACCTGTTGGTGGTGCCGGCCCAGTTCCGAGGCCTGCTCCGGCGAAACGTACTCGGGGGTGGCGACGCCCAACAGGCCAGCGCGGGGATAGCGCAGGTCTCTGGAGATGCCGAAATCGCACAACACCGCCTGGGGCACACTTCCCCGCAGGAACTTTAACCGGCGCTGGCGGAAGAGCACGTTGGCGGGTTTGACGTCCAGGTTGATGACGTATCGCTCGTGGATGTGCTCCAGTGCGGCGGTCAGTTGGCGACCGATGCCCAGCGCCCCCAAAAGGCTCAGGCGGCGTCCCCCGTCTGACGGCGGGCGAAGCGGGCCTGTGGTGGTGGGACGGGTCAGCCGGCGCTCGAGGGACTGCCTACTCAGCAGTTCCATGGCATAGTACCAGCCCCAGCCAAAAGGTAACCGCTCGCGGGCGGCGTAGACCGGGCGGTGGTAGCCGGCAAGTGGAAAGACGCGCACCACGCTGGGGTGATCGAAGCGGCGCAGGAAATCGGCCTCGGCCGTCAGCGCAGCCTGATGTTCGGGCTTGGCGACTTTGAGTGCCAGACGGCGGGGCAGGTCGGGCCGGCGATACTTCTCGCGCACTTCGACCTCGAAGACGCGTGCCATGCCGCCACGCCCCCTGAACCCGCGCACGATGCGGTAAGGGCCGACGACGTCGCCGGGCTGTATCTGGTCTAGTCTCTCACTCATCGTTCTGTTTGTGCTCCGGTGGGGGCGGAGTTACCCCGCCCTTGACTACGACGGCACCTGTCGGGTCGGCCCGCCTCGCTGGCCTGGCCCGGGCTGTTGAGGTCCCTGTGCCGGCCCACGTGGTGAGGCGAGTTCGGTAGGGGGAGGCGTCTGCTGCGCCGGCCCAGGTGGTGAGGCGAGTTGGGTGGGGGGAGGCGTCTGCTGCGCCGGCCCACGTGGTGAGGCTAGTTCGGTAGGGGGAGGCGTCTGCTGCGCCGGCCCAGGTGGTGAGGCGAGTTGGGTGGGGGGAGGCGTCTGCTGCGCCGGCCCACGTGGTGAGGCTAGTTCGGTAGGGGGAGGCGTCTGCTGCGCCGGCCCAGGTGGTGAGGCGAGCTGCGTGGGGGGTGCCCCCCCCTGAGCCGGCCCGGACGGTGGGGCCGGACGGCCCCCCAGTTGGCGCGTCGTGCCTCCCAGTCGCTTGAACTGCAGCCGCGTCTGGCCGACCTCGATGATCGCGTCCGGCTGGAGCAACACTCGTTGGCGGGGCTGGATTGGCATGCCGTTGACCCGCGTGCTGTTGGTGCTCCCCTCATCAGTGATGAAGAATTGCGTCTGCTCCAGTTGGATAGAGAAATGCGGGTTGGAGGTGTATTCATCGTACAGTGCGAAGTCGCAGAACTGGGGGTCGCGCCCCACTTTGACCACCTGAGTCGCGAGACGGAACTCTTTCCCCATATTAGCACCCTGGAGGATGACCAACTTGCCTGGCGCACGCTGCGGCATAGCGCCCAAGTGCTTGGTGACTCCCTTGAGCACGCCGGTGGTACGTGCGACCACCTTACGGGCCAGTTCACCTCGTGTCCGGATGAGCAGGATGAGCAGCACCAACAACCCCACCGCCAGCGCAGCCAGAACGACCAGGAGCCACCAGTACGTGCCCAGCCACTCCACCAGGTGTGCGCAGCCCGTCTGCTCTGTGGGTTCCCAGGTGACTTCTATCGTCACCGCCTGAGTTTCCATCCGTTCGCCCAGGTATGCGTCGTCTGCCTCGCCCGTCAGTGTGAACTCTTGCACTCGCGTCTCTTCAGTCGGCGTCACGACGGTGCTCACGTCCCAGGTGAAGTCGTAAGTTGGTGGTGTGGTACTCGCGCCGATGAAAGCGCCGTTCGCGAAATAGCGCACCTCCGCCGGGTCGCGGGGCGCGTCGTCTACCAGCACCACTTCCGCGCTGAGATGGACGGGAGTGGAGAGATAACGAAAGTCCGTCCTTTGGGTGGACAGCAGGAGACAGGACGTCTCAGTGTGGGAAATGGGCACTGTGACCGGTTGACCTTCGGTCGAGGAGGTGAGCCTGAGCCGCGGCTTCTCCAGAATTGAGGAGATGGTGACGCTGCTCTCGGCCGAGCCGATGGGGGTGTCTACGCCGATGTTCAGCGTGTAGTCTCCTTTCGGCAGGCGGGTGCTATAGGTGACCAGGTACTGCTGCCGCTGGGTCATCAGATGCCCGAACAGGTCCAGCACCTGCTGATGAGTCCCATCGTTGTTGTGCAACTGGTAAAGGCCGTACGTCTGGTGGGCCAGGCGCTTCAGGTTTTCCCCGGCGCTCAGGTCGCGGTTGCGCTGTGCCATGCCGACGGTGTAGAGGGAGATGTCGGCGTTGTTTGCCTTGCGGATGATGTCCTCTTCCCGCGCCGTGTCGCTGAAGTCGGGGTCGACGCCGTCCGAGAAAACGACGATGACTTTGCGACGGTGGGAAAGGACGTCGCGGATCGTCGCATCGGTGTGAGCCGTGAGCAGGCGCAGCGCCTCGTCCAGCCCTTCGTAGAGGGGGGTGCCGCCACGCACGGTCTCTCCCTCCATCGTCACCAGCGCATTCAGCACCAGATTGGTGTCCACCGGGTTGTACGAGAAGTCCTCCTCGGGCTGCAACGCTCCGTCCTCCCCCACGCCGACGATCCCGATTACATCGTCATCGGCGGCGCCGGTGACGCTGAGCCGGTTCACCAACTCACGCACCAGGTCGGTAGCCTCCTTGATGCGTGGGTCGCGCGGAGCGGAGATGCCCCCCCGGTCTACCACGACCACGATGGCCAGGCCGACCGGTTCGTAGAAGATGGCCGGCGTCCCGATATCCCCCCCCGCCTCTTCGATCTGGAAGTTCTTGGACGCCAGGTCATTGATGGTCTGGGCTGTGCTCTTATCAATGACAGAGACGTACGTGCGCACTTCCGGCGGGGCGGTGGTGGTGTCTGGAGTGCCCTGGATGATGACCAATGGACCTGTTCCTTGGGCCTGGCTGGCGAGAACCACCGTCAGCAGAATCAGGGCTATCATGGAGCAATGGACAATGGCCCACGACCAATGACCAATGAACGGAGAGCGCGGGTTCTTCCTCATAGTTTCATCCTCCTTCAGACTTCTCTGGACTTCGGAAGTTTTCCAAACTTCCGAAGTCTCTCAACGACTGACCTGGACAATCACCACAGTGACGTTGTCCTCCCCCCCGGCCCGGTTGGCCGCCTCGACCAACCTGTCGCAACTGTCCTGGGGCGCGGTGGAGGTTTTCCAGATGTGCCAAATCTGCTCGTCGGGCACCATGCCGCTCAGACCATCGGAGCAAAGGAGCAGGGCCTCGCCTGGGGCCAGCCGCTGCTCGAACAGATCGGGCTCTGTCCTGGGCTTGTCACCAATGACGCGGTAGATGACGTTTTTCTGGGGGTGATTGGCTGCTTCCTCTGGCGTGATCTGGCCTGTGGCGACGAGACGCTGGACCAATGAGTGGTCGGTACTGATCTGGACTATGCCATCCTGTTTAAGCAGGTAGGCGCGACTGTCTCCGACGTTGGCGATGGCAGCCGTGTCGCCTATGAAAAGCGCCATCACCAGAGTGGTGCCCATATCGGTGCCGGCGGCCCTGCGCTGTTCGTAGACGGTCCGGTTGGCAGCCTGGGTCGCGGCAGTGAGCCATTCCCCGGCTTCGGGCAGCGGCTTGCCAGCGGCCGCCGGCGCCAACGCTTCGCTGATGGCCAACTGCGCGATAGTGCGGATAGTCAATTGGCTGGCCACGTCACCGGCCTCGTGTCCCCCCATGCCGTCAGCGACGATGAACAACCCCACCGGCGTGCTGATGGAGCGGAATACCGGGGCGGTGTCAAGAGTCAACAGGCTGTCTTCGTTCAACGAGCGTTCTTGCCCCACATCGGTGCGGCGGCCGACGACGAGGGTCACGCTGGCCGGACGGCGGACTTCCTGCAAGGCGGTCTCCAGTGTCGCGGCGAAGGTGGCTGCGTCAACAAACCCCTGGGGCGAGCCAAGAGCCAGGGCGAAGAGGCCCGCCACCGATTCCGGCAGCGTGACGTGGGGAGTGTATTGCGGTTGCCCTGTCGCCAGGTAGAACAGCGCCGCGGCCAGCCCCCGCACGTCCTGAGACGGGATTACCCCGCCCTTCGATGCCTTTGAACGGGCTGCAGGTGGAATGACGTAGGCCGTATGCAGGTGTGCCCAGCGAGCCGTCTTCCTCTCCACCGCGATGTGGCTCAGCAGGGACGGAGTTGCCCCGCCCCCATGCAGCGTGACCTGGTGGCGGTGCAGGTAATCCAATGCCTGCGCCAGGGACACGCCCCACTCCAGAACCTGGTGGAGCGGTTGGGGCACGGGAAGGGTGGTCGCTAGCGGTGGGGAGAACTCAGGCTCTATCAGGTAGTGACGAGGGGGGCCATAGGGGGTCTCAGCGAAGACACCGCGGGGCAGGAGCAAGCCAGGGTGCTCCAGGCGCATTCCCAGCAACTGGGCCTCCATCGCAAAGGCCTGCCCGTCGGCGCTTTCCTGAATCAGGTAACGAAGGTGCAGCGGTTCAACGCCGGACAGGTCTGCCCCGCAGGAGGAACAGAACCGTTCCTCGGGGTCTGTCGCCTCCGCCTGGCAACTGGGGCACAGGCGTACTGGTGTGCTGTCCTCTACCAGGTAACCGTTCAGTCGTTCATTGATGGCGCGTATTTCCACGACCACGTACCGCCCATTGTTGAGTAGTGTGCCTTCCGGCAGGGGGGCAAAGGCGACGCTGGCCTCTGGGAGTGGACGGGTGTCGGGCAGGGGGCGGGGTGACCTCGCCCCTACCTGGTCGGAGCGGGTGAGCGGTTTGGTCCGCTGCCGCGAGACATCCGGCCTAGCCGGACTTTGCGCCGTCAGCGTTGCGCCGCAGCGATGGCAGAAATGAGCGCTTTCGCGATTCTCATAGCCGCAGTTTGGGCATTTCATCGTCATACCTCCCCCGTGCTGGCGTGGAAGACGAACTCCACCCCGCCGATACTCAGCCGCCAGTTATCGCGCAGGAGGTTGCGACCCGTGCGTTTTTCATTCACGTAGACACCGTTCATTGAGCCGAGGTCTTCGACGACCCAACTCCCTCCCCGCTGGTAGATGCGGGCGTGGCGGCGGGATACGGTCTCCCAGGCGGGAAAATCCTGAGTGATGACCAGGTCGTTTTCCGTCGCCCGCCCGATGGTGACACTGCCCGGCTTCAGGTCGAAGCGGCGCGGGCCGCCGGGTGTGCCGATGCTCTCCAGGTGCGGGGCGATGGGGAGCGGAGGTGGGGGAGGAGGAGGAGGTGGTGGTGGTCGTCTTTTCCTCCGCAGGATCCATAGTATGAGCAGCAGGCCCAGGATCAACAGCGGGGCCAGGCAGATTAGCATAGCCAGGGACCACTGTTGGGTGAGAATCCTGGTCGCGATCTCAATGAGAGAGGGAGTAGGAGCGAGAGTGCCGGTTGGCGTTGGTGTGGTGGTCGGTGTTTGAGCAGAGGTAGGAGTGAGAGTGCCGGTTGGCGTTGGTGTGGTGGTCGGTGTTTGAGCAGAGGTAGGAGTGAGAGTGCCGGTTGGCGTTGGTGTGGTGGTCGGTGTCTGGGTAGAGATAGGAGTGAGGGTGTTGGCTGGCGTTAGTGTCGTGGCTGGTGTCTGAGCAAAGATAGGAGTCAGGATGTTGGTTAGTGTTAGTGTGACGGTTAGTGTAGTCGTCGTCGGAGCGAGGGTTTGGCTCACGTCCGTCGCCGGTATTATCGCTGCGGCCTCCAACACTCTATCCTCTGCTGCTTGGGAACTGGCTGGTCGCGGTGCTGGCGCGGCGCGAAGCGGCAGGACCACGCCAGCCGCCATGAGCAGCGTTAGCCCGGCTACAATGAGCAATCGTTTGTTCGCTTCACGTGTCATAGTTATTCTCCCTTGTGCAAAAGCCCTCGCAGTCACAGAACCATTGTTAGTGTACACACTTTGTGCCAAATGCGCAAACGTGACTCCCAGTGCTCAACAACGCCTTATGATTATTATACTCATCTCTTAACATCATGTCCAGCCGGAGAAACCCCATCATCCGTAAGGGGAATCAGAATGGCCAACGAGGTCGGCGTACACTGTTTCGATGCGGTCGGCGATGCGCGGCCAGGCGTAGGATTCGGCCCAGCAGGCGGCGCGCTGTCCGATCCGCCGCCGGAGTCCCTCGTCGGTCAGCAACTGCGTGATCTTGGCGGCCAACGCCGCTGGGTCGCGGGCCGGGACGCGGTAGCCCGTGCGCCCGTGCCTGACCAGGAAGGGTAGTCCTCCCACGTCGGAGGCGATCACTGGCGTGCCACACGCCATCGCCTCCAACGCCACCATCCCAAAACTCTCGTAGTCAGAGGGCATCACCACCATCTCGGCCGCTGAGTAGTAGTATTGCAGTGTGTCCTGATCCTTGGCCCCCAGGAACGTGACGATGTCGCCGATGCCCAGTTCCTCCCGTAGTTCTTGCAGGCGTACCATCTCGTCGTCCTCGCGGATGCGGTCGGGGTCACCGCCGATGATGGGAACGCACAGCACCTCGCCCAGTCCCGGCCGTCCGCCGATGATCTGAGCCATAGCCTGCAGCAGGTTGTCGATACCCTTCAGCGGTTCGATGCGACCGACGAAGAGAATAATGCGGCGATCGGGACACAAACCAATGCGCTCCTTGGCCTGCGCTGCGGGGATGGGATAGAAGCGCTCCGTGTCTACTCCGGGCGAGATGACGCGGATGCGGGCCGAGTCAGCGGTGTAGAGCCGTGCCAGTTGCTCCTTCTCGGCGGGCGTGGCCGCGATCAGCACGTCGGCAAAGCGCACAATCTCCGTCTCGACTGCAATACGGCGCGCCGTCTCCCGCTCTTCGGGACGCTGCGCCACAGCGTCCTTCATCTTGCCCAGCGTGTGAAACATATGCACGATAGGTATGTCCCAGCATCCGTGCAACTCCCGCGCCACCACACCGGAAAGCCAGTAGTGGCTGTGCAGGACGTCGTAGCGGATAGAGTCGGTCTCTGCCTGCGCCAGCACACCTTCCACGAACTCCGGCAGGTGATCGTAAACCAGGTGCTTGCTGTAAGGATGCTCAGGGCCAGCGGGGAGATGGATCACCCGCGTCCCACCGCCCAGTCCTCTAGCGTGTGAGAAACCAGGTTTTTTCCGAAAAACCTGGTTTCTGGTCCCGTCATCAATACGGGGAACGCTGGAGTCTTGCGAGCGCGTGTAGACGTCCACGCGATGACCCCGGCGGGCCAGTTCGCGGGACAGATCACGCACGTAGACGTTCATCCCGCCCGTCTCCTTGCCGCCCAGCGTGGCCAGCGGGCAGGTGTGTACACTCAGCATCGCGATGCGAAGATCAGACATAGCACTTCCCTTAATGCACAGAGGGGATTATACTATACTTGGTGTACTGGGGAAGTGTAGAACGTAGCGCATGAGGCGTGGAACGTGAGACGTGAAACGTGAGAGAAGGAGATGGTGTTATGAAGGGGAATCTTCACATACGGCGATTGGGACTTGAGGATTATGACGAACTCTTGGCGTTGTGGCAGCGGGCGGGGCTGCACTCGCTCAAGCCCCGGGGGCGCGATAGCCGCGCTGGTCTGGCTCGGCAACTCGCCAGCGGCGTCCAGACGATTCTGGGGTTGGAGGTAGACGGTCAATTGGTGGGTATAGTCGTCATCACTCACGACAGCCGCAAGGGGTGGATCAACCGGCTGGCGGTAGACCCCGACCACCGCCGGCGGGGCTATGGAGCCCGGCTGATCGCGGCAGCCGAGGAGGTGCTGTGTGAGCAGGGCATACACGTCATCGCGGCCCTCATCGAGAGTGACAACCCCGCCTCGCTGGTGCTGTTTCGAAAGGTGGGCTATCTTGAGATTGACCCGGGCGTCCATCACCTGACGAAGCGCGACAGCGACGACATCTGAACCCGGCTTCGCCGACGCGCTACTTGTAACGCTGATAGCGCTGAAACACTTCGCCGACGCTGCGGCCTTCATGGACACGCAGGATCACCTCGCCCAGCAGATTGGCGACGGAGAGGACAGTCAGATTGGGCAGTTGCTTCTCCGGCGGAGTGGGGATGGAGTTTGTGGTCACGAATTCCTTGACAGGGAGTCCCCGCAGCCGTTCGACCGCTGGCGGCGAGAAGACGGCGTGAACGAAACACAGGTAAATCTCGCGAGCGTTGTGCTTCTGGACGATGTCTACCGTGTTGAGCATTGTGCCGCCGGTGTCCAACTCCTCGTCCACGATGATGACGTCGTGACCCTCCACTTCGCCGACCAGTGTGAGCGCTTCCGTGCCGGCCGCCACCCGCCGTTTCTCGATCAACGCCAGGGGCAAGCCCAATTCAGCCGCCAGGTTGCGTGCCTTCTTAGCGAAACCCAGGTCTGCGGAGACGACGACCGTCTCTTTCAGTTGCTTGTCGCGAAAGTAATCGGCGAGGATAGGAAAGGCGGTCAAGGTATCGCCTGAGATGCTGAAGAAACCCTGAATCTGATCGGCGTGCAGGTCGAGCGTTATATAGCGGTTGGCACCGGCGACGCCGATCAGATCAGCCACCAATCGGGCGGTGATCGGCACGCGAGGTTGATCCTTCTTGTCGGAACGGGCGTAAGCCAGATAAGGGATGACCGCCGTGATGCGGTCCGGCGAGGCCCGTTTGAGCGTGTCCAGGAAGATCAGCAACTCCATCAGATTGTGGTTGACCGGGGACGAGGTGGTCTGGATCAGGAAGACGTCCTGGCCGCGCACGCTCTCGTGTAGTCGCACAAAGATGTTCTCGTTGGAGAACTGGACGACGTCGCGCCCTGACAGTGGTACACCGAGATACTGGCTGATCTCCTCGGCTAGCGCCGGACAACCGCTGCCGCTGAACAGTTTGATGGTCCTGTGCATGCCCCCCACAATTTCACCCATTGGTCTCAAACTCCGGTTGTAGGATGCTCATCACGTACTGATCGTGGTACGCTCTCTCCTTGAACACCGCCTCGCGGGAGGTGCCTTCCCGCCGGAAGCCGGCCTTCTCGTAGCAGCGGATGCCCCGTCCGTTGTCTGCGTCCACCTGCAAGAAGACGCGATGCAGATTCATCTCGCGGAAGGCCAGACCCAGCAGCGTGCGGATGGCGTCGGTGCCGTATCCCTGGTTCCAGTACCCCTTTTCGCCGATGACGATGCCCAATTCGGCGTAACGATCCTTCCAGTTGATGGCGTGCAGACCGACGTTGCCGATGTGCACCCCGTCGGCGGTCTCGATGGCCAGCACCACACTCTCATGTCGCTCCAACTGCTCCAACAGGTTCTCGAACCAGCGTTCCTCCTGTGCCAACGAGAACGACAGGTAGACCAGCAAATGGCGGCGCACTTCGGGATCGCCGAACCACTCGACGAAGCGCGGCAGGTCATCTCGTTCGATTGGCCGCAGACGGACTTTCTTCCCCACGATCATATTTCCCCTCCCAGGTGACAGGTATCGTTCAGGAGCACAATGCGCGGTCGCACCGGGTTCACTTCGACGATGCTCAGCGACCCGTTGGCGAAGCGGAAAGGCGAGAACCGGCCTGTCAGCCCGATCAGGTGGTTGAGGTAGGCGCCCAGGCTGCCACCGTGGGCCACCACACCAACTGCCCCATCCGCATGCCGTGAAAGGACCTCGTCAAACGCGGCCACCACGCGTGTCCGAAACTGCACGTTTCCTTCCCCGCCAGGTAACACGAGATTCTCCGGATCCTCTGCCCAGCGCTGCGCCACGTCCGGGTACTGGACCATCACCTGCTCCCACGTGAGCCCGGTCAGGTTGCCAACGTCGTACTCCTTGAGCCGCTCGTCGGGCGCCACCGGTACGTCCAGCGCCTGCCCGATGATCTCCGCCGTCTCCTGCGCCCGCTGCAGCGAGCTGGTGTACAGGATAGCAGGTGGGTCCCCACGCAGCCGCGCCGCCAGGTGGCGAGCCTGCTCCCGCCCCACCTCGTCCAGCGGCGGGTCCGCGCAGCCCTGGATGCGGCCGGCGGCATTCCAGGTAGAACGACCGTGACGAATGAGAAAGAGACGAGGCATCGTTTTACTCCCCAACGATCAATACTTCCGCTGTCTGGCGTGTGCTCAGCACGTACTGATAACCATCCAAGGTGTGTACCCGGACGTGCCGCTTCACCTGCCTCACCATGTCTTCCAAATAAGCGATAGGGGGAATGCCGTCGGCGCGATACGAGATCACGAGTATGGCATCACGAAACCGATCCAGCAAACGGACAAACGCATCGTGAATCGCCGCCGGGTCCACCCAGGGGTTATACACCCGTTTCATCCGCCGATGCTTACTTTGGTAATCTACCAATGTGGGCCAATCTTTATACCGTGCCAGTCCTTCCAGGAAGTGGTAGAAGTGATGGTAATCTACACCGACGCCTTGCTGCGAGATGTACGGAGGGTCAATGTAGACCAGGTCGTAGTCACCTTCGATGTCCCAGGCGTCCTCGTTGAGTGCCTGGTTGGCCCGGCCATTATCCACCACCAGCGCGTTGGCTTCATCCACGAAAGCCCGAAAATGCACCTCGAACGGTGTGTCCCAGGTCGTTTTGTTGCCGAACGAGCGCTCAACGTCGGCAAAGCGGAGGTACAGGTTTTTGCGGTGGAACAAGTTAAACGGTCGCTTGACCAGGCAGGCTTGGAACAGTGTGTAGTAGGCCAATGCGCGCTTGTACGAATCGGGCAGCAGAGCAATGTTTTGCACGACGAGATCCAACCACCGGTTCTCCTCATCGGTGTAGTAGATGTCCTTGAAGGTATCCGCGACAAAGGTGCGATACTCCTGCCCAGGCTGGCGAGACAACAAGCCCTCTACGTCCTCGTCGGTCAGATGGATAGTGTTGTTCTCGATCAAGGCCAGGCCCACAAGGTAGTTGAATCGTAGAATGTCGTTGTAGGTGACCTGCTTGCCCTTCTGCTTGAGCCAGTAGCCGACGACCCCCGTGCCCCCCAAAACATCCAACACCGTATCGAACGAAAGCCCCTGAATGTGACTCCATATCCACCGTACCAGTTTAGCCTTGCTGCCCTGGTAGCGGGTGCTGGGGACGAACTCCGTCTCGATATGTGGTAAATCGAGCGTCAACTGTCCCATGGCCACGATCTTCCCAGACAACGTGTGATAGGTGGGAGAAGCATCAGTCCAAGGGCCTTGGAAATCACCTTCGTGTCGCTGCCCAACGAGTACACACGCCGGGCAGTGTCTATAAAGCCCCTCAGCGTCCAGAGACCATCTTCCGTCTGCACGTCCCGTTCAAGACGGGCAAGGAGCATTCCAAACTCAGTAATAGGAAACATCTATCACCTGTCCAGGATTGTCTGCACCGCCGTATACACATCCACATCCCGCGCCGCGATGCGCTCCACCCACGCCTGTATCTGTCCCTCCCCTGCCCGCGCCAGCATCCGGTCGAGCAACTCTTGCTGGAGGACGTTGAGCAACTCCGTCTTTACGCGTGTCTGCTCGCGCCTGGCCCACAGCCCGCTGGCGTGCAGATTTTCCCGATGCGCAGCGACCGCTTCCAGCACCTCCGGCACGCCGGTGCCGTCCAGCGCGACAGTCTGCAAGATCGGTGGGTGCCAGTGGTTGTCGAGGACATCGCCCGCCCCTCCGTGAGCTCGTTGGGCGAAGGTCTCTGACCGAGCCCTCACCATCTCCAGCGCGCGCGCCGTCCGCGCCGCCCCTGGACGGTCCGCCTTGTTGACCACCAGGACATCAGCGATCTCCATCAGGCCAGCCTTCAGCGCCTGCACCTCATCCCCCATCCCTGGCGCTTCGACGACGACGGTCGTGTGGGCTGTGCACGCGATATCCACCTCCGCCTGGCCGGCCCCGACCGTTTCCACCAGCACGACGGTGAAACCGACCGCGTCGAGCACCTTGATCACGTCGCTCGTGGCCCGCGCCAGCCCGCCCAGGCTGCCTCGCGTGGCCATGCTGCGGATGAAGACGCCGGGATCACCCGCCAGGTCGCGCATGCGCACCCGGTCGCCCAGCAGCGCCCCGCCGGTGAACGGGCTGCTGGGGTCCACCGCCACGATGCCCACCGTCGTGTCCTGGGCGCGCAGCGACTTTGCCAGTTCGTTGACCAGCGTGGATTTGCCGGTGCCGGGCGCGCCGGTCACGCCGACGATATGGGCCTGACCGGTGTGGGGGTAGAGGGCAGCGAGAGCAGTGCGAGCGTCCGAACCGTTGTCCTCGACCAGTGAGATAAGCCGGGCTAGTGCGTACCGATTGCCGGCCAGGGCCTCCGCTACCAGTTCCACGTCAGCCCTCGGTCAATTGCTGGCGGATGAAGTCGGCCACCACCTGGGTGTTCGTGCCTGGGCCGAAGATGCCCGCCACGCCCATCCCCTTCAGCGCCGGAACGTCCTCGTCGGGGATGATGCCGCCGACGAATACCTTGACGTGTCCCAGTCCGGCCTCGCGCAGTCCCTCGGTCACCCGGGGCACCAGCGTCATGTGCGCGCCCGAAAGGATACTCAGGCCCACTGCATCCACGTCCTCCTGCAGCGCCGCTTCGACGATCATCTCCGGGGTCTGCCGCAGGCCCGTGTAGATGATCTCCATCCCGGCGTCCCGCAGTGCGCGGGCGATGACCTTGGCCCCACGGTCGTGGCCGTCGAGGCCAGGCTTGGCGATCAGAATGCGTAGTCGCTCGCTCATCAGCCTTCTCTGCTCCTTGTTGTGGTCGTCTTGGATTAGCAGGGATTATACAATAGTTCGTTTGAGTTGGAAAGGGACGCAGTCCGTTTGACTTTTCACCACCGATGAGTATCATAATAGCGTAGTCTCCATACGGCATGGGCCACTGCCGATACCGTTCAGGGTTGTGACGTTTTGGGCCAGGTACCAAGGGATGTACTTCGGTATTCCCGGCACTTGCTCGTCTTATGGCGGTAGTCAGTAGATTGGCAGGAAGGTCGGGGCGATTCGGTGGGCCGCCCGAACCAGCCGGTCACCTGGGCTGGGTGATGGACGACGCCAATGTCGATCAAGGTGGAGAAAGCGGGGCCGCGAGTGCGGTGTCCTGAGCCTGCCGGTGAGCCACGTCACCCGGTCGGGGTTTCCACCTGCACGGTCATCCCTGGCCGCAGGTTGAGATCGGTGGATTCCAACTCGATGGTCAGCGTGTAGGTGGTGTCGCCTTGCTGTACCACCGCGACCGGCGAGATGGTAACCACGCGCCCGTGCAGCGTCTCTTCGCGGAAGGCGTTCACCTGCACCAGGACTTCCTGTCCCACCCGCACACGTCCGATCTCCAACTCGCCCACATTCTTGGTTTCGATGCGCCAACGGGATACGTCGAGCAGTTCGACGACCGTCGCGCCAGGAACGGCCCACTCGCCCACGCTGACCGGCACGGCCGAGATGACACCGTCGAAAGGGGCCAGCAGCGTCGTGTGCGCCAGATCCGCCTGTGCTGCCTCCAGCGCCAGTTGTGCGCGCTCCACGTCCAGTTGCGCCAGGGCGAGTTCTTCGGACGTGACGGGGTGCTGCGCTTCGTACAAGGCCAACTGCGCCTGTGCCAGTTGCGCTTCGGCATTGGCAATGGCGACGGCGTAACCGTGGTCGGCGGCGCGCAGGTTGTATTGGGCCAGCGTCACGTCGTAGTAGTCCTGGGCCTCGGCCAGGGTGCGCGCCTGGGGTGAGGATGGTGCCCAGGTGTGTGTGCGCGGGTCGTTGAGAACCTTGTCGTACTCGTTCTGCGCGTCCGACAGCGCCCGCGCGGCATGCTCCAGTTCGAAACGATCAATGGTGTCCTGGTTGTCGCGCTGGCCGGCCTGCACGCGCGCTTGAATCAGTGCGGTCTGCGCGTTGGTGATGACCGCCGTCGCTGCCAGTACCCGTTCCGGGATAGGCGTGGCCTGTGCCTGCAACTGGGCCAGTTGGGTCTGAGCGGTTTCCAGTTCCAACTCCGCTTGCGTTACCCCGCGCTGCAATTCAGTGGTGTCAAGTGTGGTCAGCGTCTGCCCGGCCTCCACGCTCTCGCCGACCTCGACCGGGACTGACGCGACAAAGCTCCCCACACCAAAACTCAACGCTATCTGACGGGCAGGTTGCAGCACGCCGTTGGCAGTGATACTGCTGGGGGCCGATTGAGAGGACAGGTCGGAGTCAGGTACACGGGTCGGCGTAGGCTGGGCGCTCGTGCCTGCATTGCACGCCGTCAGGCACAAGGTCAGTATCCCCAATACCAGCCACAGTCTCGGCAGATCCAAAATCGCTCCAAGGGGACTGCCAAATCCCCGGTTCTGGCCTGGGTCTGGCGATCCAGGCCGAGCAGAATTGGATCCATTGAACCTGATTTGTCGTCTCATCACGACCTCCTCTCAATGATGGACACAGGATCGAGCCTGGAGAGCATCAAGGCGATCGTGCCCACGCTGGCGGCGATGACGGCCAGCGGGATGGGCAGCGTGAGCAGCCACGGTGTGGGGCTGAAAAAGTCCAGGGTCAGGCCGCGCGGACCGTAGACGAGGCTTTGCATGCCGAGCAGGCCGACCCCGCACAGCGCCGCGCCGACGACCCAGGCGATGCCGACCACACTGCCCGTCTCTTTCGTTGTGCGCAGCGCAAGCCACCGGCGGCTGCGGCCAACGGCGTTCAAGATGCCGAACTCTTCTCTGCGTTGGGTGAAAAAGATGTGGTTTAACGTCGCCAGGGCAACGGCAGCCACGGCAGCGATCATACATTCGAGCAGGGCAAAGGTGAGAACGATGGACGTTGTCATTTCTCTGTACTCACGTTCTTCAATACCGTAGGTGATGATGCGTGTCTGTGTTGAATCCACGCTCTTTTCCAGCCAGCTATCCAGTTCTGTCTTACGTCCCTCGTGCGGGATGATGAGCAAACGCGGGCCTCGGGACGAAGTGAGTTCGTGGCTGCGCAGGTATTCGTAAGAAGCAAACCCAACCCACGGACGATCGGGGGAGAGTATCCCTGCGACGACCATTTCGGTAGGCATGTCATCCACGACGAGCGTATCGTCGCCATCAGTCTCCCCGCCGATCACGTCGCCCACGTGCAGGTCACGGTTGGCGGCGATCGCCGCCGAAAGCACGATCTCGTTGCTGCGAGGATGAGGCAGACGGCCCTCTTGCACGTGCATGCCGAACAACTCCAAGAGAATAGGTAGGTTGGCCTCGGAGACACCATAGATGTTGACGTCGGTCGCGCCGCCGGGCGGCAGGATCATCTGGACTCCAAGCCGAATGGCCGGGATGGTGCGCGCCACCGCCGGGTGGCTCTTGATTTGGCCCACGATGCCGGGATCAAGTTCAGAGTGGATGGGCGAGATTTCGCTGACGTGTTGCAGATATTCAAAGAACGGCTTCATTGCACCTGTCATAGCCGATAGCAAGAACACCGGAAAGGTGATGCCCAGCACCATCAGCGCCGTGCTGAGGATGATCAGCACCCCGCGCCGCCGGTGGCGCAGGTAAAAGGTGAGGGAAGATAGTGGCCTGAGCGACGAGCGTTTCACTGCCCGGCGTCCTTTTGGTTCTTCGCTCAATTTGCCCCGCTCGACGATGGCCACGGCGTCCAACCGGGCAAAGATTCGCCTGACGCTCAGAAAGGTCAGGGCGACGACGATCAGGGGGATAGGCAGAACGAAACAGAACGGCGCCAGGTTGAACAGGTCCAGCTCCATGCCCAGGTCGTAGAAAAGGCCGTTCTTGAGCCACGACATAATCGCGAGGGCTATGCCTAACCCGATCAGGTAGCCGATCCCGGCCACGGCTGCCGTTTCCAGCGCCAGACGGCGAATCAGTTGCCTTTTGTGCTGCCCCAGGGCGTGCAACAAACCAAACTCACTCAACCTTTTGGTTATGGCGATCCGGTTGATGGTACCGACGACAAAGGCCACGGCGACGGCCACCACGCTGTTGACGACGCCGAAAATGACGTATACTCCGATGCGCGCCATCTTGAGGAACCCGACAAGCATGGCGAACGTCTCCACCTCTGTGTATTTGGAACTGACCGTCGTCTCCAAAAAATCATCCACGGCGGCTTTGCGCCCCTCCCTGGCGACGACGAGCAGACTGGTTGCACGGGGGGCATACAGCTCGTGGCTGTTCAAATACTCAGCCGAGACAAAGCCCACGCGCACACTCGGCCCCGGGTTAATCTCTGGATCACTCTCCAGGATACCTACCAGCACCAGGGGCGCGGAAATGGCCTCGTAGTAATCCTGGTCAATCGCGCGCCCGATCTCGCTGCCAATCTGCAAGTCCAGCGCGCGGGCCACTTCTTCGGAGAGCACGAACTCGTTGCTGCGCGGCTCGAACATCCGCCCTTCCTTGAACCGCACGCCGCAGTGCTGCATCAGATATTGTGCGTCTTCCGGCGAGACGCCCAGCAGCCGTTGAGAATCTGTGCCGAGCAGGGTGGGCAGGGAAATCCACAGCCCGTTATCTGGAATAGCGCGTGCTACGTCCGGGTTGGTCTGGACTTGCGAGACCACGGCCGGATCGAGCGCGCCTCCGGTGGGCATCACCCGGCTGAGCCTGGTCAAGTAACTGACGTTGGCGCGCAAGGGGATGGTATCGAGCACGCCCACGAGGACAAACAACCCTACCGTGGCCAGGCTGATGAGCGCGATCTGCAACAGCGCGCTTCGCTTGTGACGGCGATAATAGGTCAAAGGTGATAATGGATTCATCTCGGTTCCCTCTCAAAATGGTCAACCACCACGTCATCTATCTCGCTCCAAAAGCGGTTCGGCTCCATCCCCAATCAGCAATTCCCGTTTTGGCTTCTGATTTGAAATCTGCGAGCATTTCCGTATACTTGGAGCAAGAGAAACGCGATGGGAACCAGTTGGTTCCACTTTGGTTTCAAGGTCGGGAGAGTTTTCAATGGCAGCGAATAAGCTTCTATCGGCAGACACTCTATTCGCATTGATACGTGCTGGGTTCGAGCAAGTACCAGACCAGCGCGCGGAGAACGCGAGTATCTCTTTGCCGGATGCGCTGATGTCTGGCTTTGCGATGTTCTCATTGAAAGATCCTTCACTGCTTGCATTTGACGAACGCAGAGCAACAGACAGCAACCTGAAGAGCATCTATAGCATAGCACATGTTCCCGGCGACACACAAATGCGTACCATTCTCGACGATGTTGAGCCGGTAAGTATCAGACCAGTGTTCAAAGATGTTCTTCGACAGCTTCAGCGGAGCAAAGAACTGGACAAGTTCATTTTTCTGGCAGGAAGCTACCTCGTTTCTTTGGATGGCACGGGGTACTTCAGCTCGAAGAAGATTCACTGTTCTTCCTGTTTGCAAAAGGTCAACAAGAAGACAGGAGAGGTGACCTACTACCATCAACTGATGGGTGGGGTGATCATTCACCCGAAGCGTCGGGAAGTCATCCCGTTGATGCCAGAGCCGATTATGAAACAAGATGGGGAGACCAAGAACGACTGTGAGCGTAACGCAGCCAAGCGTTTTCTGGCCCAGTTGAAGCATGACTATCCTGATTTGACCTTTACAATCACTGAGGATGCATTGAGTCCCAATGCTCCGCACATTCGTGAGTTGGAGAAGCACGGTTTTCACTACATTCTGGGGGTCAAGGAAGGCGACCACGAGTACCTGTTCGAGCAAGTGGCATTGGCCCGTCAGGAGGGACGGACGACTGAGTTTGAGCGACGAGCAGGAGGCGTAGTTCACCGCTTCTCCTTCGTCAACCAGATGCCCTTGAACAAGTCCAATCCAGACATACTGGTGAACTTTCTCGAGTATTGGGAAATCGGAAAGGACAAGACTCAGCACTTCTGTTGGGTC
>Ga0208279_1000499_pt1 | contig 31047 bp, 29 predicted proteins | sample AntAceMetag02UKM_FD_184766 | JGI IMG/M metagenome (GOLD analysis project Ga0208279, IMG submission 184766) | Saline lake microbial communities from Ace Lake, Antarctica - Antarctic Ace Lake Metagenome 02UKM (SPAdes) (version 2) | ecosystem: Environmental > Aquatic > Non-marine Saline and... | reverse complement strand
GGACTTCGTGGTTAGAGACTCACTACTCAAACAGAAGAGAGATATCATGGAAGGGGAGCAACTCGTCAATCAGGATAGGTTCAGCTCAATCAAAAAATATAGGTATAACCGAGACAAGAGGCCTCGTGCATCTCTCGGAAGTCGCATACTATCCAAACTGGGCGTTCCTATGGGGAAACCTGAGTCCGTCGATACCAACCCACCTACCCGGATGCATCGTTATAATGGAATCCACGGCCAACGGAGCTGGGGATCATTTCCACCAAGGCTGGTTAGCAGGACAAAGAGGTGAGGGTGGCTTCCATAATATGTTCTTTGCGTGGTTTGAAGACCCTGACTATGCAGTTAAAGTACCACCGGGAGTAGAGCTAACTGAGGAAGAGTGTACTATCCGTGATACACATGAACTCACTATAGAGCAAATGTACTGGCGTAGACGTAAGATTGCCGATGATTTTGCCGGTGATGAGTCACTATTCAAGGAGAAGTTCCCGGCAAGTCCAGAGGAAGCGTTCCGAAGCACCGGAAGCATCGTATTTGACAGCATAAAGAACACATTACACCAAGTGATGGTTAAAGCCCCCTCAGGTGAGCTAGGAGGCGTTGACAAGATAGAGAATGGTTTAGTCTGGACACCTCACCCCGGAGGCATTGTAGAGCGGTTCCAGGAGCCACAGCGAGGTCACAAGTACATATGTTATTCAGATGTGGGTGAGGGCTTAAAGAACGTGGATTCAGACCCCATATTCCTTGATGGGAAGCGTATAACAACAAGCTATTCAACCTGTATTGTTAGGAAGGTACAAGATTGGAGTCTTTGTGCGATAATGGAGTGCCGGTATCCGACTGATGTGTTCAGCCAAGTAGCTGGTAATCTAGCTGAGTATTATAACCACGCTTTATGGGGGATAGAGATCCCCGGTCCAGGGCAAGCAGTAATAGCCTGGGCGCAAGAGCATTACGATAACCTATACAAAAGGGAGTGGAGAGATGCACTAAACGACTTCCAGAGGATGAGAGAGTACGGATTCAGGAACGATGCCAGGACTAAACCAATGATGGAAGCTACCTGGATGAGCTTCGTCAGGGACTATGGAGATAAGCTGGGCAGTAGAAGGATAGCAGCTCAAGCCATTACCTACATACAGGATGAGCGAAGTGGCAAGCACAGACCGAAGAGTGGATGCTTCAGTGACCTATTACTGGCAGATTTCGGGTGTCTACAGCTCCTAAAGTCCAGTCCAGCAGTAGATGAGAGGGCAATAGCCCAGAAGGCAAGGGCATACCAGCGGCAGAGTGAGCCGAAAAGGAAGAGTTACTTTAGATGACCACAGATACTGATAGGATAGATTTCATAGAAATGCTACTTAAAAAAGATGATGTCGGGCAAGGTTGTGGTGTATCAATAAAAGATAATCAACTAATTAGCAGTCAGCCTGGGATGGATCGTGTTCCGATTCAAATATTCACCATCCCAGGTCAACATCAATATGGTACAACCGCCAGAGATGTCATTGACAGGGCAATGGAGGTACTTTAGATGCCAAAAACCACAAAGACTGAATACATCCGCTTCAAAGCAGAGTGCCTGAGGGTACAGGAGAAGCTGGGGCTGTATGATTGGACGTTTCAATTCCACCTAACCAAGATTAAAGATTGTAATAATGCGGAGATAACCACAGAACCGGAGCGTTGCCTGGTGGTAATCGACCTAAATAGCAATGGAATCACAAAATCACCGGAGGAATTAGCAAGGCATGAGATGGGGCATTTACTGGTAACAAGGCTAAGAACAATGGCATTAACGCGGTTCGTAAGTGAGGAAGCAATAGAGACAGAAGATGAGAGGTTAGCTAATATCATAGCGAGGTTACTGTAATAGTGCCTGCCCTATAACAATTAAGCTGGTATATACGGTTAAGGAGACCGCTCAGGTTGTAACCCTGATCTCTTAATTGAGTCGAGTGGGTTCAATTCCCTCTGCCAGCATAACAACAACCAATCAGGCCGCCACCTGGAAACCAACAACGCCCGGAGGCGGTCATGAACGAAGAAAGAATAAGGGAACGACTCGATAGTGAGTTATTTGAAGAGGTACACCAAGAGATCAAGAGTGGAGCCAGACAGACCTATGAAGGCAAGCTCTTAGAGTGGGAGTATCGATACCAGGCTAAACGAAGCATCAAAGGACTCATGCTTACCGGGCAGCCGGACCCCGAAGTAACCCCCCTGAGTGACCCATATCCAGGTTGTAGTGATAAGGGCAACCCCATCAGTATGTCCCTCACAATGTCGTTAGTGCCTAATGTGATGACAGGTCACATGGGCGCAAGTCCTTACACGGAGTCAAGAATCGCAGATGAGAAAGGACTCCAGCCTAAAGGAGACATTGACGATTTCCTATTCTATGCCTACCAAAAGAGCAACGTCAGAGCATTACGGAGAAAGACGCTTATAAGTGGCTATAAGTATGGCGAAGGCGTAGAGAAGATCGTATTTGTCCCTGAGACACGCACAATCACAGAGACTCGGTTGCTGTTGATGACCAAGAGCAAGAAGAAAGTCTTATTCGGTCCAGAAGGGAAGGAAGTAGAGCTATTTGACCCTGAGATGGACTTAACCAAGCTGATAGATGAAATGCTTCAAGGTGAAGATCCTCGTAGTCAGTTTGCTCGTATGGCCGGCAGACAGAAAGAACAGGGTGGACTAGGACTATCCCCCCAACAGGCCAGAGAAGCCGCAGGCTTTGACGTAAAGGGAGAAGTAGGGGAGCAGTCAGTCAGAGTAGCACCGTTAGTTCAGGGCGAAGCTGGCCCCATGGCTGATTGGTCTAAATCCACTACCTACTATCCCACGAAGCAAGAGGTCACAGAAGAGATCGTAGTGAGTCGGTGGCCCAAGCTAATGAAAGTACCCACTAAAGACTTCTTATGGCCCTCAGACGGCAAGACTAACGATCTAATGGACTACTGGTGCGGTGACAGAGGACCGCAGGACTTAGAGTGGCTCATAGCTCGTAAAAAGAGCGGTACAGACGATATAGATGGCTTTTACCCGGAAGCAGTTGATCTAATCGTTAATCGTTACGCAAACAGAATAGAACAGGGAGAAGAGAAGTTAGCCAACCAGAAGCCTGAGGTGATAGAGATATACACCAAGTTCGTGCTTGAGAAGGATGATGTCAAGGACGATAACTACATGAATGAGACTGAAATAATCGTGTGGTGGGCCGGTGATGAAGAAGACGGCTATGAACTAATGGGATGGATGGTCAATCCTGCTAATCGTTTTGAGATGCACCATATCAAGCCCTATTTCATGTTTCAGCCTAAACCGCGTGACGAAGGAGTTCATGGGTTATGTATCCCAGAGACTTGCACAGGAGCGAGGGACACCGCTGATTGGGTATTAAATACCATGCTTGATCGTCAGGCACTCTACAATGACCCTACAGTAGTAATGGACCCCAAGAGCTTTCAGAATGAGCAGAACGTCCTCAAGACAGGGTTAGGCAAGAGGTGGATAAAGGCTGACGGGGGCTCAATAGATATCCTCCAGGTAAACCACCCTGAAAGCATCAACATGGAGATCGTATCACAGATGGTCTATGAGTGCCGTATAATGTGGGGTGCGAGTGAACAGTTAAGCGGCCAGCGTACCAAGACCGACTCCGGCACGGCCGCAGAAGCTAACCTACTTGCCGCTAAAGCAGCTCAGCAATTCCAGGATAGCGTGGAGTCCATCAGCCAGACCGCAGACCTCCAGTACGAATACATCAGGCAGTTCTACATACTCAATGAACCGGGAGACATGAAGGTTCCGGTAAGGGGAGAGAACGGAGACGGAAGCCTGGTTGAAGTTACGCGTAAGATGTTTGAAGGGCCGGTACTAATTAGGAGTCGGAGAGTAGCCACAGAGAGTGAGCGTGAGATGCGTATAGGTGCGTTAAAGGAAGCTATGGGCTTCTTAGCACAGACACAGAGTCCTTTGATGCGTGATCCTCAGTTCGTGATGGAGACTACCAAGGAGTTCTTCGATGCTCTTAATCTTGAGAACGTGACGATCCCTACCAAAGAACAGTTAATGCAGTCTCAGGCACAGATGATGGCTATGCAGAAGCAGATCGAAGAGAAGGAATCACTTGATAAGGCGGCAGAGAAGATCCCCAACAAGGGAGTACGCAATCAGGTACAGACCTTCTTAGACAACCCGAAGGAAGCCGGCAAGATGGGCGCACCCGCCACAAGCCCCAACCAAGCCCCAGGGATGACGCAGAATGCAGTACAGGGCATAGACCAGATAGGAGGTCTTAGATGAGGCTAATCCACGGTGATTGCCTTGAAGAGATGGATAGTATTGCCTCAGGGTCAGTCGATATGGTGATGGCTGACCCACCGTATGGCACTACAGCGTGTAAGTGGGACTCTATAATCCCTTTAGAGCCAATGTGGGAGCAGTTGAAGCGAGTTATTAAGCCTAATGGTGCGATTGTAATGACTGCCTCTCAGCCTTTCACCACGACCCTGATAAGCTCTAATATGGGGATGTTTAAGTATTGCTGGTACTGGGACAAGAAGAAACACGCAAACGCTATGCTGGCGAAATACCAGCCATTGAAGGTTCATGAGGATGTAGTAGTTTTCTCTGTCAGTAGGCATAACTATTATCCCATCAAGGAAAAGAGAAAGCCAAGAACAGACAAGATGGCAAGAATTAAAAATGGTGATAACTTTGGCGGAAAGGTCGTTGAGAGGCAATATTCTAATCCAGATGGTATGTATAATCCCAAAAGCATCTTGGAAATAAGCAATGCCAATCAGCAAGGCAAAGTCCACCCCACCCAAAAACCATTAGCCCTAATGGAGTACCTAATCAAGACCTACACGAACGAAGGAGAAACAGTGTTGGACTTTGCGATGGGTAGTGGAACAACAGGATTAGCCTGTATGTACTCGATTCGTAATTTCATTGGGATAGAGAAGGACGAGAAGTATTTCAAGATAGCCGAAGCCCGGATCGAAGACAGCACAAAACAGTTAAAATTAGCAATGTAAGGAGACGAGAAATGATTGAAGAAGAGAGAGACTTATTAGCAAAACCAGATATTTACAGATTTAGTCTACAGACCCCGAAGCGTGTATTTGATAACAGGTTTGTCACCCTCGATGATTATAAAAAACTATATGATCTTTATGAGGAGCTGAATAACAGGAGTAGTGTGTAAGAGACTCAACAGGCACTTCATAGGCATAGAGAAGGACGAAACATACTTCAATATAGCCAAGCAAAGAATAGGAGAGGTATTACTATGATGGTACTAACGAAGCTAGACCGGATAATAGAGCTGCTGGAGATCATAGCGGAGCAGACTAAGCCAGGACAGGCGAAGTTCTTTGGTACATCCATAACTCCGTTAGACTGTTATTGCAATGCTACTGCTGAACAATACGATAATTACCAACTCCCAGAGCAGTACAGACAGGAAGGTGTAATATGATCAAAAAAATAATGAGAGACTTCTGCGCCCTTGAGGATATGTTCATAGACCTCCCACCGGAAGGCAAAGAGAAGATACGCCACAAAGTAATGAAGATGGTAGAGACAGAGGAGTACAGCTATCTCAAGTACCTACTATTACAGAAGGGAATAGAGTTTATGACCAAGGGTGACATTGAAGAGGCGAATGCGGTATTCAATTCAGCCCTGATCGCAGACACCCTAACACCGCCAGTACCACCAGAAGAACCAAGGAAGAGTCATTTCCGCCCTCACGATTGACACTTTCAACGTTAATGAGGGGATAAGTTTTATTTTATGCAAAACGCTGTGGCGGCAGAGTAGCGTAATACCCCTCACAAAGCAGGGTATGGGTTCGATTCCCAGCCCTGCCATCGAGGATAAGCTAGTGTCGTGCTAGTGGAAGCTCGTTAAACCAGTAAAACTCCACCGTTAAAGGAGATAGTATGAGTGAAGAAAAAGCAGTCGTAGAGACTGACGAAGAAGTACAGCTTGAGGATACTCTCGACCAGGTCGATGAAGAAACTCAAGACGCATCTGAAAAGGATGTCGTAGATGAGGACGATGGGCAGGAGGCCGAAGAAACCGATGAGAAGGGAGTTCCACTGAAGAACCGCTTGGCAGAGGCGCAACGAAAGTTAGCAGTCGCAGAAGAGCGGGCAAGGCTGTATCAGGAATTCCTAAACAAACAACCTAAACAAAAACCAGAGGAAGATTCAACTCTCCAGAACCTTATTGAATCAGTATCAGACTCCGAGTTTGAAGCGGTAGGCATTTCTAAGGAAGTAGCCGCTGTATTGCGTAAGTCGCAGTCTACTGAAGCTCGGAAGGCATTACTGGCTAAAGAACGTGAGATAAACGCCCAGGTAAAGGAAAACCAGAGGATTAACGCTGAATTTGCTAAAGACCGCTTTGAGTCGGTCAAGTCATTCCAGGAAGACTCTGACGGTGAGTTCGGGAACCTAGTAGTACCGGACGGTAATGGTGGGCTAAAGTATGACGAAACCAGTAAGCTATTCAAGCGAGCAAGTGAGATATTCAATAGTTCACCCAGATTACAGAAGTTATCAGATGGCCCAGCCCGCGCGGCAGACAAAGCTGAAAAGGAGCTTATGAAAGCCAAGTACGGCAAAACCACACCCAAGAAGAAGAACCCAGACCGGATGAAAGCAACCGGCAGCGGTAGAGAATCTGGGGGCAGTAGTGGAGTCAAGCATGGTGGCAAGTTCTACCGTAAGCTCGACACCAGCCCCGGTGGTGAGTTCGACAAGCTGAGCCGTGAAGAACAGAGCGAGTACAACGTCTGGGAGACGATGGAGAGAACGAAGTAAGACCCCTCTGGGGGAGAAAGACAATGACAGACTATAATTACCTAACAGCGTCAAATATGGACAATTTTATTCCAGAACTCTGGCATAGAACTGTTCGTAAAGACCGGATTCAGCGTGAACTCTTTACCCGTTTTGAAGGAAAAGAAGGCACGATGTCCGGTGTAATCGCGGCTAATGACCTTGATAAGCAGGCCGGAGATACGATCCATTTTGAAACACTCTCTGAGCTTTATGCCGAAGTAACTACGGGTGAGAATACCCTGGAAGGACAGGAAGAGAAGTTCACCAACCATCAGTATGACTTGACTATTGACTTTGTTCGTCATGCTGTAGCGGTCAGTCGTAAGGCTAATAAACTAGCCTTTATTCAGGCGATTGAGAGAGCTGCCCCGATGCTGGGACGTTACTTTGCTAAGTATTTTGATGAGGTGATCTTTGATCTTCTGATTGATAACGGAACCACAATGGGTACTGCGGCTGCGTCTTTGAGTTCTACTGATCGTATGAAACCCTCGATCCTCGATGCTATTAAGCTCGGTCTTATACGCCGGGGTGCTTTACCGATGGAAGTCAAAATCGGCAAGCATGGCGAGGTCAAGGAGTTCTATGCCTGTATCCTTGATGAGGTCAGTGCCTACCATCTCCAGACGGATGATACCTTCCGTCAGACTATGCGTGATGCTATGCCTCGTGGAACAGACAATCCGATGTTTAATGGTGCGCTGGGTGTGTGGAACGGACTCGTTCTTTATACCTACAGCGGAATCCATCAGGGATGTCATCAGGGTACACCACAGCGGCCTGAGTGCGCTCTTACGAGTGCTACTAGCGGAATAGGGACTAAGACCCTTACCGTTGGTACTGTCGCTGACCGGGACTACACAAAGCATTTCCCCTCCAGCGGTACTCTGACTGTCTCCGCTGATGGTGTTAACGATGCTGAGCAGTGTGTTTATACCGGAAAGACAATCAGTACCTTTACGGGTGTTGAGATTGACGAGTCAGCTCACCTTGCGGGGAGTCGTATTACCCAGCAGAACAGCATGAGTACTATCGTTGCCTTCGGTGCAGAGGCTCTTTGCAGAGCTTTCACTGAGCGCGACCATGCGATACCGGGAGTTCCCAAGGACTTCAATATGCAGGTTGCTATTGCTCTGGAGAGTATTACCGGAGTAGCGATCATTGAGGATTCAGCGGGTAATGTGCCGAATGTGCTAAACCACAGGGTCTATGCAGATTTGCCCGACCTGACTAGCATAACTCTCTAAACCAACAACCAGGATGTACCCTCACCCTTCGGGGTGGGGGTATGTTCTATTTTTATAAGGAGTAAATCATGGGAACTAGATTCCTTGTATCATATGAAGGGCCGATTGAAGAGTTCGTAGCTACCGTGAACGGTGAGTACATTATCTTTCATCAGATCAAGATGAAAGGTAAGACTGATAAGGTAGGAGAAGTCTACAGTCAGAACGCCTTCAATTTCATCCTTCGCAACATGAACATAACCCCGTATTCCCCCTGCCCCGAAGCCCTCAAACAGCTTAACAAGATACAGAAAGCCCGTATTAAATCTCTAGAAGAGGCAAGGGTAAATGATGTTAAGAAGAGGCTTGAACACCAAATAAGTGTCATCAACGTAAAGGTAGATCAGAAGCAGGAGCAGATCGAGGAAGCCAAGAAGACTATCTTTATAATCACCAATGAGATAGAGGACGCGGTGGCACTAATACCCAAAATAACGGAGCAGATTAAGAATCTATTTAAATAAGGAAAGACGTTATGAAAACACTACTGATCGGACTGATTGGATTATGTATTACCGCAAATGCCTGGGCCACAGGTCCGTTCAGTGTAAATGCGGCAAGGGACATTGATATCACCACAACCAGGGCTAGCAATAACTTTGGCTGGCAGATAGAGGCCCAGACAGACGGTGGGGATCTCCTCGCCAGTGTAATTGACAAGAACGAAGCATATACCCAGTATCCCTATATCGTGAGTGGTACTGATGGCTTGACCTGGTATTTCCGGGGATTGGGTGAACCACTAGACATCACTGCTGGAGATAGCGTAACATTTACCTATCTTACCGAAGCCGGAGGGGGAGAAGTAAGCGAAAAGATATTCTTCCCGGCAATAACAAGTCCCATTCTGTTATATGTAGGTGATGACAACTGTACTTACTCTGACTCAGCGTTCACCACTAAAGTGGGTATGACCCCAACGCCTGCGCCTACAGCTACGGCTGTTGTACCAACCGCAACACCTACAGCCGTGCCTCCAACCCCAACACCCACACCCACACCAGAACCTGACAGTGCGTATCTGTATCTGATACCCACCGCTACCTCCCCAGGACTCGTAGGGTCTCTCTGGATGGATACAGACGGGGTAATGTGGTTTAATTCAACCGGCACAGACATACAGGTCAGCCCCTAAAGGAGACAACCATGAAGAAACTATTAATAATTGTGGGGTTGCTCCTGATAGTGACCCCTGTAATGGGAGCTACTCCTACAGTAGTCCCACCTACTCCGACACCAAGTGTAACTCCTAGTGTGACACCCACTACGACACCGAGTACCACACCTACTCCAGTACCGGCTGATGTACCCAGTGGAGTGATAGAGTGGCCCTATGCTATAAATCTACGGGCTAACTTTACAGACTTCTCTACTGGTGCATTAACTGACCAGAAATTTGTGAATATAAAAAATGGGGCAGAATTTAGTGTTCCTGCGGGTCAAAGGTTTTATGTCCAATCTATTAACTGGAGTTGCCTTAGTGCCGTAACGGCATATCTGGAGTTTGATGGGATCACCTCAGACCAGAAATTTGATATGGTCTATTTTCCATTTACCGGACAAGGAAAAATATTGACCTTTATAAATCCAGTAACTTCTTTAGATCCGGCATGCGCACCAGTAATCACTACCGACCGTGGTTGTACAGGGTGGTGCTTTATAGGAGGGGAGTTAAAATAATATTTTGAAGGGAATATACAAACCATAATAGAGAGGGAAGAAACAGCGTTAAATATATAACCTGGCGCGCCGAGGTATTTGAAAGAGATGCTTTTAGATGTGTAGATTGCCAGCAGGTAGGGGGCAGAATTAATGCTCATCATGTTCAAAGTTGGGCGGAATATCCTGATATTAGGTATGATATAGATAATGGAATAACTCTCTGTATCGAATGCCACATAAAATATCATCCTAAACTAGCTGGTCTAATAAGAAGCAAAGGAGGTAAGAAATGTACGGAATAATGAATGATAAATCAGCAGAGGGTAGTATTTAGATGAGTGACACACTACACCAAGCAGTAAGAGAGCTTACGGGTGTCACGGGGGAGTTAAGAGGAGAAGTCCACGGCCTCCGTGACACCTTATCCCGCATGAATACTGTTTGCGCTCTGCATGAAGATAACATCCGAAAGAACACCAACTTCCGGCACTACTGCAAAGGTGCGATTGCGCTTGGAGTGTTATTCTTTAGTTATGTAGGCTACCAGATAGAAACCCTTAAGGAACACATAAAGGCTTTATTCGGCTAAAGGATATGATATGACAGCAAGAAAAGGAAGTTGTGGAAAAAACCCTAGAGTAGGGAAAAAAGGGGATCGTAAACCGACACGTCGGCCAAGAAGGCGCAAGAAATGATACCAGACTATAGGAATGTGCATAAAACGCACAATACCGGCTCACCGATTGATTGGAAGTGTGATCACTGTCAAGTACCACTTAATGAGGATAACAGATCGCATATATCCGTGAAAGTAGTTTGTATGGATTGGGGTATATATCAACTTTGTAAAGAGTGCCGTCAGAGATTCTTTGGTAATTGTGACGATAACTTAATGCTTAAATACGCCTATACCATAGCAAAGTCAATGAGGAATAAGGAGACAAAGAATGCACCGCGCATTTAATTACCTATTCAATCAAATAGCCTATGGCTTCATCCTGTTCCCGGCAATCATCCTGATCTGCTTTTCCTGCGAGGTCTGTCATGCCCAGGAAGCCACTCCGCAACCTACCCCGGCTGATGGTTCTACCGCAGAGGAATACTATAATTACATCCTTGAGCAGTCTGATATGGAATCCTGGGTAGAGACTAACTACGATCCGGTGACTACTCGTAATGGAGAATGTATCCGCCCAAAGGATATGATTTATCAGTCTGCCTCTGCTGATCTTGCGGTTGTCTGTACCTACGGATACGAGAACATTTACTATGATGGCGGGAGTGGAGATATTCGTGGATTGAACTGCCAGGGATTCATTGGCATTGAAGGGACTGTAGTGGCGTTTAGGCTGATGGACTTGTTTGTCTCTACTGCCTATGGGGCGAATGATATTAGTTCTGTTAAGTGGAAGGAAGTCAAGGCAATCAAGAAACTCTCCAAGCTCCAGAAAAAGCCCCAGAAGCCGAAGAAAGTCAAGTGGGCAAAAGCCGATGGTCTGAAAGAGAAGAAGGCTGATTTAACTGCGGAGGTGTCGAGATGAAATACCTCCTGAATATAATCTCAGTCCTGATATTCCTGATGGCAGTGGTCCCCCTTGCATCGGCGGCTATTTATGTTCAGTCAGACGGGGATGATGGCAATGCCGGGACTTCCGTGGGGCCGTCTAATGCTCTTGCTACTCTTGGACAAGCGGCAACTAATGCAGTTTCAGGAGATACGATCCACATTAAGAGCGGCACTTATGAGGAAATCGCAACTATAGCGGATGCGTCTACCTGGTTGGGATGTACTGATGGGGGCATAGTAGGTTGGGAAGATTCGCTTACCTATCCTTTAATTGATGGAGGCGTAGCCAGAGCAAGTGCCTTCATCTCCAATCAGACTGATGTAGCAATTTCTGGGTTCAACATTCAATCCACTACAGGATATTCCATTGATATCAACAGTGCTGATAATTATGTTGACGATTGCCATATAGCTTTATGTGATGGAGGGATTTCTATTGATGGGGCAAGGACTGTAACATCAAACTGTTCTATAACAGATGTTGATGAAAAGTCGTATTATGTTGATGCCGCTGATACGGTACTGGAAGATTCAACGATTACTATTAACCTTTTGGTAGACCGTCCTCTTCCCATTTTTCTTGATCCCAGTTCTGATGGTGCGATAGTCAGGGATTGCACGATATACACTACCGCCAGATATGGTGGGTATTCTGTTCACAAAGCAACGATTGCCTACATATATAACTCTACTAACTGGACTCTGGAGGGGAATAGTTTCACATCTACTTATGGTAACTCAGCCTACCGTCAAATAAGTGTAAGGGGAGTTGCTACCGGAGTAAGCATAACTGATAACAGTTTCACTACGATCAATGCAAACAGGCATATTGCTTCAGATAGCACTCTAACGGGTGAGATTAATAGGAACTCATTTACTGGGTCTGGAACGAATGACTATGGTATTACTTTCGGTGGTGATGGGCCTACTTTTGACTCTAATATATTCACAAATCAACTAATTGCTATCTACCCTTATTTTAGAGACAAATCATGTGGCCCTATTAGGAATAATTATATAGTTGCTGGAACTGGTCTTTTGTGGATTGCTAACGCTGCAACAGAAGATCATATCATCTCAAACAACATATTCGTCTGCGACTATCCTACTTTTGGGTGTGATTCCACGGCATTTGTAATGCGTAACAACCTAAGTTGGACTCACGATACCGATAACCTCTGGGGTGGGGCGAGTGATTTCAATAATCTATCTACCGTTGATCCTCTGATAGTTAATGTAACCACTGGGACAATCTTCAGTAATTCTCCATGTTTCGGTGGCGGAACAGACGGGGTAGGCTGGATAGCGATAACGGATGTTGACGGACTGACATTTACCGGTCCGGATATCGGGCCTCACTCGGTGGGGGTGCCGACACCATTCCCAGTAGACAGCCCTCCTCCGACGCCGTATTTTCCTACACCGACCCGTACCCCGACAACGCCAACTCCGATCCCGACTCCAACTTCCGCTCTAACTCCTACACCCCAGCCTACACCGACCAGTGCGTTGACTCCTTCGCCTGTGCCTACTGCAAGTCCTATCCCAACAGCGAGCCTTATCCCGACACCAATACCGACCTCATCCCCTATTCCGACTGCTTCGCCCATACCGACTATAACTCCTGCGGATATTAGGTTCAGGGATTTGACAGCAAGTACTACAGCATATCTCTGGTGGGTGTATGCAGGTGGAAGCCAGATGTGGGAATGTCCTACTCCTGAAGCAACGTATTATTATTTTCACGATATATCAGATACGGGCGGATGGTGGATGATGAAGTTCGATGGATATGACACACCATTCCAGCGGCGAGCGACAAGGACATTACTGACATTCCAATATCCACCAACTCCTACGCCTGCTACAACACCGACTCCCACACCGAGTATAACTCCAACTCCATCGGTTACACCGACTGCAACCCCAACACCGGCAGAGGATAGATTTAGAACCTACGGAAGTTTATTAAATTACTGGTAAGGAGAACCAATGAGACGAAACTATGGAGAGATCAAGGCGCGTGTAAGCCGGTTATGCGATAACGTAAGTGATGATGGAGTAACTCGCGCGGGAGAAAGCATAAATGACGCACAGGAGTACATACAGGCAGAGCGTGATTGGAGCTTCCTGGGGGCGTTAGAGCAGACCATTACTATGGTAGCGAGTACCGCTGGATATGACACCCCTGACGGAATGTACTCGATCCAGAGAGTGTATTACAAGGGAACAGATGACACTCCAGTAATACTTATGCCGTGTACCGATGAAGACTATCTCCAGTATTACGATGGTCGCTCTGCGGGGGATCCTACGGTATATATGCTTAAAGATGAAGGAGCTAACTATAAGTCCCGTATCTACCTTGGGGTAAGTCCTTCAACACAGCACATATCAGTAAATGGTAGCACTTTGTATTTAGAGCAGTATTCACAGGTCACTGAATTGACATTGGATAGCCAGTATCCTTCATTCCCCTATGATTTTACGAAAGCCATTGAGTATCTAGCGGCGGCGTTGATGTGTCAGTCGCAGGGAGATACTACTCAAGCGTCAGGATATATGAGTACCTATCAATTACTAATGAACAAACTGATTTACAAGGACATAGCGCGTTACCCGGAGCAGTTCAGTATAAGACCACAAACCGGACCAAATCCGTGGAGAGGACGCAGATCAAGGACTGATTACGGTAGGAGATCTTATTAATGGCTGGAGAATCTAAAATAACAATAGATGTACTCAAGGGCGTGAACCAAGACGGTAATTTACTGTCTGGTGAAGTCACAGAAGCCTGCAATGTCATAGGTGAACCGACAGGCTTTTCAGTCTGGAAGGGTCGTACAAAGTACACTAAGCAGTCAATAAACGGTTCTAATGGTCTGTATCACACTATATTCCCTGATGGGCATAAGACTTTAGTAGTTAAGGGCAAAGGCACTCTACACGTTATAGAGAGTGGGACTGTATATACCCTATCTATTGGTGATCAGGTGGCTATTCAGGCTGCTTTAGATACGGCAAACACGGAATTGGATAGAATCACTGATGCCTTACCAGCAGTCTACGACCCGGAAATCCCCGATGCACTCTGGGAACAACTAAAAATATATCCACCGTTGAACCTGAAGAAAATAGTAGCTGAATATTTCCCCGAAGCAGATGCAAAAACCATAGAAGCATTGACTCCGCTTTTCAGCCAATGGAGAACTGCATATCATGAGGTAGCAGAACTAACAGATCAGCTTGCGAGTGTAGCACTGGCATTAAACCAAGACCCTCGTAACCCTACTCACTTTACGATGTTCTCACGCAATAGGTACTTAATAGGAAGTAATTACCTTAAAGACCCTGCCTGGAGCTGGGACGGTAACATAGATCGTGACCCAGAACCTATCTACACACATGGAATGAGGTTCTCTCAAGTGGAAGCGTGGGGAGGCAGGTTGTGGGGCCTAAATGCTAAAGACACGAATACTGACATGAACTTCCCGCTTTATGCCTTTTACGGTGATATTGATGAATTAGAGATTCCCGCCGGCCAATGGCTTGAGTTCCGTGACAACCCTTTAGCCAGTAAGTTAGTGGCTATGAGGTCTTTTACTCGTGATTACGCCTTTGTATGGGGGGATAGAGGTCTTTGGCAAGTTCAATTAACTGGTAGTTACCCTATTTTTGTCCTGCCCCAGTTGATTGATGCAGAGTGTGATTGTGTTGCATCAGGAAGTATCGTTGAAATACCCGGAGTTGGGTTTATGTGGAGAGGACTAAATTGCTATTGGCTACTTTCCGGGGGACAAGTTCGCAAGATCAACCTGAGTAATGACGAAAGACAGGCAAATAGAATCAAGGATGGAATTGATGCCTGTCCTCTGGATTCATTGTTTCTTATTCACGGAGTCTACTACAAAAAGAGAAACGTGGTTATATGGTCTTATCCGACCCATAGAGCGACTATAAGCAATCCGTGGGAAGACCCTAAGTCAGATGTCTACGACCTCACCAAGGACGCGTGGTGGTGCTTAAATCAAGGCTGGCAGGGTGCAGTAGAAGTAGCGTATTCCGGGGAGAGAATGATTATAGTTACCGATAACGATGGTTACATCTACCTTGCTGACCGCAACACGCAGTTTGATAAAGATGAGTTCATGCAGTGGCACATTGAGTTTCCGTGGAAGGGTAGTGACACGAACAAATTGAAGTGGCTCTGGGCAATTCTTAAACGACCTTTTCAAGGCACAAATAAGGTAATGGTGGAGTTCTGGTGTCGTAACCAAGCTGATGCGATAGAGAGTAGTTTTACTCTGGATGAGTCCTTTGACGATGCGAGTTTAGGTCATATTACCTATGCGACAGGACAAACAATCTATGGCGATTTAAATGTAGTAGATTCTACCGGATTCCCCAATCCATCCCCCGGAACAAGCGATATAGCAGGGATAATTGAAGTCACTAACGACGAAGGAACCGTCCTAAGTCTCAAATACTACGACCCAATCAAAACAGGATTAGGTATCTCTACTGACACGCCACTATCAGGACACTTTACTACAAATAACAAAGTAGAGATAAAAGCCTTTGATCCTGGTGGTCCAAACGATGCAGGACTGTCCCCGGAAGCCCAAGCACTGAGCAAGATACCCATTAGATTAGTAGGGGAGAAACTAAAGATAAGATTAAGCAATAAGTACACCGATGATGATGGGAATGATGCCTACCACAATGGCCCTGATATTCCGTGCCTTTCATTAACTCTAATTGCGAGGGAACTACCATGATAATCCCTGCCCTCATACTTGATGATCCAGTAAAGAATAAAGTCCTTGTAGATATTCTGCATGAGATCGACCGGAGAATAGACGAGATCAAGATAATAGACAGCAATCCAACTACACCGCCTGAGAGGGCGTTATTCGCATATAACCGTACAGATAAAACACTCATAATCGGTGACACGGACGAACTCCGAAAAGTCGCTACTGAGGAGATATAACATGAAGAAATGGATAACAACAATACCCATAGTGATAATCGGACTGCTGTACTTCTGCTTGTTTGCTCAGGCTGACACTGTAAATCTAATCTATGGAAATCAGACTGATGTAGGAACTTATATTACTATTACAGATTGGAGTAGAGATACTCTGGTTGATGGTGATGTGGTACAGCTTATATATTCTGTTGATGCTACGATTGATGACCCCAATGCCACTACTGGATTGCCTACTGGAGACGACGTACTCTGGGAGTACTCTTCTATTGGTTCTGGTGTCGGACCTGCTAACACTGGTCAATTTCTTGATCTTTGCCAATACACTTCGGGCAACCTTGGATATTATGCCTATGTCCGGTTCTTTGATAATACAGCTTTGGCTTCTTCGGTGAGGTACGGAAATTCATCTCTTCATACATTGGCAGAATCAGCAGGAATAGATATATTTGATATTACGGACGCAGGAACTAAAGAGCTTTATACCCAGTATCAAATTGACGCAAGCCCCACCTTAACCCCGGCAACCCCAACGCCTACTGTAACTCCTACGGTAACCCCAACTACTACCCCAAGCGTAACCCCCACAATAGCCCCAACAGCTTCTCCGCAGACTACTCTGACCCCTGCGGTAAGTGCTACCCCTACACCATTCTGTACTGGAGCAGACCCTTATTATGCGTGGGATATCACTACTGCGGCCATAACTACCACCAGAGCAAGCACAGGCTTTGCGATGCAGTACAATATTGTGAGGGTTTCTGACGATACCTCTTTCGGTACGATTTACGACACCAACAACGGATGGATAGATGGCGATGATTCAAATTACGGAGCAGTAGCCCTGAAAATCAGTGGGACTCAGGTAGAGGTACACGATGGGGATTCTTTGCAGATAACTTCTGGGGGAGCTACACTATTTGTATTTATGCCTAATGTGTATTCCACAGATATCCTTTATGTATCAGATGACGGAAGCACCTACTACGATGCAACCCTCTGCACCATAGCTAAAAGTGCCACTGGAGCAAAGTCACCTACCCCGACACCTATAGCAAGCCCTACTCCGGTACAGACAGACTGCCTTACGCTCATTTCATATCCATATACCGCAGACGAAACCAGTATCTATGACCTATTGAACCTGGACTTCGCGGCTATCGTTGACGCTCAGAACGAGCATTGTTTCAGATCACCTATAGGACAGGTAGACATAGCCCCTAATGCAATAGGAAATGAAGAGCTAAGAGATTACGCCGTCCACACGGAAGAGATATTAAACAATACTATTCTCGGTGGAAGTGATGGTGATATTGCCGGGAGTACAATAACGAGCTTCAATATAAACACCAATAGTTTTGATTATTCAGATGTATTCCCTAAAGCTAATGAAATTGTAATTCCATATAACAATGCCTCTGGCGTTTCATCCCCTCAATGGGAAGTAATGTGTATGCCGTACTGGAATAACTTGAGCGGTTCATTCTCCATCAATTACAATACCACCACCTCCGACCGTGAACGGATAATATTCATTGATAAAGATACTCGGTGGATGTCTGTAGGTGGAGAAATACCTACTGCTACCTTAGATGTAAATGGACCTATGAGAGTAAGAGGATCACTTACATTAGACAGGGGCTTAGTTCAGCAATGGGTAGCCTTTGACGCTGGTGATGCAACTCCATTCGTAAGAGATGGAACTAGATTTTATACTGCTAATACAGCCGCGAATCCTGGAACAATCAGTAACTTTGATGGTGCTGAGTCAGGGCATGAGTTCTATCTCTGGGTAAATGATACTGACACAACTTGGGCAGCTACCACAGGCAATATCAACTTCACTACCGCCACTACCTCAAGTGAGGATGAGCTATATAAGTTCTTGAGAATGGGCGATAAGTGGTATGAAGTAGGCCACTGGGATTATGGGCCAATTACTGGTTCTGGCAGCCCCTCTGATGTATATGCCTTTGAAGGATTTGAAAGCGATAGCTTCTCAGGTGGTGATGGGGATTGGAGTGGACCTTGGGTGATAAGTGGCAATACCACAACTAGCAGTAGGTATGCACACACCGGGACATATTCCTCTGCTGTATATTACGATGGAGCTTCACTGTACCGAGGGATCAACACCTCTTCGGGTACGGTAACGCTTAGTATGTGGATTTATGCCCATTACGGATCCCCCACTCTACACATATATGACTCTGTAAATACAACTACCTGGAACGAATTAACATCAAAGGCATTTACCGGAGCATGGCAAGAATGGAGTTACACTTGGACAATGGCTGATAAGCAGCCGGAGTATATCAAGTTTGCAGTAACCTCCGTAAATGATGCCGTTGTGCGACTGTATCTGGACGATATCACAATAGAATAAAGGAGATAATACTATGAGTTCAAATCTAATAGTGAAGCGCGGAGATTATTGGTATAATCGAGAAACGCGTAAATATTATAAAAATATGGATAAGGCTACATTGGATGTAAATGGGTATGATTCTTATGATGCCATTTCTGGTGGAGATAGTGGTGGAGGTAGTGGTGGAGGTAGTGGGTATCCATGGAATAAGATGTCTGATTATATGTATCAATTCAATGATGATCTTGGAGCTAATTGGGGGTGGAGAAGTCAGGGAAAGAAATACACCGAAGACAAATTCTACGAACTATATCCCGCCGCAACACCCGAAGATTGGGTAATATACGAAGACATGTATAGTCTAGGGCAAAAGCACAAGGAAAAACAGGACCTAGAAGGACTCAACAGCTCCTTCTGGAGCGACATCCAGAAATATGTAGAATCTCAGCCCGGTTACGAAGCAATGAAGCAGTTCATGCCGGAACACCTCCGGAGGATTAACGAGCTGGAACAGGGTGAGATGGACCCCTATACCGGACAGCTAACAGTAGAAGACCCGTGGCAGAGACAGGCTATGATGGGGCAGTTAGGCGGTGAGATGTTTGGTGGTGGTATCAATGACCGATATCAGGGATTTGCAGACCAGTATCAGAATACTAAAGATGAGCTTTTACCCCAGATGGATGCAAACTACATGGAAACTGTAGTAAACCCAATGCAAGAAAAACTAAATGCTATGGGAATGTCAGGGAGTACCCCCGGCGCAGAAATGAGCATGGGAGCTGGGCAGAGTTACGCTATCAATCGTGCTTTAGCAGGCGCACAGGCAGACAATACCTTTGCCGGTCAGTTAATGGGCGTAGAGCAAGCCAGATCCGGTGCAATGAGTCAAGCAGGGTCACAGATGCAAAGTCTCATGCAGCAGGGCGAAGCTACCGAAAGGGCGAATATCGGAACTTCATATCAGGACTGGCTTACCCACCAGAACGATCAGTACACAAGATTAGGCATGGGAGCTAACACAATGCAGACGAGCGCCGGGGCGTTATCGAGTGCCGCCGGGCAGGGGCTTCAGGCGTCAGGTACAATTTACGAACAGGGAAACGCTTGGAATATGATGAACGCTCAGAACAGTTTTATGGCTCCTTACCTGGATGCGGCGAGCCAGCAACTTCCCAGTAGTGGCAGTGGGGGATGTGGTGGAGGTGGATGCTGATGGATAGCAATGATTTTCTTAATGAGTGTGTTAAAGGCAATAAGTATGCTTCTTCTTTTCTTTATATTCTCCGGGAATTTGCCCATACGATTGATGATATAGTGGATAAAGATAAGCCTGTCACACAAGATCAGTTAGCTCAAGTCATGGGGAGTTTAATTGCTCAATGCTTAATAAATCCGTGGGCAAAGATAAACGGTGCTTCATTAGTCCCTATGTTCATTAACGCCATGAGATGTTGGGTAGACGCTGATATATGGATGGCTACTGACGACAAGAAAAAACAGATCGCTGCCGATGTGTTCAAGAGTTACTACCACGAAATTTTCTTTCAAGCAGCGTATATATGTGGTGGATGGGAACACATGAAATTGATGACAAAAAAGTATCGTCACGTTGATTGGGACAATAAATATCTATCAGATAAAGGAGAAGAATAACATGGTCGTGAAAGCTAACATACCTTATGGTAGCATATTAAGCCAGTTGCGCCAAAGGCAACTTCAGGAATACCAGATCGCCGAAGAGCGCAAGAAGAAGAAAGCCGCGTTTACCAATCAGATAGCCCAATTAGGCGGAATGGCACTTGGAGCAGGCATTGGGACTATTGTTCCTGGCATTGGGACTATGGCTGGGATGGGATTGGGTGCCACCGCGGGCGGATTGGGTGGTAACGCTATGACCGGGACTCCAATTACAGCAAACCAGGGAATGAATATGCTTATGCAGGTGGGGAATCAGATGAATCAGACCACTAATGCAAATTCTCTTGCTCAGTCACGGGAAATACGGGATATAAATAGTCTGACAGAGCAGGGGTATGTTCCTACTGCTTATAATGAGGCTACTGGTGATACTGCTCTTCCAGATGACTATACAGTTGGCGGTCAAGCATATACCCCCGGTGGTGCTAGGATGGGAATGGACTCTGGGATGAACTATCTACAAAAAGCGAAAGAGGCGGGATATCCTGCATCCGTATCACAAAAAGTAGGGAATATAACCTACAAAATGCAAACACCTAAGCCGGATACTCCTCCTAGTTCAGGTGGTGATGACGGCTACGCTGATGGAGGAACCGACCTATATGGTGATAACCAACCTAAGTATCAAGACCCCCTCAGAATTCAGCGGGAGGGTATAAATGCAGCACTTGGAGGTGCAAATACTGGAGTACAGGCTAGACCTCCTGGGAAATATAGAGATAAAAATGGTGTTATTAAATACTGGGATGGAGAAAAGTGGATATAGCCTATGACAATTCAAGAAGAATTTATTCCCGTAGAGTATCTTGGTGATGAGGAAGAGCCATTTGTCCCAGTAGAATACTTAGGTCCGGTCAATCCTCCTATGGCTGAACCACAGGCTACCCCTGAGATAGAACCTCAAGCAGGACTATCATGGGGTGATACTGTACCAACCCCCCAGTTTGATCCCTCCTCGGCGCAATTAGTATCACCCCCACCGGGGAAGCCTGTTGGCATTCCCCAGAGTCCCGGCATCCCGGTTGCAACACAGCAGAAGATGGAGTCACTTCCCTTTGGAAATAGGATAAATCAGCCTAGACAACGAGTGCCGGAGCCTTCTTCTCTACAGAAACTTGGATTATCTATATCCAAGAATATTGAGAATATACAGAAAGGTGATGCGGAAGATAAGGGAGATTATACTAGAATTATTGAGGCTAATAATCAGTACCAAGAAGGAGTAAGTTCTGCTGAATCTAGTCTCAAGAGGGGGAATCTAACATTTAAGCCGAAGCCGTTCTTCGATTACTTGCCAGAAGATCTCCAAAAGAAGTTAGGTGCTTTACCAATACCTCGTACCGCAGAAGATGCAGCTAATAGATTGAGTGCTGTTGGAGAAGAGAGATACTATCAACAATTTGGTGCGCCCCGGAAGTCATTTCTAGATGCTGCAAAACATGGATACTCACAAGCTGGGAATCAGTTTGTTGGAGGTAAGGCTGGAAATATAGAGATGGTAGGTGAGATAGTTGGTGCTGATGGTATGGCAGAATGGGGTAAGGAAGTTGCTAACAGAGTAGAGAAGTATCAGCAAGACCACCCTGAAGAGGAGATGGTAGGCATCAATCCTTCGTTAGGGTTCCTGGGTACTACAAAACAGCTACTTGCCAGACCAGAGAATATTATTCAAGGTACATTGCAGACTGTCCCTGTGGTGTTAGAAGCTATTCTAGGACATTATATGGGTGTTGGTGCTGCTGGAGTAATCGGCAAGGGAGCAAAGGCATTGCCGTACATCGGCCGCGTTGCTGGGATAGCTCAAGGTGTTACTGGGGATACATACCATAAGGCACGCAAAGATGGCACAGACAAGTGGTCTTCATTGGCCCAGTCACTACTTACAGGATTAGGAGAGGGAGTGGTAGAGGAGTTTACACTGGGGCAGAGGTTCAAGGCACTTAAACTATTCTCTGGCGCCGGGGGGAAGAAGGTCAAGGGTGGTATAGTAAAAACTTTCGTTAAGGAGAGTTTAAAAGCGTATGGGCAGGGAGCAGTGGAAGAGGGGGTACAGGGGATAAACTCAAGATTCTGGAATAAAGTATTTACTGACCCCAAGACGGCAGTCTTTGATGGAGTAGGCCAGGAAGCTGCTATGGGTGGTATGCTGGAGATGACTATGGGCATGGGTACTATGGCAGGAGCAAAGGCTATTGCCAATACCCCATTTGGGAAGAAGCAGACTATGCTCCGTAATCTTGAAGCCACCAGGAAACTATTTGAGAAGGCAGATAATCTCACGGATAAAGATAGATCAGAGATAAAAGATACCTTTGACCAGATGGAAAAGGACATCAAGGAAACAGGCCAAGTAAAGGAGCAAGGCGATGACACCCAAGTCGAGCAACGACTTTCTGTACTCGGTACACCACAGACCGCAACTGAAGCAACCGAGGAGCTATCCTCAAGACTACAGTCTGACGTGGGGCCAGACGCTCCGAAACCCACAGTCACCATTGCCAAGACCATTAGTAAGGCCAATAGAGCGGTAGCCAGTTTAGCCAAGAAGGTATTTGGAGTGGATGTATTGTTCGTGGATACCAATAAGGCAGGGGACACCTTCAATGGGTATCATACCGCGAAGAACGGCACTATCGTTATCAATACCAATATGGACAATCCTGCTATGGCGGTATTGGGACATGAGTTTATGAGTCATTCCCTTGAGACCCAGCACCCGGATCTCTATAAAGAACTCTCTGGAGTGATAGGGCAGAACAGTCGCTATACACAGTGGGCAGAGGCTAATAAGAATCGTACCGAAGGCATGAGCGAAGAGAACATCATCAGGGAGTTTGTAGGTGATACTGGTGGGGTAATCTTCGGTGAAGAGTCCTTCTGGAAAGGCATAGTAGAAACCAATCCTACCATGTACCGGAGACTGATCCAATGGCTACAGGGAATATACACCAAGATGGGAGCAATCCCTAAGTCCTACGATACCAAGCCATTCATAGATAACTTTGATAGCATAATGCAGACAGCCATCAAGGTAGGCAAAGAGTACCAGGCAAGGCAAGGGACAGATCAGGCACAGGGATATGATCCTACCACAGGCTTCCAATCTAAGGACGCTGAGAGGCCCGCTACGGAGTTAAGTGGCGTTACCCCTACCCAAACACAGGGAAAGCCTGTTGATGCAGGAGTTGTATATAATGGTGGTGGTAATCTGGAGTCAAAAACTGGGATACATTTCACCCCAGATAAAGAACTCGCTCAATCATTTGCTAAGGGAACGAGTGCTTTTAGAGAAGATGTTCTTGGAAAGTTTGATAAGAATAAACAAAGCAATAAACTCACGGAAGCAACATTAGATATACAGAATACCAAAGAAATAGCCTATGAAGGACAAGAGGTAACTCCAGCCGATATAGCTAATTATCAGAAGCAAGGATATGACTCTGTAACTGTATACCAGAACGGAGAAGTCAGGGAATACATAGTCTTTGATAAGTCCCAGATCACCCCTACCCAAGAGGGGGGAGTTACAGAGCCATTAGCAACAGATGTCGCTACCACCCCCCTTGCTCAAGAAGCCCTGAAGTACCCTGATGCTGAGAGTTTCGTTACGGGGCAAGGCAAGCCGTTGTATCACGGTACAGGTGCAGAATTTGAGAAGTTTGATATAACAAAAACTGGAACATTGAGAGCATCTGATTGGGGAACAGTAGGAATTTATTTTGATCCCTCAAAAAGTGGAGCAAAAGTTTATCGGGATGACGCAGTTGGTCAGCTTGATCTTAAGGCGAAGAAATTATATGAGAAATTAGACGAAATAGATAAATCATTAAAGCCAACTGGCCCCTTTGATAGCACTCCTAAATATACAAAAGAATGGTTTGACACAAGAGATGAATGGATGGAAGCACTAGATCAAGCCCGAAAGGACAATAGCAAAGGAAAAGTAATTGAAGCATACCTTGACCCAAATGCTAAGATTTTCAAACATTACTATGAACCAGGAATGTTGACAGACCAATTCTTGAGCGATAGTGCTTTGAAAAAAGGCTTTGATGCCGTGGAAATATGGAATAGAGATCCCACTATAAATGATGAATATTTGTCAGAAATTATAGTAATGAATCCCTCGGTAATCAAAACAAAAACCCAGCTAAAAGCCATCTACAACAAAGCCCACCAAGCCCCCACAGGAGTAGAGGGGGCGTTTCAGCGCAAGTTCACCCTAAAGTCAGAAGAAGTCATTAAGGACAACCAGAAGTACGCTCCAAGTGCTGTAGCAGGACTGCTTAATAAGGGTGGCGTTAAGCTGGAAGAGTCCCAGATACTAAGTGAGTTCCTTGAGGACAATAAGGGACGCAAGAGCATCCCCGGCAGTGAGCTAATAGCGCACCTGAAAGCTAATGTACCGGAGGTGGTGGAACACGTTAAGAGTGATAATGCGAATGAAGAGGCTATTGATACATTCCTTGCTGATGAAGCTGGGCAAGGCATGGACCGTGCGGAAGCCGCTGAATATCTTGGTCGTGATGAAGGGGCACCCAAGTTCAAAGGCTACATGAACCTCCCCGGAGGAGAGAACTACCGGGAGATATTGTTTACTACGAAGACAGAAACAGTAGACGCACCTTCTTATTCTGAATGGATGATAGCGCAAGGCATTGATCCAGCGACAGAGGACAGGGCAAGATACGCCACTCAATACCAGAGAGAATATCCCCCAAGAGATCAACAGGGGTCATTCCGCACCTCAGGAGGCCACGCATACGGAGACGAAGCAGACATAAACCAGTTTGACAGAGCAATAGTAGATGACCGCAATATTGATAGCAAGCGATACCTAAACATCCTTGAGTTACAGAGTGACTGGTCGCAGAAGGGGAGGAAGAATGGGTATGCCAGTGACATTTCATCTGATTCTGACTTCCAAGAATTTAAACGACTGTACGATCAAGGTGGAAACATGCAGTCGCTTACCGGAAAGAATGATAGCCGATACGATGAGCTATGGGATAAGTTATACGCCAAGTATAACATCGAAGATGATGTTGCTGTCCATGACTTTTTAGACCAGAATATCGGAGTCCCCCAGATGCCCTTCAAACACCCCCATGAGTACGCCCTGAAGGCACTGGTAGCGAGAGCAATAGAGGAAGGGTATGACGGCATAAGCTGGAACGGTGGGGAGACTGTAGCGGATCGGTATGACTTGAGTAAGCATATTGATAGAATAATTTACTCGAAAAATTCTGACGGAAGTACATATATTGATGCTGAAAAAGACGGAGAATCTGTTGATGCCATGGTCTGCTCGAAACGTGAGTTGCCAAATTTTATAGGGAAAGAGGCCGCAAATAAAATATTCACATCAAAAAATGAAACAGGAGAATTATCCGGTCTTGACCTAAAAGTAGGCGGCGAATGGGCAACAGCCCTGTACGACAAGATGATCCCCAACTACCTAAAGAAGCAGTACAAGAAGTACGGGGCGAAGGTGGGGAGTGGGGAGATAGCAAAGGAATCTGGTATAGGTGAAGATATTACGCCCACTCTACTTGCAAGAGCAGCGGCAATGGCAGACAATCAAAAAGATTATGTTAGTGCCAAGTTTCTGGGGGAACAAGTTAAAAGGCTTGAGGACACCGGAGATTATGATTATTCAGTACACAACCCCAATAATCCTGCGTCACAATATGTAGATGAGATCAGAAAATATCAAGATACAACTACCACCCTCCACACCCTCCCCTTCACAGAGCAGATGAAGAAAGAGATAAGTGAGAAGGGGCAGAGTAAATTCCAAAAGAAAACCCCAACAGGAATACCACAGTCAGAAACAGCACCTAAGTTAGGCAAGCTGAAGAACAAGATATTCAGTTGGATGCTAACCTGGGGAGTAGAGCCAACCAAACAAGTAGAATGGCTACATGGAAGAGGAGTCCCGGCAAAGATCATCAGTACTGCACTGGGTGGCAGGGCAGCAGAGAAACATGAGTTTGATATCCATCAGTCCCAGGTACTAGATAAGATGTTTATGGAAATAGAGGAGATGTATGACCGGAAGTATACCGACAATGAGAAGTTAGCTATCCTTATGTCAAGAGAGTCCCCCACCAGTGATGCCGGGAAAGCAACTCGTAAAGAATACATGGATAAGTACTTCCCTAAAGGTGCAGATGCTTCTGTAATAAAAGAGATATCAGACTATGTCCACAAGAGAGGGCAGGAGATCCTCGGTGAAACGATACCATACCGGGATGATTACTGGTTAGGTCAATTCACTAATCGTAAGCTAACTCAATCAATCCTGTTACAGATCAAGTCTGATAATACTGGTGCATACAAAAAGTTCAAGACCATCCCTACAGTATCAGACGCGGTATCATTAGGATTGAAGCTCAAGTATACTAATCCTGTCAGGATGATGAGAGCAGAGATGGTAGCAATATCAGAGGATGCTACTCTGAAGGGATTACGAGAGTATCTACTCTCTGAGGGATTAGCCCATAAACAGGAAGAGAAGGGGTGGGTTAAGTCCCTTGACCAAGCTAAGGGATGGGTAGACCTAAAGAGTACCTCTCCGTACCTGAAGGATCTGGTGGTTCAGCAAGAGGTAGCTCGTTTAATATCTAATCTTGTGGGGAAGAATGCTTTGAGGTCAAATGCTTTGGGTAAAACACTCTCCGGGGCAGCTTACTTCCTTCAAGCTATCAAGTTCGTGGGATCTATGTTCCATCAAATAAGTGAGATGAAGCAAGTGATGGTAGATTCAGGTATTGCTGGTAATCAGATCATCCGTCACCCTGGTATGTCTACTAAGAAGATATTCGGTACGATGACTAAGAGGTCTCTCAAAGGGATGATGCAGGAAGATTTGTTCCGAAATAAGTTCGTGCCTAATCTTGGTGCAAGTGAGAGAAGTATTGAGCAGGAGAGTTTAGCCAGTATGAATAATATGATTAATAAACTCACCGGCAAGGATGCTTCCAAGTTGCTGAAAGGAGTTAAGACAGGATTAGGGTATACCCCTCCGGGCTTATTGTTCAAGTATGTTAATTGGATGTTTGAGACATATATCCCGGCAGTTAAGTATCAGAGCTTCAAGATACATTACGCTGACAAGAGTGCCAGAGTAGGTAGAGAACTAACTGATGCAGAGTGCCAGGAGATAATCAAAGAAACACAGAACTTCTATGGTGAGATGGATGAGAAACTATTCGGACGGAGTGGTACTGCAACCTCACTGATGCGCTTGATGTTTATGGCTCCAGGGTTTGGTGAGGGTAACTTCAGGACTGTAGCTAAAGCATTATTACAGCATAGTGACCGTGGTGGGAAGTCTAAGATCAACATCGTCCAGGGGCTACTGGTCGATCTTATACTGGCTACTATAGGAACATTCCTCCTGACCGGGGAGTGGCCTGAAGAGCCGGAAGACATCAATGACTTCACCGACCTATGGAGTATCAAAACACCGTTCAAGGATCGTAAGGGGAATGCACTTGTTATCAGTACCTTGATGTTCACTAAAGATTATATGGGACTTCTATTGCGTCCAACCATACACGCTACATGGGGTAGTCCAGGCAAGAATGTAGCCGAACGAGCGGTAGTAGGGGCCGGCGATGCGGCTGGATACGCCTATCGTAGAGTAGGACACATGACATCTGCGTTTAGTAAGATAGCCAGTGACCTATGGAGAGTTAAGGATGGTAAGGTCATACTTGATCACTTCGATAATAAAATCTATTATCCCCACGATCCTCTACAGGAGAAACTCCTTGCTACATTAGCTCATTGGGGGGAGACAGTTACTCCTATATCAGTAACTAAAGGTGTTCAGTCCTATGCTCAGATAGATTGGGGTGGTGAGGGCAGTGCTTTAAGTTACCTGGCCCCTCTGGCTATATCAGTACTGGGAGCGCAAGTAAGTAAAACCGCTAGAGACAAGCAATTAAGTGCTATGCAGAGGACTGTCTGGGATATGGGATCTGAGGGGAAAGAGGTTCGTGACCAACTCCTTGCAACCAGGAATCCTATAGATAAAATCAATGACTACAATGACACTATCAAGGGAGCTATATCAGACCTGAATGATATCAAGCCGGGGTTTGACAGCAAAGCACTTCAGGACAAATTAAAGTCAATGATCATCTACCCAAAAGAGTATCAAGCAGAGCAGTTATATAAGGTAGCTTCGGGAAAGAACAAGACAAAGGAACAGGTATTTGGAGCATTCAAGGTAGTAGAACATCTGGGCAATGCAGATCCTAACTTCAAGGCAGATACATTTGAAAGATTAGATGGACTTCTAAAGGCATATACCCAGACTCCTGACCCATTTTCCAAGACTAAAAAGAAGAATCGGTACACTTACAGTACATATATAAAGCACCGCAATATACTCTGGGCAAGATACAAAGATTATAAGGGGATAAGATAATGACCCTACACTCTAAAGACTACTCACAGCTCTGGATACCCCTTGCAGTAGAACTGGGCAAGGCACTCATTACCTTAATATTTGGCACTAAAAAAAAGAAAGCCGGGATAGTGGAGCAGTTCCTTCCGGTAAAGGAGTATGAAGATGAAGACAATTATGACCATAATAATGGCGCTGGGTATCACAACAGCAGCCTGGGCTTCCGATGGTGAGGCCGCGCCGATCCCCTGGGGCACAATAATCACCCTATCTATGGTAATTATCACAGCTATAGCGGGTGGGTTACTGGGCGCGATGAGACGGGCATTGAAGTCCAGTTATGAGGCAATGAAAATCGTCTCGGATGCCCTTGAGGATAACGCAATCTCGGATGAGGAAATAAAGCAGATAGTCAAAGCATCTATAAACTGCCAGGAGTCATATAAAGACCTGATTAAGCGGGTGCAAGACTTATTCAAAAAGTCTCATAAAGTCTAATCTCATCAAAAAATCAATATAATTATTTTTACGCCCTCAAATCCTTAACCGGCTGAAACACTAGCTGAGTAGGGGTTTGGGGGCTTTTTGTGTGTGCTAAAAATAAATAAAAATAAATGTTGACTTTTAATGGGATGGGTAGTACAGTGGTTCCAACATCAAACAAGGAGGGAAAAATGAATATTGGAATCAAAGAGTACAAGGGCATGGTAAGATCGCACCTTGGCAACAACGCGCTGGGTTGCAGAGTGATAATCCACAGGAATGGTTATGTGGATATTTATAGGAAGGGTAGTAGCATTGAGGCAATGGGTCATGTGGATGAGTATGAGTTTCTAATTCTTGAACATTATATAGATACTGAGGAACCCACAATGATAACTAATAAACTAAAATGGAGACTATCCCAAGTAACACAACCAATAATAATCCACGCCATGTAGGGAGAATCCATGACACCAGAACAGCTTGCAAAACTCGAGTGCGCTAATTACGATCGCCACGGCAGATGTTACGATAGGAAATGTCGTTTAGCCACCAACGAATCATGCGCCTACTTTGAGGAGATAATTATTCCCTTGTCAGAGAACCAGCATGATGAGCAAACCCGAAAGACCTACAAGCCCGCCGTCAAGGCATACAATAACGCCCATAAGGGCAAGGAGGAGTAACATGGTTAATTATAGCAGGACAGATCATCCGTTCTGGAAATCAGATCGGGTGAAGGAGATGGTAACTTGCAGTGGTTGTGATGAGGTGGGGTTGAAGAGTGAAGACGCAGAACCGGGTGATGAGAACGCCATCAAAATATTTGAGCAGTATGAGAATGGCGATAGCTATTATGATGGGGAGTGGATATGCCCTGACTGCATGGATCGATTTCAGCGGAAAGAGGCACTAATCCAGATGCGTATTGAGAACTGTACTTCGTTGGGTCAATATGCGGGGGTGTACAAATGAAGGCATATTGGTTTAGTGATGGGGATGGGTTCACGGAGAACATGAATAATAGCGGAATGAAGCCCGCTAAAGTAGGCAGAACCCATCGTATAGACGGAGAACTAACCCCGTGTGAACGAGGATTACACTCTTCACCAACCCCGTTTGACGCTCTTGGTTATGCTTTTGGCGAAATACTATGGGAAGTAGAAATTCCCAAGACCGCTATTATCCATGACGATGACAAGTATGTATCCCATACCCGTAAGTACATCCGCAAAGTAGACCTTACGAAAGCATGCCGTCAATTTGCCTGTCAATGTGCGCTAGATGTTATCCATCTCTGGGATGCACCTAGGGTAGTCAACGAATATCTTGTTGATGAAGCGAAGGGTATTGATAGATCGGACATAAGAGCTGCGGCTAGCTCTGCGGCTAGCTATGCGGCTAGCTATGCGGTTAGCTCTGCGGTTAGCTATGCGGCTAGCTGTGCGGTTAGCTCTGCGGCTAGCTATGCGGCTAGATATGCGGCTAGCTCTGCGGCTAGATATGCGGCTAGCTCTGCGGCTAGATATGCGGCTAGCTCTGCGGCTAGATATGCGGCTAGCTGTGCGGTTAGCTCTGCGGCTAGATATGCGGCTAGCTGTGCGGTTAGCTCTGCGGCTACTAAAAAGTTTAAAGCCTACTTCAACGAAATAGCATTAAAGGCATTGAGGGGGAAAGAGATATGAACGGCAGAATGAATCAC
>Ga0208279_1000497_pt1 | contig 31098 bp, 27 predicted proteins | sample AntAceMetag02UKM_FD_184766 | JGI IMG/M metagenome (GOLD analysis project Ga0208279, IMG submission 184766) | Saline lake microbial communities from Ace Lake, Antarctica - Antarctic Ace Lake Metagenome 02UKM (SPAdes) (version 2) | ecosystem: Environmental > Aquatic > Non-marine Saline and... | reverse complement strand
GGGAAGTCTACGCTGCTCAATCGTTTGATTGGGGAGGATCTGGCGATTATCTCTCCCAAGCCGCAGACTACCTGGCAGGTGGTCCGCGGTATTCTGACGACGGAACGGGGGCAGGTTATATTTGTCGATACCCCGGGGATTCATCAGAGCCGTGATGTTCTGGGGAGTTATATGGTAACTGCCGCCCGATCCGCAAATTTTGATGCCGATCTGGTCTTCTGGATTGTGGATTGCCGGAAGGATCTGGATCTCTCCGAGCAGTTCTTTTTGGAGCATCTCCCCACGCACTCTCCAGCTTTTTTGCTCCTTAATAAAGTGGACCTGATTCCCCGGTTACATCTTCTTCCTCTGATAGAACGCATTCAGGGCCGATATCCGTTCAAGGAGATCGTTCCTGTCTCAGCGCTTAAGGGAGAGAATCTCGATCGTCTGATGGAATTAACCTGGAAATATCTGCCGCCGGGTCCGTTGCTCTTCCCTTCCGATCAAATATCCGATCAGCCGGAGCGCGAGATAGTGAAAGAGTTTATCCGTGAACAGGTATTTCTTCTGACCCACCAGGAGATACCATATTCAACCGCGGTAATGATTGAGGAGATGCGTGAGCAGACCGAAAGAAAAAAACTCTATATCAGCGCGATTGTCTTCGTGGAACGGAAGTCCCAGAAGGGGATTCTGGTGGGGAAGAAAGGGGCTATGATCAAGAGGATAGGTACCGCGGCCCGGGACAGGATTGAAAACCTGCTGGGGGTGCCGGTCTACCTGGAACTCCGGGTCAAGGTCCGGGATGAGTGGAGGAAGAAGAAGAGCAGCCTGAAAGAATTTGGGTTTGATATTTAGTTCCTTCGGAACTAAATATTTATTTTTCCCAAAATTTCTTGAAATTTTGGGAAAGGTGGGACGAATATTGTCTTCAGTATACACCCCGTACCTCTTGCTGCCGCCTGGATGCTCCTCAGATAGGGCTGAACGTGTGGGTCTATCGCGGGATCAGGGCAGAGAAAGATGACCTTTCCAATTTCGTTCTTTTCCAGAAAGGCGATATTTGCCGCTATAATCTCACCCAGGTCTCCTTCTCCCATCAATTTGTCGTAATAGGGGATCGGTGTGTCTTTATCTATCAGTCCGTACTTCCCGGATAGTATGGCGAGCGGTAAGCTTGCTTCCCGCGCCAGTCCAGCGACCGCATCAATCCGTTTCGATTTATAACGCTTGATTGCCGGGAGAAGTTTATCCGACCGATCTTTTTTCCGGCAGCAGATCGTGCAAACTATTATTTGTTGGTTCGTTATCATTTATTAAATGTTAATTGTCAGTAAATATATATGCGTATAGATACTTTAATTAATCATCTCTATCTCTCTATTGTTGCCCTACCAAAGAATATGGAGAACAAATTAAATTATGTAAAACATCTCAACATTATCGTGGCACTGGTTAAATAGAGAGCGATTCCCAGCACATCATTCAGGGTGGTGATTAAGGGACCGGAAGCGATGGCCGGGTCTATCTTTAACTGATGGAAGAAAAGAGGGATCAGGACTCCGGTCAGGGTCGAGAATGTTACGGCCAGGAACATAGACAAGCCCACTACCCCTCCCAGAAGTCCCGGGTTTGTATCACCCCAGAAGAACCCGATAATGGAGAGGATTATCCCGCAGGCCAGACCCAGCCAGAGGGCGACCTTGATCTGTTTAACCACCTCCTTCCAGAGATTCGATGACTTTAAAATCCCCAGGGCCAACCCCCGGATAACGATACTGGAAGACTGAAGGCCGACGTTTCCGCCGGTGGCGGTGATCATCGGTATGAAAGCAACCAGGGAGATTACTCTCGCCAGCGTCATTTCAAACGAGCTTATAACCAGGGCGGAGAGGAGGCTCCCGACGATGCAGATTAAAATCCAGGGAAGCCGGATCCGGGCGATTTTGAATGGAGAGGTTACCCTGAGTTCTTCTTCATCGGTTCCGGCCATTCGGTAGATATCTTCACTCGTCTCTTCATCAATAATGTCTATTACATCATCCGCGGTAATCCGGCCCACCAGGATGCCGTTCTCATCTATTACCGGGAGTACCGAGAGATCATATTTTTTTACCACCCGGACGGCTTCTTCCTGGTCGGTCTCGGGGTTGACGGTGGCGATTGCCTCTTTCATGATTTCGGCCAGAGGAATCTTCCGGGGTGAAGTTAGGAGATCCCGGAGGGGAACGATCCCAAGTAGTTTTCCGGCCGGATTGGTAGCATAGACAGAGTATAAAGTCTCTTCGATAGTACTTCTCTTTATCATGGTGACCGCCTCTTCCACGGTCATCTCCGCGTTGATTGAGATCAGATCGGTATCCATGATCCTCCCGGCGCTATCTTCCGGGTAGGAAAGAATATGGCGAATTTCGGATGATTCCTGTCGAGGAAGTTCCCTGAGAACTTCGGGAGCTTTGCGCGGTTTCATCTCCGAGATGACTTCGGCGGCTTCTTCCGGAGGCATCTTTTCCAGAATGTCTCCTAATAAAGCCGGGGAGAGTTCCCGGACCAGCTCGGCGCGGATGGAGGGGAGGATCGCATCCAGAATCTCACCGGCTATCTTTAAGGGGAGATTTCGTAGGATCTCCAACCGGGCCGAGGGATCACAATCAGATAGCCACTCGGCGATATCTTCCGGGTAAAGGCTGGATAGTGCCTGGATGAGCTGTCTGTTCTCACCCCGCTCCATGAGATCTTGCAATAAATGCCGTTTGTTCTCGGTTAATTTTTTCATTTTTTATTTAGCTTTTATACGTCGAAATTATATGAAATATCGCGATTACATTCAATATCCCAAAACCGGCCGGTATCACGATACTTACTTTCTTCTGGAATCGGGCTGGAAAATATTGACACCAGCCGAAGATAAATAAAATCGACCAGGCCGGCATCACTATAAAGAGATGCCTTGCTTGAGTTGTGGTGTTGGCTCCTTTTATCCCCCAGAATAAATAGTAGGACCCCAGGGCGACCACGGCATAGAGAAGCAACGTTAGTACTCCCTCCCTGTCCCGGCGGGTAAGTTTATCAAAGCGCGTGATCCACCTGACCACGAAGATCCCGATCCCCGCCAGGGCAGCCAGGCTGGCGATCTGGAGAATCAGGTAAAAGATTGAGGGCAGCTCGTACTTCAGCCAGCCATACTTAAGCCAGAAGCTTTTAAAGAGCTCGGAGTTGAACCAGTGCCAGTGGCCCGCGGGGAGAAGAGTATTGCCTTTTAAGAAAGAAGAGAGTGTTAAGTAAAGAATATTTACTCGTATGACAAAGATCCTGGCGATCTCAGGGAAGTACCATACCAGTCCGGAATAAGCCAACAAGAGGATTGCGCCGATTCCTCCGGACCAGAGAACCAACTTCTTTAGGGATATAATCCGATGGGGATTAAAACAGAGATGGATAAACACAACACCGGGCAGAACCGGTAGCAAGATCAGAAATTTGTAATTTACCAGGAGACCAATCCCGTAACAGAGGAGGAGAATTAAGATCCGGGAGAGAGTAAATCCTCTTCTCTGCAATCTGAGTATCAGCCAAATCGTAACCGCGCCAAGGAGGTTGACAGCTGGGTCCGGACTGACGGAAGTTCCGATCACCATGAACTGGGGAAGGAGAGCGATAATGCCGGCGGCGGCAGGACAGATAGGAGAGGAACTCCCGAAGATTTCAGCGGCGCAGGCCCAGACTACTCCGACGGTTAGGACGGAGAAGATGAGAGATATTATTCTGAGCCGGTAGAGTTCTCCCTCAACCGACAGGGAAGGGGATAATCGCAGTACCAGAGAAGACAGAAGGTAGTAGAGGGGCGGGTTCTTTCCAATCTGGGAGGCGGCGGCAAAGAGAAAGGGGGTCTCCCGGAAGGTCGTGGGAAGCGGCTCCGGCTTTTCCACCCAGACATAGCGCCAGTAATCGTGCCGATCGAGGGAGGCGATGATCTTCTCCTGCAGGTCAGGTCTGGGTTGGGGCGCCCAGGGCGGAGCCCCCTCCGCCAGGACCTCCGCGTACTCAAGATGGGTCGGCTCATCTGGTGATTGCCAGGGGGGGATTATATAAATATAGATAATCCCCAGAAGGAGAGATGCCGTTAGTATAATCAGCAGTGTTAATTTGTAGTTCATTCTTCCAAATACAAAATTGTCGCCTCGGTTCGGTGGCTGTGCAGTCCACTAATATTACACTAATTGATGCCTCGCCTTGGTCCTTCTTAAACCCGATAATCTGTGCGAATATCTGTTGAACGTTAAAAGTTGATCCGCCTGCCCACCATAGCTTTAGTGACGGCTGGTTGAGAGTTGCCCCGAAATAATCGGGATGCAAGCAAGGTCGATGTTCGGAGTTGGAAGCACTGCCCGCCGAAGCTTTCGCGAAGACTGGTTCGACGTTCGATGTTCAGTATTTCTCCATTCCCTATTCCCTATTCCCCATTTCTATCTCAATCTCGGTAGGAAGGTTTACATATCCATCCATCCTCCGAGAATTACGGATATGGATAATCGCGGCATTATTGATCCAGTCCAGGGTACGATAGGCATCTTCCCCGGTGGCTAATGAAGCGGCCGGATTAATTGAATATGTTCCGTTGGCAAATTCGGCTCGGTGATGGAAGATGACTATACATCGATCCCCCTTCCGAAAATGTTTATCCGAGAGCCCGAACCATTGAGTATTGGTTCCAAAAACATTGAGTCCCCACTTATTCCTAAAGATATTGCCAAGTACGAACCTGTCAACGTCCTTCTGGAAATATACATGAAATCTGATAGTGAATTCTTCTCCGGTCATGAAATGGGTCCTGAGGGAGCCATCTTCATCAAGAATTTCTATGCGGGTTATTTCTGCTTCCTTACTTCCGTACCGGCTATAACTCTTCGGCTCTGTACTGGAAATAGTATTTATTTGATCCAACCGATTGTCTTTGGCTTGCATTATAGCATGTTCCTGTTCCCTCCCGTCAATCAAGGCCAGGTACTGGCTGGTAATATCCCCTGGTTTGCCCTGAGCTAATATTTTTGAGTAATCCAGAATTATGGCCTGGTGACAGATGTTGGAGACACTCTCAATATCGTGGGTTACATAAACCATTGTCTTCCCCTGTTCCTGGAATTCCCGGATCTTCCGGGTGCATTTATGCTGAAAATAGGCGTCTCCTACCGCCAGGACCTCATCGATCAGCAGAATATCTGGATCCAGGGTAACCGCGACAGCGAAGGCCAGCCGGACGTACATGCCGCTTGAATAGGTCTTTACCGGTTGATCTATGAATTCCCCGATCTCGGAGAACTCGATGATTTCAAACATTTTTTCTTTTATCTCAGCCGGGCGGAGGCCCAGGATTATTCCACTCAGAAAGGCATTTTCCCGCCCGGTAAAGTCGGGGTTGAACCCGGCCCCAAGTTCCAGGATGGTTGAGACCCTCCCCCTGACCTTGATATCTCCTGAAGAAGGATTCATGATCCCGGCGAGGAGCTGGAGGATGGTGGTCTTGCCGGAGCCGTTCTGTCCCAGGATACCGAGGGTAACACCCTCCGGGATCTCAAGATTGATATCCCGCAACGCCCAGAATTCCCGGTGATACCGTCTCTTCCCTCTCCGGATCGCCTCCTTCAGGCGCTGGAGGGGACTGTCGTAGATCAGAAATTTTTTGGAAACATTATTTAAAGAAATTGCTATAGTACTCATTAAAATAGAATTTAGGATTTTTCTTTTAGAATTTCTTATATTACATCCACAAATGCCTTCTTGGTTTTATTGAACCACCAGAGGCCGAGAGCTGACAGAATAACCCCCAGAATCAATACATAAAAAAACATGGCCCAGTCGGGAAGTTCTCCCCGGAGCAGGATCAGGCGGTAGTTATGAATTAGGGCGGCTACCGGATTGACGGTGAGCCAGAAAGCGAATCTACCCTGATCGAAATTCGATATGATTGAGGCCGGATAGAAGATCGGGGTTAAGAACATCCAGCAGAGAGTGCCCAGGGCGATCGCCTGGCGGATATCCCGGATAAAGACCCCGGCACTGGCCACCAGCCAGCCGATCCCGGCGGTGAGGAGAAGCTGAGGAAGGATGAGAAGTGGGATTAAGATCCAGGTCCAGGGGATGCTTCTCCTCAATATCAGAACGCCCACCAGCAGCACCAGCAGTCCGATACACTGATGGACAATGGCGGAGAGAACCACTTTCAGGGGTAGTACTTCCCCGGGAAAGATAACTTTTTTAACTAGGCTGGCATTTTCGATGACTACCACGGTGCAGCGGTTGAGCCCCTCACAGATGGCCAGCCAGATTATAATTCCGCAGAATACATAGAGCGAATAAGAAGTTAATGAAGGATCATCATCCAGCCGGAGACCGAAGAGGAGTCCGAATACTACGGTATAGATTATCAGAAGGACCAGCGGCTCGATGATAGACCAGATGACCCCGAAGATGGACCCCTTATATCTCCCCATAATGTCCCGTTTAACCAGGGCGTAGATGAGGTATTTCTGTTTGATGAGATTGTAAAATCCGGTGAAAAACATAGAACTTAGCTTCGCAACCATTTTGCTACTAAGACACTAAGGCACAAAGAAAATAATTAAAGGCTCAATAACTGCGTTTTTTCTTATTTTTTGATGATTTCTTAGTGTCTTTGTGTCTTTGTGGCAGATTTATTGAAATTCCGAAGTATGAACCTAGCATTATGGTGTAAAGAAATCATTATTTTTATATTTTTTTTGCAGGAGATTATGTAATATCTGTGAGTAAATCCTGATTGTCATTACGGGAATCAAGCACATAATTTATGTTTATCTGTGGGGGGGCGAAGCAATCACCTCGCTTGAAGGAGATTGCTTTGGTCATGTCTCCATCTAAATGGCATAAGAACCGGGACTTAGGCAAATCCCATTCAGATACTGAATAATAAGTCTATGAATTCCGATCAGAAAGATACTGTCTTATTAATGCTGGACCTGCGGGTAGGCTATGAAGCCCCGGTTACGGAGATTATGTCCCGTTTCCCGGATGCCGCTTTCACTATTATTTTCGACTCCTGCGCGCCTGCTTCCGTGGTTGATAAATTCCGGGATCAGGAGATAATTCACTTTCAGTCGTCCATGTCTCTGCCGGATAAGCTCCGGCTTCTGAGAAATCTTTGGAACCGAAAATTTCTCAGGGCATTCTTTATCGGCGGCAGCTATGATATGCGTCAGGTCGGAGTTATCTGGTCCAGCTTCGCGGCGGAGAGAAAAATTATCCGGGTGGAAAATAAGGGGCGGTCTTATCGGGAAAAAGATATTCGTCTTTTCGGACTGTTGAGTATCGGCTTCTATCGCACCCTGATATTTTTTCTCTTTCTTCCGTTTCTTCTGGCGCTTCGGATATTTTTTGCCTGGGAAAAGTATATCAAGCCAGCCCGGAAGAATACGCCTCCCCGCTTTCCTCCCCTCTCGTCTTCACCCGCGGTCAGTGTAGTGATCCCTAATTATAACGGCCGCAATCTGCTGGAAGAGTGTCTTCCTTCAGTAATAAGAGCGGTCTCTCTCTATGGCCGCGATTCTGAGATTATTCTGGTGGACGATGCCAGCACGGATGAAAGTGTGGCCCTGGTGGCGGAAAAATTTCCCTCGGTTAAGATTATCGCTCTCGCCCGAAATCACGGTTTCGGGCAGGCCAGTAATCTGGGGATTGAGAAGGCCGCCCATGATTTGGTTCTGCTCCTGAACAGCGATATCGCGGCTACGGATACTTTTCTCTTTCCCCTGGTTCGATGCTTTAAGGATCCGGACCTCTTCGCGGTTCAGCCGCGGGCGTACTATCCCGGAGGAAAGAGATTAAATGTCGGGATGAATGTCGGCCGTCTGGATTGGGCAAGTGGCTATATCCAGATCTGGAATGAGGCCGATACCAAAGAAACGAAATTAATTGATCGCCTTTCTCCTACCCTGTATTGTTTGGGAGGGGCTATGCTCTTCGATCGCCGAAAGTATTATGATCTCGGCGGCTTTGATAAACTATTCTATCCCTTTCGCTGGGAGGATATCGATATCTGCTACCGGGCTTTGAAGCGGGGCTGGAAACTACTTTATCAGCCCGAGAGCGTTGTCTATCATCAGCATCACGCCACGCTTAATAAGGTTTTTACCCCGGATTATCTAAATATAATCGAACAGAAGAATGAGCTCCTCTTTACCTGGAAAAACCTCCATGATTCTCCCCTGATTGATGCCCATCTCAGGAAACTGCCGCTCTATCTTCTCTCTCATCTTATCTCCGGCCGGTATAACTTCAGCCTGGGACTATTACGGGCGCTGGCGAGTCTGCCGCATTGCCTAGGGAGAAGGAGAATCGAGAGGATTCGATCGACCAAGAAGGATGGCCAAGTTTTAAGTAAGTCTTTGCGAATTTACCGCAATTTTCTCCGGGGAGATGATAAATTAGGTAAGGGCCGGAAACGACAACTTTTGATCCTTAACCCGGTCTTCCCTTATCCGCCGGTTGACGGAGGTAAGACCCGGGTATATAATCTTCTCCAGGAAGCGTCGCGGACCAATGATATCCATCTCCTCTGCTATATTGAAGAGGAACAGAAGCAATATCTCCCCCGGCTGAGAAAGATCTGCCGATATGTGGATACGGTAGATATGCCCGTTAAGACCGCCGGCTTCCTGGGCGTTTTTCAGGAACCCCTCTATCCCATGTATTATCGCAGATTTTATACCGATGAGTTCAGGGATAGACTAATCGAGATTTTAAGATCCCGGCCTCTGGATGTAGTCCAGATGGATTTTGATAAGATGCTCTACTGGGTGAACTTCACCCGGAAACTGCCTTCCGTTTATATCGAGCATGATGTAGCCAGCATCCTCCTCTCCGGCGGTAAAAATCCCCCTCATTCCGGCTGGCGGCGGATTATCGATCTGCTGGAGTGGATGAGAGCTCTTCGCTGGGAGGTGGTGATGGGGAGACAGTATGATAGGATAGTCACTCTCTCTTCCCGGGATAAGGATATCCTGAAGGGGCTGCTTCCCGGAATGGAGATTTCCGCGGGGAAGACCGGAACCAGTCTGAAACATTTTTTTTCACCGTATCAAAGGATTGATACCCCCTCGCTTCTCTATATCGGGTCTTTTATCCATTATCCGAATGTGGAAGCTATCCTCTATTTCAAAGAGATGATCTGGCCGTTGATTAAGGAGAAAATCCCCGGTGTTACCCTGACCATTGTGGGGTCTCATCCCACATCGGAGGTGAAAGCGCTGGATAAGGATAGTTCGATCGAGGTGACCGGCTTCGTGGAAGATGTCAGGACATATTTGGACCGGAGCGCGGTCTTCATCGCCCCGATGAGAAAAGGCTTCGGGATGAAAGGTAAGGTTCTGGAGGCCTTGGCCCGGGCCAAGCCGGTCGTCACCACCTCCAACGGGATGGGAGGAATGCTGGTTATTCCCGGCCGCCATCTTTTGATCGGTGATACCCCGGAAGACTTTGCCGCTGCCGTGATTCGTTTCCTCAATGATGACAGCCTTTGCGGTGAGATCGCCCGGGCCGGTCAGGACCTGATCCGGAATGAATATGATTGGGGAAAAATCGCCGGGGATTTGGATGAGATTTATAAAGAGATGCTGGATGAGGGAATCGGCGCGGAAGAGTATGTCAGATTGGTTCGGGAAGTAATGAATGAAGAAGAGGCGGTTTCCACTCTCCCGGTCCGACCCGGACCGGTGAAGGAATTGAGTCTTGAGCTGACCTACCGGTGCAATCAGAAGTGCGTAATGTGCGATATCTGGGAGCGAACTTTGAATAATCCTGATCTGGTAAAAGAGGAACTGAAGTTAAATGAGATCAAGGAGATGGTTCTGGGGTCGGCCTATCTGAAAAATCCGGAAGTGGTGGTCTTATCGGGTGGTGAGCCCTTCCTGAGAGCGGATTTGGCGGAGATCTGTGGGTTTTTCCTGAAAAACTTCTCCGAGGTCAAGGTGGGTATTCTGACCAATGGATTTCAGACCCGGTTAATCTTAAAAACATTGCGCGAGGTCGAAGATCGCTGGGGAACTTCCCGCCTCTGGTTGGGTTCATCGCTTGATGGGATCGGAGATACCCACGACCGGATCCGTGGATGTCCGGGAGCTTTTGGTTCACTTAATCGTTCTCTGACAATGATAAAAAAAGAGTTTCCCGCCCTGCCGGTGAGCTTGAATTTTACCTTAACCCCGATTAATTACCGTGACCTGCTTCCGGCTTTTCATTTTGCCAGGAATCGAGGCGCGGATTTTTCCGCCCAGTTCCCGATTCCCTGGGAGGGGACAACAACTTTTTCCTGGCAGAAAGAAGAATTGGAGGAATTAGAGCGGAGTATTTATGCCGTCATTCAGTACCTGATCGATGATGAAGAACTGTCGCAGGGGAAGGAAGGTTTGCTGAAGAACAGGGGCCTTTTCAGTAGAACCTATTACTGGCAGGGCTTGATTGAATACGGGAAGAACCCGCGGCGGCTTTTTCCGAACTGTATGGTGGTATGGGACTCCGCTACCATCAGTCCGGGTGGTGATCTCTATCTCTGTCCCTACTTTAAAAATCAGACTCTGGGAAACATTCGGGAGAAAAGCTTTGATGAGATCTGGGATTCCGGCGCCGCCGCGGAATTCCGGCAGCGGGTTTCCCTGGGAAAGTGTCATTGCTGGTTAAACTGTATAGTATATTCTCTGGCTGATGATGCTTTTGATAGCCATCTCAAAAAACAAGAGGCTAAGCCATGATCAGGCTAATATTTATAGTACTGTTTTATAGCGTAAAGATAATCTCTTATCTGATTGTAATTCCATATTTATTCCTCTACTCGCTCTTTATTAATCTGAGGCGTGGTCTAGTTAGAATATGTAAGTGAACTATGTCTTATTTGAGACGAACATTAAAATGGTTCATTGTATTTGGACGCAAAGCTGTCCCCTGGATTCTGGCTTCGATACCTCTCGGTTATTTAATCCATTGGGTAAACAAATACACGGTTGAAGTTCCTTATTATGATGAGTGGAATTTTATTCCATTATGGGAAAAATCATTCCAGGGAACTTTAACCTTTTATGATCTCTGGGAGCCTTACTGTGGGCATGCGCGAATTTTTTTCCCAAAAGTTATTACATTGGTCCTGGTTCGTATCAGTGGCTGGAATATTGCCTATGAGATAGCTGTTGGCATTCTATTGGCAGTAGGCACTTTTTTATTAATTGTTCGCCAAACAAACTTAACGGCAAAATCTCTGGGCACCTGCGGAGTAAGATGGATAATGCCGGTAATTTCGCTGATATTATTTTCAATGAGTCAGCAGGAAAATTGGCTCTGGGGAAATGAACTTACCTATTATCTGGCCGTATTTTGCGTGGTTGCCAGCATCGTCCTTATACTGAACCCCGGATTACGCTGGTGGCGAGTATTACTTGCTTTATTTCTGGTTTTTGTTGCGGCGCATACTTCACCTCATGGCCTTGTATTCTTAGCAATTAGCTGGTCTGCTCTCATATTTTTACCCGAAATCAGAAGAATGAAAATATTGGTCCTTATTATCTGGGCAATTGTTTCTGTGGCTATTATCTATTCCTATTTCTATGGCATCTCTAATTCGACTTCTTATGCTGTCAATATCTTGAAATCACCGCTGGCATCGATTGATTTTATATTCACTTTTCTGGGAGCACCTCTATTTACCTATGGCTACCCCATTCCAGGTTTTCTTAAAAAGGCGGCTTTGATCAGCGGGATAACTGGTTTCAGTACTGTGATTTTTTTAAGCTGGTTTCTCGTAAAAGTGCGGCGGGTTAAACTGTATATCCTTGTGCCGTATTTATCCATGGCTCTTTATACCGTAGGAGGAGCTATATTGACCTGCATGGGGCGACTGGATGCTTGGGGGAGTGGGGTTGCCCTCCATTCTCGATATATAACGATTTCATCTTTGTTGTGGATCACAAATGTTGTTTTGCTATATTTATTATGTGTTACCACTACATCGGGGCTGAAAAGCAGAAAAAAAATTGTGTTTCAGCGGGGATTACCTGTCCTGGTAATACTGGTGCTTACTTATCTCTTACTCCAAAATAATTTACGAGGAAAGTCAACGGCCTTATATAGATATTATGATCTATTAAAAGCCCGCCAGGCACTAATTTTAGGGAAGGATATTAAAGCTTTTAAAGAACTTGGTATGGGTAGTAATATTGGCGACGAACGAATCTATCAAATAAATATTATAAAAAAGCGTCATCTTTCTGTATTCAGAGAACGCTAATCAAGTTAGTATGAAAATAAAATTAGGAGTAATTATATTATGTTGTTTAGCAGTATATACTTTTTCTTGTAGCGAGAGCGAGCAAGGGAAGACTGGTAAGGATCCGTCCGTAACTAAGTATGTTTATAAAAAATGGTGGCGCTTACGTCCTTTCCTGGTTAAAGATAAATGGGGTTATCGGACCAAGGGCCGAAAAAAAGTTATAATTCCCCCGCAGTTTGAATTTGCTGAACTCTTTTGCGAGGGGTTGGCCCGGATAAAAATTGGAGGAAAAGAGGCTTATATCAATGTAACCGGCAAGATAATCAGTGAGCTACTTTTTGAAAGGGTTTTTCCGTATTCCGAAGGATTGGCGGCGGTAAAAGTTGTTGACCGCCTGGGTTTTATCGTATTTAGATCTCGGTATGGCTATATTGATATAACAGGCGAACTTGTTATCAAACCTGAATATGATGTAGGTTTTGACTTTGCTGACGGGTTAGCGGCGGTGAGAATTGGTGATATGTTCGGCTATATTAGTAAGACAGGGGAAATGATGATCGAACCACAATTCATCTGGGCAGAAACATTCTCCGAAGGCCGCGCCGCCGTAATGATTGAGGATAAGTATGGCTATATCGACAGAACAGGAGAAATAGTGATTGAACCCAGGTTCATTTGGGCCGATCCTTTTTCCGAAGGTCTGGCCTCGGTGAATGTAGGAGGGAAGTGGGGGTATATAGATAAAACCGGCAAGATCACAATCGAACCGGAGTTTGACTGGGCCTGCCCTTTTTGGAAGGGAAAGGCTATGGTTAGAATCAAGGGGAGACAACAATATATTGATAATCCATCCGCGGATAACAAAGGAAAATAAATATGCAATGCAAAAATAAAAAAGTTTTACTTACGGGAGGCGCCGGTTTTATCGGGACCGCTCTTACCAGAAGATTGATAGAGCACAACCAGGTAACAATTTTCGACAATTATCACCGCGACTCTATGAAAGACAGTGAATTGCTCGGCCATCCTAATTTGAAAGTGATAAAAGGGGATGTGACTGATGTCGAGGAGGTACGAAAAGCTATCCGGGGTTGTCAGATAGTTATTCACCTGGCTGCTATCGCGGGGGTGGACACCGTGTTAAAGATGCCGGTGACCACTATGAAAGTAAATCTTCTTGGCACCTACAATGTTCTGGAAGCCGCCCATCGGGAAAAAAACATCGAGCTCCTGATAGATTTTTCCACCAGTGAGGTCTTCGGAACCTATGCTTATAAAGTAAGGGAAGGAGATGTTACTACCCTGGGCGCGGTCGGCGAAGCTCGCTGGACCTATGCTGTCAGCAAGCTTGCCACCGAGCATCTGGCCCACAATTATTTTAAGCAGTTCGGCCTTCCGGCACTTTCTGTCCGGCCCTTTAACATCTATGGCCCTGGCCAGGTAGGGGAAGGAGCAATCCATAATTTCATCAAACTGGCCTTGCGGAACAAAGAAATTAAGATTCATAACGACGGCAGCCAGATTCGGGCTTGGTGTTATATCGATGATATTGTAGATGCTGTTCTGCTTTTTCTGGAAAAGAAGGAGGCGGTAGGTCATGCCTTTAATATCGGTAATCCCCGCAGTGTATGCACGATTTATAATCTGGCTCTTCAGGTTATACGTTTAAGCGGCTCCAGGTCAAAATTAGTATTTGTGGATTGGCCCCATCCCGATGTTGAACTGCGTGTTCCCAACATAGATAAAGCCAGGCAGATATTGGGATATAAGCCGAAAGTGGATCTGGAACAAGGGATAGCGCGCACAATAGAATGGTATCGGGGGATGATGGATAATGATTAGATTGACTATCCCCGAGATCGGGGAAGAAGAGATTCAGGCGGTAGCCCGGGTGTTACGTTCCGGTAATCTGGTCCAGGGAGAGAATGTCCAGGAATTCGAGCGTTTGGTGGCGGAATATACGGGAATAAAACACGCGGTAGCTGTCAGTTCCGGGACGGCGGCATTGCATCTGGCGTTGTTATCCCTGGATATCGGGCCGGGCGATGAAGTTATTCTCCCTGATTTTACCTTTCCTTCCACCGCCAACGTAGTAGAACTGGCTGGAGCCAAACCGGTTCTGGTGGATATCGATCTGTCGACGTTTAATATAAATACGGATCTGATTGAACCGGCAATTACTGGACGAACCAGGGCTATTATGCCGGTTCATCTCTTTGGCCTCCCTGCGGAAATGGATCCGGTGATGGCGCTAGCCCGTAAATATAACCTCAAGGTAATAGAAGACGCGGCCTGTGCTCTGGGGGCAGAATACCGGGATTCAAAATGCGGAACAATCGGCGACACTGGTTGTTTTAGCTTTCACCCCCGGAAAAATATCACCACTGGAGAGGGGGGGATGCTGATAACCGATGATGATACTGTTGCTGGTCTGGCCCGGCAGCTCCGTAATCATGGAATGGAAAAAATAAATAACCGTGTTCAATTTAAACGGGCCGGCTTTAATTATCGAATGACTGATTTTCAGGGGGTATTGGGTGTAGTTCAGATGGGGAAACTGGAGAAAATCATAAGAAAGAAGCAAGAATTGGCCCGGATATATAACCGAGAGTTCGCCGATATGGATTTGGTTACCTGCCCGGTGAACCAAGAAGATGGGCGAGAGATCTGGCAGTCTTATGTGATCCTGCTCAATGAAGGCATAGATAGGGATATGATTTCGGAGAGATTAAAACAACAGGGTGTTGAAACTACCATCGGTACCTACGCGGTGAGCAGTCAGCCCCATTATGCCAAAGCGGCAGGAAGGTTACCTAATTCCGACCGGGCTTTTAAACAGAGTCTCTGTCTTCCCTTCTACCCGAAAATGTCATTAAGCGATATAGAAGGAGTTGTAAGATGTCTAAAGAAGGCCATTCGGTAGGTAAATCGAGGATTAATAAAGCGATCAGTCACGGAACCGGGAAGTTCTCTCCTTCCCAGTTCGCAAAAATTGGTCATGATGTCGTTTTTGAGACCGGGGCCCTGGTATTTCACCCCGAAAATATTGAGATCGGTGACAATGTTTACATCGGACATTATGCGATTATTAAAGGCTACTACCAGAATAAGCTGACTATCGGGGAAGGTTCATGGATCGGACAGCAGTGTTTTTTTCACGGCGCCGGGGGGTTAAAGATTGGACGAAACGTGGGGATTGGGCCGGCTGTAAAAATAATTACGTCGTCTCATTCTCTGGATGAAATTGATAAGCCGATAATGCATAGTTCGGTTCATTTCGCACCGGTAATAATTGAAGATGATTCCGATATCGGGACAGGAGCTTTGATTATGCCGGGAATTAGAATTGGGAAAGGAGCTCAGGTGGGAGCCGGGGCGGTTGTCACCTCCGACGTCGAGGATTATGCGATTGTGAGAGGGGTTCCGGCAAAAGTGGTGGGCATGAGGGAATGAAACCTGCCGGGGAGATGAAACCATCTGAAAGGCCGAAGATATCGGTTGTGTTAATGGCTTTTAATGAGGAGAGTGGGCTGGAGGATGCGGTTCGGGAGATTGTTTTTGTTCTTAGGGGATTAGAACAAACATATGAGGTGATAATCGTGAATGATGGCAGTTCAGACTCTACCGGAGCCGTGGCAGAGCGAATAACCCGGGAAATAACCGGAATTAGAGTGATCCATCACCCCGCTAACCGGGGATTAGGCGGCGTCTACCGGACCGGCTTTGATTCCGCCCGGGGAGACCTGGTTACCTTCTACCCGGCCGATCGGCAGTTCCCGGCCTCCATCATCAAACAGCTCTTCTCCTTAATCCCTGATCAGGACATGATTCTGGGTTATATCCCGGACCGGAATGATTCTTTTCAGGCCCGGATTCTGTCCCGGGGTGAAAAAATACTTTATGGAATATTGTTTGGGCCGATGCCCAGATTTCAGGGCATATTGATGTTTCGGCAAAGGCTGCTCGAAGAGATTAAACTGAAGTCGAACGGAAGAGGATGGACTATTCTGATGGAGCTAATCATCCGGGCTGCCAGAGGAGGATATCGGATAATCAGCGTGCCTACCGATTTCAGCCCTCGCCTGAGTGGAAAATCAAAGGTCTGCAATTTATCCGCAGTTTGGGACAATTTCAAACAACTGATTTCCCTTCGATGTTCTTTTAACCTAAACTGAACTATACCCCATTTCACTTTCGGAGCGGACAATCTTATCGGCTGGTTTCAGGCCACGGAACTACTCCTGCCGGATTGAGAGCAAGCGGTAACTCTTCATCCTTGCATCATCGATCCCCGACCAGTAGGAACTTGCCCGTAACACGACTTCTATAGCAGGTTCCTCATTATTAAGTGGCGGTATTTCTCCGGATAAAGTATGTCTCCCTGCATCCGCGGTAGCTGACAAACTCAGTGTGCTCTCAAGACAACCCTGGAGATACATATCCAGCCGGAAGGGATACAGTTCCGGAAATGGCGGTATTTCGATCTCAATGATGACCCGGGAAGTATTCGGTTTCTTTTTCAAGAGAATCCCGCTTTTTACCGTTCCGAAAGGAGGGGATTCTAATGCATGTGGAGGAAACTCTGCCGGTATAACCCCCCCCAGAATAGCCTCCAAATCATCCTCCTGCAGTCTTTGAAAGTCAATGCCTTCCGGAAGAAACCGCTCCGCCAGTTTTTTTCTTAGCCCAATGATCTCTTCTTTCTTAATTGGGTGCTTGATTTGTAAGTTCAGGTCGGGATGAAGGGGGGGGAGTTCCCCCTCTTTGATCTATATCCAGCCCAAATGGGCCATCTGGTGAAGAAGATGATTTGCGAGGATTTCATGACCCCTGCGGCTGGGATGAGGATCATGAGGAAGAATCGCGTCTTTTTCCATTAGATAACTGGAAATTAGCAGTGGAGCTTGGAGGTGGTATTGATCGTGATAAAAAATTGCCAGGGGCACGAAATAAGGATGATCCAGGACCAATATCAGCATTTTTTTATGGCGGGAGCGCTGGAGTTCTTCCAGCCGTTTTAGAGAGTTGAAGGCTTTTTTCCAGCGCGTGCGGCATTCTGGACCTAGATCATAGACTAAAAAATTTGACTTTAGAACTCCGAATGCGCCGGGTGCGTATATCGGGAAAATCCCAGACCCTTCCTTTCTGTACTCCGGGGAGAAGGCATTAGTAGCAGTGCCGAATCCAGTGACGCCGAGGGAATCTCCGAGGTCATTGTTGACCATAATGATGATGATCAAATCCGGATCGTAGGCGGAGAGGCGGCTGGTCAGATATGTGGCTTCGTTAATGGTTGACCAGCTGGGAATGCCCAGGGAATAGACTTCGATAGGTTTGCCTTCACCGGTGATCTTGAGCCGCTCCAACATCTCCTCAAGCTGATTGCCCATGCGATCTTCCTCTTTGCCTCCCTCCCCGAATACATAAGAATCCCCCAGGCACACAATTCGATAGATACTGTTGGGCTTGGAGAGATAGGTTCTGTGGTCACGCATTCCAGCGTTGTTAGAAACGATCTCAACCCGGCCGTTCATTTTGATTACGTTTCGCTGAAGAATCCGCCCCACCTCCGGCTCTGGAACTGTATCATAGATGCCACTGGCTTTGGCGGCCAGCTGGTTGAGAACCGCTTCCTGTAAACTCCGGGGCAGGTATTTGACTGCGTATTGGAAAAATAGCCGTCCGCTAACCTCACGAATAGGACCTAAAAAGAGATAGACCATAAGAAGCGACGGAATTAAAACCATAATCCACATGATGAGGTAAAACTGCCAGCGAGGCTTATTCCTCAGTTTTTTATTTTTTTGTTCTGGGGTATTCAATATAAATTTCCTTATTAGAGTGATGCCTATTCAGACATTCAGGAATTAATCGACCTTGGTATTTATGAAAATCCAGCCACCCCCGTTTTCTTCCACGCGATACCCTGAGAGAGAAAGGGTTATCAATTATTCACCTGTTATTGATCCAGGGAGATAATAACTCCTTCAGCTTCTCTTCCAGGGGAAACGATTTGAATTCTTCCAGCCGGCGGTACTGTCCTTCGATAACATTTCGGCGGAATTCGTGATTATCACAGATATAAGCCGCCATCTCGGCGATCGCAGGGCAGTTCTTCTCTTTAATCAGGACCCCGGCGTCTCCCATGGTGTCGGGGACGGCGGCGGCGGAGTAGGCCATCACTGGGAGACCGAAGTGCATCGCCTCCATCAGGGGGAGGCAGAAACCTTCGTGTTCGCTGAGACAGAGGTAGACCGAGGCCAGCTTATAGTAGGCCAGAAGTTTATCGTGGGTGGTATGTCCGGTGAAGATAACATCTCTGAGATCCAGTCCCAGGATAATCCTCTGGAGAAATTCATAGTAATCCGGCGTATCCCGATAGTTTCCCAGAAGGATGAGATGGGCTTCCGGCTTGATTAATTTAAAATGGAAGAAGGCCTTGAGGAGGTCTTCTATCTTCTTATTGGGAACCACCCGGCCGACGAAGAGAATAATCTCCCCCCTCCCGCTATATTTATTGATGAGTGATTGGTCTGGTTCACCATCCATCCCGGACCAGTCGATGGTCAGCGGGATGACCCCGGTCCGGCGGAACCCGGCATCTTCCAGTTCCTTCCGGTTGTATTCGGATACTCCCAGGGCGAGCTCGGTGACTTTTGCCAGTTCGATAAGTTTCTGCCTGCCCTGTTTGAGAGCGATGGCCATCTCCGGTTTTACTATAGAGAAGTAATGGGCGGGGGTAATGTTGTGGTAGATAATTATCTTTATGCCTCTGGCCTTCTGGAAGTAGTCAGCAGTCAGATCACCGATGGAGAAGTGATAGATGATAATATTTTCGGATGAGTTCAATCTGGAGTGCTCACTGAGCGGTCGGCAGATCTGACTCGTGCTCTCTTCAAAATTAGAGGCAGGTACGAAGATCTCGGAGCGATACCCCCAGTTCCGGAAAAATTTCTGGAGTTCCACGGCATAATTGCTGATCGCGTCTCCCCCCGTGAAAGCCGGTAATATCTGGTCAATTCTTTTCATTTTTATTTCAGCCGCCAAAATCCGCAAAAAGCGCAAAAGTTGCCCGTACCTCAGCCCTTTTTTTTGTCCACAGATTACACGAATTACACTAATTGATCTCCGTACCTCGGCCCCAATTAAAAACGAATATCGAATGTCAAACTCCGAATGTCGAACTCCGAAGTTTTTTTACTTCGACATTCGACATTCGATATTCTGCGGTTCGTTATTCGCTTTTTTGCTCGATGTTCAGTTTTAAACTTTAGGCACTTTAGCTCACTTTAAGCACTTAAGGCACTTCTCCAACCCTTCTTCCAGGCTATCCAGGACTCTATCCCAGGTAAAATTATTTTCTACGTACTGCCGGCCATTTTCTCCCATCAGTTTTGCCTGATCAGGGTGTTCCAGGAGATAAAGGATACATTCTTCGAATTCGTAGTAGTTACGGAAGAAAAGACCTCCCTTGGAGCGGAGGCAATGGTCACGGGTAACCGGGCAGCTTGCGCTGACCATAGCTGGGGTTCCCGTCAGCCATGACTCGAGCAGGACGATTGATAAGCTTTCATTATTGGAAGGCTGACAGAAAATATCGGATGCCGCGTAAGCGTTCCATTTATCCTCACTGGAGAGATAGCCGAGATCACGGATCCGGTTTTTATCCTCTTTTCTTAAATCCACTTCCCCGGACCCGATCAGAAGGAGTTTTAAGTCTGTCCGATGATGGTGTTTGAAGATACGGAAGTATTCGATTAGAAGCTGAGTGTTCTTTCCTCCTTCCCTCCGCCCGGCATATAGTATGAAAGGGGATTTTTCTTTGTATTTTTTCCGGAAGGTTTCCGGATCTAAATTATCGGGCGGCTCTATCCCCATACCAACCAGCCGGATGGTTGCTTTGCCGGGCGCGAAGATTCGGTCAGCCAGAGCCTGCTCAGCTTCACTGTTGAAGAATATTCCCGCCGCTTGATTGAAAACATTCCGAAAAATTTTCAGTCGGGCATAGGGTTCATCGTGGAGGCAGGGAACCAGGATAGATCTTTTCGGGGCGATTTTCATCCCCCGATAGGTGATCCCGAAGAGATACGGAGCGAAGATGAGACAGTCATAATCAGAGTGGTGTTCCTCAATAAAATGAACCAGGGTATCACTCTGGACTACCGAATCGATCCACTCCTCTTCCTGAGATATGCTCAATGGTTGGCCGTGACTAATTTTTTCTCCGAAATAATCCTGTTTCTCTTGATTATGGTAAGTTACCTCGAACCGGCGTACGGTAACCCCGTTGATTATTTCTTTTCCCGGGGGGAGCTCATTCTTCCAGGTGGTGTTGTCGCGGGCGCAGGTGGTCAGGACTTCGGAGGAATGTCCCCGAGACCGCAGCCGTTCCGCCCAGTTCTTGATTAAGGTCTCAGCTCCCCCCGCAGCGCCGGCCGCGTAACGCGGGCAGATATATGCAATATTCCAATGTGGGGAAGTTGTGGTTGCCGTCATGATATAAATAAATTAGCCCTAACTTTGTTCGGGCAAATTTAAAGTGCCTAAAGTGTGCTTAAGTGCCTTCAGCCGTCGCTAAAGCCCCGAATCAAGTTCGGGATGCAAGCACTATGGCGGATGAAAAAGTTAAAAGTTGTCGCCTTCACCCGGTTCCCCTTCGTCATTATTCTTTAACGTTAGCGCCGGAGGCGCTAATTTCTCTTCCAGGACCGCTAATCTCTGTTCATATTTCATCTCCAATCCATGGACGATACTGGCCATTTTGACATTGAAGTCTTTCTGCTGGGAGAAGAGGCGGAAGGTATAGAATTTCAGCAGTTTCCAGATGATTTTTTTCAGCAGTACCGCCGCCTGGCCCACGACGGGAGTTTTGCTGTGAATGGGAAAATCTCCCAGGTCGATGTCCGCGGCCCGCCAGATTTTATCCAGGTAATAGTTCAGATAGTCCGCGTCAGTTTTAAGGTTGTCTATCTCGAGGGCGACGGCGGGTGAAATATTATACTGATCGTAAACTCCCGCCTGCTGTTTTTCTTCGACCCGTTCGCGTATTGTGGCAACTATTGCCTCGACGTCAATCCCGGGAGTATTGATCTCAAATGTATTTTCCATTTTATGTCACCTCCGATCCCCCCACCTTGGCCCCATTTTTAGCCGCAAACCAGCCGTCGCTCTTTGAGCTATGGCGGGTCAAGAAAAGCGCAAAAATCGCAAGAATCCCCCCGCCCCGCCCTCTTATGAAACCACAAATCTCACGAATCTACACGAACTGTTACTACTCTCTACTTCCTATCGTAGCGAAGCGGAGATCCCGCCAACGGCGGGACTGCCCACTGCCTACTCCCCACTCCCCATTCCACCGGGATACTGAATAATCCTTCACCCTGTCCGGCGGAGAGAATAGTGAAGGGATAAAAATACTCCTGGCGATGGTAGTCGGTCAGGTGGTCCTGAGAATGGATGGAGAGGGATAAGTAGTAGTCTCCGGTCCGGAGGGGGAGAGAAGCGAGCCGGAAACTAATCTTTCCCTCGCCTTCCACCGGACCGACCAGGTATTCGCCGATCTGGGTATTACTCCCGAAACAGAGCACCCGGTCGGAGTTATGGATAGCAAAGCCGAAGACCGGATTTTCGATCCGCTTTTTCGCGAAGTAGTCGATAGTAACTACCAGATCATCTCCCGCGTTTAGATTGAAGATCTGCTCACCGCGATTATTCATAAGGGACGCGTTCCGGAGCTCTACTTCCCGGTTTCCCCATTCATGGATTCTCCCCTGACCGTGCCCGCCCTCGATCAGTTGAGCCTGGACGTCTCCGGTGTAGCGATTTACAATATCGTTAGCCGTCCCTTGCAGGATAATCTCTCCTTCCTGCAGATATATAACTCTATCGCAGAAATTTCTGATTACACTCATATCGTGGGAGACGACGATGATCGTCTTTCCTTCCTCTTTAAACTCATGCATTCGTCCCATGCTTTTTTTCTGGAAGGCTTTGTCTCCAACCGCCAGGACCTCGTCGACCAGAAGTATCTCCGGATCGGCAACCACTATAACCGAGAATCCGAGGCGGACGGACATCCCGGATGAGTAGAACCGGAGGGGGGTTTCTATGAAATGTCCCAATCCGGAGAATTCTACAATCTGGTCAAAATTAGCTTCAATAATGGACTGAGGGATTCCCATAATAGAGGCGTTGAGATAGATGTTTTCTCTGCCGGTGAGATCGGGGTGAAATCCCGCTCCCAACTCCAGTAGACAGCCTATTCTCCCCAGGACTTCAAGAGATCCAACGGTTGGGACCATGGCCCGGGCTAGGATCGAGAGTAGCGTGGTCTTCCCCGATCCATTGGGGCCGATCACTCCAACCGTCTCACCAGGAGCGATTGAGAATGAAATATCCTTTAAGGCCCAGAAATCATCCCGGGTCTCCCGGTGGAGAATTCGGTCGATGATGGTTGCCTTGAGGGATTGCCCTTTGGAGTGGCGCAGACGGAATTTTTTTCCCAGATTTTTTACTTCAATCGCGTTCATGGGTAAGCCCTGTTTGAAAAACGTATTACTTTAAAATATAGTTAATTGAAACCACGAAGGACACGAAGATCACGAAGGATTTTTAGGAAATAAGGCAAATTATTTTAATTATTCTTCGTAAACTTCGTGTCCTTCGTGGTGAATCACATTATTGTTCAAGGTAAAATATTATAATTCATCGGCAAAGTAGGGTGACTTTTTCAAGAAGAAGATAGTTCCGGCAATCATAATTAGTGGTGAGAGGAGCAGAGAGATGTAGAAATAAATACTGTCCGGTGGCTGAAGACCGAGGAAGACATACCTATAAAAGATTACGATTGAGGTCATCGGGTTTAAGATGTAGAGATTGAGGACCCAGGGGCCCATGGTTTCCGTCTTCTTCGCCACCAGCTCAAGCGGGTACATTATGGGACTGATGAAGAACCAGGCCAGGAGAATGATCGACATAATATGCTCAATATCCTTGAAATATACATTGAGGCAGGAGAAGAAGTTGGAAAGTCCCAGGACCAGCATGGCCTGAATGATGATGACCAGCGGCAGGAGGAGCAGGCCGAATCCGGTCTGCAGGGGTTCGTGGAATGTCAATGTGTAAATGATCATGAAGACTATAAATACAATCAGAGAGAGAAGTAAGTTGATCAGATTAGCCAGGACCATCGAGAGAGGGAAGACATACTTCGGGGAGTAGGTCCGCTTGATAAGGGAAGGGTATCCGGTAATGGCGTTGACCGAATCGGAGAGACACATTACGAAGAACTGCCAGACCAGAATAGCGATCAAAAGTTGGGGGAGCTCAATACGGATCTTCAAGAGTTTGATGAAGAGGAAATAGATTCCCATCATGAAGAGGGGATTTATCATCGTCCAGAGGAATCCCAGTGTAGATCCTTTGTAGCGGATCCGGAGATTCCGGAGAACCAGGTTCTTGATCAGATCCTTCCATTCAAATATTGTCCTCAATTGCTCGAACATGATTTCTTGTTTCGGAATTACAATAACCACGAAAATAACTAGACTATTACCACGAAGAGCACGAAGAACCCGAAGAAAAATACTAAAAAATATATTTATTTCTGATTTCCAGAAATCCCTTCGTGAACTTCGTGTCCTTCGTGGTTAAAAGTTGCGCCGCCAGCACTACGGCACTAACTTATCGCTCTCCATTATAAGAAATATTAATCCGGCAGCAACTGAAAAATCTTCACCTTGATTGACCCGTCCCGGGCCTGATCGTCTAAAGAGCAGGGAAGATGTATCCCGCTGCGTTCAAACAGTGTCGCGTGATAGTTCATTTCATCAATAAATTTAATTATTCCACTTGGGATAGGCGGGAGTTTTTTGTCGGTAATAAGATAGACTATTGGTAGTTTCTCCCCGGCGGCTGCATCCTTCTTCAGCCGATGAATCAGGCCTGAGATAACCGTCTCTCTCTCTGGTCCGGGGCTATATAGAGGTAATACGGGAAAGCCATAGATTATGTGGAGAGTTGTGGGCAGCTTATCAATGCTCTCTCCCTCCACCAATATCAGATCTCCATCCCGGACCAGATTGGCCAGTCGGTCCATGAAGTCAACCGCTCCCCGGTATTCGCGATGAGCAAAGAGTGCCCGTCCGTCGTGAACTTCCATCCCGGCGACCAGAAGAAATATAATGACTGCCATCCAGTGTACCGCTGGGAACCTGACCCGCCCTAATCGGGCAATGAACCAGGCCGCGCAGATTAAAAATCCGGGAACAACCACGACCATATATCGCCGCGCGGCCCACATATAATAGGGGTGGATAAGCTGCCGGCAGAGGAAGACGATGGAAAATGTCAGTGTCACCAGAATAAAAACCCAGACTGAATCTCGGCGATTCTTCAGAATCAGCAGGCAGATCCCGGCAATACTCAGTACTAATCCCGGGAGGGTAAGGAGCCACCCCAGTTCCACCAGATTGGTCCTGTCCGCGCTCAGGCTTGGATCGTGGGGCCGGATAAAATAACCAAAACATACTAGGGCAATAATAATCGCGCAGGCCATCCATCGTACCCCCCGCCGGGTAAATAAATGCTGTAAAATCTCTCGATTTCTTTTCGGAGCCATCCGGGCGCCACCCGCGACTCCAGCCGGTAGAATACATAACCAGATCGACCCCGCTCCCAGGAAATTATTAAATGCCGATTTGATGTAATGTCCCCCGAAGAATATTCCGGATAAGAGGGAATAAATTGTTAACGCTAATAATGGCAGGATAAAATGAAGGTCCCTTTTCCGGTAGGAGATGAACCATCCGCAATAGAAGAATATTGCCAGGGGTAGGAAGATCAGTAGAGCGCTGATTCTTGATAAGATCAGAATCCCGAAGATAGTTCCTGCTAACCAGCCGGGATAAGCCTCTCCCTTTTTCAGAAATCGAGTCAGGAGAAATAGACCGCTGAAAAGGAGAAACTGACTCAGAATTTCTGTGACCGGTGATCGAGCCTGCCAGATCTCCGCCATATTAACGGCTATTAAAAACACGGATATAAGGGCGACTTTTCGGTCCATTAATTCAGAGACGGCCAGGTAGATGGCCAGCAGAGATAGTAACCCCATGATTGGGGTTAGATAGAAGATGCTCCCCATCCCGGAGGGGAAATATGATATCGCCAGTAAGACCGGGAAGAGATGATAGAACTGTGGGAGAAGACGGTTTCCATCCGGACCTGCCCGGCGAAAACCTGGATACTTCTCTGAATATCCCGCCGAGTGTCTCCGGGAATAGGAAGCCCATTCTTCCGGTGAATAATATTCCGGTTGGGGGTCATCGATAACGATCCCGCCGGTCCGTTCGATATGAACGGCTGTGTTGATATAGACCCCGGGATCCCATCCGCCGAAGATATATTCGGTAGGCCGGAGGAAGAGGATGCCGGCTATAAGAAGAATGAAGAGTAGAATAAGTGGTGTTGACTTCTCTATCCGTCCGTGATCCGGCAAGTCATCCCGGCTAAGATAACCGCTGATACTGTCGACCTCCGGCCGGCATATTATAAGAATCAACAGGGAATAGATGAAGAGCAGTCCTGAGATCAGTTGTATGGAGAAAACCCCCAGTTGAGCGGTAATCAGACCCAGGATGGAGAGAAGGGCGAACCCGCTCAGAAACGAGAAGAAGATGAACTCACCCCATCCCCGGACAGTTAGAATCTTCTTCCTCTTCAGGGAGGCCAGAAGAGTAAGGGCGCCTGGAATCAGCAATAGAAGAACGATCCAGATGATCTTTCCAATTGTCAGCGATAGAGTAATCATAAGTTACTTAATTATTATTACCTAAGTTGAGCGATTATTGCGGATGAAATGTGCTAAGATTATGAGGCTGCATCGGTTGCAAAAAACGCAGACGCATTAATAAATGCAAACGAGTATTTTTGCAACCGATTGCAGACCATAAGATTGGTGCAGTTCGCCGCATAGAATCGCTCAATTTAGGTATTACTAACGTATAGATATTACTCACTAATATAGTGGGTTCTCAATTGTTCAATTACTTCATTCCACCTCTCTTGGTAGGGGAATGATTTGAAATATTCCAGTCTCCGGTCTTGGGATTTAATAATAGTCTCATATAGGCTGTTATCAGTCATGATCCTGTTAATCAGCCCGGAGATCCGGAGGGGGTCTTTCTCCGTTACCAGGATCCCGGCCTCCTCCAGTGTCGATCCGACCGCCCCGGCATCATAGGCTACCACCGGGAGCCGGTAGAAGAGGGACTCCACCAGGGGAACCCCCAACCCTTCGTGTTCACTCATGCAGAGAAAGAGCGAAGAGACGCGGTAGTAGGAACGGAGATCTTCCAGGGAGACCTTTCCGGTGAAGATAACTTCCTCCAGGTTGAGGTCATGGACCATCTTATTTAACGCTCTCCGGTAGGAGGGGAAACGGTTGTCTTCTCCCACCAGGATCAATCGTGAGGCCGGATTGAACTGTTTTTGATAGCAAGAAAATATCCGCAGCAGGTCCTCCTGCTTCTTATTTGGGGCTACCCTTCCCACAAAGAGTAGATTGGTCTTCCCATCCCGATATCTTTCAGTGATCTCCGGTTTGTCCGGTCCATTTAATCTTTCCCAGTTAAATATCAGCGGGATAACCTCTGGTTCGGGATATCCCAGTTCCACCAATTCTCGCGCGTTAAACGGTGAGTCGGCCAGTGATGCCGAGACTGTATTTGCCATCTCCGCGAGCTGCAGCCGGGCCTGATGTGCCAGATAGGCTACTTCCCGGTCCCAGGGAGCGAAGAACCGGGCCGGGGTTATATTATGATGAATCAGGAGTTTTCTGTCCGGGCATCCTATAAAGTAGTCGGCCAGAGGAGAACCAATAGCGGTGTGGAATATGAGAATATTCTTATGGCTGCTGAACCTTCGGTGTTCCTGGAAGGGCAGCGTCTCGGCTTTCTCTCCGGTCCGGGTCTCATAAACAAAGATCTGTGAATCAAAACCCTCCGCCCGGAGAGAATCGCGGAGATTCAGAGCGTAGTTCCCGATCGCGTCCTCTTCTTCCAGCACCGGTACGAGTTGGTGTACTCCTATGGATAAACTCCTATTAGACATAGAACTTGGCACCTCGACTGATTTAACCGCGAATTATACGGATTATGCGGATTAAAGAAAGAAACAATTCGGTAAATCCGTGGTTTGTTGAACTATCTACAGTAACTTTATTATGATCAGTAATGATATGAGTTTTTCACGATTGGATCAAGCAGATAACAAGCAAAATGATAAACAAAATTATCTGAAATTGGAAGAATGAATACTTATGAATATAGTTCAAACTCCAGCGCCTACAGCCACGGATGGTGGAATGAGTTCTGGTAAAGGAACAATCGGTTGCCTGGCAGTTACGTCCATTGGGATTGGGGGAATGGTGGGCGGCGGGATCTTCGCGGTTCTCGGTCTTGCCGTTACTCTGGTCTGCAGCGGGACTCCGATCGCTTTCGCCCTGGCCGGGATTGTGGCCGCGCTTACCGCCTATTTCTATGCCAAACTCTCCGTCCGATATCCTAGCGAAGGAGGAACCGTAACATTTCTTAACCAGGCCTTCGGTACCGGCCGGATCACCTGGATCACCTTTCTATCGTACATCAAAGATAGCAGTGGCACGGGGGGGATGTACGGTCTGACCTACCGGGTTCAGATAGAAGCGGCGGAGAGATTGGTGGAGGAGGGGATCCGGCTCGATCGGATCGACGCCGGTCTGCCCCGGGCCAAAGGGTTTGGAATATTCTATCTCTATGATTACCTGGATCAGATGCGCCCGCCGGGAAGTGGTTATTCCGAAAAGAAAGCCCGGGTCATCAATACCTATCTCCACCCCGACGAAGGCTGCGAATCTTCCGAGCGCTCTGCCGAACTACACCCGCCCGCCCCATTAAGGATCTGCATTTCCTCTCTCCAGTGATAGCATGTCTCTGTAGCCGCGGTCGCTGACCGCGGAACAGGTCCGGGGTCTGTTATGGTCAACGTTTGCGGCTACAGCATCGGTTCTTCCAAGGATATATATATCCTGAGTTTCTTACTGGGTTAATTTGTTAGTACATTGATAGGGGAATAAGTTTGCTGATCAAGTTGAAATGCTTATCAAAGGTAAACAGATGTAGGTGATTTTGGATGGCATTCTGGGCTATTATAAGATCGGGTATGCCGATTCCGTTGATTCCGTTTTGCAAACAGGCAATTTGCATCTGACTGATGTTCTCCCAGTCGATTACGATAGGATACTTCTTGATTTCCTTAAGGAGTTTTATGATAGGCTCTTCTTTGTTGAGATGGAGGAAGGGGATGAGTTCTATAAGGATTAGATCATTTGTAATTACAAGATTTTCTTCGATCAACAGGTTAACAACTTCCGAATCTCCAGTGCCTCGGAAGTAATTAACCCATACCGAAGTATCGACCAAGACGCTCATTTTCGATCTCTCAATTTGTCCAGATCGATATCCAGATTAACTGTACCCCTGAAATTTTTCAATTCCTGAATTCTATTCTTCCGCACGAATTCTTCAAGGGCATCAATAATTACTGCAGTTTTAGTTCTTTGATGTGATAGCTTGATAGCTTCATCAATAAGTGATTTCGGAAGATCTAATGTTGTTCTCATTGCAACCTCCGTATGCATGATATTTTATAAGTGTGCATATATATTATGCCCTCTTGCAGCATTTTGTATATAAAAATATTTGATTTTCTTGTTCATCATTATTTAATAAGAACCAAGTGATCCTGGAGTTGAATCAGAGGCTTTTTCTTGAGCCAGAATTTCTGGTAGACATACTCGGTAATCTCTTCCTTCTGTTTCGGTGTATAGCGGTGGACATTGGGATAGAGGAGGATCATCCAGATCACCGCCATGAATTTGCCGAAGTCATCGATAAAAAACTTTACCCGGTGCTTTCGGGATAGGACCCGGTAGTTTTGAAATAATTTAATATTTCGCAGCGAAGCCGCGAAAGCGGCCAGATCCTGATCATTTTTCGCACCGAAATATTTCCCGGCAAAGTGATTGTAGAGCCAGGTGGTCGAATATTGATCGTCACTCTTTGATGCCATCAGGACGGCATGAATAGCGCCACGGCGAGAGAGGATAAACCGGCAAAGGTTCTCAAATAATCCTTCCCAGGCTGACTCCTCACAATAATATAGAGAGTGATCGAGCGTAACCAGATCCAGCCTCTTGCCTCCCAGTCGCTTCTCTAAAAACTGCCGGGCCTTTTCGGGAACCATCAGAATTTTGTTGTAGTCTGCTCTAATAGTTTTTACGTGTTTTATCCACTGCCGGCGGAGGCGGTCTTTTACGACATTGAGCGGGACCGGATCGATATCAAGGAGGTAGAGCCCCCCCTTAAATGCCGCTTCCAGAATCTTGAACTGTGGTTCCGAACCGGACCCGATGGAGATAGCGCGTAGTTCACGGGATAGTGGAAGCTCTTTCTGAATATTTCTGATTACCTCCATCAGGACGTCCCCGATATCAATCTTATCGCTGCTATTCTCCGACCAGATCGAATCTTCATCATACATGTCAACATCCCCAGCCTTAATCCCAATCTCAATTATCTTCTTCATAAGTTATCGCCTCCGGCGCTAACTTACCGGAAGTACATTGGAAGTAACGCCATTTGGTTATTATATTACTTTTTAAGTCACGACACCTCTTGTCGGTAAATAGCCAACAAAGCCAGGCGAAAGCGAATAACTTTTATTATCCGCCATAGCTTTAGCGACGGAGGAAGGCACTTTTCCGCCGGAGGCGGATCAGCCTCTGGCTGAAGCGCATTTCAAACTTTAGGCACTTTAGGCACTTCTCTTTTCTCACAACCTGCCCATGATTCGGTAGGCGACAATCCCCACCCACTCGTTGAGGCAGCGAGTGGAATTGAGAAAAGTCTCCGCCGAGGGGAAAAAATCAAGCAGGCCGAAACTTGTGGAGCGCACCAGAAAATCCACTGGTTCCGGAATTGGGTCAAGCCCCGCTTTCTTCGCGATCAGAACCGCCCGCGGCATGTGGATGGACGATGTAATCAGGATGATATGGTGCGGATCAGAAGACGGGAATTTATGATCAAGGATTTTTTTGGTCTCCCGGATATTCTCATAGGTATTGCGGGAAGTGGTTTCGATCATAAAATCAGATTCCGGGATTCCGGATGTGATAGCGTATCCCCGGGTTAGATTAGCCTCGATCGGGGTCCGATCGAAGAGCTCTCCGTTTCCCCCGCTATAGAGGATGGGGATCTTACCATCTCTTTCCCGGTAGAGTTCCAGGCCCCGCCAGAGGCGCCGCCAGCTTGGACCCGATAGTTCATTCCGGGGCCGCGCCGGGCCACTCCCCCAGGCTCCACCGGCCAGGATGACGATTGCTTCCGGTTCTGTGCCGCTATCATCTGTACCCAGAAATATCGGAGTGGCCGCCTCCAGGCTCCGGACCAGGAGATAATTTGCCGGCCCGGTAGAAAGGAGGTAGTAAGTGACCAGTGTAGCCGCCAGAATAATCTTTCCCCACCGCCATTTTTTACGGAAAAGCAGCCAGAGACAGAAGACCATCCCCAGCAGGATTAGGGTAGGGGGGAGGAAGAAAGGTTTTATCAGTTTCAAAGTAATAAAATAATTTTTCATTTACAATTTTTCCAAGAAAAACTTTAATATAATGAATTTTACGTATCTTCTCAATAAATAGGGGCAAAGATTATTTTTTATAAATCACGGTTGAATAATATCGCAAACAAAGTCCAAAGACCATCTTAATTTCCCCTTCCCACCTCCCGCAAAAA
>Ga0208279_1000495_pt1 | contig 31167 bp, 23 predicted proteins | sample AntAceMetag02UKM_FD_184766 | JGI IMG/M metagenome (GOLD analysis project Ga0208279, IMG submission 184766) | Saline lake microbial communities from Ace Lake, Antarctica - Antarctic Ace Lake Metagenome 02UKM (SPAdes) (version 2) | ecosystem: Environmental > Aquatic > Non-marine Saline and... | reverse complement strand
CCAAGTATTTTGTTTTGCGAGTTGATCCATCCGCGATTGAAACCCTGGAAGAGTAGCTAGCTCTAACGCTTTTTGGATTTGATTACTAAACTCCAATGTATCCCTGGCAATCAGAACCTCAGGATATTGTTGACATTCCGGCAAAGGGGTTGTCACTACAGGTTTTTGGCAAGCAAAGTATTCAAATAATTTTACCGGATTCATTGCAATTGTCATCTCATTTATCTTAAAAGGGATCGTGGCAACATCAAATTCCCAGAGATATTGAAATAATTCCTGGTAAGGTTTTGGACCTATCCAGCTTACATTGGATTGATTTAAAAGTTCTGTCTTATTTACACTGCCATCATAATCCGATCCGATATATAAAAATTCCCACTGCGGATTGGTATTCGCCGATTGGATCATAAGTTCATAATCACACCATTCTGCCAATGCTCCAACAAATCCGATAATTGGTTTCTTCCGTTCCAAAATTCGAGCAAGATCTTCTGGCAAGGAGCTCTTATCAGGTGATTTACAGCTGACCACAAATTTATAATCCACTGCATTTGGAACAAATAGGATTTCAGAACGATGGGTTTTCGCTTCAGTAATAAGATCTTTACTACTGACCAATACCAGATCCGCTTGCTCTAGCAAGGTTATATGATCTTCAATCCGCCCGGAGGACATTTTCAGTGAATCATAGTGGTCATAAATCAAAGTAGCTTTGTTATATAGAGGAAGCAGTGATGCAAACCATGCTGATCCCAGGTAAAGAATGGGTTTTTCCAAAATTTGAAAAGTTTCAGGAGGAACTGAAAAGAGAATTAGATTTTCTTCTACTTGCTGAAAATTCGCTACATTATCTGCGGTTTCATTTTTAGTGCCATAAAAGAACAGATACCCTTCTTGCGCAAAATGACGGGCAATTTGCTGTGGTCGTTGAAACATAAAACCCCAATCATGGGTTGGAAAATAAACCACAACACCTTTTACTTTTTTTTGATGTGCCTTAACAATTCTCAGAACTTGTTGTTTGTCTGTTTCCTGGAAATTTTGGCGGGACTGATCGCGATCAAATACACCAACAAGGTATCCCGCTACTTCTATCAAATGGACGAAGCCTACTTTCAGATAGTCATACCAGCGTATTTTACCTGGAAATTTCACGTCCGAGAGACCACGTTTCCCCCAAATCAGGAAGGTAATAAATAATCCAATCAATAATATACCCAGGCAAAATAAACCTAAAGAAGGGATAATCAGGGAAACTACTAGACTCCCAAAAACAATCGCCGTCAAGAATACCAGGTAGATTAATTGACTCCAAATATTCTGGGCGAACAAACCTAACTTTCCTTCATTTTTGGCACGAGTATAAGATTTGTTGAGCAAACCATTGTCGAATCCAGGTTCGATACAATCGCCAAGCACATTTTCGGAGACTGTGTAATTTAAGTATTGTTTTTTTATCCGCATCCAAAAAAGAGAATTTTCCGTCCCTTCGGGAACCATCACGGGAAATCCTCCAGCCCGAGCCCAATTGCGCTTTCGGATGGAAAAAGAATTGGCAATAGATAGGGATGTGCGAAAATCCCTTATACTAGAAAAGGACCGGGAATATGTCTGGACCAGCTGCCTCAAAATTGGATATAACTGGGCCGAAAATCTACCAAGGCAAAGATCTATCTCACTGTCCTGCTGAAGTGGGTTTGTCAAAGATGAAAGCCAATCTGAGTTAGGAATAAAATTTGAATCTGCAAATACAATTTGTTCATGTTCTGCCACTTGAAAAGCTTGATTCCAGGTTGAACCTAAGAAATCTTGAGAAGTAGTGATCACCATAACGGGTAATTGAAATTCTTTTGCCAAAGTAGCTTTGAATTCAAATAAACCTGGATCACCAGTTTGTTGAATTAAAATTATCTCAGAAGGCAGCACTTCTTGTTTCTTGAGGGCATTAAAGAATAATTTCCTCAGGTGATCCTCACCCCAATCAAGGAGTATCAAAGAGAAAGGTGAAGTTTGTCCCTCTTGAAGGACAGGTGGGTATGGAACCTCCTTAGCCACCTCTTCCAACCGGTAGATATCAAAAAGTTGGCGGTAATATTTTAGCGGGTATTTCATCCAGGAAAGAATTCGATTCCAGAGCTGTTGAGGGTACTTCATTGGACATCCTCTTTCCTGGAACCATCGACCAACTGTGTGTAAAATTTCCCTCTCTTGCTCTGGGGAGGCAAAATCCAATTTCGAAATTTTTGTAGGTTTTCAGCCAATTGATAAGTCCGGCTTTGTTTTATCAACTGCATATCTTGAACTAGCTGGTCATAAACTGATTGTTGAGATTCCTTTTCCCTAATTAATTCATCAAATTCCCCTTTTACTTGATCAAATTCTTGATCCATTCGTTCCATAACTTGAATTTGTTTTAGAACTCGTTTCTGAAGGACCTGCATATTCTGCTTCCGGATTGGTCGGGAAAGAACCTCCGATAATACATCCATTGGACCTTGAGTCAATTTTTTCTGATCTTCCAGGAATGAACCAATCAGGGAGGACAGCTCAGTTCTATTTTCAACAACGAATAATAATAATGACTTCATTTGATCATTAGTTTTTAGATCGAAAAGAGGGCAAACAGTTTTCAAACCAGCTTCTTTCATCAGGTGCTCTACCTTGGGATCATAGGACAAAGCTACCGGGGGTATGTGATTCAACAAAGCAAATATGACAGCATGATAGCGCATACCCAGGATATGTGAACACTTACCAATCAAGGATCTCATAATTTCTGGATCCCCTACATCCCGGACCAGATGGATCCTTTCTGGCAGTCCCATTAGTTCTATAAAATCCTCACAAACTTGAACGTCATCAGTAAATGCACTCTCATTAAATTTCTGGAATGGCAGCAGCACAACTTGATATTTTTCCTGATATTTGAGGAATTCACGAACACCTTCAACAATAATGGGCAACCACACAGAGGGGGGTTCTGGTCGATCCCAATAACGCAAATTAATACCAAGCAAAGGAGTTCCAGCTTCAATCCCCACTTGAGAAATCAGATCATCAGTCGTTTCATTAACAATTGTTGACGACTCAAAAAGGAAAGTTAGATCAGCTGAAATGGATACAGCTGGCGCTTCTGGATCATCCGGTGAAAATCCACAGCGTAGTAATTCCTGATAACTTTCCTGGTCTCGAAGCACAATTGCCTGACAACGCAGGGCTAACTCCAGCGTGTGTTGCCTTCCAAGTCGGCTGTGGAGAGGACCAATTCCCACCCCTAATAAGATACAGGGAATGCCAAACAATTCAGCCAATAAAATCAGGCTGCCATAAGTTGAAATCCCGCCATGAGTGGAACGCAAGTAGGTGTCTGGATCCAATCCCCAGTAATCCTGAAATAACCCACCGCCCCCAACGATAACCAGATCCATATCTGATACCGTTTCCGCAATTATAGACATCTTTGTCCAGGAAATGGCTTTTACAGAATGGAGCTCCTGAGTACTTTCTGGCTGCCAGGAACATACAGTGATATTCACATCACTTTGTTCCTCTTTAAGGCAAGAAAGAATGGAAGAGAGAATTGCTTCATCTCCTACATTTCCTGCCCCATAATATCCCGCTATCAGGATTGATTTCATGAGGATTTCTTAAAGTCCATCCTGGGAGTACCATCCGCAAGTTGTGCAATGATACCCGTCTGCAGTTAACAGCCAGTTACCCCCACACTTTGGACACAGGCTGGTTGTTTTTTCCAAAACAATCCCCTTCTGTTCCAATTCCCAGATCCAGTGCTGAATAAATACACGAGCTTGATTTTCCCAGGTCCAGGGAATATTTTGGCCATTCCGGCGAATATAGTCCAGATAATCTGATACTTGAACTGACCTCAATATTAAATCCGCAGTTTTTTGGTGAACTTCCTCAGATTGGTGATCTCCAGGCATCAAGAATCCGGTTTTTCCATGCTGAATAGTTTCAAGAAAAGCACCCACTGAGGATGCAATCGGGATACATCCCTGGCTCATGGATTCTGTCACTACCATTCCAAATGGTTCTTCCCGGGCTTGCAAATGAAGGGAGAGATTAGACAATCGCAAATACCGGAAAAGTTCTTTTTGCCCCTTGGTGCCATGATAAATCACTCCCGGTTCACTAAGGTCTCCATCATCTCCCCCCCAGAGGGCATTGCCGCCAAATACGTGAAGTTTAAATCGGGGTTCTTTCTTTCTCAGGATTCTTAGAACCGCCAGCGAAGCATCCAATCCTTTGGATGGATGACTGAAATACATCAATCCGTAAGGATCTCTTTGTCCCCTTTGTTTTCCCCAAGTTTTTGGCAATGATACTTGGGTTAAGCCATTGTAGATTACAAATAATTTTTCTTCTGGAACTTTCCATTCCTGTTGAAGGACATTCCGATTAAAATTGCTTGGAGCAATCACATAATCCGGGTTTAATTCATCAATACCCTTAATGGGTATGGTTCCTTGCACCCAAGCTTCTTTCAGGCGAGCAGTTATTGGAAGGTCTTTTGCACTTCTTAAACTTAATTTATCTCCACTGCTCATCATCAGGAGCACATCAGCTTTCCGGTGTGAATTGGCTTCGCTGAGAGGCAAAAATGTCGCCCCCTGGCTGGTATGAACCCGGGGGACATTGCTGATAACTGACACCTGATGTCCCAATTTTGCCAGATTCTGAGCCAAGCGAATCCTAGCAACAATTCCCCCACCCACACCTTTCCGATCCGGTGTAGTTGCATCATATTCTATATGCCTGTCAGGACAAAAAATTACAACGGATAATCTCATAAAATAATTCTATCACGAGAGATGTTATTCACCAAAACGCGTGAATAACAAATCTTTCATCGCTTGACTATCAGGAGGATAATAAGTGATTTGTGGGGATGAAATACCCTCCAAATATCCAAAATATCCTTCAGAAGTCTTGTTATCAAATATCCTGTAATCCGTTCCATTTGGACATTTTTCCAGAGAGGAAGCAAATTCAGGTCGATTGAAATAGATGATTCCAACCAAACCCGGGTGATTGATGAGTTTGGTGTAGGTATCCATTAACCAGATATTTTTGTCACCACCTTCAGCCACTGTTCCAATTTCGGCGATAAAGATTGGTTTTTCTGGAGCCATGGCATACATCCGGTCCAGGTAAGGCTCATAGATATCCTCAAATACTTCCCATCTTGGCCAATTGGAACAATCACCAAAATTAAACGAGCTTAATCCGATCACGTCTACAACATCATCACCTGGATAATAATTTTCAAATTCGTTGCCCTGCGTACTCCAGCCATTGGGAGCAAAAACCCAGTTGATCCCTTCAGGAGTGACTCCTTCTTGATAAAATAAATCCTGAATACGCCTATAAGCCAGTAGAAAGTTTTCTGGATCCTCTCCATAGGCGGTCCAGAAACCGTTCATTTCCTGCAAGGGGGCGATCATCGCCCACTTTTTTCCCCCATCACACCAGTTCGCATAAACAGAAGCCCATTGGCGAATTTGATCATCAATCATCCCTGCTGCAATCTCTTCTGCAGTATAGGTTTGGTGATATCCTACAGCCAGGTTTACAAAAGGCACATAGCCGTTATCCCAGGCAGCATTCAATTCAGCTGGAATATGAGTTTCAAGATTAGGGTATTCAAAATCCATAAAAGTAGCAGCGAAAGTGGTTCGTTTTTCAATGGATGCAGTCCATTCATCCAGAGCAATGATTTCATTGACCTGATTTTGTAAAAAACCACTTGGATATACACCTAAAAAAACCACTCTTTGATCAGGTTCCGGTGTTAGTGTGGATTGGATTTCTACTTCATCCTCGACCTCGGTGGGAAGTGAAGTTGTAGCGGTGGGGATTATTTCAATTGTTGGCGAGGGAGTCTCTTCAAGAATTGTTGCAGAACAACCAGATAAAAGTAACGTTATACCGAATAGAAATAAGATTTTTTCCTTAATCATTTAACTCTTCCTTGATGATGATAGAGATCAAGAATTTTAACCTAACAGAATTGTTAGGTTAAAATTCATAATACATTACAAATATGATAAGATAGCTCGATTAGCTCAATTATACAATATAATCAAACTAGATCATTATTTATCCGTGGACAGTATTGACTAGCAATTACTAATGGTAATGTGGAATAAAAAACGTATGAGAAATAAAATCTTAATTTTAACAGCATTTTTAATTTGTTTAGCCTTTAGCACAACCAGTGCTGTTGCTGAATCGTCCAAGGTTCTCATGGGGATATACCCTGGTGGTTCTCTGCAAACTGCTTCTGTCATGGATAATCTCAACGAGATGAATAACTGGTTGATTAATAATGGAGCAAGCGAAGTTACAATTGCTGGTGATTTTGTCAGTATCACATTAAATCCTAGTTGGAATGTGTGGCACGAATTAACAGGAGCCTGGGAAAATGAATACATCCCCTTCATAAACCTGATGCTATCCACAAGTGGGGAAGGACAATATTACGATCCAAATTGTGTTACATCACAACAAATAGCAGACGGAAAATGTGATGGGCGTATTGCCATCTGGGCAGATTATTATAAAGAATGGGCCGGATCCAACAAAATGGCCTATATCGCACTTTTGCCAGAAGCCAACGGAGATTGGACTTACTACAGCACCACAGGCCCTGTTTTCATCAATGCCTTCCGCCGGATCCAAACTATCTTTGCCAATCGAGGGGTGCCAGACAACACAGTAAAATGGGTCTTTGCACCCAATGGCTGGCATGATGCTAAGAATAATGATTGGCGAAAGTTTGAAAACTATTATCCTGGGGATGCCTATGTCGATGTGGTGGCTTTCAGTTCCTACAACTTTGGAGGTTGTCCAACACAGTGGGCAGAATGGTCAACTTATCAGGATATTTTTGAACCGTACCTCGTAAGAATGACCGCGTTAGCTCCCACCAAACCGATCTTTATTGCCCAGACCGGAACCGTTGGTAGAGCACCCGATGGGGATGATGATCCCTCCCACAATAAAAATGATTGGCTCCGGGAAGTATTCAGTGACCTGGCGGGGTACCCTAATTTACGAGCAATACTTTACTTCAATGTCGAAAAACAAAAGCCACTGGGTCACTGCCCCACGATCGATTTTCGTGTGTTCGATCCTGACGAAATCCCCCCGATTCAGAAACAAGGATTGCTTGATGCACTTTCAGATCCAAGGTTCGGAGATTTCATCTTTGCAGATGTACAGCCTGTAGATCCAGATTCCGGATTGCAAAACATTTGGTACTATGATGCCGTCCATACTATTTATAATCTAGGCATCACCAGAGGATGTTCCGAGAATCCCTTGATGTACTGCCCGGACAATCCAGTCACTCGAGCGGAAATGGCGGTCTTCCCATTAAAAAGTATGGGAATTACTCCACCACCAGTAAACGGCAGCCACCCCTTTTCTGATATAGCAGGCCATTGGGCGGAAGCGTATATTGAGGAACTTAACGATCAAGGGATCACGGGTGGTTATCCAGATGGCACATACAGACCAGGTAATACCGTTACCCGGGCTGAAATGTCTTTATTTATACTGCGTAGCAAATATTGGGCGGATTTTTCGCCAAATCCAGCAACTGGAACCCGTTTTGATGATGTCATTCCGGATGACGATATCAACGATTGGGCGGATGACTGGATCGAGGCCCTGGCGGGAGAAGGCATCACAGGCGGGTGCAGTGCCAACCCGCCTTTATACTGCCCTAGCAGCCAAGTCACTCGGGCTGAGATGGCTGTATTTTTAGTAAAAGCTTTTGATCTTCAATAATAAAACCTGAACAATATATCAAAAAACGCCAGAGCAATCTGGCGTTTATATTTTAATGTTGAACCAGCCACTGAATAGCAGTTTTCACTCTAGGAATTTTTCAGCTGCCCCTTTTCAAAATCTATCACTTTCTCTAATATTTCTTCTAAAACTAAAGTTGGTTCATATCCAGTCAGTGCCTTAATTTTTGAGATATCCGGTAAGCGGCGGCGCATATCTTCAAATCCTTCCTTATACGCCTCTTCATATGGAATGATGACTATTTCTGATGAACTTCCAGTCATTTTCTTTACCAGCTGAGCAAGTTCCAGGATCGATATATCCCGATAATTCCCTATGTTAAATACCTCACCAACGGCTTCCGGGGTTTCTGCAAGCTGGACCAACCCCTGAACAACATCTCCAACCCAGGTAAATGACCGCCGCTGTTCTCCATCTCCATAAACGGTAATCGGTTCTCCAGCTAAAGCTTGTTTAACAAAACGGGGTACAACCATACCATAACGTCCTGTTTGCCTCGGTCCAATGGTATTAAATAATCTGCACACCACTACTGGCAACCCTTTCTCCTGGAAATAGGCAAGGGCTAAAAACTCATCCATCATTTTTGATCCCGCATAGGTCCAGCGGCTGTTAACAGTGGGTCCAAATAAAACATCGTCATCTTCTTTGAAGGGAAGTCGATCCCCTTTTCCATATACTTCTGATGTTGATGTGATGATCACTTTTGACCGGTAACGCAAGGCTGTTTTTAGAACTGCTTCGGTTCCCTTAAAATTTGTCTCTATCGTTAAGACTGGTTTTTCAACAACTAATTGAACGCCAACAGCAGCTGCCAGATGGTAAATGACATCACATTTACTGGCGATGCGATCAAGGACCAAATTATTCGTGACCGATTCTATTGCATAATGGAAGTTAGGATTCTCAACCAAATGTTCAATATTCTCAAATTTACCGGTAGATAAATCATCAATAATGGTAACTTGATGACCTTTTACCAATAATTCTTCTGAAAGGTGAGAGCCAATAAAACCAGCTCCTCCGGTGATTAGATATCGGGTCATATCCTCGATTATCCTTTTATGGAAAGTCAATTGTAGATAAAAACGTATTTTCTAAATCCGTAAGAACGACAATTATCAGTTTTTTTTCTAAAAACCCATTATACACTCATTGCCGTGTAATTACGAACTTATCCTTGAATGAAAACATACGATGGGTATTTTCGGTATGATCTGGTTTTGTTTTATTTAATTTTCGCTCTTCTCCAGTGATATCTCTCGACGCACCATGTTAGACAACCCGGTACTGGATGCGATGATCAGATAAGGCATGATATAGTGATGATATCTTGGTTGGACTTCGAGGATGGCATGCGGTAGCAGAGTGAATACTATCACAGCGAGTATAGTAACCGATGCAATCCCTACTTTCTTATTCATAAAAGATAGAAAACTAAATCCCCAAATAGCAAAATAAGTTGCCTGAGATAATAATACACATATTATTGTCAGATTTTTTCCTGAAAGGAATGAAGGCATCGACCAAAGACTCCAATCAAAATCTTCGAATATTAAACGAGTACTATAAGTATTATCCTTAAAAAGGACTGAATATTTAATCATTATCGTTCGTAAAAACAAAAGGGGGTTGTTTTTAATCCTCTGATACGCCTCTAATTGAGCCAAGCTATCCCGGTTCTCCTCAGGCCAAGAATAATAAAGCTCTACATCATCGCTATTCCATGCGCCGTTATGCTCAAAGTTCGTACCTGATAGAATGGGAAAAGAATCCTGGCTTGAGATGCTTCCCAATGTGAGTTTTCCTGTCATCAATGAATGACCAGATATCAAAAGTGCTTGAACAATGACTGCACCGGCAAGAATAGCCATAAAGGCGTTTTTCTTATGCGCTCTTTCCAAACGGCTATACAATAGGAAAAGGACCAATATTGGTAAATAAAAGATAATAGATGATCTGAAATGAAAACCTAAACAGATCAACCCCCCGGTAATTAAAAAATACCGTCTCTTCGTTTTGTCCTTGATTCCAAGGACAAAAATGAATCCAATTAATACTAATATCAAAGTTGCGATGCTCTCTGTTCCCAATAGACTAACCGCACCAATCTCACTGGGAAAGAATGCTATTATCAAGGCTGGCATTAACGCCATCCTTGAATCCAGCAACTCGCGACCTAACAGGTAAACGATCCCAATCGTAAATGTGCTTGCCAGACCATTGATTAATCTCCCAATCAGGGGATCAGGATAGATCCGGTAACCGAGCGAAAGAAGAAAGGGATATAAATAATTTTTAGGCAAGACATTCTGAATTCCTGCGGATGAAAATTCCATCGCCCAGGAGTTATAAAATTCAAAATCCGAAACAGGCTTTGTCGGGACGTATATCGCTATGAGAAATCTGCAAGCGCCACCGAAGACCAGGATACCCAAAATTATTTTCCAATGATTTTGGGGGTCAAGTCCAAAGATTCTTATACTGACAAAATATATCAAGCCAGTTACCAGTAAGTTAATTAGGACTTGGTAGTGTGTTGGAGTATAACTAGCTACCTGAAAAAACAGATATCCAAAAATGGCTATCCCAAAATAGCGAATGAACTTATTATTTATCATCATTTACCGAAAAGTTTTTATAATCATAAATGATTATCCAGCGAGAAGACTATAATAATAGGCTAATATACTAAATTGTGCCATTAAAAATAATAAATATGATCGAGTGGTTTTATGGAGAATTCTGAATGATGTCAACTATCTTCTGGGCACTTTTCCCATCACCATAGGGGTTTATCGCGCGGGATAGTTTTTTATACTCTTCAGCATCCTCCATTAAAATGGAAAACTCGCTGATAATCTTTTCCTGATCTGTACCCACTAATCGTACTGTGCCGGCTTCTACTGCCTCTGGTCGTTCCGTTTTTTGACGCAACACCAAAACCGGTTTACCCAATCCCGGTGCTTCTTCCTGGATACCTCCAGAATCAGTTAAAACCAGATGGGATCTTTTCATCAACTGTACCAGGGGCAGATAATCCAAAGGTTCCAATAAGGACACATTTTTCACATCTCCCAGTAAGGCATGAACCGGGTTTAATATATTAGGGTTAAGATGGACCGGATAAACAATATAGATTTGGTCCTGATATTTCTCAGCAATTTTTTTGATCGCTTCACAAATATCACGGATTGGCTGCCCAAAATTTTCCCGGCGATGAGCTGTTACTAAAATTATCTTCTTATCCCAGGGGATATGAGCCAAGGGACCTTTTGTAAAATCATAACTCATCTCCGCTGTCATTTTTAAGGCATCAATAACCGGATTGCCTGTAATAAATATACTGTCTTCCCTAATTCCTTCCTTGATTAGATTATCATGGGATATCTTTGTAGGCGCAAAATGATAATCAGCGATCACGCTAGCTATTTTGCGGTTAATTTCCTCCGGGAATGGACACCATTTATCAAAAGTCCTCAATCCCGCTTCTACATGACCAACCTTAATCCGGTGGTAAAAAGAGACCAGGCTCGCTGCCATTACTGTTGTTGTATCTCCCTGCACCAATACTAAATCCGGTTTCTCATCCATTAGAATAGGATCCAGATGTGTAAAAACCCGAGCGGTGAGGGCCGAGAGGGATTGATTGGGCTGCATTAGGTCCAAATCAAAATCAGGTTGGATTTGGAATAAATCAAGAACCTGATCCAGCATTTCTCGATGTTGAGCGGTTACACAAACTTTTGAGACAACATGCTCAGGATGTTTTTCCAGTTCTTTAACAACCGGTGCCCCATTTTTATTGCTTCTGGTCGTTCCAAAAATGGACAATACCTTAATTTTCATTTTGGATGAATTCCTTTTCCTTCCACGATCATGGTTTTTCCCAGACCAAGTCTATCATAACTAATGCCTCCCCACAACATTGGCCCAATAATATATGGTATTTTTCTATTAAGAGTCTAGCTAAACCATATCTTTTGAGAAGCTATTATAATACTTCTAACTTAATAAACAAATACTGAGAAAACAGGTAAGAATGGCACCCCTCAAAATTCTATTCCTAAGTGCAGAATTTGCTCCCCTCGTGAAAGTTGGTGGTCTTGGAGATGTTGCTGGCTCCTTGCCAGCTGCACTACAAGCCCTGCCTGAATCTCCTGAGGTTCGGGTTGCCCTCCCTCTTTATCCACAAATAAAAGATACTGATATACAACTTACTCCGGTTAGGAGCTTTTCTCTCTCGCATAACCCAGATCCCCTGCTCACCGAGATATTTGAGGCTGAGATTAATGGCATTACTACCTATTTCATTGACGGATCTCCTGTGAAGAGATCTCCCGCAATTTACAGTGGTGATAATATTCAGAATGGCACTAAATTTTGTTTCTTCTCCCTGGCAGCCATGAAACTTATGCGGATTCTTGGATGGCAGCCAGACATTATCCATGCCCATGATTGGCACACTGCACCTGCGGTTTATCATCTTCATTTGATCAAAGAAAGTGACTCTTTTTATAAAAACACCAAATCTCTATTAACAGTTCACAACCTTCCTTTCCTTGGATATGGAACCGAAACAGCATTACAGGCTTTCGGATTACCCCGAGCGCATATGTCACCCCTTCCAGATTGGGCAGATGGTATCCCCTTGCCGCTGGGTTTATTAACTGCAGACAAGATTAATACTGTCTCACCCGGGTATGCTGAGGAAATGCTAACCCCCGAGTTTGGTGCAAACTTGGAAGATTTCCTTTATAGCCGTAAAGATGACCTCAGCGGTATTCTGAACGGTCTGGATATGGAATCCTGGAATCCTGAAACTGATCCCAATCTCTCTTCTAATTTTTCCGCTAAATCACTGGAAAAGCGAGAAGATAATAAGAAGAAACTACTAGAAGATTTGGGACTAATCCCAGACCCAAAGGTTCCTCTCTTGGCAATGATTAACCGCATGGACTATCAAAAGGGAGTTGACCTTGTCCCAGATGCCCTGAGGTTACTCGAGGACCTGGATTGGCAAGCAGTAATTCAAGGTACCGGGGATCAGCAGTTGGAAGTATCAGCCCAAAAATTGGATGAGGAGTATCCTCAAGTACGTACAATTCTTAAATTTGATGGGTCACTTGCACGTCAAATTTATGCTGGCAGCGATCTTATCCTGATTCCATCTCGTTATGAACCTTGTGGTTTAACCCAGATGATCGGCATGCGCTATGGCTGTGTTCCCCTGGCCAGGGCAACCGGAGGTTTAAAAGATACAATTATTGATTATCAAAAAGCTAAGGCAGGGAACAGTACAGGTTTTCTTTTTACAAAACCATCCTCAGCTGCATTGGCAAAAACCCTTCGCCGGGCGCTGAAAGTATATCAAGATCAACGTCGCTGGCAGGGAATCCAGAGGCGAGGAATGAAGTTAAACTTCTCCTGGGAAAGATCAGCAAACGCATATTTACAGTTATATAAAAACACAATTTCCGAAAATTCTAGCTTGGATTGATAATTTAATCTGTACTCAATTCACTATCACCGATAATTACAGGTTCTAATAACCATCAATCTAAGATAATAAAATTCTTCCCAGTAAATTTAAAGACGGAAAAAAATGACTTTCACTCGCTCTTCCGGTATTCTCCTACATCCCACCAGTCTCCCTGGTCCTTATGGTATCGGAGACCTTGGTCCCCCGGCGAAGCGCTGGATTGATTTTTTATCCAAGACCGGGACAGGCTTATGGCAAGTGCTTCCTCTTGGTCCTACTGGCTATGGAGACTCTCCCTACCAAACTTTCTCCACTTTTGCCGGTAACCCCTACCTGATCAGTCCAGATATTCTTCTCCAGCAAGATCTGCTGCACGCCAACGATTTGGTGAATATTCCTGATTTTCGTGAGGATTCGGTTGCTTATGGAGATGTAATCTACTGGAAATTGGATGTATTAAATAGATCCTATAATCATTTTCGGTATGCCGGTAAGAAACTCCACAAGGATGCGGGGTTATTTTATTCCCAACACCAGGATTGGCTGGATGATTACGCCCTTTTTATGGCATTAAAAGAATACCATGGAGGAAAATCCTGGACCTCCTGGCCGCCAAAATACCGCGATCACGATCCTGATGCGCTGAATAATTTTCAGGAAGAACAAAGCTTTGCTATTCAACGACAAAAATATTTTCAGTACTTGTTCTATCAGCAATGGAATGATCTTAGGAAATATGCTAATGATCAAGGCATACAAATCATTGGAGATATACCCATCTTTATCGCCCATGACAGTGCCGATGCCTGGGCTAACAGAGCGCTCTTTTTTCTTGATGAAAATGGAGAACCAACAGTGGTTGCCGGTGTCCCGCCGGATTATTTTTCCAAGACAGGACAGCTTTGGGGAAATCCTCTTTATAATTGGGAGCATCATGCCCAAGATGATTTCCAGTGGTGGATTAAACGTTTACAGTCGGTCTTTTCCATGGTAGATATTGTCCGGCTGGACCACTTCAGGGGTTTTGCGGGATATTGGGAAATCCCAGCCGATGCAAAAACTGCTGAAAGGGGCCGCTGGGTTCCTGGACCTGGAGCGGCATTTCTCGATCGGGTTCTGTTGGAATTCGGTAAACTGCCGATCATTGCTGAGGATCTGGGAGAAATTACACCTGATGTAAATAAATTGCGGGATCGATTCCATCTGCCAGGGATGAAAATATTATTATTTGCTTTTGACAGTGGTGAGAGTAATATTTTCCTTCCTCATCACTATATAGAAAACTGCATTGTCTACACAGGCACACATGATAATGATACTGCCGTGGGATGGTTTAAAAGGATCGAAGAAGGTGAACGGACATTTGCCCAGCGCTATTTAAAAACCTCTGGTGAAGATATCGCCTGGGATCTAATCAAAACCGCCTGGGCTTCCAAGGCCATCTTTGCAATCGCCCCTTTACAAGATTTACTCAGTCTCGATAATCAGGCCCGCATGAACTATCCTGGTAATCCCCAGGGGAATTGGTGTTGGCGATTCTCGGAAACCGCACTTACAGACAACCTGAAAAAGAAATTATCTGAAGTGAATTATTTATATGGAAGGAAAAGATAACCGCAGGCTAAAACCGAGGGCAGAGGACCGAAAACATTTTCGTAACTAAAATTCTTTCCGGTCAACTCATTTCGGAATGCAACCTGCTTGATAAATATCTTGTGGCCGATTTTTCTCGCTTGTTCTTAACAATCAATTGTCTCAAGATGGGATATCAAATAATTTTTCTCTATCACCGGCATTTTCTGCCGAGAGAAATCATCTCATCCATATCATCCAGCACAAGTTAATAGGCAATCAGCTTTTGAAACTTATAATCTTCGGATAAAAAAATATCCTGCCTTCCTACCAGACCTATGACTACCTGTTTCATTTTTTATTGAGGTAAATCAATATCAATGTGATTAATCCCCGTCTTCAGTCATCCCCTTCTGATTCGGTTTATGTAGTACATGCAGATAGGCTATTTTTTACTTTCCTTCTCCACTTTCTATTTCGCTTCCTTTTTCTTTTCCTTTGGGGGTTCATACTCCCAAGAAGGTGAGGCATGGAGCAGCTGTTCTTTGGAAACTTTATTGGTTTTTTTACACTTGGGACAGCGAAAATCAAAATGACTGAGGTCTTCTTCATGAATACTATTCAAAGCTTGGTCAACACTAGCTCGCCCAATGGAGATGGGCATTTTGCAGTTATAACAACGGATTTGCATATCTACCTCACAAACTCTAAGTTTTTATTGCATTAATAAACCAATTCAATTTTCAATAGATCAATATTCGTTTACTGAGAGATTTCACATTGAGGTCCATCACAACTGAAAGTTTCTAACAATTCAGCTTCAATTCCCTCACCAAAAACAAGAACTTGGGAAACCTTAAAATATCGTCCATATAATTTATCGGCCTTGTTTTTCATTTTTTCCAATTGGTATGATCCGATCAAAATAACTTTGCTTTCATTTGGGAGATCAAGATTCGATTCGCTGGTAGGCAATGCAGTCCAGATATTATCTGTTCCGGTAAGATAAAATTCCATCCTGGAAAATGAGCTATCCGGAATTGAACCTTGACGATGATCAACCTGTTGATCACCTGCTTGGAAAAATCTTGGGTATAACACTATTCCAGATATTGCGCAAAGTTGATTTGGCTGTTCATCACCTGAACAAGGTTGATAACTTTTATCGATAATTCTATGATCGGCGGTTAAATCTATCAGCTTATTATTTAAAGCATTTATTGTATACACCTGGGGCTTAACGCCTTCATATATTGGCATTGCCAACCCCACGATGAATATTAATAAACCAGACACCACGATGGGCCAAGTTTTGGATTTTTTTTGAGTAAAGTCAGTAGAATTTTCACGAGCTGAATTATCACTGAAGAAACTTGTTGCTGGATAAATATTCAGGAGCACCTTACCGATCAACTCAACTATCCCTATGCTATAAAAAACAAGGGTGACCCAATCGACTACATAGATAGTTCGCCCGCCTGATCTTCCATAGAGGGAATATGCAAAAATAAAACTTATAAACGTCGTAATAAGAAGATAGCTATAAAATCTGTTCTCTTTAAATGTTGCCAATAATCCTATGGCAATTAATAAAATCGTTGAAAATACTGGTAAGTAAGATCTGATTGCAATCTGCCCGTTCCAGTTTGTCCACCAATAAGGAAGACTTCGCACATATCGTTCCATATATGGACCTGAAAAAAGACCATTATGGACCGATACTTCCTCAACTTCAGTATTATTTATATTGATGATGCTGCCAATAGTTAGTAAGGGTTGGTGATTGCTGGGTAAATAAAGAATGGTCTGCTGAAGATCATTTACAAAATGATTATAGAATTGATACGCGGGTGGTTTATCAATTTGAGGAGCAACCTTTACCGGGATAGCCGGTTGGGCATTTTTATAATAACTGACATGGATTTGTTCAACGCTTTTTCTCTCCAAATTCTCAAATACTTCTGGATCAACTTTTATCCCAGGGTTAATTATATCTTTTACTTTCTCAACAATCTGCAATGAAGATTCATACTTGTCAATGTATAACAACCCAGTATTTTGCCAATTGCGTATCATCCAAGGAGTGACAATGAGGAAAAACGCACAACCAAAGGAGAGAACTCCCTGGAACCAATATTTATAACGAGATTTAAAAGCAGGTAAAACGCTCAAGAAAAGAAAAGGCAAGATAGAAATTATCTCGAAGCGAATCATCACCAGTATCCCAAACAATCCTCCAGCAGGGATTAATATCTTCCACTGTTGATTGGTTTTTTTGACCCATCTCATGAATAAGATAAGAATGAGCAATAAAAATAAAAGGGAAATTGATTCTGTCATAATCATTTTTGCATTGGTTACAGTGATCACTTCACTTAACTGAATGCTGTTTCTTTCTCGTAAAATGAATAAAAGACTAACAAGTAATCCTGCATACCGGGAGTGAAGAGTTCTGACCAACTGATACAAAAGAACCGGAATAAAACTCAAAATTAGAACCTGAGCAAAGATGATCTTGTGAAGCTCATTGCCAACAAATAGTTTAATAATTGCCAACACAAAGATATACATCGGATGTTCAACAGTAGATTCAAAGCCATTACCAATATTCAACCGATCAGCTTGAATTGAATAATACAAAGAATCAGAGATTGGGTAAATCTCATAATTTGGGGGAGTTGGTTCTCCAATTAACGGATTTGGATCCAGCCTGATATTATTCCAAATTAATACTGCCATTAAATAAAGGAGAATACTGATAATGATATCCAGGTTAGAATTTACTTGTTTGGGAGCTATTTTCCTTCTGTAGTAAGATACTCCTCCCCAGATTCCGAGGGAAAGGATAAGCACAATCATTACGTGTATACCCGGAAGGGGAGCATTTATGGGTAGGAACACTCCAAGTCCTAGATTATTTTTTTGGAATCCAAAACCAAGAAAAGCCGATGAGAATATGATCAAACCAAAGAACAAGATTATTATCCAAACCCCAAGTTTATTGAGATTGGTAAATTGGATCAGTTTTGATTTGATGTCCTTTAAATATGTGATCAGGATCATCCCTATTATGCTTATCACACAAAGAAAAAGGATAAAACTGTAATTATCTAGTAATAATATTCTGTACGCTTTGTAAAGGATTTCTCTGAGACCTGCTTGAACAAATAAAAGATCTTGAAAGGTTTCAACAAAAACAAAGAATAAAAAGATGAGAAGATAATTGAAGAAACTTCTCTCTCTAATAAATCTTCCTATTTTATTGAGAATTTTATTTGATCGAAAGGAGAAATATTGAAAAGATATAGCAGAAAGAAGAATGATCAGGATAAGAAATAATTCAATATAGGAAATCAGATTGGGATTTGAGATCAGTTGTATGTGAATATCACCAGCAGTTATGATGCTTATCAAAACGACTATTACTGATGTAAATTGGAAAAGATAAATTAACATAACATCAGTGTGTAATATTGATTATTTAAGCGGGTTTGATATTGGAAAAGATCCATGATTCGATAGTCATAAAATTCAATAGAAGGCTAATATTCTGTCTGTCATTTTATCATGGATAACTACAGCCAAGATAAATAGATAAAGTGGGATCAGAAAATCGAAGGGAAAAACAAGATTATATAAATACTAAATTTCTAGGATTTTTTCCCGATCTTTAAAAAGAATTCTTCATTGCAATTGACTGGTTTTTCCCTCAATCATGTGAATTTCCCCAGACTCACCTTTTTCGAAAATGACAACCTTTTCGGCGAGAAAATAGGGTTGGTATCCTTCACTCAAGTCCGTTACAGAATTGCGGGTTAAATTTCCCAATAGAATGACGTTCACTCCATGGGGAAAATAGGATGGTGCAAAATCCAGTGGGATAGAAACCCAAATATTTTCCATTCCTACCAGATAGAAAACTAAACGAGGTTGGTCGGAGTCAGGCACTCTCCCTTTCCTGTCATCAAGTACTTTTTCACCGGCCTCATAAAAACCTGGATAAAGCGCTTTTCCATAAATCATGGTTAATGAATTCTCATCATAATCAAGAAAATTTTGAACAGGTGCTTCGTCAGAAGAGAGACTTGTTAATTGCTGATTTAATAATTCTTCAGTATATCTGGGCTGGATGAGGGATTCAATCAGGGGCATTGATATCCCAACTATTATACAAATAGATATACCAGCTGTTATAGCCCACTGTTGACTAGACCTGTTACAAGGTTCCTGATTAGGGGATACTGGCATTGCATGGTGAATAGCTTCGTTTACTTTTTTGTTTGATGGATAAAAATATTGAACAGACCAGACCGTGATCCCGCTAATTCCAAGGCCGAAATACAATAAAGTAATCCAATCCACGACTCGAATAAATCGGCCGCCAGATCTTGAAAAAAGCGCATAACTAAATATGTGAACAACCAAAAATAAAAACGGTGTTAGAGCGATTAGGCGGTTCTTTTTCCAGACGAACCAAAAACCCGTAAAGCACAGCGTTAATACAAATAATGAAGGTATGATTGATCTCTCCGCGATATAACCATTCCAATCTCTCCACCAGTAAGGAAGGATTTTTACATAGGTTGTTAAATAACTCTCCGAGAAAACACCCCCTTCTTCAATTAACAAACTTCCTTTCTCTGGCATTAATTTGAAAAAGTTGTCCAGCCCTCCAAGTGGTTGATGATTGATAGGGAGATAGAGGAAGGATTCTACAAGAGAATTTTTTGCATGCAAGTACACTTTTGAAATCACATTAAGATTGGGCTCTTCCCCATATAGGTCTGGCACATCAGTTTGTTCAGGAATTGGATCATCTGTCTGGAAAATATTTGCCATATAAACCTGAACGGTTCTTTGGAAAAATTGACTTTTATCCAGGTAGAAATTTCCCGTTCTCTGCCAATTCCTTGTCATCCATGGGACAATAATTAATAAAATAGCACTCACCAGTATCAGGGATTTTTTTATCGAAACCTGCCATTTCTTCCAATAAATAATTACGGCCAGCAGGATAGTGACGATGGCAAAAGATAACAGCTCAACTCTCAATAAAGCCAAAATACCTATCTGACAGCCAATTAATATTAGCAAACCCTTTCTTTCATCAGGGGCTTGAAGCCAAGCGATCAGGGTATAAATTACCAAAATAACTCCCATGAGTGTTACGGTCTCTGTCATGAGAATATTAACTGTTGATAAAGTGATGGTATCCCCTAAAACAAGGGCGTTAAATTCCCTTACAATATAAAACCCGGCAATTAACCAACCTGCATAACGATCATAGAGAAGACTGGCCAATTTATATAATATATAGGGGGTAAAAGCCAAAAGAGCAACCTGAAGCAGATATATATCTTGGAAATGATCACCCCCCAATATATGAAAAATACTTAGGATAAATCCATAAAGGGGATGTTGAACTTCATCTGAAAATCCCTCACCTGCAAGATAACGTTGGGCTTGTACATCATAAAAAATGGAATCAGATAGCACGTTAAATTGATAATTCGGTGCTCTAGGAGCCTCCACAAAGTAATTACTTTCCAGGGGAACATTAGACCAGATTAAGAATGCGATTCCCCACAAGGACAACAAAGCAAATATATCAAAAGGAAACCCCTCCTGAAATAGATGCCACCGGATATTTATATATCTCAAACCGAGCCAGATCAGTGTTATTACCAGCCAGACGATGATTACCTGAATCATAGTCAATGGTGCATTTGGCTCGGTAAAATTTCCTACCATATTTGCAATTTTGGATGAGTGGGGTATATATCCTGATCCAGTAAACAAAACTAACATAAAAAACAAAACTGCTAGGATAGCCAGCCAAAGCCATTCTGGCTTTTTCACCCTGAATATCTTACCTGGTGATTCTTGAAATTTTTCAAATACAAGTAGGAGAAAGCTCTGGAAACTGAACAAACTTGCCCAATAGAGAATCAAGATGCCTTCAGCCAAAAATCTGGGATAATAATCCGCTGGTAGATCTGCTCTTAAGAATAAAATATCCTGCCCAGTTTCAATCGGAATTAAAATAAATAATGAAAGGAGTCCCCAAAACCAGTATTTATCCTCAATGATCTTATGAATAGAATGCGAGACACTATTTTTTTTGAATTCCAAGAACAATAAGATAACGATCCCAATACTCAACAGGATTAGAAATACCAGAAAAACCTGATTTACAAGGGGAAATACTGGATTTAAATCACTTCCCTGCTTTATACGTTCACTGAGTTTCCAGGAGGTAACCCCGTTTTCGACTAGAATAAAAAGCAGATAAAAACGAACTAACCATTTTTTCATAAAGAGATGATTCTAACCATATTACGCCAAAATTACTGACATATCATAATATCACTTGGTATCAAAAATATGCTGTCATTTTATCATACACACCTTGGGGACAGGTGCAGCCATCCCTCTATCAGGTATAATCCAGCCATGAACAAATTTTACACTTCCAGGGGAGATAAAGGGGAAACCGATCACCTCGGGACAGGCAGATTATCCAAATCACATATCCGGATCCAGACGGTTGGAGCTCTGGACGAGGCCTCTGCTGCCCTGGGTTTTGCGCGTGCTCAGATCTCTGATCCAGCAATCGATCAGTTGATCAAAACAGTCCAGACAGATCTATACCGGATCATGTCGATCGTGTCCCTGGAGAAACCCAATCTCGACAAAATCCCGGATCTCGAAGCTGATCGAGTGGTCTGGTTAGAAGAGCAAATAGATCACTATGGATCACAAACCGAATCACCCAAGGGTTTTATCCTTCCCGGTGAAAACCTACCAGCAGGGGCGATTGGCCTGGCCCGCACTATTGTCCGGCGAGCAGAGAGAGATCTTGTGGCACTAAACGAAGCGGGAATATTATTTTCAGAAACCGCCCCTTCTTATCTGAATCGCCTTTCATCATTGTGTTTTGCCCTTGAATTATTCTTCACCCAGAATCCACCTGCCGGGACAGAGAACCCATCATGACAGGGACAATACTCAATACAGCCACCATAATCCTGGGAGGCTTATTGGGGCTTCGATTCGGTAAACTCTTATCCGAAAAGTCCCGGGAAACCATTATCATCGGACTGGGCCTTTTTACAATCGGTATATCTATCAGCATGTTCCTGGAAACGAATAATTCCCTGATCGTGCTGGGTGGGATACTGATTGGCGGTTTACTGGGGGAATATCTGGCTATTGAGGACCGTATCAACAAACTTGGTGAAATCCTGGAAGCGAAATTCAATAATAATTCCAGCTCATCACCTACCAGAAAGAATTTTATCGTTGGTTTTATGGCCAGCTCGATCCTCTTCTGCACAGGTCCAATGGCCATCCTTGGAGCCATTCAAGATGGCCTGATTGGCGACTTCCAGCTGCTGGCAATCAAATCAGTCATGGATGGTTTTGCTGCTTTTGCCATGGCATCCACTCTCGGAATCGGGGTGCTTTTCTCCGGACCGATGGTATTTATCTACCAGGGCTTTTTCAGTGTCCTGGCTGTCCAGCTGCAAGACGTTATGACACCAGCTATGGTGGCCGAGTTAACGGCTACAGGGGGTCTCTTGCTGATCGGATTGACTTTCAGCAGCCTGCTGGAGATCAAACCCATTAGAGTAGGAAATTTCCTCCCCAGCCTGGTGATCAGCCCGTTGATCGTATTTTTTCTGTCATTATTCTAGATCCAGATCTAGCGATTCCCCCAGAACTGTTTCTCAAGGTTATATTTTGTACTGTAAAACCGGATAAGTTTCGTCCAGTCTGCTAAAACCGAATTTCTTATATAGTTCAAGGGATGCTCGATTATTTGATTGGGTATTCACAGTAACCTCGACTATCCCCTGCTCTTGAAAGGTGTTTAAAAGGTCCTCTACTAACCTGGTGGCCAATCCCTGGTTCTGGTACTCGGTATCCACTGCCAACCTCGCCAGGTGTCCCCCCTGCGGATTGATAGTGCTGATCTGATAGGCAACCACCTTTCCCTCTTTCTCGATCACCGTTGCAGAAAACGCTTCCTGGTAGGCTGCCTGCTGTTGGCTCATACTGTTGCGCCAGATCAAGCTAAAAGCTTTAAGATCGATCTCGTAAACTCGTTGAAAGTCTTCTGGTTGCATATCACGAACCTCAAAGTTCGATGTATTATTGGGCCATATTCCCCGAGCGATATCCCAAACGAGTACTACAACTTGATATACTTCCTTGAATCCTGACCTTACAAGGATCTTTTCCATCTTACTATTCATCACCAATGAATTGATCAACACTCCCGGATAATTTTCTTCCATCCATGAAATAGCGGCTGGCCAGAGACTATGCCAAGCTTCTTCCACCTGAAATCCGGGGCGGACAGCGAACAAACGAAGCCATGTGATTTGGTCCTCGTCTGGGGGGCATGCCAAAGCTGCCACGATACCTTGTTTCGCCTCGAGGACATAAAATGGGTCATTATCCAACCAGGCTAAGGGAGATTCCCAGCCCAAGTGGCGGTGGATAAATGATTTCCGTTGAAGAAGCTGGATCAAAGCAGGTTGATCAGTGGGATCTGCTTTTCTGATTATGAGATCTTGCCAAGCGTTTAACATGATAAAGGTCCAGAATTATCCATTCTAATAATACTCAGAAAGACCGGTTCATTTATTAATCAGATTCTGGGGGATTCTCAACAGACTGCGAAGTAACTTTTGCCGAAGGTTTGGTTTTTCCAACTCATCCAACCCTTCTTGCATAGAGAATAAGGCACCAATCACATTGCGAGTTTTCATCTTTAGAGCAGAGATAGACTGCTTTGTCTGCAAATACATTTCCTTTTCCCCACTAATCTTAAATATCTCCGCAGCCCGATTGAAGTCATCAATAGCCTTCTGTTTCTCTCCCATTTCCTGTAACGCAGTGGCTTGATTAGCCAGAGCCATACCCTGCTTTAAGAGATCACCGGCCTGCTGAAAGACTTGATCAGTTCCCTGGACAGCTTCGAGGGCGAGGTGAGGTTTTTTAGATTTAAGGTGCGCTACAGATTGGTTATTTCTCATCTCTGCTGCGAGCAGTTTCTCCCCCTTATCGAGATAAAAAGCGGCGGCCTGGGAAAAACCTTCGGCCGCCTGCTGGAATTTACCTGCCTGGTAGAGATCTTTTGCGCCTTCTTCAAGCAAGGTTGGTTTATTTGTATTTTCAGTCATTATGCTTCAATTATAGAGTGATATCCAATAATCCTTCTGCAACATCCCGCATTTTATCTACAGACATCTGGCTGAGTTTTTGGGCAAGTTCCAGATAGGGCTGGTTCACAGGTTTGAGGATAAATTCCTGCAGCTCTAAAGGCATTTCTGTGAATGCCTGTCCTGCTTTTTTTGCGTGAGCCCATTTAGCGATTGGTCCGCTGTCAACTACCAGGTCATTCAGTTCTCGGTCATATAACCGCAGCAGCGCGTTTAACTCAGCAACCGGAACCGCAAAACTTCCTTTTTCATACGATTTCAAGCGGTAAGTGGTCAGTCCTAATCTTTCCGAGACGTCTTTCATGCTTAAATTCGCATCCTGGCGGAACTTCCGCAATGAGGCGCCAATTTTCAAGTTCCTGAGCTCAAGCCGCTGTGAAAGGTTCTTTAAGCTCTCCATCTTATCATGCGTGTCCGGGGCCATGTCCTCCCAAAAATTTTCCAGAGGAACATCCAGGTAAAAGGCTAAAACTTCCAATTCAGGCAGTGAAGGAGATTTTTCACCTAGTTCGTATTTATTAATCGTCCGGGAAGTCACACCAATGACTTCTCCGCAGGTTTTCTTGGACTCTCCTCTCTGCGTCCTGGCAGATCGCAGTAGGACTCCCATTTTTTTGGACAAAATGCTGATTGCTAATTGGTAATCCATAGCAAGATTTCCTCAATTTATTCGGTTAAATTGGGCATGGTGTATCCCATACCTGTTCGGGTGACGATATGGACAGGATTACTGGGATCCACTTCCAGTTTGCTTCGCAACCTGGAGATTGTTACCCAGAGAATTTCCTTGTCGTTTTTATATCCATCTCCCCAGACCGATGATAATAATTCCTCTGTGGTCAGGATCCTTCCTTTATTATGGGAAAACTGGAGCAGCAGGCGGTATTCCGTCGCTGAAAGCAGTATCTTGTCCTTTTTCAGGAATACTTCTGCTCGGGCGAAATCGATCTTTAAATCCCCGTGATTAAATATCACAGGTTGGGATACGTCACGAGAAAACATCGACCGCCGAAGAACAGCCCTGACCCGGGCTAATAGTTCTGAGGCAGAGAACGGCTTGACAATATAATCATCCGCTCCAACGTTTAATCCCTGGACACGATCACTCTCATCGCCCTTGGCAGTTACCATTATGATCGGTACCTGGGAGAATCCCCTGATCCGACGGCAGGTTTCAAAGCCATCCAGTTTAGGCATCATCACATCGAGCAGTACGAGATCTATATCCTGCTCTGACACTATTTCAACCGCTTTTTCTCCATCCAGGGCTTCAAGGACATTAAATCCGTCCACAACTAGGTTGGCAGCGATCAATTGGATATACCTGGGTTCATCATCGACAATTAAGATGGTTCCCTTTTCCATATCTCGGTCTCCTCAGTTAAACCGTCTCATCACCCTCTACAATTGGTAGAGTGATATAAAATGTCGTTCCTTGCCCAGTGTCCGATTCCGCCTTAATCGTTCCGTTATGGGCAATAATAATCTGGCGGCAAATATATAAACCTAAACCACTCCCCCGCACAGCCATACGAGTTTCTGGCACACGATAGAATCTCTGGAAAATCCTTTCTAAATGTTCTTTATCGATTCCGGGGCCGTCGTCGATCACTTTGATCACAGCATTTTCACCATCAACAAATAACTGGATGATCACTGTCGATCCCGGGGCATATTTGGTAGCGTTATTGATCAAATTATCGAAGACCTGACCGAAACGCATTGGATCTGCCTGAACTATAACGCCCTGGCTTTCGATTTCAAGTTCAAGATTTACATCGATCTCTCTCAATTGAGAGCGCTGGATCATATCCCGCAGTACCACATCCAGGCGAACTGATTGCAGGTTCATCTGCAATGTGCCAGATTGGAGCCGGGAAGAATCCAGTAGGTTATCAATCAATTCCTGCAGCCGGTCAGCTTCGTCATCAATGATGCCCAGGAATTCCCGGTAAGTGGGCACATCCCAATTTGTGTCTTCTCTCAGGAGGGTTGTTGTATAACCTTTGATAAAACCCAAGGGTGTCCTAAGATCGTGAGAGACCGTAGCTACAAAATTCTCTTGCATGGCCCACATTCGTTGGGATCCCTCGATCTTATCAATAGTGCTGACTAGAACATCTCGTTCCAACAACTGGGCCATATGGTCTGCGATGAATGTAAATGTTTGTTGGTCCTGGGAGTTGAACTCAGGTCCACCAAAGCGGATCATGATCAATACACCTACAATTGGTTTCCCATGTCGGAGTGGAGCGCCAATATAATAAGGGATCTTCAACCTATCATCAATGGGGCCCTGAACAACATCTTGATGGATAGCCAGCTCATTGGATTCAAAAACCTTCTCAATGAATGATTCCCCCCAGGCAATATCTGCTTCCTTAGATCGCCCTCTTCCAACCGATCTGGCAAAGGCAGGGCGCAATTCGCCTTTTTCTTCCAGATATATTACAAAATTATCAAAAATGATCAGTTTCCTGGCCAGATCTACCAGGTCAGGGAACACATCAGACACATCCTCTGTATGAGAAATCAGATTACTGAATTCAAATAGCGTCTTAATAAACGCTTTGCCTGATACTGTACGATCTCCCATAGTTTATGGATGTACCTGCGATATATGATATTGAATGAATTAAACGCATCTCACAGTACTGAACTTAAACTTCTCCAATTATTATAACGCTAATGAGGGTTTTTCAATCATTTTTTGAGAGAAATACCATCTAAAACGGGAGCTTACTAACCTGTTATCCTGAACTTACCGTCAAAATGCTATTGTTAGCTGGCTGTAAAGTGATCTCTGTTTACGAATCAATCAATTTATGTTGTAATAGAACCACTTATGAAGAGCCAATACCAAAAAGTCAGTCCTACAATTTTAGTGATCGATAACGATCCTTCAACCTCAGCAGTATTTAAACGTCTGCTGGAAACCAAGGACTATAATGTTTTAACTACAAATTCCAGTAGAGAAAGCCTCGATATAGTCGAACGAGTGATGCTTGATCTGATCATTCTTGACCTTCTCATGCCAGAAATGGATGGATGGCAGCTCTGTAAAACCATCCGAGAGATGACCAGAACACCAATTTTAATTATATCAGCAATTGAATCTTCTGAAATCATCACCAAGACCTTGAACCTCGGTGCTGATGATTACCTGGTTAAACCAGTCTCATCTTTTACACTGTTGGCCCATGTGAAGAACCTGGTTCGAAGACATAAAACAGAAGAGCTTGCTCTTCCCCAAAACCAGTAACCCATTATATTCATCAGATATGCAGACACAGACCCTGCCAACATTAGCAGGGTCTATATTTTTAATTATCTTGAAAATATTTTGGTATAATGAACCCAGTTAAAAATACTATTGCAAGGGAGAGTCCCACCTAAGGGCACCGAAGGGGCAAAGCTGCTGTAAATACTGGCAAAACAGCAGAAGAAACTCTCAGGTAAACGGACCTTGCATTTTCGAACCTCTGGAGAGTCCCCGGACACCGAAGGAGCAAAAATCTCTCAGGTCCCCAGACAGAGGCACACGCCGTATCCCTTTGCGTGTGCTTTTTTGTTAAACGGATTTGAGTATCAATAAAATTATGAAAGGAGTAATAATGAAAACACCTGCCGAATTAAAATATACCAAGAACGACGAATGGGTTCGCGTAGAAGGAGACATAGCTGTAATTGGCATCACTGACTATGCCCAGGACCAGCTTTCTGATATCGTTTTTGTGGAAATCGTAGCTTTAGAGGGAGATTCCCTTGACAAGGGAGAAACCTGCGCTGTGATCGAATCTGTTAAAGCAGCAGCGGATGTTTATCTACCCGTTGGTGGAGAGATCATCGCTATCAACGAATCATTGATGGATTCCCCTGAACTCGTCAACGAAGATCCATTTGGTAACGCCTGGTTGATCAAGATCAAGATGTCTGATCTTTCTCAGCTGGAAAGTTTGATGGATGCGGATACGTATCAAAAACTGGAAAGAGATCATTAACAACCGGCCTGCCGGTAACTCTTCTACCCATTGAAATAGAAAATTTAATCGTAGAAAAGGACCTAACTATGTATACACCTCATACCCAGGCTGACCGAGATGCGATGCTAAAGGTGATCGGGGTAAATGAACTGGAAGATCTTTTCCAATGCCTGCCCGATAAGGGAAAATTCCCCTCTCTGGAGCTCCCTGACGGTATCTCAGAGATGGAAGCCCTGGATGAGCTCCAATTTATCTCGTCAGTGAACGAAACCCCTCAGGAACTGGTATCTTTCCTTGGAGCGGGTGCCTACAATCACTACATTCCTGCAGCTGTCGACTCGATATTGAGGCGAAGTGAATTTTATACTGCCTATACACCTTACCAACCGGAAATCGCCCAAGGAACACTGCAAGCCATATTTGAATATCAAAGCCTGATCGCCGCTCTCACAGGAATGGATGTCGCCAATGCCTCTCATTACGACGGTGCAACTGCTGTAGCAGAGGCAGTAAATATGGCTTATCACAACTTCCGTGGGAAGAGGCGCAGGATCGTCCTATCCAACGCTGTAAATCCCCAATACAGGGAAACAATTCAAACCTATATGAAGGGAATGGACCTTGAATTCGTGGGAGAAGATTTAGATCCCGAGGCAGGGCCTGACGATCTTATAGAACTCATTGATGAGAATACTGCCCTCGTGCTGGTTCAATATCCAGATTTCTTCGGCAGGATATTTGATCTAACAAAGCTTTCAGAAGCAGCCCATGCCCAGAAAGCACTCTTTTCTGTTCATATAAATCCGATTGCGCTGGGTCTGATCAAACCCCCCAGCGAATTCGACGCCGATATTGTCACTGGTGAAGGTCAGCCCCTGGGAATTCCCATGTCATTTGGCGGACCTTACCTGGGATTATTTGCTACAAAAAAACAGTACGTTCGCAAGATGGCCGGTCGTCTGGCTGGAGAGACTGTCGATACCCACGGAAACAGGGGATATGTTCTGACGCTGAACACCCGCGAGCAACATATCCGCCGTGAACATGCAACCTCAAATATCTGCACTAACCAGGGATTGATCGCCCTAGCCGCCACCGTTTACCTCAGTTTGCTAGGCAAAAGCGGTCTACAGGAACTGGCAAAATTGAACTATCACAAAGCCCATTACACAGCTGACAAGATCAGCACTGTACCAGGTTTTATTGTCAATCCTGTCCAACCGTTCTTTAACGAATTTGTGGTCCATTGCCCTGCCCCCGCTGAAGAGATCAACCAGCATCTGCTGTCAAATGAAATTTTGGGTGGTTATGATCTTGCGCAGGTTTATCCAAGCCAAAAATATGAATTGCTGGTTGCTGTGACTGAAATGAACACACGTGCGGAAATCGATTATATGGTTGAGATTCTGGAGGAGGAATATCATGACTGAAAAAACGATCTTTGAACTCTCCAGGCCAGGACGAAAAGGAATCCGATTCCCTGCCCCAGATGTACCTCTGACTGACCTGCCAAAGGACTTCCTTCGGGAGAACTTACCCTTACCAGAGGTTTCGGAAAACGAAGTCGTAAGGCACTTTACTAACATCTCCCAGCTGAACCACTCTGTGGATAACGGTTTTTATCCTCTGGGATCCTGCACGATGAAATACAATCCCAAGATCAACGAAGAAACAGCCCGTCTTCCGGGTTTCGCCCAGATCCATCCCCTTCAACCAGTAGAAACCGTCCAAGGGGCGCTGGGGTTGATGCACGAAACCCAGCAATGGTTAGCTGAGATCAGCGGATTTCATGCAGTCTCTCTGCAGCCCGCAGCGGGAGCTCACGGTGAATTGACCGGTGTGTTGATCATCCGGGCCTATCATGATTCCCGGGGTGATACAAAGCGGATCAAGATGCTTGTCCCTGATTCTGCCCACGGAACCAATCCAGCTTCCTCAGCCATGAGCGGCATGGAGATCGTTCAATTGCCTTCAGACGAACGGGGAAATATCGATCTGGAAGCTCTGAAAACTGAGCTGGATAATACCCTTGCTGGGATCATGATCACAAACCCTAACACCCTGGGACTTTTTGATGAGAATATCGTAGAAGCCTGCCAGCTTGTTCACGAACACGGTGGATTGGTGTATGGCGACGGCGCAAATATGAATGCCTTGCTGGGAGTTTATAGACCAGCGGAAACTGGCATTGATGTGATGCACTTTAATCTGCATAAAACATTCTCAACCCCTCATGGCGGTGGTGGACCCGGATCCGGTCCTGTGGGAGTCAGTAAAGAGTTGGCTGAATTCCTACCTTCGCCTTTAGTAGTGATGACTTCTGAAGGTGATGAACAGAATCCTGCTTTTTATGATCTGCTCGTACCCGAAAAAACCATCGGCAGAGTGAAATCTTTCCACGGCCATTTTGGAGTTGTGGTACGAGCTTTCACGTATATGATCCGGTTGGGGAAGAATGGTTTACTGGGAGTTTCAACCCATGCAGTCCTCAATGCAAACTACATTCAAGCTCGCGTAAAAGATGTGTATCATATCCCTTACGAACGGTTGTGCATGCATGAGTTTGTAACTGAAGCTGTCTGGGAAGACGCTCCTGGAGTCCGCGCTCTGGATATATCCAAGAGGTTGATCGATTTTGGATTCCACCCCCCCACAAACTATTTCCCGCTCATCGTCAACGAAGCATTGATGATCGAACCAACTGAAACCGAGACAGTGGAAACCCTAGATTCTTTTGTTGATGCTCTTCTGCAAATCGCAGATGAAGCAAAAAATAACCCGGATATCCTCCACAACGCACCCACAAAGGCACCCTTCGGCAGATTTGATGAGGTGAAGGCAGCCAAGGATTTGATCCTGAGGACACAATTACCTGAAGAATACGGGAATTAAGGTCCAGTCAGGGGAAAAAATGAGGATAAAAGCCCGGATTGATAATGGAGTGCACCCTAAAAGGTGGACAAATAAATAAAACCTCTCGAAGCTAATTATACAAACTGGCGTCTGAATTCCAAAGGCGTCAGTTTTGTTTTAAGTTGGATTCGATCATGATTATAAAAGTGAA
>Ga0208279_1000492_pt1 | contig 31343 bp, 25 predicted proteins | sample AntAceMetag02UKM_FD_184766 | JGI IMG/M metagenome (GOLD analysis project Ga0208279, IMG submission 184766) | Saline lake microbial communities from Ace Lake, Antarctica - Antarctic Ace Lake Metagenome 02UKM (SPAdes) (version 2) | ecosystem: Environmental > Aquatic > Non-marine Saline and... | reverse complement strand
TCGGCGTGAAGATTGCGGTGACGGTCAAGGGCAAATCCGCCCATGCCGGCATGGACCCGGAATCAGGGGTGAGCGCGGTGGTGATCGCATCCCGGGCGATCGCGAAGATGAAGCTGGGGAGGATTGATGAAATAACCACCGCCAATATCGGTACTATCTCCGGAGGACAGGCCCAGAACATTGTCCCGGAACTGGTGGATGTGGTGGGGGAGGTGAGGAGTATCGAGGAGGAGAGGCTTCGCCGGCAGGCGGATCACATGGAAGAGTGTTTCAAATCGGCGGCGGAGGAAGCTGGGGGAGAGGTGGTATTCTATTCCCACCAGGATTATTCAGGTTATTACTTCCCGGAAGACAGTCCCGCGATTGAGCTGGTCCGCCGGGCACTGGATCGGTTGGGGATAGAGACTGTGATGGAGTCATCCTGCGGTGCCAGTGACGCCAATATCACCACCGGCCTGGGAATTCCTTCACTAGTTTTGAGCGTGGGCTATCTGAAGCCGCATACCAAGGAAGAGAGTCTCTCTCGAAAGGAACTGATCAAGGCCGGCCGTCTGGTTTATGAGATGCTGCATATAAATTCGTAATACTTTTAGCTATAGCTTGACCTTACTCGAAAAGCTTTTTGAACCACGAAGGACACGAAGTTCACGAAGGAATTTTAAAAAATCAGGATAAATTTAATAGTTTTCCTTGTTTGCCTTCGTGTTCTTCGTGACCTTCGTGGTGAATATATAGTTTCTAGAAGAAAAAATCATGAAGGCATTAGCTTTATTATCCGGTGGTTTGGACAGTATGCTGGCGTCCCGGTTGATTATGGACCAGGGGATTGAAGTGCTCGGGGTTAGTTATTCTACCCCGTTCTTCAGCAGTGAGCGCGGAAGACGATCCGCTCTGGAGCTGGGGATAGATTTCCATAGTTACGATATTACGGCGGAGTATATCGGGATTTTGAGGCATCCAAGATACGGCTATGGGAGAAACTGTAACCCCTGCACCGACTGCCACCGTTTGATGGTCTCAATCGCTACCAGAAAACTGGAAGAACTGGACGCGTCTTTCATTATCACCGGAGAAGTAGTCGGCCAGCGTCCCAAATCTCAGACCAGGGACGCTCTGAACTCAGTCGCGAAAGGAACTTCTCCGGGGCTGCTCCTCCGTCCGCTCTCGGCATTGCTATTGCCCGAGACCAAGCCGGAGCAGGAGGGATGGGTTGACAGGTCAAAGTTATTGAGTCTATCCGGTCGTTCCCGGAAGGATCAATTTGCCCTGGCGGCGTGGTACGGTTTGAAAGATTATTCTTCGCCCGGCGGCGGATGTCTTCTCACCGAATCGGGTTACTGCCGTAAGCTGCTGGAGTTAAAAGAAGAGGAGGGGTGGAAGATTCCGGATCTCAAACTTCTCCGGGTCGGGAGACATTTTCGGATTTCTTCCGGAGTTCGGGTGGTTTCCGGGCGGGATGATCTGGAGAATCAGGCGTTAATAAAACTCTCAAAGGATGATGACTATCTCTTCCAGTCCGCTCGTCGTCCGGGGAGTTTAATTATACTGCGTTGCCGGAACAAACTCTCCCCGGATGATATCACCGCTGCTGCCGCTATCTGCGCACGGTACAGCAAGGAGAAAGAAGAGCCTGTCTTTGAGATAGATTATTGGAGAGGAGGGGAGAGTAAAGAAGTGAAACAGATCCTGGCATCACCGATGCCGGATCAGGAGTTGAATAGTTTTAGAATATAGGGCTATAAGTCATATAGTATGAATACCCATATCTATTATTCACCACGAAGGGCACGAAGAACACGAAGGATAATACTTAAAAGAGATTGGATTTGCATATTTCTTCTTCGTGAACTTCGTGTTCTTCGTGGTTGTAATTAGCCTTATAACCACACAATACGGAAGAGAACATAATTCGGAAGTTATGAAAAATATAATATTGATGATTATATTATGCTCAATATCCTGCGCCGCCATAGCAGCGCAGGATATTGAGATGATTAAAATAGATCTGCTCTCATCGGACGCGGAGGTTAGATCCGATGGTTGCCTGGCTCTGATTGAGGAGGGAAGAACCGCGATTCCGTTGCTGGCTCCGTTTCTCCATGACCGTTCGATGCTGGTCAGGCATTGCGCGGCTTACGCCCTCTCCCGGATTGGGGGGCCGGAAGTAGAGAAATATTTTAAAGATGGATTGAAAGCTACCTCTCCCGATCTGAGGAGGATATCAGCTCTGGGGCTCGGGATGTTGGGTGTAGCCGATCTGGAAGGGTTGCTGCCTTTATTGAAGGACAAGAGCTGGGAAGTCCGCTGGTCGGCCGCCTTTGCCTTGGGGCGATGCGGCGACCGTCGAGCCCTTCCGGATCTGGGCCGGGTTTCCCGGAGTGATGGGTATTATGATGGGAAGAGCGGATCTTACCCGGTCCGGGAGGCAGCTCTCAAAGCAATCAACCGGTTGAACGCCATGATCGGATGGCGGACGGATTTGAAGAGATCTCTGGCTTTCTCTCGGACCGATGGCCGCCCGCTCCTGCTCTACTTCAGGAAGAGCGGGAGTGATCTCTGCGGTCAGTTTGAGAGAAAAATTTTTACCGAGGAGAAGATAATAGATGCTGCCCAGAGGTTTATCCCGGTCTGGCTGGATCATCAGAGTTCTCCCGGCGCGTTCACAATCTATGGAATTAAACGGGTGCCGGCGATATTGTTCATTGCTCCGGATGGGAGCCGATTGGGAGAAGTAAACGGTACCATCAGCCCGGAAGCTCTGCTGGAAAAGATGCTGGCCGGGTTGGAGAGGGAGAAGAGTGCAACGCGTCTCCGGGCCAGGATGAAGATATCACCCGGCAATCTCGAGACCGCCTGGCAGTTAGCCGGATGCTATATGGATGATGGCCAATGGGCGCGGGCCGGAGAGATGCTTAATTTAATTATTAACAATGATCCGGATAACCGGAGCAGTCTGAAAGATAATGCGCTCTTCGCCCGGGCATATATCCAGGGGAAGCTGGGGAATTATAAGAAAGCCTGCCGGGAGTTGAGAGAGCTATGCAGGGAGTACTCCGCTTTCGGGGATCGGGCTGAGGCTATGTACTGCTGGGGAATCAGCGCCGTAAAAGCTGGGAATAACCAGGAAGCGGAAGAAGTACTGGATCAACTCCGGAAGCAGTATCCGGAGAGTAACTTTGCCGGTATTGCCGAAGATATCCTGGCCCGCCTCCGGGGAGGGAAGTTATAAGTGCCTAAAGTGCCTTAAGTGCCTAAAGTTGTCGCTTTGGACTTGATGGTGCCAGGCAAATTTCGTCACGCCACAGCGTCGTGACGGGGGGGAGGGAAGTTATAAGTGCCTGAAGTGCCTAAAGTGCCTAAAGTTATCGGCTCAGGCGGGAGGGATCCGGATGATAGGTATGGTGGCTATTCAAAGAACTAAAATATTCCCGAAATTTTAATCAAAGAGAATAAATTAACTGGAAGCAAGCGAAAAACTTTTCTTTCAATTTTTTTTAGAAAGTTATACTCTTCGGATAATTGGAAGAATAACTGTAGCAAAATTAAATAATTTAATGCTCAACTCCGTTGGCGAGGCGAATCTTTTAACTTTAGGCACTTAAGCGCACTTTAGGCACTTAAGGCACTATAGGACTTAGCCCCGTGATCGGGGCTAAGTTCTAAATCAGGAGGATATTCAAATGTCACAGCATCCTAGTTTCGGAGGGAAAGGAAAGATTAAGCCAAAGAGGAACGTGCTTAAACGCTATGAGCGGGTACGTTATCTTAAGGAAAAGGGCAAGTGGGATGAAAAGCAGTCTATCCTGGGTTTGCCCAAGACCTTGGTTAAAGAATAACTTAGCGCCTGCGGCGCTAAGTTAGTTTTGAACCAAGATCAGCATGGTTCTAATTAAGCAATAAAGGGACAATCTTTTTCAATTCCGGTTTTATGTTTTAACATTTCCTTTTTCTTAGAAAAAATAAAGAAGTTGAAGAGAAAAAACGTTCAAAATATACTATTTTCATCAGGGCGCAGATTTTGGAACGCGCAAGCTTGCTTGTGCATATTGATTATTGCGTTCTTCTTTCTTCTCTCGTTCGGATTACCGGTCTTTGCTGAGGTTGATTCAGTGCCGGGTACGGTTACCGGGGATAACGTTAATATGCGGGTCAGCCCCAGCCTGAGATCGGAGGTCGTCGGGCAACTGGAGAGGGGGCAGGAGGTGCGGATTCTCCTGACTGATGGGGAATGGTGCGCGATTCTCCCTCCGATGAAAATGTCCGCCTGGGTCTCGGAGCAGTATGTCAAAGATGGACTGGTTACCGGACGCCGGGTTAATGTCCGGAGCGGTCCGGGGATTTCGTATGGACGATTGACTTATCTCCGGCAAAGAACCGCTGTTACGGTTCTGGAAGAGAAGGGTGGGTGGGTAAAGATCGATCTCCCGGATACCGGACGACTCTGGGTGAGTTCCCGCTACATCGACCATACTCCGATCGGTACGGCTCCGGAATCCGATGAGACAGTGAGAGTGGTTTCTTCCTCCGGGGTTCAGGACGATTCATTTCCTGAGAGCAGCGAGGTAATCGTTATAACAGTACCTAACCCTATTCCGGTTTCATCACCTCCTGCGGCCCGGTCGGTAACATCGTCGCGACCCGGGCCGTCATCATCATTGACTATTGCGTCGCCCCGGTCCGTGCGGTCAGCATTGGCCAGATCATATAGCGGTTACATTGAAAAGCTGGGTCAGCCGTTTTCTACTGCTGATCACGAGTATGCGTATAAACTGCTGAAAAATCGCTTTGATTCTCGTCCGCTTGCTTTTCTATCCGGAGATACTATCGATCTTAAGAAATATTTATCCCGAAAAGTCCGTCTCTGGGCTATAATTGTTGAAAAGAGAGACGACCATCCGGACCTGATGGAAGTAAAAGGGGTGGGAATGCTCTGGTAGGGAAAAAGACTGAACATAAATCAGGGGATCAGGGTATCGGGATATCAGGTAGACGCCACTGGCAACTGCCGGTTGATAACACTGAAGATCGAACTTCGAACGTTAGAAAATAGCAGATAAAACTGAACGTTCAACTTTCAACCAGCCGTCGCTAAAGCTATGGCGGGCAGGCTGCTCAACCAGCCTCCGCTAAAGCTACGGCGGGCAGGCTATTCAACTTCCAAAGAAACCTGGCCGAGGTGTTGGGAACTTTTGCGAATTTTGCGCCTTTCTTGACCCGCCATTTTATCCGCCATAGTTTTAACGACGGCGGAAGCTCGAAGAGCGACGGCTGGTTTGCGGCAAGAAATGGGCAGGGCCGGGAAAAGTCTCGCGAATTATGTGGCTAAATAAGATGCCCGGATTGCTGACATTTAAAAGAGGAATTCATATTCCTGAGCATAAGGAACGGACGGAGGGGAAGAAGATTAAGACTCTTCCTCTTCCCCCACGAGTAATTATTCCCCTCTGCCAGAATATCGGCTCGCCACCTCGACTGGTAGTCGAAGTAAAACAAAAAGTCAAAGTGGGGGATGTAATCGCCGAACCGGTCGGTCCCGTCTCCTCCACTCTTCATGCTTCTGTCTCCGGAACTATAACCGCCATTGAGTTATTTCCTGATCCCACCGGGCCGGCTTCCCGGGCGATAGAGATAGAGACAGACTTTGAAGAATCCGATTTTGAATATTCCCTGGCGGAGGGAGATCCATTTCAACTCTCCCCGGATGAAATTAGAGAGAGTGTAGCCCGGGCTGGTATTGTTGGTCTGGGCGGTGCTGGGTTCCCAACCCAGGTCAAACTCGCTCCTCCTCCCGATACGGATATTCAATACGCGATTATTAACGGGACCGAATGCGAGCCATTTTTAACGGTCGATCACCGGTTGATGCTGGAAGAAGGGAAGAAGGTAATCGATGGTCTCCGGTTTATTATGCTGGCTACCGGAGCGAAGGAAGGAGTGATAGCGATTGAAGCTAACAAGATGGACGCTTTCTATAAACTTCAGGCCGGAGTTAATAGAGAAAAAGACATTCAGGTCCAGCTTCTCAAAGTTAAATACCCCCAGGGCGGGGAAAAACAACTGATATATTCACTCTTTGGCCGGGAAGTCCCGGTGGGGGGACTTCCCTCATCAGTCGGCTGCGTGGTCCAGAATGTCGGAACCGCGATAGCGATCGCGGAAGCGGTCATGTTGGAGAAACCCTTGATTGAAAGGGTGGTAACCGTCACCGGTCCGGAAGTGAAAAAGCCGGGAAATTTCCGTGTCCGGATCGGGACTCCGTTCTCGCATCTGCTGGAGGCGGCGGGAGGGGTACCAGCTGGTGAGTTAAGAGTGCTCTCCGGCGGACCGATGATGGGGATCGCCCAGTCTGATCTGTCCGCTCCGGTGATCAAAGGAACCTCGGGGTTGTTGGTTATGGGAACCGATTCCCGCGATCGTAATTTACCCTGTATCCGGTGCGGGGACTGTCTCCGGGTCTGCCCGATGGGTTTGATTCCCAGTGATCTGGGAACGATGGTTGAACATAACCGATGGGAAGAATTTGAGAGTTTGAATGCCGCGAGCTGTATTGAGTGCGGATGCTGTGCCTATGTCTGTTCGGCAGGACGAGATCTGGTTCAGTTGATTAAACTTGGGAAAGCAGCGCTTAAGAAGAATAATTAAAGGCCCCGAATATAAATTTTGGGGGGACCGGGACGACTTTAGGCAGGACGATTTTTGACAGGACTATTTCAGGCAAGACTATTTCAGGCAGGACTATTTCAGGCAGGACTATTTCAGGCAGGACTATTCTTGGCACGGTGATTGAATGAATTTACAAATAGTATGAGATAGGAAATATTATTTATTATCAAATTGTTCTACCTTGAAAAAGGGCCGAGGTAGGGGTCAATAGTCCTGCCTGAAATGGTCCTGCTCTAAAAGGATCGAGGATAGGCTAATTGGCTTGCCTGAAATAGTCCTGCCATAAAAGGGGCCGAGGTGGGAGGGAATAGTCCTGTCTATAATGGTCCTGTCTTAAAAAGGGGCCGAGGTGGGGGCTTGATCGTTCTGATAAAAAGTTGTTAAGCTATTTTATGAAGAAAGAACCACAAAAACTATTCCAGGTATCTCACTCTCCTCAACTCCACGGGGGAGAGTCAATCCCGCGGATCATGTGGGCGGTTATGCTCTCTCTGCTTCCGGCGTTGGCGGCCAGTATCTATTTCTTCGGCTGGAGGGCATTGCATATAGAAGTCGTCGCGGTCGTTTCAGCTATCATGACAGAAGCTCTGATCCAGAAACTGAGGGGTAAACCCATCACGGTAACCGATGGGAGCGCCGCGATAGCTGGACTGCTCCTGGCGTATAACCTCCCGGTGGGAGTCCCGCTCTGGCTACCGGCGGTGGGCGCTGCTTTTGGAATCGCGGTGGGGAAGCAGGCTTTCGGTGGCCTGGGGCATAATATCTTTAACCCGGCCCTGGTCGGTCGCGTATTTGTCATGCACTCCTGGCTCCCGATGATGACATCCTGGTCTCCGCCCCGGACCAATCTTTATGCCGGGGTTGACGCTCTTACTTACGCTACCCCGCTGGGAGCGGCTAAGGAAGCAGTGGTCGGCCTGATACCCTCATCGGATGGATTATTTACCGCGATGGATATGTTCTGGGGAAACATCGGTGGATGTATCGGGGAAACATCGGCCCTGGCCTTATTGATCGGAGGAATATTTCTTCTTTATCGTGGGTATATCCGTTGGGAGACACCGGTAGCTTTCATCGGTACGGTAGCATTGCTAACCTGGTTGCTCCCGGCTAAAACCGGTGCGCTCGGGCTGGCCCCTCATTATCACATCCTGGGCGGCGGCTTGATGCTGGGAGCGATCTTTATGGCTACTGATATGGTGACCACACCGGTGACCGGCGCCGGGATGTTTATCTTTGGTCTGGGCTGCGGGTTGATCACCGCGATTATCCGGCTTTATGGAGGATTCCCCGAAGGAGTCTGCTATTCAATCTTGATCATGAATGCCTGTACCCCGTTGATAGATAAGTTGGTCAAGCCAAGAGTATTCGGAAAAAAATTAGCTCTCTTCGGTCGCTGATTTATGTTTTGAACAAAGACCATTATGATTTGGTCAAGGCAATAGTTGATATCTAATTCAAGCGTTATTATAAGTATTCCGTAGCGCCATAGGCACTAATTAAATGTTTAAAAGTTTAATAAATTCACGTAATACGTAGTTTTTTAACTTTAGGTATTTTAGCGCACTTTAGGCACTTTAGGCACTTCTTTAATGAGAAAAGACAGTATAATCAAATTAGGAGTAGTTTTAATGGTGATCTGCTTCGTCGCCGGGACGGCGCTGGCGGTTACCTACCGGCTGACGAAAGATAAGATTGAAGAGCAGTCTCAAGCCCAGCAGCTTAATGCACTGAAAGTAGTGCTTCCTCAGGCTGCCGAATTTTCTGAACCGAAGTCCGGAGTGGATATAGAATATTATGAGGGTCTGGATAAGGAGAAGAGGGTGGTGGGGTATGCTTTTATTGGGAAGGCAAAGGGGTATAGCAGCACGATCAATGTGGTGGTGGGAATTGACCCGGAGGGCACGATTACCGGGATCGAGATAACCGAGCAGAAGGAAACTCCCGGGCTGGGGACCAAGGCGGTTGAGGTTCCGGTTACCAAGACTTTCTGGCAGGCGATTCTGGGAGGGGGAGGATCGGAGGAGCCCGGTCGTCCCATGTTCGAGGAGCAATTTAAGGGAAAGATACTTAAAGATCTTAAGGTGATAAGCGGGAAGACCGACACTGAAATTCAGGCCCTGACTGGCGCTACTATTACCAGTAAAGCGGTAACGAAAGCTGTTCGGGAGAGTATAGAGAAATTTGTAAAACAACAGGGAGAAGCAGGGGTGAGCAAGGAGTAGCAGGGATGAGCAAGGAGAAGTAGGGAGAAGCAGGGAGAAGCAGGGAGAAGCAGGGATGAGCAAGGAGTAGTAGGGATGAGTAGGGAGAAGCAGGGAAGAGCAAGAAGAAGCACGGGAAAACTGATGATTCCGTGCTTCTCCCTGCTGTTCCCTACTCTTCCCTGTTGTTCCTTTCTCTTCCCTGCTGTTCCGTCCTCTTCCCTGCTATTCCATGCTTCTCCCTGATATTCCGCCCTCTTCTCTGTATAATTATCTATGTACCTAAAAGAATTCACAAAAGGAATCTTTCAGCGCAATCCTGTTTTCGTCCTCCTGCTGGGACTATGTCCTACTCTGGCGGTATCGACTTCAGTCGAAAACGCGATGGGTATGGGAGCGGCGTCAACCTTTGTTCTGGTCTTCTCGAACCTGCTGGTTTCACTTATTAAAAATTTCATTCCCAAAAAGATCAGGATTCCCTGCTTTATTGTGGTAATAGCTACATTTGTCACCATGGTGGAGTTGTTCCTGGAGGCATATTTACCCGATCTTAACGAGAGTCTGGGGCTTTTTGTCCCCCTGATCGTGGTAAACTGTATCATTCTGGGTCGGGCCGAAGCATTCGCGTCCCGAAATCCGGTTTCGTTGTCATTGGCTGATGGACTGGGAATGGGTGTGGGGTTTACCCTGGCATTAATGCTCCTGGGATCCATCAGGGAAATCCTTGGTTCCAACGCACTTTTTGGCTATGAACTGATCCCCGGTTTCCGCCCGGCTATGATTATGATCTTGCCTCCGGGGGCGTTCCTGACCATCGGTCTGCTCCTGGGATTATTTGCCCTGCTTCGGGCCCGGCGGGAGGCATCGGGGAAAGAAGATGATAAATTACAGGCGGAAGAAACAACTTCAATTATCTCAGGCTAAGAAAGCTATTAAGATATTATGATTGGAGAATTATTTATAATCTTTATCGGAGTTGTTCTGGTCAACAACTTTGTCCTGGTCCGGTTTCTCGGCATCTGTCCCTATATCGGGGTTTCCAAGGATTTAAAGTCAGCGGTTGGTATGGGGATCGCGGTAATCTTTGTCATGACTATTGCCTCCGTCGCGACCTGGTTCATATACCAATATTTCTTGGCGCCCGGGCCATCCAATATCTGGTTTGTTATCTTTGGCGATGGGATTAATTACTCCTCCTTCAACTTTACCTACCTGCGAACAATCGCCTTTATTCTGGTGATCGCGGCATTGGTGCAGTTGGTGGAGATGATTATAAAAAAAACCAGTCCCTCATTGTATCGCGCTCTCGGGATATACCTTCCTCTGATCACTACCAACTGTGCGGTACTGGGAGTAGCGGTCTTAAATATAGATACTTTCTTTAAAGGGGGTGAGGCGGTACCCTGGAGTCTATTGAAGAGTTTGACACAGGGTTTTGGCGCGGGGGTTGGTTTTACCCTGGCTCTGGTTTTGATGGCATCCATTCGGGAGCGGCTGGAACTGGCGGATATCCCTCCGGCCTTGAAGGGGGCGCCGATAGCTTTTTTGGTCGGGGCGCTGATGTCTATGGCGTTTCTGGGATTCACCGGTTTGATATAAGATATTAAATAACCACGAAGAGCACGAAGTACACGAAGAGAAGATAGAGAATGGTGAATAGGTCTCGTGTTCACGACTATTCACCATTCACAAAAAATTTCGTGATCTTCGTGTTCTTCGTGGTGATAGACACTTATTAAAGTAAGGATAGATTAATGGCTGAAATATTAGCAGCGATATTGACAATCAGCATATTGGGTTTAATATTCGGACTTGGTCTCGCGATCGGGAGTCGGATCTTTTCTGTCAAAACTGATCCCCGGCTGGAGAAGATTGAGGAACTTCTTCCCCAGCTTAACTGCGGTGCCTGCGGATATGGGGGATGTGCCGATTGCGCCCGGGCCCTGCTCTCCGGCGATGCCGAACCAACCGTCTGCCCGGTCGCTCCCCCGGAGTCTCACCGGAAAATCGCGGAGCTGCTGGGCAAGATGCTGGAGGAAGAAGAGAAACTTGAAGCGCGGATCTTCTGTCGGGGAGGCTATGATGCCGCCCGGCGCTATCAATATGAAGGGATCAATACCTGTGCTGCCGCCAATCAGCTCGGGGGGGGAGTAACTGCTTGTGATTATGGGTGCTTACGGTATTATACCTGTCGGGATGTCTGTCCGTTTGACGCGATTATAGTAGATGCGCGCGGCAACCCTGTGGTAATTCCCGAAAAGTGTCGGGCCTGTAAGCTCTGTGTTCAGGAATGTCCCCGGAAGATTATCCGGATGGTTCCCAAGACGGCTGAAGTGGATATTCGATGTTCCTCTCACTCTAAGGGAAAGGTAGTAGTCAAAGTTTGTTCGGTAGGCTGTATCGCCTGCGGTAAGTGCGTCAAGGAATGTCCGGTCGATGCGATTAGGATAGAAGAGAATCTGGCGGTAATTGACTATGAGAAATGTATCAAGTGTGGAAAATGTATTGAGGTTTGCCCCCGAAATATTATTTCTTATTCATAAAATATTATAGTTTGGTAGAAAATATTAGTAAATGGCGTTATGTTTTTGATATGAACTTAGCTTCGCAACTTTTTTAATCGCGGATTAAGCGGATTATACTGATTAAAAAAAACAATCCGCCTAATCTGTTTAATCCGCGGTTTATTGTCCCGGTAATATCAATTAAGACAACCGGGATCCCGAAGGATTTCGGGAAAATTCCGAAGCAGCAAGTTAGCGCCCCCGATTATATCGGGGTAGACTATGGAGGTAACTTAATATGGATCAGAAAAAGATAAAACAAGCGATTCGAGATCTGCTGGTGGGGATCGGGGAAGATCCCGATCGGCCCGGGTTGGTCAGGACCCCGGAACGGATAGCCGAGATGTGTGAGGAGATTCTGGGTGGAGTCGGGAAGGATATCTCCGACCAGATCAAGACCTTTTCCTGTCCGGGATTTGATGAGATTGTACTGATGAAAGACATATCCTTCTATTCCCTCTGCGAGCATCATCTCCTCCCTTTTATGGGGAAGGTCCATATCGCTTATATCCCCAAAGACAGTATAATCACCGGGTTAAGTAATCTGGTTCGGGTGGTGGATATGTTCAGCCGGAGGCTACAGATACAGGAACGCATGACCACGGAGATCGCCGATCTTTTGATGGAAAAATTAAATCCCCGCGGGGTGTTGGTTCAGATAGAAGCGGAACATCTCTGTATGAATATGCGGGGAGTAAAGAAGCCGGGAGCGATAGTCATAACTGAGGCTGTACGGGGTAACTTCCGGAGTGACGAGAGAACCCGTGCCGAGGCATTGAGTCTTCTGAGAAGAACTTAGCTTCGCAACTATTTTCACCGCAGAGACGCAGAGAACGCGAAGAAAAAAATTGAAGGTCTTATTAAAACAGTGTTACTTGAGTAGTGATATAATTCAATAACTTAATTGATTATATAGGATTGTTATTTTTTAACGATAGCGCCAGAGGCGCGGGTTTTTAATGAGTTTATTGGCTGAACAGGTAAACGCCGCTGGTGTGGTCGGATGCGGCGGCGCGGGGTTCCCTACCCACGTTAAAGTCGGCGCGCGGGCTGAGTATGTTATCGCCAACGGCGCTGAATGCGAGCCTCTCCTTCGGGTGGATCAGCAGTTGATGATCGTCCGGGCGCCCGAAGTAATTATGGGATTGGAACTGCTCAGTGACGCGGTAGGTGCTACCCGGTCCATCATTGCTCTCAAGGAGAAATACCAGGGGGCGATTGACGCGCTGCGGACCGAGATTGCCCGCCGGCATTCCCGGGTGGAGCTATTCCTTCTGGGAGGGTATTACCCGGCGGGTGATGAACAGGTTATGGTCTATGATGTAACCGGACGTTTGGTCCCGGAGGGGGGGATACCGATGGACGTGGGCGTGGTGGTCGATAATGTCGGGACATTGATCAATCTTTATCAGGCAAGCCGAGGTATCCCGGTGACTCATAGGGTCTTAACGGTAACCGGGGAAGTGAAAAACCCGGTTACACTATCGGTTCCGGTCGGTGCTTTTGTGGAAGACATTATCGCCGCCGCCGGTGGTACAACGGTTGATGAATACGAGGTCCTGGACGGCGGACCGATTATGGGGGCGTTTACTTCAGGGTATATTTCCAAGAAGACGACCGGTCTGATTGTTCTTCCCAAAGATCACAAGCAGGTGCTATATAAACAACGCTCGATAGAGATCGATATAAAACGGGCATCCTGGGCCTGCGATCAATGCCGGGCCTGTACCGATATGTGCCCGCGGTACCTGCTGGGACACCGAATTGAACCCCATATTATTATGAGATTGGTCGGCCAGCAGCGGGCCGATGCTATTCCTCCGGAAGATCTGGCTAAAGCGTATCTCTGTTGCCAATGCGGTCTTTGCGGTATGTATGCCTGTCCCACTACCATCTCTCCCGATAAAGTAATTGCCGCTTTAATGGCCGCAATGAAAGAAAAGGCGGTGGAGAAGACTCTTCTCAGCGATGAGTTTGAACCTCATCCTATCAGGGAAGGGAGGAAGATTCCTGTCTCCCGCATTTCCCGGAGGATTGATGTTCTGAGGTATGATCGTGACGCGCCGCTTAAGAGTGAGCCCTTGAAAGTAGATCGGGTCCGGATCCCTCTCCACCAGAATGTCGGCGTTCCCTGCCAGTCGATGGTTAAAGTTGGTGATCGGGTGGAGGAGGGGATGATGATTGGCAGTCCTCCTGATGGAGCCTTGGGAGCGCCTATTCATGCCTCCATCAGCGGGGTGGTAGAACATATTTTCAATGACTCTATCTTTATCCGGGCTCGTTGAGTCTGGATAAAGATATCTGATCTTATTTTTGCTCTGCAAAAATAAGAATGTGCAAGCATAGAAACAACATCAAAGGCAGCGAGTTAATTATGAGAACAGCAAACAAGATACTATTATGCTTAGCCTTGGTTGCGTCTGCCTGTTCTCCTATTGAGATGGGGAGAAGGATAGCGGGAACATCGATTCAGGCGCTGGAAGAGGAGGAGAAGGGGAGGTTCAGCGGAATAGCTCTGGCGGAAGTTGAAGAGAGCTATGATGCCGTACATACCGTGCTGGAGGATCAGGGATTCTATATTTACCTTGATAATCTCGGGAAAGGTTATCTGACAGCCATGTGGTTTGACCTGGTCTTTCCCCAATGCATCGATACCACCGAGGTGGGTTTCTTCTTTAAAGAGGAAAGTCCGGGCCGGACCAAGATTGATGTAGTTTCACTGAACAGCACCCTGGCTCGTTCCGCCGCGGAGCTTGTTTTTGAAGAACTCAACCAGTTGGAATGGATTGAAATGGAGGTGCAGGGGGAGAGCGAGGAGGAAGAGGAAACATCACCGCAACAGTTTGATCCGTTTCAGTAGTTTCAAGGATTGATCCGGCTGAAACGGTTCAAATGGGTCTAATCAGCTGAATCTCATCTCCCACCCGCACCAATCCCGACTCTATTACCCGCGCGAATACAACCTCATACGGCATCACACAGGGCGTCCCTGCCTGGACCAGCACGCACTCCGGAAAGCATCTTTTCCCCACCAGGCTGATCTCCATAACACTCTCTCCAATCTTCAGCTGGGCGCCCACCGGCAGTTTGAAGAGATCAACCCCTTCGGGAATCATGGTGGGGAAGAACCTCTTGAAGCATAATCCCTCCACCGGATATCGGGATAGCTTCTCTCTCCCCTCGGCCCCGAAGAAAACCACCTGTTTATCTCCCGGCCCGCCGTATATATCCCCCCGCAGTCCGAAGTCCCGCTGAAAAAATCCTTCCTTTATGGATTCCCGGAGATTTCCTTTCTCCCGACCGATCAGAATCTCTTTAATCCTTCCCTTTGCCATAACAATTCATCCTTTATAATTATTTTTTTCTTGCTTGAAAATTTTAATAAATCTGCCACAAAGGCACCAAGACACCAAGAAAAACAAATAATTTTTTCATGCGCACTTAGAGTTTTTTCTTTGTGTCTTAGTATCTTGATGGCAAAAAGTCGCGAAGCTAAGTCTTATCGGCGACCTTCAGAGGTTGTCCGATATATTAAAATAAAAAGTATCGGAACAATAACTGTTCAGAGATTAAGCAATTTAATTCCCTGCTTTGTTAGCGATGTGAATCTTTTAACTTTTTTCATCCGCCATAGTGCTTGCATCCCGAACTTGATTCGGGGCTTTAGCGACGGAGGAAGCGCACTTTAGGCACTTAAGGCACTTTAGAACATTGCGCCGCAGGCGCTATGTTCTTAATAAGTATGCACCGCGGTGGCCTTGAAGGAAATGTATATCGATCTTCCTTCGGTTAGTTCCAGTTCTTCCAGGGCCCCCCGGGTGATCAGGGCTTTCAAGATCAGTTCTCCACATTTGACTGTAACCTCATAGGATAGCCCCTGGCGCTTAATTTCCGTGATAATCCCGGAAAAACTATTTCGCATACTCGATGAGATCGGCTGCCGACTGAGCACGATATCCTCCGGCCGGATGGCCAATTCCCCCTCCGGGGCGGCCAGGTTGCGCCCGGTCTCGATGGATAGTCCATTGATTACCGCCCGGCTCCCCTGAAATTCAGCCCGGAAGAGGTTAAGCATCCCAACGAAACCGGCCGTAAATTCGGAAACCGGCGCTTTGAAAATTTCATCAATGGTCCCGATCTGCTCGATCTTTCCCCGGTTGAGCACGGCTCCTCCACGGGCCAGGGTTAACGCCTCGGAGAAATCGTGAGTGACCATCAGGAAAGTTATCCCGGTCTGGGAGTGTAGTTCTTTAAGCATTGCCTGGATCTCTCCCCGGAAGGAAGGATCCAGGGCATTGAGAGGTTCATCGAGGAGAATGATCTTTGGTTTGACCACCAACGCCCGGGCCAGCGCGACCCTCTGACTCTCTCCTCCGCTGAGCGAAGCGGGATCCCGGCCTAGGAGATGAGATAGTCCCAGGGCGCTAATGATATAATTCAGATGATCCTTATCTTCCCGGGCCCGGTGATATCTCAGGCCATAGCGGATATTCTTCAGTACCGTGAGATGGGGAAAGAGGGAGCGGTCCTGGTAAACGATACTGATCCCCCTCTTTTCGGGAGAGAGTTCCGTAATATCTTTTCCTCCGGCATAAATCCGGCCGGATTGCAGGGGGATGAGCCCGGTGATGGATTCCAGCAGTACGGTCTTTCCGGCGCCGGTCGGTCCAATGATAACGAAGAAATCGCCTGCCGGTATTTTTAGGTTAATATCCCGCAGTTTGAAATTCCCCCGTGATACCGATAAATTTTCAATCCGGATCATATCCCGAAATTTCCTCTTGATCGTTTTTTCCGATTTGCCGTGAGTACCCGCAGGGCGAGAAAAAGGGCCAAGCAGATCAGAATCAGGAGGACCGCGACCGGCTGTGAATACTCCAGACCGTAGCTTTCGAATCGTTCATATATCATAACAGGAGCAATCATCGGATGGTAGGCGATAACAATCACCGCGCCGAATTCACTCAAGGCCCGGGCCATTGACATGATAAATCCAGTTAAAATGCTCCGGGAAGCGAGAGGAAGGGTGATTCGAAAAAAGGTGGCGGGAAAAGAAGCCCCCAGGGATCGGGAGACATTCTCCAGGCGCGGAGGAACGCTCTCAAAACCGTTCTTGGCCGCGTTGATATAGAAAGGAATGGAGACAAATACCAGCACGGTTACGATCCCGGTCACGCTCCCCATCATCCGGATTCCTATTTCATGGAGGAGTCTTCCCAGCCAGAAATTTTTCCCGACTACGCTCAGGATCGCGATCCCTACCACAGGATGCGGAATTACGATCGGGAGGTCGATGATACTCTCCAGGAGACTCTTCCCGGGAAACTGTCTCCGGGCCAGCAAGTAGGCCAGCGGAGTCCCCAGCAGCAGAGAGATGAGGGCGGCCAGGCCTGCGGTATAGATGCTCAGCCAGATGGCCCGGCGGACATTGATATCATGGATGGCCTCGCTCATCCGTTCCGGCGAAGGGCCGGAGACCAGCCGGAGCAGGGGAAAAAGAATGAAGCTGAGCACCAGGAGTCCGCAGATAATGGAGAGCCATAAGAATGAATTTTTTAGCCTCATATAAAATTATTGGCTGCGCAGCTACTTTTATGTTTTGAACCAGGACCAATATAATTATATCAGATCAGCGTCGATAGTTATTTCAACAATCTTATTTTTTCTGTGAAGAAATAAGAGTTTGCAAGCATTGAACTAACATTACAGGGAATTATATAAAATTCGTGTAATTCGGAGTTCTATTTAACCAGGACCCGGATGTCGGAGGGGATCAGATTCCGCATCTTTTCCGAAGGTACGACCGGGGGCAGAAGTGGGGTCTGGCCGTTATCTTCCAGGACTTTCAAACCTCCGTCGGGAGAGAGAAGATATTTCAGGAAAAGTTCCGCGGTTGCCCGATCGGGAGCCTGCTTGAGCAGGGTTATCCCGTAAGTAATCGACTGCCCCCGCAATTTGATATACTCGCCCGGTTTTTTCCCCGAGACCTTTACTTCAGCTTGCCGGTAGAAGTTATCGAGATCGGGATCGCCTAGGTTGATCTGCGGCGGGAGTTCCAGGTATTTTAATCCATGCTGTACCGCTACCGAACGGTACTCCCAGGCGTAGTCCATGTTGCCGGTCTGTAAAAGGGAGATGAGCTCCACCGATTTGGGGCGGATATTCTCTACCGGTCGGTTCCGGATCAACTTTTGATAAAGCCCGGGCTGCCGGTAAACGATTTCAGCCAGTTGCAGCACCATGAGGCTGCGATAACCGCACGGATCGAGATTCGGATCCGAATGACCCCAGACCACACCTTTCTTTGCCAGAATAGTGAACCAGTTGTCTTTGTTTATCTCCCCGGCAAATTCGCTTCGGTTGGTATAGGCCAGAACCATCTGGTTAGTGGCGAAGCGAACGTTCCAATCGGCGTACTTCGGGATCAGAAAGTTGTCGATTATCCGGTAATCGGCTGAGGCCATGATATCGCAGGCTTTCTTAAGATCCACGATCTTCCGGGCGCATTTTCGGCTCCCGGACGCTTCCCGTTCCACATTGATACCGGGATGCGTCTCTTCAAAGTTCTTTTCCATTATGGCAAAAGGCACCGAAAGGCTCCCGGCGTGAAAGATGATCACTTTCCCGGAATCCTCCCCTTCGGAGTACCCTGTCATTGCTAATCCCAGAATTGGCAGCATACCGAAGAATAGAACCAAAATATTTTTCATAACCAATAATCTCCTTAAAGTAGCGCCTCTGGCGCTAACTTAATGTAAATATTTTAAAACTAACGCCTTTAGATAAAGGAATACTCTTTTTTATCTAGACCTTACTCTAAAAGCCTTTTTAACCACGAAGAGCACGAAGTTCACGAAGGAATTTGAAAAAATCAGGAGAAATCCATAGTTTTCTTTGTTTTTCTTCGTGTTCTTCGTGAACTTCGTGGTGAATATTTACTTTTTTGAGCACAAAAAGTTAAAAATACCTTTTCGAGTAAGGTCTATCTAGGTACTTCTGTTCAAAACGTCAGCTTGGCGTAGGTTACCAGGACATTGGTAAAGTTCCAGCTGTCGGTGGCGGATGATTTTTTGCCTACGTTTCGGTAAGCGACGGTTGCCCCCACCGGCCCCGCGATCTTAACGTCCACCGCTACCGTAAATCGGTTTTCAGAATAGGTATCACGGTTATCCTGAAAATCGAAGTTGAAATATAGTTCATTGTCCAGGTAGAGTTTTACCGGTTTTAATCCCATCCAGCCCAGCGGAAACTCCACCCGGGGTTTGATTCGGAATGTCCACCGGTAGATGTGGTTGTTATACTCGATCCTATTGTACTCCTTGAGGGCTATCCAGTGGGCCGGCTTGTATTTAAAATTAATCCGCCCCACATAGACGTTAGTGTAGACCCAGGGGGTGTCTGTACTTGTTCGGGTCTCCTTGTACCAGTAGTGGGCACCAAGATCCATCCAGGATGTAACCGAGTAATAAGCACCACTAATCACGCCCCGGTAGAAGTAATCCTTCATGTCGTTTTTCCACCGGAACATCCCCGTAACATCTGCTTTTATCTCTTCAGTCGGCTTGAAGCTGACCGGGGTGTAGAGCCACCACTGCCAGTCATCCCCCGCCTCTGTTTTCTCTACCGGAAGACAGAGACTGGCCGCCGCCAGCACGACCCCCACCAGAATAAAATTCCTCATCTTAGTTCTCCTTCTGATTAGTGTTTTAGGGCTGCCCGTTATTGCCCCATAAAAAAAGTCCGGACCTTCCGCGGAGAAGGTCCGGACTTTGTCCATAAGCCGGAAGGCTCCATAAGATAATGGAACTTCGGCTTATCTCCTTTCCAAACGCGGGAGGCGCGCCAGTTTCCCGACAAGCCCTATCGCTCTGTTTCCCTGCCAAGTAGGTTTAGGAATTCCAGAGTCGGAGATGTGATGTACTCTATAATATTGTCTGGTTTTCCGGCAAGAAAAATATTATCTTCCTCGGGACCGGGGAAATTTTTCTATTCGTCTTTATCGCTCCATCTATGGTATATTTGCGTTTTCTGTATTTTCCAGTTTCCGTCGGCTGATTTATTGCCGTCTCACTCAGGAAAAGATCAGTTGATAGGCACTGTATTGTTCCAAAGATTTCACATTATCAAATGGCGTTGACTTCAGTGTTTTTCCGATAAGTTAAAGACGAAGGCGGTAACTTAATGATTACGATTGAAGAAGCATTATCAATTATTCTGGCTCATATAAAACCCCTGAGGGGGGGGTCTTTTGAACTGGCTGAATGTCTGGACCGTGTTCTGGCGCAGGATATCACGGCCCGCTATAATATTCCTCCCTTTGCTAACTCCGCTATGGATGGCTTCGCGGTCCGGGCTGCCGATACACTGGGGGCGTCGCCAGAGCAACCGGTCTCCCTCTCAGTATTGGAAGATCTCCCGGCCGGCAGTATTTCGGACCTGGAAGTTGGACCTGGAGAAGCGATTCGGATCATGACCGGTGCCGCTCTTCCCGCAGGGGCTGATTCCGTGGTAAAGGTAGAAGATACCGGATCTGGCAAGGTGGACAATAAGCGAAGGGAGATGGTCCTCATTTATCTCCAGTCCAGTCAGGGGGATCATGTCCGGTTGGCGGGGGAGAGCGTTAGGAGAGGGGAACTGGTATTGGAGAGAGGGGTTGTTCTTCGTCCGCCGGAGATCGGAATGCTGGCGGCTCTGGGCTATCCCCGGGCTCGGATTATCCGGCCGCCCCGCGTGGCTATAGTAAGTACCGGGGACGAACTGCAGAACATTGAAGAGGAACTCCTCCCCGGCAAGATCCGGGATTGCAACCGCTATTCCCTCTCTGCCATGGTCAAAAAGTACGGCGGCACCACAGCCACCCTCGGAATAGCCCCCGACCGGAAGGATCACCTGAAGAAGATTTTGAGTCTGGCATGTACCACTGATATGATCCTCACTTCCGGAGGGGTCTCGGTTGGGAAGTATGATCTGGTCCGGGAAGCACTCCGGGAGATGGATGGCGAACTCCTGATTGATCGGGTGGCAATGAAGCCGGGCAAACCCCTCACCTTCAGTATGGTTAGAGGAATTCCGGTATTCAGTCTCCCCGGAAATCCGGTCTCGGTCCTGGTCTCATTTTTACAGTTTGTTCGTCCGGCGCTCTTGAAGATGCAGGGGAAGACAAAATTGCGCAAACCGGTGGTTGAGGCGATCCTGATAGAAGATTGCGAGGAACGGACCGGCCGGACTCACCTGGTTCGGGTGACGGTAGAGATAGAAGACGGGGTTTATCATGCCCGCCCCACCGGCCCCCAGGGTTCGGGGATTCTCCGATCTATGGTTCTCAGCAATGGCCTGATGGTGATCCCGCCCAATCGTGGCCCGCTAAAATCGGGCATAAAGGTAAAGGTTATCCTGACCGATCAACCGGAGGTTGAGTAAAAGGAACTTAGCTTCGCAACTAATTAAACCGCGAATCTGCGCTAATTTAAAAGAAAAGAACTACGAATTTCGCAAATTACGCGAATTTATTGCCCCGATATTTATTATTGAACAAATCGGGATCCCGATGGATATCGGGAAAATTCCGAAGCAGGAAATTAGCGCCTTTGGCGCTAACGTTAAAATATAAGGACGTTGAAGAAAGAAGAAACCGCAAGCATTGCGGGCTCGTAGAGTAATTCTTCAGATGCGATTGGAAGATCCGAGTTGATTGGGTTATAGTGGTAGCCGTACCTTTTAAGGTGTGTGATTGCCTTAAAATTTCTTGACCCCCTCCTTTTTTTCCTGTTATCTTAATATTTTCTTTATAAAGTAATAAGTTATAAGTTCGAAAAATAGCATTGCTTTCAATGCATGTTCAATAAGTTATCCCCGCCATTGGTGGGGATAACTTACAAAGGAGGATTATTGATGAAGTTTACTGAGGAGTTAATCTTAACCGACGCCTATTTTGAGACTGAATTATGGCGTTGCGAGTACTGTGAAGAGCAGCCCTGCCGGACCGGGTGTCTTGAGGGTGAAGAATCATGTAAGATCGGTTGCCCGGCCAATGTCTCGCCGACCGAATTTATCATGGCCGCCCGGGGAGGAAAGCCATCCGATATTCAGAGATCAGCAGCCTTGATCATGACCGCCAACCCGTTCGGCGGTGTCTGCGGAATGGTCTGCCCGGATACCCTCTGCATGGGGACATGCGTCCATGATAATCTTGACTGCCCGATCAATATCCCGGCACTTCAGGCTACGATCATCCACAAGGCCCGTGAACTTGGTGTGATGCCAAAGTTGGAGAAGTCTTCTTCCAACGGCAAGAAGGTGGCGGTGATCGGAGCCGGTGCCGCCGGTCTGACCGGCGCGGCGCTCCTGGGCCTTAAGGGCTATCAGGTTGATATCTTCGAGAAAGCTTCCCGGGCCGGCGGTGTCGTCCGCTGTATCCCCCCGTATCGTCTGCGGGAAGATGTCCTGGATGCTGATATCGATTTCTGTCTCTCCCTGGGGGCGATAACCCTCAAGACAGACTCCGAGGTTACTGATTTTACCGCTCTCCTCTCTGAAGGGTATGACGCGGTACTGGTTTCGACCGGTCTCTGGGAGGCGATTAAGCCGGGGATCCCCAATCAGGACCTCGCCATCACCTCGCTTGATCTTCTCACCGATCCCGTCCCGTTCAATCTCAAGGGGGCCCGGGTCGCCATCATCGGTGGCGGCGCGGTAGCCGCGGACTGCGCGGTGATCGCCAAACAGAGCGGTGCTGATTACGTGGAGATGTTTGCCCTGGAGACGATCGGGGAGATGCCGCTGACCGATACCGAGCGTGATGAGCTTCTGGAAGAAGGCATCGATATTAATGGCCGGATCGCGGTCAAGGAGATTGTGGCCGAGGATGGAAAGATCACCGGTCTTAAGACCGTCAAGATAAACCTTCCGGCCGGGGAGCCGTTCAGCCTGAAGGCGATCAGCGATATCGCCGGGAGTGAACAGGAGAGATCCGGCATCGATCGGGTGGTACTGGCTATCGGTAACCGGTCGGGAATTTCAAAAATTGAGAACCCGGCCCTCTTCTACGCCGGTGATCTGGCCCTGGGCCCGGTTACAGTGGTGGAAGCGGTCGCTTCCGGGAAGAACGTTGCTCAGGAGATTGACGCGTTCCTCGGCGATGCCCGGATACCCGTGATCGCCGCTCCGGGGAAGAGCGAGGTGATCCTGCCGGGTTATAATAATCGGCCGGTAGGTCTGGAGACTGATTTCTTCGGCCGCAAATTGATCAACCCCTTCCTTCTCTCGGCGGCGCCCCCCAGTGACGGCTTCGATCAGATGGAGAAGGCCTATCAGGCTGGTTGGGCCGGCGGGATTATGAAGACCGCCTTCGCCCCCGGGGTTGATATTCATATCCCGGCCGCCTATATGTATCAGAACGATCCTCTTACCTTTGCCAACTGTGACAATGTCTCCGGTCATCATCTCGACCGGGTATGCTCTGAAGTGAAGCAGTTGATCAAGGCCTATCCCGACCGTCTGACCGGAGCCTCAACCGGCGGTGATGTGAGTGGAAATGACGAGAGTGATAAAAAGTCCTGGCAGAGTAATACCAAGATGCTTGAGGATGCCGGGGCAATGGTGATTGAGTACAGCCTCTCCTGTCCTCAGGGCGGAGAAGGTGCCGAGGGGGATATTGTCTCCCAGAACGCTCCCCTGACCGCCAAGATCATCGACTGGGTACTCCAGGTGGGTGATCCGGATATTCCCAAGCTCTTCAAATTGACCCCGGCCGTGACCGAGATTACCACCATCATCAAGGCGATCAAGGAGGTCTTTGCTCGTTACCCGGATAGTAAGGCCGGGGTTACCCTGGGCAATACCTTCCCCAGTCTTGACTTCCGGAAAATGGTAAAAGAAGAGTGGGAGGATGGCGCGGTGGTCGGGATCAGCGGCGCGGCTGTCGCCCCGATCAATTACCTCACCTTGGCCAAGGTTGGGAACCTGGATGTTCATGTCTCCGGTAACGGAGGTCCGATGGACTATATGGCCGCGGCCCACTTCTTGGCCCTGGGCGTGAAGACGGTCCAGTTCTGCACCATCGTGGAAAAGTATGGCTATGGAATTATCGATGAGCTTTGCTCGGGTTTAAGCCATCTGATGGCCGCCCGGGAAATCAAGTCGGTCTCCGATCTGATCGGGATCGCTCTCCCCGAGCCGATCCGGGACTTTATGGATCTCACTCCGGTCAAGCAGATATCGACCGTGGATGAAGACCTCTGCGTCCATTGCGGCAACTGTATCCGCTGCCCATACCTGGCGCTTACTCTGAATGATAAGAAGGTCCCGGAGACCAACGCCGAGCTCTGTATCGGCTGCGGCATGTGCGGATTCCTCTGTCCCGCCGGCGCCCTGAGCCTCCGCGATCGGGATGAGGAAGAGACCAAGGCGCTGAAGGAAGACTAAAAAAAGGAAAGTAAGCGGTGAGCAGTAAACGGTGAGCGGTCGCCTTCGCCAGGCTGACGCGATTACCGCTTACTGCTCACCGCTAACCGCTTACTGTCTTTTAATCATGAATCAAAATCCTAAAATGATTGGAACCTCCCCGAAGCGGGTTGATGTCCGGGAGAAGGTTACCGGCACGGCCCGTTACGGTGAGGATCTCCGGATGGCCGGGATGCTTTATGCCAAAGTAAAGCATGCCGAATATCCCCACGCGAAGATTCTTTCCGTCAAGACTGCCCGGGCTGAGAAGCTCAAGGGTGTTGCCGCAGTTGTCACCGCCGCTGATGTTCCGGGAAACCCCGCTTTCGGCGCCATTATTATCGATAACCAGCCGATCGCCGGTGATAAGGTCCGTTATCTGGGAGACGCGGTCGCCGTAGTCGCCGCCGAGACCGAAGCAATTGCCGAGAAGGCGGTGAACCTGATTAAGGTTAAGTACAAGGAACTACCCGGACTATTTGACCCCCGGGAGTCCTTGAAGCCTGACGCGCCTTTGATCCATGAAGGTGGAAACTTGATCGTCCACCATAAGACCCGTCGGGGAGATATCGCTGCCGGTTTTGCCGATGCTGATCGTGTTATTGAACGGTCGTATTCCGTCCAGAGGGTTGATCACGCTTATATAGAGCCGGAGGTGGTGGTGGCCTATTTTGAGCCGGATGGAACTCTGGTCGTTAAGGGATCCCACCAGAGCATATTTAATATCCGCTCGGCCGTGGCCGGGGTCATGGGGCTTCCCCTCTCCAAAGTCCGGATTGTCCAGGCCTCTCTGGGTGGTTCATTCGGAGGCAAGGATGACTGTATGTCGGTCCTTGGTTGCCGGGCCGGTATTCTGGCGTTAAAGACCGGCCGTCCGGTCATGCTCTCTAACTCCCGCGAGGATTCTCTGGTTGAGAGCTATAAACGCCACCCTTACTTCATGGATTATAAAGTCGGTGTTAAGGATGATGGTACCATCACCGCTATGGAGATCAAGATGGTCGCCGACGGTGGTGCTTATGCTTCAATGACCCAGTTCGTTACCTGGCGCTCCGTTGTCCACGCCACCGGACCCTATCGTGTTCCCCATGTTAAGACCGATGTCTATGGGGTTTATACCAACAATACTTATACCGGGGCGTTCAGGGGCTTTGGTTCGCCCCAGATCACTTTCGCCTACGAGTCATTGATGGATGAGATTGCTGAACAGCTGGGGATGGAACCGCTTCAGTTCCGCCGGATGAATATTCTTCATGATAACGATATTACAGCTACCGGCCAGAAACTTGACCATACAGTCAGTGTCGGCCAGGCTCTGGATGTAACTACCAAAGCTGCCGGATGGGAAGCAAAACGAAAAAAATTTCCGGAAGAGAACGCCGGCCGGATCATCAAGCACGGGATTGGACTGGCCTGCTCCTACCGGGGAGTGGCTCTGGGCGCGGAAGGGGTGGATGCTACCGGAGCTATAGTGCGGATACATCCCGATGGATCGGTAGATCTGACCACCGCTTTGGTTGAGATGGGGCAGGGGTTGAAGACAGTCTTCTCCCAGATCGCGGCCGCGGAACTCGGACTTCCGATCGGCCGGATCCAGTATCGGAAGACCGACACCTCCATCATTATTGATGGAGGTCCGACCGTCGCCTCCCGCTCCACTATTATGGGGGGATCGGCAGTCAAAAAGGCAGCGATTGGGGCTCGGGAGAAGCTCTGTCAGGTGGTGGCGGTCAAGCTTGGCGTCGTCCCGGAAGATCTTATCGCTCGAGATGAGAAGATTATGGTGAAGGACGACCCGGCCCGCTCGGTCAGTTTTTTGGATGCGGTCGCGCTGGCCCTGGACGCTGGATTGAGCCTCTCTTCCTTTGGCTGGCACGTCTCTCCTCCCATATGGTGGGATGAGGAAGAAGGGAAGGGGGATGCCTATTTTACTTATGTTTATGGTTGCCAGATCGCTGAGGTTGAGGTTGATCCCGAGACTGGTAAGGTTAATGTTATCGAGGTCTGGGCTGCCCATGATGTCGGCAAGGCCATCAACCCGGATACGGTACGAGGCCAGATCTGCGGCGGAGTGGCTACCGCTATCGGATACGGACTTCTTGAGGATGTTGAGATGGTGGATGGGGTGACCAAGACAATGAACCTTGATGAATACCTGATCCCGACCGCGATGGATGTCGGGAAGATAAACGCGATAATCCTCGAGAATTATGATAAGTACGGCCCTTACGGGGCCAAGTGCATCGCCGAACCAACCGCGGAACTTTGTGCTCCGGCAATTGCCAATGCGGTTTACCATGCTACCGGGAAAAGGATCCGTGATCTTCCACTTAATCTGGAGCGGATCGTCCTCGGCCACAAACTGGTTAAGAAGAAAAGGAGAGTCCGGTGATCCCTTTTACCCTGATTAGAGCTGAATCACTTCAACAAGCCCTTGATTTTCTATCCCGGGAGGGATCGAATGCGAAGATCATTGCCGGGGGGACTGATCTCATGGTTGAATTGAGAGATCTTTCCCCGGACGCAAAAGGTCCGGATACTATCCTTGATATTACACCTGTCGATGAGATAAGGGGTATCAAAGATGATGGAGGCACAATCACGGTGGGGGCGCTGACCCCCCACCGTGAAATCAGTACTTCCCCGATTATTCTTCAAGCCGCTCCCTTGCTGGCCTCCGCTTGTTCCACGGTCGGTGCCACCCAGCATCGGAATATCGCCACTATCGGCGGCAATGTTATCAACGGTTCTCCGGCGGCGGATAGTGTTCCCGCCCTGATCGCGCTCAATGCTGAGGCGGTCTTTCAGTCGAAGAGTGGGGAGCGTGTCTCCCTCTTGAAAGATATATATCTGAAACCTTATCAGACCGACATAAAAGATGATGAAATCCTCACCGCCATCCGGTTTCCTCATCTTCCGGATGGAGCAAGGAGCAGCTATATTAAATTGGGGAGGAGGAATGCTCTGGCCATCTCCCGGATGAATGTGGCGGTAGTCCTGGTTATCAAGGATGGAAAGATAACCGAAGCCCGGATCTCCCCCGGAAGCACGATGCCTACGCCGGACCGGATCACCGTGGCCGAAGAGATTATGATCGGAGAAGAACCAGGCGAGGAACTATTCCGTCGGGCCGGCAAAGCGGTCTCCGATGAGATGATAAACCGGAGTGGTCGCCGCTGGTCTACTCCCTACAAGGAGCCGGTGATCGCGGCACTGACCACCCGGGCTTTGTGGGTGGCGGCAAGCGAGGGAGTATAACAGGATAATCGCCCCCTCGGGGTTTAACCCCGGGGAGCGTAAGTTTAATAGCTAAAGAATCTTCGTCCAATGAAAAAACTAAAACTAAACATCACAGTTAACGGCATCTCCCACACCCTTCGCATCGCCCCCAACCTCCGCCTCCTCGACCTCCTCCGGGAAGAACTCCACCTTACCGGCACCAAAGAAGGCTGCGGGATTGGCGAATGCGGTGCCTGTACCGTCATTCTTGACGGTCGGGCGGTAAACTCCTGCCTGATCCTGGCTGGCCAGTGTGAAGGTCGTGAGATCACCACTATAGAAGGAGTCACCCCGGAAGATGGACTGAACCCCCTCCAGCAGTCTTTTCTCGACAATGGCGCCGTCCAGTGCGGTTTCTGCACCCCCGGAATGATCCTGAGCGCCACCGCTCTTTTGCATCATAACTCTACCCCGACCGAAGCCGAGATAAGAGAAGCCATCTCCGGTAACCTCTGCCGCTGCACCGGCTACACCCAGATAGTCGAAGCCATCCAGGCTGTAGCTGACGGCAGTAAAGAGTAACAGCCGTTATCCTCTCTTACGACGCAATTTTTTTATAATTCATCATCTGACAGGGGCTTCCGCTTGGGAACACGATCAAGAACCTTTTTGAAGGCCCCCTTGCGAGCATTCCTTGCCCGCATGGCAATGTATTTTTCCGTTGTGAGAGCGGATATCTTCTCCGACACCGCAGAGGGGATAAAGAGGTTGATGGATACACCATCCTCTTTAGCAATCTCTCTGATGTGCCTGTGAATCGAATTCGGCAGTCGCAAGTTTAATGCACTCATTTTAATTCTCCCAATAATTGTGCTGGTGTGATAACCCGGATTTCAAACACTGATGACAGTCCGAAATCTATTATGTTATAGTTGTTCTGGTAAAATAAAGAGTAAACTTGACTCTAACAATTTACTATGATATTTCTTTTTATAACTATCCGTAGCTTCAGCCGAATAGGATAATTCATCATTGTCCCTCCACGCAGTAATTTTGTGCAGCACCCAAAAGTAAGGAGCAAGCAAATGACTGTGAAAGAAATTGTCCAAAACAGTACAACCATCCCGGTTCGGGTCGATCGGAGCCATATTATCACCATTGGCCGGAGGCTGTATTCGGAGAGCATTGAGCTTGTCCGGGAACTAGTGAATAATTCCTATGACGCTGACGCCACCGAGGTGAGGGTCACCATCCGGGAGGATGAGATCGAAGTGACCGACAATGGTCTCGGCATGGATCTGGAGGGCCTTAAGCAGTATTTCAATATTGGTTCCCAGGAGAAGCTCGATCACGATCTCTCCCCGAAATTCAAGCGACAGCGGATTGGCCAGTTTGGCATTGGCAAGTTTGCCAGTCTATCCGCCGCCGACCGGTTCGAGGTTTGGACAAAGAAAGGCGATTTCTGTGCCCGGGTGGTCTTCGATCGCGAGGACTGGGAGGATGGTGATGGCGGATGGGAACTCCCCCTTGAGATCATCGATCCCGTTGCTGGTCAAACCGATGGTATCCGGATTACCCTCAGCCAGGTGACCAAGCGCCTTGACCCTTTCAAGGTGGAGCGGAAGATCATAGAGAGTGTCCCTATCAAAGCCCCCAATTTTGCCGTCTACGTCAACGACAGCCGGGTTCGATCTGTCCGGGTGCCCGGCCGGAAATTGCCGTTTCTGGAAGGGACGAAGTACGGGCTGGTTCACGGAGAGATAGTCCTGGCCAGCCTTCCCCGCCCCGCGATCGAAGATATCGGGATAGAGGTTAAGGTAAAGGGGGTTACCGTACGGCGGGACCTCTTCGGGATGGAAAAGTGGGGGAGGGCGGCTGAGAGGATCATGGGGGAGATCCATGCCGACTTCATTCCCGTTACTAGCGATCGTTCCGGTTTTGTCATCGACAGTCCGGAGTACGGGGCCTTTCTTGAGGCTGTGGAGAAGCTCAAGGCCGAGGTCCGCGTCCAGTTCAACCAGCTTCTGGATAAGAAGGAGAACCGTAAGATATCGCGGGCTCTCCGGGAGACTCTGGAGCGGGTGGAGCAGGCACTCCTTAATAACTTGGAAATCTGTCCGGAAGGTATGATACCGGTTGGTGAAGGAACCGATCCCTCTGGTGATCCGGCTCTCCCGGCTGACCCCCGGAAGAAGAAGGACCCGGAGACGGAAGAGAAGGGGAGGGGGAAGGACAAGCAGGTCCGGAAGAAGAAGTCTGTGCGTCCCCATGTCCGAAAGCTGACCCCTTCGGCGGTGGTGAAGAAGGTGAAGATGGGATACCTGGGAGTCACCTGCTGTATTGACCACTATGGGCCGGAAGGACCGGAGTGCTTTTCCGAGGCCGGTGTCATCTATCTTAACCGAGATCACCCCCTCTATAAACGGGAGACCAAAACCCGGCAGCGGCATATGATGCACGTGGCCCGTCTCATCACCCAGGAGGTGGCCATGATGCGGGAACCGATCTCCGCCCGCGATGCTTTCGATCGCCAGAGCCTGCTCCTGAAAGACTCCTTCCCCGCGTAGTTGAATTCCCTTCCCACCGCCCTGCCCGACATAGCATTGTCGAAGTCGGAAGCCTTGGCGAAGGAGGGTTGAGCGTTGAGCGTACTGCCTGCCATATCCTTGGCGGAAGCGGATTGAATGTCAGCTTTTAGTAAGCCCTTTGATCTGTGTTTGTAATTTTGCCTGGTTTGTCCCCGATGTAGCCGAGGTCGTTGACCTCGGCAGTAAAAAGCGTTGGATTGAGTGATAATTATACGATCGGAACGTCCCACCTTCCCTAAGTTTCCCTGGCGATATATACGCGGTCGTTAACCGCAGATTCTCTTCTTTACCGGAAATCCTGTCCTACCGTGGGACTGGGCTGTTTTGAGCACAAAATGTTGCAAAAATCAGGAGATTTTTGCATTAATTATTTAGAAAAAATGGCCTTAGAGGCGTTTTTCGATACCGAAAAACGCGCCTAAGACCGATATAGAGCTCCATATTTGAGGTAACCAATTGATATTCCACAACTTAGTGTGGTCCGACCCCCGTCCGCAACCCCCGTCCGCAGACCCCCGTCCGACCCACAATCCTCTTATACTGGGTTTACCGAATGCTTGCTTATATAATTCCAATCACCTAAAGTCAAAAGTCAATCCCCATGAAAGAATTAGTTGAAATACGCTTCCATTCTATCAAACGCTTTATTTATCTCATCTTCAGGGACACAAAATGACATCCTTAAATGTTCCTCGCCAGTTAGTCCGAAAGCTATTCCCGGTGTTGTTGAAACTCGGGCTTCTTTTAAAAGTTTTTTACAAAAACTTGTTGAGTCCTTTCCATCCTTTATCAATATCTTGGGAAACATAAGATAAGAACCGGTTGGTTTTGTGTATTCAAATATGGAATCAAGGGCATCTAACCGTTCGCACATCAAATTACGAGCCGATAGATATTTATTTTTGAATTCTATTACGCATTCCTGTGATCCCTTTAAAGCCGCCAGTGCCGCGTATTGAGAAACTACCGGTGCACAAATCGCAAAAGGAATATGCGCCTTAGCAATTTGCGGGATTATCTCCTCATCCGTATGTAAATAACCCACCCGCCAGCCAGTCATGGCATATGTTTTTGTGAAGGTATAACAACTGATCACATTTCTTCTCATTGCCGGGATCGAACCTATGCTGAAATGATTATAACCATCATAAGTAAAATATTCATAGGCTTCATCTGTTATAACCATCAGGTTATTCTCCAGGGCAATCTCAGCTAATCTTCGTAGCTGTTTCTCAACAAAAACAGTACCGGTTGGATTGGATGGAGAGCAATACATAATAGCTTTTGTCTTGGGGGTTATCGCATTTTTGATGCCTTGAATATCCAACATAAATCCTTCTTCTTCAATTAAAGGAACAAGGACAGGTTTACCAGAAGCAATAAGAACCTGACGGATGTGAGTTGAATATGTTGGGGTGGGCATAATCACTTCATCCCCGGGGTCAATCACCGCCATTACCGCGGCGGCCAACCCTTCAATAGCACCAACCGTAACCAATATTTGAGAGATATTGGCATCTATATTATTATCCCTTTTGAGTTTCTTAACGATCTCTTGGCGTAAATTCGGCAAACCGGCATTTCCAGAATACCCACCGACAAGTCCATTCTTAATTGCGGATATTGCGCCTTCTTTAATATGTTCTGGTGTGTCAGAAGTTGGT
>Ga0208279_1000484_pt1 | contig 31562 bp, 29 predicted proteins | sample AntAceMetag02UKM_FD_184766 | JGI IMG/M metagenome (GOLD analysis project Ga0208279, IMG submission 184766) | Saline lake microbial communities from Ace Lake, Antarctica - Antarctic Ace Lake Metagenome 02UKM (SPAdes) (version 2) | ecosystem: Environmental > Aquatic > Non-marine Saline and... | reverse complement strand
AAGATAAACCCCCTTGGATAAATATTCAACGTCAATGTCTACTAAAGCATCACTAAATCCTTCTAATTTATAAAAATCACTTATCCGTTTTATATCGTCCTCTAAAACTTCCTTTTTGAAAGTTCCTCGATTAAAAAGCCAGGCTTTTCTGGTCTTCATCAATTTCATAATCCTGCGTGTTGATATGTTTCTATTACCTAAAACTTTTACACTCCTAACCTTTAAAACTCCCTTCTCGTTAATAGTCAGCTTTACTGTAACTTCATTCTCAACATCTACAGAACTTATCTTGTAGGCAACCTCTGCCTGAGAAAAGCCCTTAGTATTGTAAAGGTCTCTTATCTTTCTCACTGCCTCTTTTATTTTGAACTCGTCAACAAAAGAACCCTCTTTTATATCAATAGCCTCTTCAATATTTCTCTTGCGGATAAAACGCATCCCTTCAAAGGTTATCTTCTTAAGCACAGGTTTCTCTCTAACCTTAAAAAGAATAACTACTCCTTCAGAAACATCCTTTTCTTCCGCTTCCACAGTTTCAAAAAAACCTGTAGCATAAAGGTTTTTCACATCTTCATTAATAATATTTTCATTATAAGGCTGACCGGCACGGATTTTGATTTTAGAAACAATGGTAGCATCGCTAACAATTGCATTTCCCTCAATATCAATGCGGAATACGGAATCTTTGGGGTATGCTGTCAGAGCAAAACAAAAAAGTAATGAAAATAAAAGAACTTTTTTCACCATTTTGAATATTATAAAGGTATTGTTTCTCAAAGTCAATCCTCCTTTTCCCTAGCCAAGTCAACAAATTTAGTATATTCCTTCAAGAAGGTCAGCTTAATCGTTCCTACTGGCCCATTTCTCTGCTTAGCGATAATAACATCGGCTACACCTTGATTCTCGTCGGTAGGTTTATAATACTCTTCTCTAAATAAAAGAACAACTACATCTGAATCTTGCTCAATTGCACCCGATTCTCGTAAATCTGATAATTTAGGACGATGGCCTTCTCGCATCTCAACTGCTCTTGATAGCTGACTCACGGCAATCACCGGAATGCTCAACTCTTTAGCCAAGGCTTTTAGGCTTTGAGAAATATCTGAAATCTCCTGTTGTCGATTATCACCTCGACGCACGCCTCTAATTAACTGCAAGTAATCTACGAGGATAAGCTGAACGTTATGGTGGGCCTTTAATCTCCTTGCTTTTGATCTTATTTCGAAAATATTCAAGGCTGGAGTATCGTCAATATAAATAGGGGCTTCAGATAGTTTTCCCGCAGCATTAGTTAAAATTGGCCACTCTGAAGGAGCAAGAAAGCCAGTTCTGACCCGATTAATCTCAACTTTAGCCTGTGCACATAAAAATCGCTGCATAAGCTGTTCCTTAGACATTTCCAGGCTGAAAATAGCTACCGGTATCTTTTCCTCTACAGCTACGTAACCAGCAATAGAGGTAACGAAAGCACTTTTACCCATTGAAGGCCTACCAGCAGCAATTATTAAATCACCATTTTGCAAACCAGCAGTCTTTAAATCAAAATCCTTGAATCCAGTAGGTATCCCGGTTACTCGTGATTTTTTATGATAGAGAGACTCGATAAGCTCAATGCCATCTTTGATTATATCCTTTATATGAACATAGCTTCCTTCTACCCGGCGATCGCTTATTTCAAAAATAAGTTTCTCAGCTTTATCTAAAATACTACTAACTTCTTCCTGCTCCTTATAAACCGAAGTTGCAATTTCGTTAGCACTCTCTATTAAAGATCGCAAAATTTCTTTCTCTTTTATAATACGGGCATAGTGGGAGGCATTGGCAGAAGTAGGAACAAAATCAGCTAAGGTAGTCAAATAAACACTACCGCCAATCTTCTCGATCACCTTCTTTTTGCTTAAGGCTTCTGATACTGTTAAAATGTCGACTTTTTTCCGGGCATCAAAAAGAGAAACAATGGTTTTAAAAATTACCTGGTGTTCCCCTTTATAGAAAGACCCTTCATGGACAAACTCAAGGATTTCTGCTATGACTTTCTCGTCAATTAGCATAGCACCCAAAGTAGCCATCTCGGCTTCAATATTCTGGGGTGGAATTTTATCCAAGTGTTTGATGGGGCTATCTACGCTCATTAAGGTATGGCTATTTTTTCACAACCCAAACACGTAAAGTCGCTTCTACTCCAGAGTATACATTTACCTTTAAATTGTATACTCCCAGTTTATTTATTGGCTCATCCAAAACTAAAGAATCTTTTTCTAACTCTACGCCTTCAGAGCTCAAAAGCTTCACAATCTGGGCTTCGTTAATCGCTCCATAAAGCTCTTCGTTATCTTTAGCCTCAGCAGTAACAGTTAAAGATATCTTTTCGATTTTCTCTTTTACCTTTGAAAAGTCCTGTCTCTTCTTCTCTTCTCCCTTAGCCTTAGCTCTTTTCATCTCCTCAATCCGCTTAGAACTTCCCTCTGTAGCCACAAAAGCTAACCCTTGAGGAATAAGGTAATTGCGGGCATAGCCATCTTTAACTTCTACAATATCCCCTTCCTGGCCCAACCTCTTTGCATCTTTAAGAAGAATTACCTTCATCTTGTCCTACCCCCTTATTAAGAAAAAACTCTTCCTGTGTATGGAACCAAATTAAGAAACCTTGCTCGTTTAATCTCTCGAGATACCTTCCTTTGATGTTTAGCACAATTGCCACTGATGCGCCGAGAAAGAATCTTTCCACGCGAAGATACATAGCGACTAATCAGTTCTAGATTTTTGTAATCAATCTCTACCTCATTCTTGCAAAAAGCACAATCCTTGGGAACTCTAATAGTAACTCTTTTTCTAGGAGCTCTTTTGTCTTTATCATCCTTGGTTTTCTTTTTATTAAACATTTAAATCGCCTCTCCTGGTTTCTCACTGTTACTCTCTGAATTTAAAGCTTCTACTGGCTCTTCTCCTAAATCTACTTCGCGAGATTCCTTCCTTTGGCCTCCCGGCATAAATTGCACAATTGTAGCCACTACCTCTAAAACACTTCTATTTTTACCCTCGTTATTTTGCCAAGAGCGAGATTGGAGCCTTCCTTCTACAAAAACTCCTCTCCCCTTTTGCAAATATTGATTACAAACTTCAGCCATCTGAGCCCAAACAACGACATTAACAAAACAAGTATCCTTTTGCGTCTGGCCATCTTTATTCTTAAAAGATCTATTAGCCGCTATTCTTAGAGTAGTTACAGCCGTGCCTTGAGGCGTATATCTTAACTCTGGGTCTTTAGTTAAATTGCCAACTAAAAGTATCTTGTTTAAATTAACCATTTTCTCCTCCCTGGCTAAGCTTGGCTAGTAAGCTCAGGCTTAATTTTACCCTCTTTGTTTACGATAAGATTCCTCAAGATTCTCTCTTCTAACCTCATCGTCTCTTTTAGCTCAGGTAGTTTTTCTGTATCTAAGGTAAAATTTATAAGCCAATAACAACCTTTATAATACTTCTTCTTCTCGGCACCTCTTGAACGTAGGAAATAATAAAATTTCCTCTCCTTAATCCAAACTTTAGAATCTAAAACCTCTCCATCTAGATCTTTGATTCGCTTGGATATTTTATCAAAGATTTCTTCTCTTTCATTGTCTTCCAAATCAGGCTTTACAATAATCATATTCTCATAATCTCTGTTCACTATTCTCCTCCTCGTCTGTTATATTTTTGCATCGAAAAATCAATTCCTTTATCAACCCAATCCAAAGATGCTAATGCTGCCTCCTGGATAGTATTATCTAAAATATTTCTTTCTGTTTTAGAAAAATCCGAAAGAACATACTCAGCTAACTCTTGGCCTTCTGAGCTACCAATACCTATCCTTAATCTATTCACCTCCTGGCTCCCTAAAACTGATGCTATCGAATCCATACCTCGATGCCCAGCAGAAGAACCCCCAACTCTAAACCTAATTTTGCCTAGAGGCAGATCAGTGTCATCATAAATTATCAAAATATCTGAAAGCTTAATCTTGTACTTGTTTAGAACCTTGTTTACGCACAACCCCGAATTGTTCATAAAAGTACGAGGTTTAACAAAAAAAAGCCAATCTCCAGAGCCTTTCTTCTTGGCGATATAAGAAGATGTTCGAAAACTTCTCTTAAACTCTAAGTGCTGATCGCTTGCCAAGCTCTCAAGAACTTCATAACCAACATTATGCCGATTATTTTTATATTGCTGGCCGGGATTGCCCAAACCAAAGATAATTTTCACTCTTTTTTCTCTTTCTCTTCTTTCTTGGTTTCTTCTTCCTTACCGGCTTCTTCCCCTGGTGCTCCTTCCTTCTTCTCCTTAATAACCTCTGGTTCCGTAGATGCCTCTTCCTCAAGTGGGACTTCTTCTTCAATTTCTTCCACCTTAGCCAAAGCTGTAACTACGGCTGCTCCGGAATCAGTTACGACTACTACACCAGCAGGAATAATTAAATCAGAAACATGTAAGGAGTGGCCAATTTTCAATTCAGTAACATCTACCTCCACCTTCTCAGGAATATCTAAAGGAAGGCCTTCTACTTCTAACTCTCTTAGAATCTGCTCTAAAGTTCCGCTTTCTTCCTTAACCTGTTTAGGTTCGCCCTTGAGAACTATAGAAACGTGCACTTTAATCTTCTCTTTTAAAGAAACCTTCAAAAAATCAACATGGATAACATCCTCAGTAAGAGGGTGAAATTGAACATCCTTAATCAGAACCGGAATAGTTTTAGCTTTCTTTTCATCAGCTATCTCCATATCAATCACAGCACTCTCAGAAAAATGTATTGACCGCAAAGCCTTAAGTCCAATAAAAGGAATTGATAAGATAGCATTGGTATTACTACTATACACTACTGCCGGAACATAACCCTGTTTGCGTAATTTCTTTACACCTTTTTTGCCTATTGCCTCTCTCTTCTCGACTTTAATTTTTATTCTTTCCATTACACCATCTCCCTATTGGTCAAAAAGCACGCTTATTGACTTCTCAAAATGAATTCTCTTTATTGCTTCAGCAAAAAGACTACCTACAGAAACAACTTTGATCTTCTTAGATTTCTTGTTCTTATCTAAAGGAATAGAATCAGTAATTATCAAGGAATCAATACAGGACTTATTTATTTTACCAACAGCATCGTTAGATAAGATACCGTGAGTAATAGCAGCAAATATCTTCTTTGCTCCAGCATTCTTTAAAGCCTTAGCTGCTTCAGCTAGAGAAGAACCGGTAGCAATTATATCGTCAACTATAATAACGTTTTTTCCTTTAACTTCACCCAAAATATTCATAACCTCTGTAGCCTCAGGTGTATTTCTTCTTTTGTCAACAATCGCTAATCCTGCTTTAAATCTCTTAGCATAAGCTCGAGCCATCTTTATCCCACCAACATCAGGGGAAACGATTGTTAAATTATTAGACTTCATCTTCTTAAAATAATCAACCATGGTATTAATTCCATAAAGATGATCCACTGGAATATCAAAAAATCCTTGAATCTGACCAGCATGTAAATCTAAAGTTAATACTCGATTTGCTCCTGCTCCATATAAAATATTAGCAACCAACTTAGCAGTAATAGGTACTCTCGGTTGATCCTTCCTATCCTGTCGTGCATAGCCAAAATAAGGAATTACTGCGGTTATTCTAAAAGCCGAGGCTCTACGCAAAGCATCAAGGATAATCAATAATTCTATTAAATTTTCATTTACCGGCGGGCAAGTAGGTTGAATGATAAAAACATCTTTGCCCCTTACATTCTCGTGAACATGCACCCCGATTTCTCCATCACTAAAGCGAGAAACATTTAATTTCCCCAAATCAATTTTCAAACTCTTAGCAATCTTTTCGGATAATTTCCTATTGGCCGTTCCACTAAAAACTATCATCTTCTTCATAATCCTACCTTCTTTTTTTCTTTAACTCTCTTGCTGGAACACCGACTACTACTGTATTGGATTTAACATTTTTGGTAACAACGCTTCCGGCACCAGTAACAGCACCTTTGCCTACTTTAATTGGTGCCACTAGGACAGTATCTGATCCAATAAAAGCGCCTTCTTTAATGTCGGTTTTCTGCTTAGACTTACCATCATAATTAGCAACTACAGTACCAGCACCGATATTAACTCTATCAGCTATTCGTGTATCTCCCAAATAGCCAAAGTGCTTTATTCTTACCTTCTTTCCTACTTGGGTACGGTTTATTTCCAGGAAATTGCCCACCTGAGAATTATCATCAATCGAGCTATTTCCACGTATACGCACAAAAGGACCCAGGGAACAATTGCTGCCAATTATAGCACCTTTCTCAATGAAGGTAAAGGGATAAATTAGGGTATTTCTGCCAATTCTGACTCCAGCTTCAACAAAGGTAGATTCAGGGTCAATAACTTTAACCCCTTTTGCCACCATCTCCTCTAACACCTTCTGACGCATCATTTTATTAACTTTCCAAAGGTCTCTCTGGCTATTTATACCTAAAATTTCCTCAGCTCTATCTAAAAAATAGGTATCAAGCTTTTGTCCTTGATTATAAAGAATTTCTATTATATCAGTAAGAAAATACTCTTTTTTCCTCTTATTCTTGTTTATTCTCGGAAGATTCTCCCCTAAAGTCTTCTTTTTAAAGCAATATATTCCGCTATTTACCTCTTGGTAAAAAGAATCTCCGGCTCGACTAGAGCTAAGGATATTTTTTTCTCTAATTCCTTTCAGTTTTCCTTCCTTATCTCTTAAGATGACGCCTAAAGAATTCTCATCGCTTAAGTCCGCAGTAAGCACAAAACAAGATAGTTTTCTCTTTAAAAAGGATGAGATAAAAGCTCTAAGAGTCTCGGCAGATATTAGGGGGGTATCAGTACAAAGAACTAAAACATTATTATTTTTTACCTTTTTATAAGCTACTTTTAAAGCGTTAGCAGTCCCGAGCATTTTAGATTGGTAAACAAATTTTATTTTTTGCTCCTTTGGGAAAGACTTCTTTACCTCTTGTACGACCGCCTTTGCCTTATACCCTACTACAACAATTATTTCCTTAAGATATCGCTTCAGCTTCAGTACTTCCTTTAAAGGGTAATAGATCAAAGTCTGACCCAATAAATCGCAAAGAGCCTTAGGCGAAGTTGACTTCATCCTCTTGCCCTTTCCACCAGCTAAAATTACCACTGTAAAATCATTCATTATTACCTACTTATTATTAAATCGCTATTTAAAATTTTGGTTGCCCGGCCTGGACCAATCTCAAGCTACGCGAGAGATTGTCCTGAGGCTTTACTCCCATGAGAAAAGCCGAAGGATCTAATCAGGCTTATTTTTTCACTACGCGCTAACTTTTTTATCTCTATTTCCCTTCTTAAAGCTTCCGATTTATTTGATACCTCTTGATGATAAACTAACTTAACTGGCCTTCTAAACTTTGTAAACCGTCCGCCATGACCTGAATTATGTTCAGACAAACGTCGATTAAGATTGTTTGTTATACCTGTATATAGTTTATCGTCCTTACACTCTATAATGTAAATCTGCCACATAACATCTCTAGGCTCGAGTCGAACATTGCCCGGCCTGGACTCGAACCAGGAAACTCAGCTCCAAAAGCTGATGTGTTACCGATTACACTACCGGGCAGTTGTTTTACACTTTATTCCGAAGTCAACTTATAAAAGACCAAATTATCTTCTTGCTGGGACCTGGCGCCGAGAGTACTCGGCACTCCCTCGCTTAACTCACCCTCATTTATAGCTTGTCACTCGGTCGCTCAACCAGGAAACTCAGCTCCAAAAGCTGATGTGTTACCGATTACACTACCGGGCATGTTTTGGATTATTCTTTTTCATTCCCTTCTTCTGCTGGAGCTTCTTCTTTGACTTCTGTTGTAGCCTCTTCTTTGACTTCTGCTGTAGTTTCTTCTTTGATTTCTGTTGTAGTTTCTTCTTTGACAAATTTTTCTTTCGGTGATGCCTTCTCATCATGGTAAGCATCCAAAACCTTGCTCTGCAAGTAATCACGAAATTCTTGATTAATCGGGTGTGCTAAATCTTGATGTGTAGTATGCCGACTATCTTCGGACTCCCTAGTAGGAGGAGGTAATTGCACTCCACAATGGTTACAGTGTTGACTACCGACATCAACTTTTTTGCCGCAACGAGGACAAAATTGTTTTAGCTTTCTTGCTGGCATTGCAACAAATAATCCATTATTGCCTTCAATAACCTTGATGTTTCGTACCACAAAGGAGTTATCAAAGGTAATTGTTGCGTAAGCCTTAAGCCTCTTGCCTTCACTTTCTCGAAGAGAAACTCTAACTTCTGTAATCTCCATAAAACCTACCTCCTTTCATTACCAGGTGCCTTAAAAAGTATTCACTTTAAAAACAGCCCACTTTTTAGGAACTAATCTCTTTAGCTTAGATAAAGAAACAACATTACCAACAGTATAAAAAGCACTGCCTGAACCAGTTACTTTTGCAAAAATACCTCTTTTCTCCAAGTAGCTCTTCGCATGCCCCAGCTCAGCATAAAGTAAAAGAGCTCTCTTTTCTAAAGCATTAAAAATGCTCTTTTTAACCAAAGGGACATCCCCTTTCCTTAAACCATACCGCATTATATTAGCATTATTAAAAAATTTTGTCAATTTTACTCTCATACCACTATAAACTCTTTTAGTCGATATAGATATATCTGGCCAAATAATAAAATGACTGAATTTCTTCATTATTTTTAAAGGCGTTACTTTTTCGCCTCTACCGGTAAGAAAAGCAAATTGACTCTCGGATAAGAAAAAATTAACATCGCTGCCTAACTGTCTACCCAATGAGTAAATTTCCTTTCTTTTTAATCCTAAGCCAAGAAGCTGGTTCAACCCTAAAAGAGTAGACGCAGCATTAGATGAGCCTCCTCCTAAACCAGCACCTATCGGAATTCTTTTTTGGAGAAAAATATCAAAACCGAAAGGAATTTTAAATCTCTTCTTCAAAAGCCCAGCAGCTTTAAATACGAGATTATCCTCAGTCTCAAGCTTCTTAAGATTTGATTTTAATTTTATTACTGGAGTTGTGATTAGTTTGATTGAGATCTGATCGCATAATGAGATGCGCTCAACGATACTCTCTAGTCGATGGAACCCACCGGGATACTTTCCTATTATATTAAGGTAAAGGTTTATTTTGGCTGGACTTAAAACTTTAATTTTACTACCGCAAAAATTCTTGTGCTTTTTCAGCGATATTATTAGCGGAGAGACCATAAAAATCCATCAACTCCTGAGGTGAACCGGATTGACCAAATTCGTCTTCTACCCCTATAGGCTTTACCTGAATCGGATATTTACGAATCAGCACTTCGGAAACAGCTGAAAAGAGACCACCGGTAATCTGATGCTCTTCACAGACAAGAATCTTCTTATGCCCCTTAGCAATCTTTACTAATAAATCCTGATCAATTGGTTTTATAGTATGAAAATTTGCCACTGTCGTTGATATTCCTTTCTCTTTTAAAATCTTACTTGCCATTAGTGACTGATTAACCATAATACCACAGGTAATTATTGCTAAATCTTTACCCTCTTCAATTATCTGCCCCCTACCAAAGACAAAATCATTCTTATTCTGAATGGTAGGAATTTTTGAACGGCCTAAACGAATATAAAAAGGTCCCGGAGTTTGATAAGCTGCAATTACTGCTTCTCTAGTTTGTACAGCATCAGCAGGCACAATTATCTTCATATTAGGGATTGCTCTGAAAAAATTAATATCTTCTAAGGCCTGGTGTGATGCCCCATCTTCACCAACAGTTATTCCTCCATGAGTAGCCACAATCTTAACATTGAAATTATTATAACAGATTGAATTTCTTACTTGATCAAGCGCCCGAGCGGTAGCAAACATAGCAAAGGTAGAAGCGAAAACAATTTTCCCGCAGCTAGCTAAACCAGCAGCAGCAGCCATCATATTCTGTTCAGCAACACCAAAATTGAAAAATCTTTCAGGAAACTCTCGGCCAAAATAAGCTGTTCGGGTTGATCCCGAAAGGTCAGCGTCTAGAACAACTATATCTTTATGCTTCTTGCCTAATTCCAAAAGTGTCTTTCCATAAGCATCACGAGTATATATTTTATCCATTACTCTTCCTCTTTGCAGTTTTTTTCTAGCTCAGCTAAAGCAATATTTTTTTCTTCTTGAGTAGGAGCTCGTCCGTGAAAATCAACTACGTGTTCCATAAAAGATACTCCCTTACCTTTAACTGTCTGAGCAATAATTACCGTAGGCTTTTGATTAATCGTCCTGGCCTCTTCGAATGCTTTAAGTAACTCCTCTATACTATGCCCATCACATTGAATAACATGCCAACCAAAGGATTTCCATTTATCAACCAAAGGTGCTAAATTCATTATTTCTTCAGTTCGGCCATCAATTTGAAAACCATTATGATCAACAACCCCACAAAGATTGTCTAGTTTAAAATGAGCTGCTGACATTGCTGCCTCCCAAATATTTCCCTCTTGAAGTTCACCATCCCCCATAAGACAATAAACCCGAGTATCCCTCTTGTCTATCTTAGCAGCTATACTCATACCACAAGCAACCGACAAACCTTGGCCCAAAGATCCACTGGCTACTTCTATCCCTGGGGTACCTCGATCAGGATGACCTTGAAGAAGACAACCAATTTTCCTTAGCTTCATCAACTCTTCAACAGAAAAATATCCGCTTAAGGCTAAACCAGAATAAATAGCCGGGCAACAATGTCCTTTAGAAAGATGAAACTTATCCCTTCCTGGTGAATCAGGATTCTTAGGATCATGACGCATCACTTCAAAGTAAAGACAAGCAATAATCTCTGCAGCTGAAAGAGACCCTCCAGGATGTCCACTCTTAGCCTCAGCTATCATCTTAACAATCAGCTTTCTGATTGTATTAGCCTTATCCTTTAGGAGATTTATCTTCTTTTTCATATTTCTTAAGTTTTAGTTCTAAACCTTTATCACCAGGAAAACGTAAAAATCCTTCTTGATAATAACGAACACCTTTATCTTCCTCACCCAAGCTAATATAAATATCTCCAAGGTGTTCATATACGTCAGGATCTTTAATCAAGTTTATAGCCTTGAGAATATATTCCTTAGCCTTCTCTGTATCCCCCTTTCGATAATAAATCCACCCTAGACTATCTAGATAAGCTCCATTTTCTGGTTCCTCCGCCAAAGCTTTTTTGACCATTTCTTCAGCTAAATCAAGTTTAACCCCTTCCTCAGCATAGGTATAACCTAAACAGTTCAAAATCGGGGCAAAAGAAGAATCAAGTTCTGCTCCTCTCTCCCATGTTTCTAAAGCCTTATTGCGCTGACCACAATCTTCATAAAGATAACCCAGCCAAAAAAGCGCTTCAACGTAATCAGGGTTAATTTCTAAAATTTTCTCGTATACGCTAATTGCTTCCTGTGGCCTTTTCTTGTAAAAATAGAATTGGGCTAGATATTCGGATATACCTATATCTTTAGGTTTCTTATCATGAGCTTTTTTTAAAAAAGCTTCATACTCAGTCTCTAAGTCTTGGTTTCTTTCGCCATATGAATAAACAAAAATCAAGGCTAAGGAAAGGTCTAAATTCTCGGGATCAATTTCCTTTGCTTCCTTTAATACGGCTTCAGCTTCACCAAGACGATCTAGACGAATTAAAACCGAAGCAATTTTTAAACGGATATGGATGGACTGAGAATCGCTATCCTTGGCATGCTCTAATTCCTCTAAACTTTTGAGGTATTCTCCTTTCTCAGCGTAAAGAAGCCCCTTTAAGTAATTGCTATAGAGATTTGTAAGAGACCTTTGACTTTGAGAAAAAGATAAAGGTGTGAACAAACATAAAATAATGAAAATCAGAAAAAATCTCATTGATGACTATTTAGACTTATGCCTTTGCTGTTTTCTTCTTTTTTTAAACCAGTGTCTTTTTACTTTTTTTAGTTTCTTTTTCTTTCCGCAAGGCATGCTTACTCCCTTAGCCTATATATTAATAAATAACTTTATTCAGAGGATATTCTATTATCCCTTGAGCTCCATTTTCCTTCAAAAGCGGTAAAATTTTACGCACCTGACTCTCTTCGACAATAACCTCACAAGCAACCCAATTCTTTAAGGTTAGCTGCGAAATCGTTGGTTTCTTCAATGATGGAAGAATAGATAAAACCTTATCTATATTTTCCTTCTTAATATTTAGCTTAAGACCAACTTTAGCTCTAGCCTCTAAGGCTCCTTTGAGAAGCAATAAAATCTGCTGCATCTTTTTCTTCTTCCATTTATTTTTATAAGAAAATTTATTGGCAATAAACTGGGTAGTAGAAGTGCACACCGTATCGATTATCTTTAAGCCATTAGCTCGTAGACTCGTTCCAGTCTCGGTAAGCTCAACTATTGCATCAACTAAACCGCTCTTTACCTTAACCTCAGTAGCACCCCAACTAAACTCTACATCTAGGTCTATCTTCTTAGCCTTAAAAAATCTCTTAGTATACTTTAATAATTCTGTAGCAACTCGTTTGCCTTTTAAATCCTTTATTTTCTTTATTCGAGAATCCTCCCTTACTGCAACCACCCATCTTACCGGATTAAGCGTCTGTTTAGCATAAGGCAGTCCGGATAATTTCAAAACGCTCGAGCCATTCTCGAGAATCCAATCTTCACCAGTAATACCACAATCTAAGACTCCTTCTTCAACATAACGAGACATTTCCTGAGCTCGAATAAGCACAATTTTTATCTCGTCATCATCAACCGAAGGAAAATATGACCTTGAACTTAAATAAATGTTAAAACCGGCCATACGGAAAAGTTCTAAGGTCTTCTCCTGCAAGCTTCCCTTGGGTATTCCTAATTTTAATGTTGCCATATTTCCTCCTTAAAGAAACAAATTATACAATGCCCGCATTAACTTGTAAAGGAATTTATTTTTGTGGACATTCACCAGTCCAACAATAAAGACAAAGTTTCTCTTTGGGCAAACCGATTGCCTCAACCATATCATCTACAGTCTGATACCTAAGAGTAGTGGCTCCTATATCCTTAGCAATCCACCTTACCATCTTCTTGTATTTTTTAGAATTATAATCAGTATATTCAGAAATATCTTCTAGGTCATGTCCTTCAATACTACGAATAGCTTTCCTGGCAGCAAGTTCATTAATGTTGCGAATAGATAGATTAAACTTGCAGGGAAACATCAAGGGTGGACAAGCCGGCCTAACGTGAATCTCCTTAGCTCCTGAATCCCAAAGTTTATTTATGGTAAACTTCTTTAGCTGAGTACCTCTTACTATTGAATCATCACAAATAACAATTCTGTTACCTTCTATTATTTCTTTTATCGGAATAAGTTTCATCTTGGCAACCAAATCACGTGTTTCTTGAGAAGGTGGAGTATAACTCCTGCCATAGCCGGGAGTATACTTTATTAATGGCCTTCTGTAAGGTTTACCACTCTCCACAGCATAACCTATAGCGTGAGCAGTTCCTGAATCAGGAACTCCCGAGACCAAATCTACGTCAATATCTTTATCGCACCTGGCTAAAGCACGTCCACATCTTTCTCTTACCATCTCTGTATTTACCCCTTCATAGTTTGAAGCTGGAAATCCGGTATAAATCCATAAAAACGCACAGATCTGATTTACATCTCTGCCCGACCTCCTTTGAATCATCCCTTTCTCATTCACTAAGACTATCTCACCCGGCTCTAAATATTTAACCACTTTAATATCATTATTAGAAAAGGCACAAGTCTCAGAAGTAATAGCCCAGACATCTTTGCTTTTACCAACCACAAGAGGAGTATATCCGAGTTTATCCCTAGCCGCATACACTCCGTCATTATGCAACAGCAGTAGCGAGCAAGAACCTTTTATCTGGCTAAACATCTTTTCTATGCCATCGACCAAATCATCACCTTGACTTATAAGCTTTGCTATAAGCTCGGTAACATTAACTTTACCTCTATTAACTTCGGCAAAAGAAACTCCTTTTCTAAAAAGACCTGCGACTAAATCATCGATATTCTCAATAAATCCGTTAGTAACTATACAAAAAGGACCAAACCTGGAGTTTAAATACATCGGCTGTTCTTCACAGGCACTAATAACTCCTATACCTTTGTTGCCTTTCATGTGTTTATAGTCATCATAAAATTTTGACTTGAATTGACTCTGGGATATCTTATGTATTTGCCGCTTAAACTCTTTGCCAAGTACAGCCATACCCCCATATTCAGTTCCTAAATGAGAGTGATAATCTGTACAATAAAACAGAGTCTCCACGCAATCTTTCTTTGAAGCTACGCCAAAAATTCCACTCATTTTATTACCTCCGTTATTCCTGATATTACAATGCTACCTACTAAAATAATCTAAATTTAGGTTATAAAAAGGCTCTTGGAAGAAAATTTTGGCTCACTAGTAAGATTAACTCCTAGCTTACGCAATCCGGCTTCATCGCCCGGCGTAGGTATATGAGTTGTATGTGCCTCGCAGCTTCCAAGTTCTTTGAGTTTCTCCATCGCCAATTGAGCTGTTGGATTAGTAGTAGCGCTGATACTTAAAGCAATCAAGGCTTCTTCTAAATCCAAGCTTACTGTTTTAGAACCAGAAACGCTTTTCTTTAACTTTCCTATAGATTCTATTATTGTTGGCGCCAAAAGATGAATCTTATCCGGTATCCCTGCTAAATCTTTTATAGCATTAAGAACAAGACTAGCTATTGCATGCATTAGGCTTGAATTCTTTCCGGTAACTATCTTGCCGCTTTTAAGCTCTATAGCTGCACCGCAAAAAACCCCTCCATGCCCTTCCTTTTTATCTTCAGCCTCAATACGAGCATTATTGGCTGAGTTAACAACACAGCGATCATCAGCTTTAAGATTTAGTTCTTCCATAAGTTGTTCAACCCGCTGAACTGTCCCCTTATCACTAAAACCCATTGCGTATTCACAGCTATATCTAAAAAATCGACGGATAATCTCCTGCTTAGCCTCATCCTTAACAGCATCATCATCAATGATTCCAAAACCAGCTCTATTTACTCCCATATCAGTAGGTGACTTATAGATTGATTCAGTTCCGGTGATTTTCTCTATTATACGCTCAACAAGAGGAAAAGCATCGACATCTCGATTGTAATTAATTGCTGTTTTTTTGTAAGCCTCTAAATGAAAGGGATCGACAAGATTAAAATCTCGCAGGTCTGCGGTAGCTGCCTCATAAGCTATATTAACCGGATGCTTAAGAGGGATATTCCAAATCGGAAAGGTTTCAAACTTTGCGTAGCCAGCCTTTACTCCCCTCTTATACTCATGGTAAAGCTGACAAAGGCAAGTAGCGAGCTTTCCGCTTCCTGGCCCAGGACCAGTAACTACAACCAAAGGCTTATTAACCTCAATATAAGCATTTACACCATAGCCCTCATCACTTACAATTGAATCCACATCTGTAGGGTAACCCTTAGTGAATGAGTGGGTATAAACTTTTATGCCCCTACGCTCTAATTTATTTTTAAAAATTATAGCAGAAGTTTGATTATCAAAGCGAGTTATTACTACAGCGGCTATATTGATATCCCAACTTCTTAAATCATCAATTAACTTTAAAGCATCAACATCATAGGTAATACCAAAGTCAGCCCTAACTTTTCTTCTTTCGATATCACCAGCATAAATACAAAGAATAATATCGGCTTTGTCTTTAAGCTTTTGCAGAAGCCTCATCTTTACATTAGGATCAAATCCCGGTAAGACTCGTGAAGCATGGTAATCAAAAATAATCTTGCCACCAAATTCTAAGTAAAGCTTATTGTCAAACCTTTCGACTCGCTCTAGTATAGCTTCAGTTTGCTCTTTGAGGTATTTTTCATTATCAAAGCCTGAGCGCTTAGCCATTATTGTCCCCCTTTATTTCTTTGTGGTACTCCTGAAGAGACTTTGGTAAAATTTTCTTACCCCTAATCGCCTCAATCCCTTCAAGACTAGCTCCGGCGGCAGCCATAGATGTAATATAAGGAATCTTCTGTTGAATAGCCATAATACGAATATAGCTATCATCGTACTTGCTATTACTCCCAACAGGTGTATTTATAATTAGATTGATATCTCCATTTTTGATCGCATCAGAAAGATTGGGCCTTCCCTCATGAAGCTTCTTCACTTCGGTATTGTCTATACCGTTTTCTTTAAGGAAGCGACTAGTTCCTTCAGTAGCATAAATGTTAAAGCCAAGCTTATCAAATCCCTTAGCTATATGAATTAGCTCCGTTTTATCTTTGTCGGTTACGGTAAGCAAAATATTTCCCTCTGTAGGAAGCTTTAAATTTGCAGCCACTTGAGCTTTATAGAAAGCAAGTCCAAAAGTATCAGCAATTCCCATTACCTCTCCGGTAGCCCTCATTTCAGGACCTAATAGAGGATCTACTTCGGGAAACATATTAAAAGGGAAAACTGCCTCTTTAACTCCAACATAAGGAACTTTGTGAATTTTTTCGAGCTCAGGAAAATCCTTCAGTTTCTTACCGAGCATCAATTGAGTTGCAATCCGAGCCATAGAAATTGCCATGATTTTTGACACCAAGGGTACTGTTCGAGACGCTCTAGGGTTAGCTTCTAAAATATATACCTTATCGTCACAAATAGCATACTGGATATTTATCAACCCAATAACTTTGAGTTCCTTTGCAATTTTAATAGTATATTCCTCAATAGTCTTTAGGTATTCCTCTTTAATTGTCCTGGTTGGAATCACACAAGCAGAATCGCCAGAATGAACCCCGGCAAGTTCTATGTGTTCCATTACTGCCACAACACGAGCATTCTCTCCATCAGCAAGAGCATCAACTTCAGCTTCAATAGCATGTTCTAGGAATCTGTCAATAAGCATAGGAAATTCCGGACTTACCTTGATAGCTTCCTCAGCATACTTTCGTAACACTGTTTCGTTATAGATAATTTTCATACCCCGACCCCCTAAAACAAAAGAAGGACGAACCATAAGTGGGTACCCTATTTTATTGGCAATTTTTACAGCCTCCGCCACTGACCGAGCTATACCGCTCTCGGGTTGGGGAATGTTCAAGGCAATCATCCTCTCTCTGAAGTATTCTCTATCTTCTGCTAAACGAATATTCTCTGGCGTTGTACCTAAAATATTTACTCCGTTATCTTTTAGTTGCTGAGCAATATTTAATGGCGTTTGTCCACCAAACTGAACAATAACACCTTCTGGTTTTTCTTTTTCATAGATGCTTAATACATCTTCTATAGTTAAGGGTTCAAAATAAAGTTTATTGGAAGTATCGTAGTCAGTAGACACTGTTTCGGGATTGCAATTTACCATAACCGACTCATATCCTTCATCCCGCAAAGCAAAGGCTGCATGAACACAAGTATAGTCAAACTCTATTCCCTGGCCAATCCTGTTAGGCCCACCACCTATGATTAATATTTTTTTATTCGGTGATACTGACACCTTATCCTCTCCAATATATGTTGAATAATAATAAGCTGCGTTTTCTACCCCACTAACCGGAATCGCGTCATAGCACTCGATCTTCCCAATAGCCAACCTCTTCTCTCTTACTTCTTTTTCTTTTACCCTAAAAATTTGAGATAGGTATTTGTCTGAAAACCCTAGCTCTTTTGCTTTAATTAACTTCTGATCAGGCAAGTCCTTCCACTTATTCTTAATTATCTCCTCTTCAAAATCAGCTAACTCCTTCATCTCATTAAGAAACCACGAATGGATATGAGTTACTTTGTGAAGCTCTTCAACTAAAAACCCCCTACGCAAAGCCTCATAAATTAAAAATATACGCTCGCTTGAAGGCACGCTTAGCTTTCCTTTTAATTTTTCTATCGGGAAAGCTTTGAATTCCTCAACCCCTAAACCAGCCCGACCTATTTCTAAAGAACGGATGGACTTTTGGAAAGACTCCTTAAATGTTTTTCCTATACTCATTACCTCACCAACTGCCTTCATTTGAGTCCCTAAAATATCTTTTGCTTGAGGAAACTTCTCAAATGCCCAGCGAGCAAACTTAATAACCACATAATCACCGCTAGGTTCATACTTCTCTAAAGTTCCTTCCTTCCAATAAGGAATCTCATCCATTGATAATCCGACAGCTAACTTTGTTGAAATGCGGGCAATTGGAAAACCAGTTGCTTTTGAAGCCAAAGCTGAAGAGCGGGATGTCCTAGGATTAATCTCAATAACTACTATGCGATCATCTTTAGGATTATAGGCAAATTGAACATTAGTCCCACCAATAACGCCAATTGCATCTACTATCCGGTAAGAATAATCTTGTAACTTTTCTTGTATCTCCTTTTTTACGGTAAGCATTGGAGCAGAGCAAAAACTATCTCCAGTATGTACACCCATGGCATCAATATTCTCTATAAAACATACAGTAATCTTCGCACCTTTATGGTCCCTTACAACTTCTAGCTCTAGTTCTTCCCAGCCGATTACTGCCTGTTCAACTAAAACTTGATGAACAATGCTCACTGCTAATCCCCGAGTAACAATAACTCTTAGCTCTTCTACATTATAAGCGATTCCTCCGCCAGTTCCGCCCATTGTATAGGCTGGGCGTAATACTACCGGATAGCCTATTCTAGAAGCTATCACCTCAGCTTCTTCAACCGAATGACTAATTTCAGATTTAGGAAGAGGGATACCTAACTTCTTCATTGTCTCTTTAAAAACAAGACGGTCTTCTCCACGTTCAATAACGTCAGCCTTAACGCCAATCATTTTAACCCGATACTTCTTTAAAACTCCAGATTTATAAAGACTCAAAGATAAATTAAGACCGGTTTGACCACCTAAGTTAGGCAAAAGAGCATCAGGTCTCTCTTTCTCAATAATCTTCTCTAGACTCTCAACGGTAAGAGGTTCAATGTAGGTTTTATCCGCCGTACCAGGATCAGTCATAATAGTCGCCGGATTAGAGTTAGCCAAAACAACTTCATAGCCCTCTTCCTTCAAGGCTTTACAGGCCTGAGTGCCAGAATAATCAAACTCACAGGCTTGCCCTATAATTATCGGACCCGAGCCAATAATTAAAACTTTTTTAATATCCTCGTATCGCGGCATAGCCCTCCTCCTTTAAAAATAGAAAAAGCGTCCCTTCACTTCATTGTTAGCAAAGGAACGCTTTTATCCACATTGAAAATAATTATCCAGCATTTTTAGCGATTAGTCAAGAAAAACTTTTTAAAAACAAGACACAAAAACAAAAAGCTAGCCCCCTTACCTTAGAAAGGCAGAACAGACTTAGACATCCCCAGTCGCAACTGGCACTTCAAACATCTTTTTGCTTCTTCCACTGCTGTCTTTTCGTCAAAACCATATTCTACCTGGGAAAAGTTATGCAATCTCCTGTTAACAGGAAGCATTGTCATCTTAGCTCTCGCTCGGCAGGCAAAACCTTCCTCTCTCCCTAAACAAGGACTTTCTTTCTCTTCAGGGATTAATCTTTGCTCAATCTGTCCTTTCCCCCCCAAATATTCATCTATAGAGATTGCAACATTTCTGCCAGCGTTAATTGCTTCAATAACAGAAGCCGGACCACTTACTACATCACCACCTGAAAATACTCCTTTCTTTGAACAAGCAAGGGTATCTTGATCCACGTTAATTTTTCCTTTTCTGTCTGTTTCAATATTAAACTCAGCAGGAACAACGTATTTTTGACCAATAGCCATTATCAATTTATTAACCTCGATTATAAATTCACTACCCTTAACTGGCTCTGGACGGCTTCTTCCGCTTGAATCCGGTTCACCCAACTCCATTCGAATACATTCTATTTTCAGCTTCCCAGATCCAGGTAAAACTTTTTGTGGGGTTAAAAGAAAATTTATCTCTACCCCTTCCTTAAGTGCTTCTTCTATTTCTTCTGAATATGCCGGCATTTCCTCTCGAGTCCGTCGATATAAAATACTAACTTTCTCAGCTCCGACCCTTAGTGCACTCCTTGCTACATCCACGGCTACGTTTCCTCCACCAACAACAGCTAACTTACCCGAGAACTTCACTTTTTCTCCGAGATTTATAGACTGTAATACAGAAATCCCATCAAGAACCCGCGGATCATTCTCACCAGGAATACCCATTTTTACTCCTTTTTGAGCACCTAGAGCCAGAAGTATTGCATCAAATCCCTGATTAAAAAGTTTATCAAGTGATTCTATTTTTGTATTAGTCTTTATTATCACTCCAATATTTTCTATGTCTTTAATCTCACGGTTTAAAACCTCTACCGGCAACCTGTAATCAGGAATACCTATTTTCATCATCCCACCTGGTTTTGACAAAGCTTCAAATACCGTTACAGAATGGCCGGATTGCCTAAGAAACCAAGCAGCAGTTAACCCACAAGGACCAGAACCAACAATAGCAACTTTTTTACCTGTATCGGCTGCAATCTTAATTTTTGATCTCCACCTACCTGAATCCTGCTTAGCCACAAACCTCTTTAGTTCTCGTATAGACATAGTCTCATTGACTTCGCTCCTGCGACAGACTTCTTCACAAGGATGATGACATACACATCCTAAAATATAGGGGAATGGAACAGTCTCTCTAATCACTTCCAAAGAATCCTGGAACCTTCCTTCAGCAATTAACCTTATATATCTCGGGATATCTATCCCGGCAGGGCACGCATCTTTACAGGGAAGAAGAACTTTCTCGCGATCCTTTTGTTCAAACTTATTTTTATCGACTAATGCCCCTGAAGGACATACTTCCACACAAGCCGTACAGAATTTACAACCAGCTTCTCCCATGCCTAGGTTACAACTAGTTCCTATAATCGTATTTATACCACGGTTTACAAACCCTATAGCCCCGACATTTCTTACCTCTTGGCACATACTGACGCAACGGCCGCATAAAATACACCGGTCAAGATCCTTAATAAATAAAGGTTCACTTGTAATTATCGGTAAATTTCTTATATGTGGAACATAACCGGTAAGAGGATTCTTTATTCCTACCCAATCAACAACCTTTTTTAGCTGAGATGACTTATCTATTTCTGCTGGGTGTTCGCTCAAAATAAACCAAATAATGTCCTTTCTTAATTCTTGGACTCTTGGGGTATTAGTATGAACAACCATCCCATCTCTTACCGTTGTAGTACAAGAAGTCGGAAATCCCCTCATGCCATCAATTTCGACAATACATAAGCGACATGCGCCTATAGGAGATATATCGGGATGATAACATAAATTAGGCACATATATCCCAGCATCAAGCGCTGCCTCAAGCACTGTCCTACCTTCTTTTACCTTTATCTTTGTATTATTAATAGTTAAGTTAATCATTCTATTGCCATAAATGGACAGGCATTGATGCATGCCTTGCATTTTATACATTTTTCTTTATTTATCTTTGCGTACTCTTTCTTCTTCCAATCAATAGCACCAACTGGACAAACTCCAAAACACTTTCCACATTTAGCACACTTATCATTAATAACCTCGAATTTTAAAAGTTCTAAACATACGTGAGAAGGACAGGCCTTCTCTGCTATATGAATTTTATATTCATCTAAAAAATACCTCATAGTTGTCAACACTGGATTGGGGGCTGTATTACCGAGCCCACAAAGAGCAGTATCTTTTATAGTAACCGACATCTCTTGCAGAAACTTAATATGTTCCTGTCTGCCCTTACCTTCAGTAATATCTTCAAGAACTTCCAACATCCTTTTTAAGCCAACCCTGCAAGGTACGCACTTACCACATGATTCGGCTACAGTAAAGTTTAAAAAGAATTTTGCTATATCAACCATACAGGTAAGTTTATCCATTACAACCATACCACCAGAACCCATAATCGCACCGGTCTTGGTAATAGATTCAAAATCAATAGGTGTATCTAAGAGACTTTCGGGAAGACATCCGCCTGATGGGCCACCAATCTGCACACCTTTAAAGCCTATATTTTTATTCACCATTCCGCCACCAGGACCATATATAAGTTGACGAATTGTCGTACCCATAGGCACTTCCACCAAACCGGTATTTTTAACTTTTCCGGCCAGAGCAAAAACCTTTGTGCCCTTGCTATTTTCAGAACCTATCCCAGAAAACCACTCTGCGCCTTTTGCAATAATATGCCTTACATTAGCGAATGTTTCTACGTTATTAATCAGAGTAGGTTTGCCCCATAACCCTTCTTGCGCAGGAAATGGTGGCCTAGGCTTTGGCATACCCCGACGTCCTTCAATAGACGCTATAAGAGCTGTCTCCTCACCACAAACAAATGCACCAGCACCTTCTTTTATATTAATATCAAACGAAAAATTACTATTTTGAATATTTTTTCCCAAATAGGTTCTTTCTCTAGCTTGCAATATTGCCTTGTTTAATCTCTTTATGGCTAATGGATATTCAGCACGGCAATAGATATATCCAGCACTGGCACCAATAGCATAACCAGCAATAATCATCCCTTCAATTACAGAGTGAGGATCTCCTTCTAAGACGCTGCGATCCATAAATGCACCGGGATCACCCTCATCGGCATTACATATTACATATTTCTCATCACTCTCAGCAATCTTAGCAAAATGCCACTTCAATCCGGTAAGGAATCCGGCACCGCCTCTACCCTTTAAGCCTGAGTTCTTTACCTCTTCTATAACCTTATCGCCAGTCCTACCAAAAAGATTCTTTAATGTCTGATAACCACTATGAGCTATGTAATCATCTATATCCTCGGGGTCAATCTCCCCACAATTTGAAAGAACGATTCGCATCTGGCTCGAGAAAAACTGTTCATAATCTCCCTTAGCCTGTAATTCTCCTACTGGCTCACCCCGCAAAAGATGACTCTCTACAATTTTAGATACATCTTCAGATTTAATATACTCATAAACAATCCTACCAAGTTCCGGACTAATAATATCTACTAACACATCCCTAAATAAACCCCGGTCACCAGTCTTTATAATCTTACATTTATCAGCCAGCTTATGATGCTTTAATTCTTGTTCAAAAATTCTCGCCACATCTTCAGCCCCGGCTGAAATTCCACTTGTACCCATGCATATAAGTATCTTTGTTTCCATCTATCTAACCTTTTTTGATTTATACTTTTTTACAAGTTCATCTAACTCCCCAACCGTACATCTTCCGTAAAAATCATTATCAATCTTAACAACTGGTGCCATACCGCAACATCCAAGGCAAGCAACCCTTTCTAAAGAGAATACACCATCTTTTGTGGTCTCCCCCTCACTTATTCCTAATTTATCCGACAGATAGTCAAGGATCTCTTTTCCACCCATAACATGACAAGCAGTACCTTGACAAACTTTAATAATATGTTCCCCCCGGGGATTAAGATAAAACTGGGTATAAAATGTCAGTACTCCGTAAATTTCCACGGGATAGAAGGATAACTCTTTTGCTATCAAATCTATAGCTTCTTTAGGAACATACCCATAGACAGCCTGAATATCCTGCAATAACGGGATTAATACACCCTTTTTATTACGGTATTGCTGAATTATTTTTTTTGTATCAGAAAGATCAAGTTTCATTTAAGTAGCTTTTTTAGGCAGATATTTTAAATATAAAAATATTTATCTATCAGCTTTTTAATTTCATCCTTTTTATCATGCAGCTTCTCGCTTAGTTCCTTATCATTGTAACTCTTAAGCTTTTTGGCCACCCCTTCAATGGTTGCAGGAGAAAAAACCCCATCTTTCTCGTATATCTGCCTATCTTTTAAAAGATTTTCAGCTGACTCCTGACATGAAGTAGGCAACTGAGGCAGACTCTCCTGGATTTTCTTATATTCATCAGAAAAAATATTTACATCAACATAGAGTTTATCAGCCAACTCTAAAGCATTTTTCATCTCTAATCCATGACGGGTTGCTACAGCCAAGCCTGCCAGCAAAAGATAAATATTGGCAGAACCATCCGGACAACGAAATTCTACTGTCTGTTTATCGTCAACTCTAACAACTTTTTCTTTCTCTTGAGGATTAGCATCCCTTAACATACTGTCTACGCCACTGCGCCATCCCAAAGGAACTCTTACTAACACCGACCTGTTTCTATCACCCCAGCATATATTTGTCGGTGCTTCCTGATGAGGAACCAATCTCAGATAAGAAAGAGGAACAGTGTTCCCGAAGGCGGTTAAAGAAGATGCCAAATTCAAATGCCCAGCAATAGCCCTTTTGGCTACATCACTTAACTTACCCCCTTCAACCATCACGTTCTTCCCAGCCTTGCTAAGTTTTGTGTGAACATGAAGTCCACTGCCGGCATGCCCAACAAGAATTTTAGGAGCAAAACTAACAGCAACACCATACATCTGTCCTACCATCCTTAATGCCCACTTGGCAATAGCGATTTGGTCGGCCGCATCTATTAAAGGGACCGGTAAAAACTCAATTTCTTGTTGTTCTATTTCTTGATTTTCTTCGTAGAAATGGCCTACTTCAGAATGGGAATACTTTATTTTTCCTCCGGCCTGAGCAATAGCCTGCATGGCTTTACATTTTAAACTCTCACACTTAGAGAATGGAGCAGACTCATGATAACCTTTTTGAGCTGTAACTAAATAAAGGGGAGATTTTTGGCGAAAAATATAATATTCAAGCTCACCCATAGCTTCCAAAGTTAAACCGGTACTCTTTTTTAACGCCTGATCTGCTTTTCTAACAATATTTTCCGGGGAACTTGCAAGCGGAATTCCTTGATTCGTATAATATGAACAAAGTATGTCCACTGCCGGAATCTCGGAAAATGGATTTAGAAAAGCAGTCCTATAACGAGGTATGACATATAAATCGCTTGAAGCTGAATCAATATAAGAAAATAAACTGGAACCGTCCACTCTTTCCCCTACGGAAAGTAACCGATCCAGCTGACTCTTGCTGGTAATCACAAAATTGAGAGTCTTTAACCTGTCATCTCCTCCTACATAGCGGAGGTTGACCATCTCAATCTTATTATTCTCTATAAATTTAATCAGGTCTTTTTTAGTAAACTCTTCCGGAAGTTTTCTCAAATACCGTACTATCTTGTTAGGATTCATTGCTATCTCTACATCTTTCATAATTCTCCTCCTTAATAAGATTTGTATTTTTCTAGATCAACAAACCTTGCTTAGACTAATCCTTGATCAAGCATTGCATCAGCAACCTTTACAAACCCGGCAACATTTGCACCTTTTACATAGTCTATGCGGTCACCAACTTTTCCATATTTTGCACATTGCTCATGGATTGCCAACATAATTCCCTGGAGCCTCTGGTCTACTTCTTGGCGAGTCCAAGATAGCCTTAAACTATTCTGAGACATCTCGAGTCCAGAAGTTGCTACTCCCCCAGCATTAGATGCCTTACCCGGAGCATAGCAAATCTTGGCCTTTTGGAATATTTCAATACCCTCAGGCGTTGTTGGCATGTTTGCCCCTTCCCCTACAGCTATACAACCATTTTTAACTAAGTTTTCAGCATCTTCCTTACTTATTTCATTCTGAGTAGCAGAAGGAAAAGCTATATCACACTTTACATTCCAGGGACGCTGTTTTTCAAAATACTTACAGCCGTATTTTTGTGCATATTCCTTAATTCGGCCACGTTTTATATTCTTAAGCTCGATAACAAATGCTAACTTCGCAGTATCTATACCAGCTTCATCATAAATATAGCCGTTGGAATCAGACAAGGTAACGCACTTACCACCTAATTGGTTTACCTTCTCTACGGTATATTGAGCAACATTACCAGATCCAGATACTGTGCAAACCTTGCCTTTCATAGGTTGTCCTTTAGCCTTTAACATTGCCTCAACAAAATAAACACAACCATAACCAGTAGCTTCCGGTCTAATCAAACTTCCGCCCCAATTAAGTCCTTTACCGGTTAAAACTCCGGTAAACTCATTGCGTATTCTTTTGTATTGGCCGAAAAGAAATCCTATCTCCCGTCCGCCAACACCAATATCACCAGCCGGAACATCTGTGTCAGGACCGATATGGCGAAAAAGTTCGGTCATAAAGCTCTGACAAAACTTCATTACCTCATTATCCGTTTTACCCTTAGGATCAAAATCAGAACCACCTTTGCCACCACCCATAGGAAGGGTAGTAAGACTGTTCTTGATTACCTGTTCAAAAGCAAGAAACTTCAAAATGCCTAAACAAACAGTGGGGTGAAACCGAAGTCCACCCTTATAAGGACCAATAGCGCTGTTCATCTGAATACGAAAACCTCGGTTAATCTGAGCTTCACCTTTATCATCAAGCCAGGGCACACGAAAAATTATTACCCTTTCTGGCTCAACAAGCCTTTCCAAAATTTTAGCATCTTGGTATTTCTTGTTTTTCTCAATAAAAGGCATTAAAGATTCAACTACCTCTTGCACTGACTGATGAAACTCTGGTTCACCAGGATTTCTCTTAATGACTTTTTCCATAAACTGTTTTACATTTAAATTTGACATTTTCTTACCTCCTTATATTGAGTATTTTATTACTTTTGTCAAAGATGTCTAATTATTTATTAAATATTATGAGATGGGCCACATCACTAACTTAACTAATAGACTTACGATTACACCAGCAATGGCAACTCCCAGTAAAATAGCCAAAAAAGCTCTTTTTACCTTAATCTCAAATAGAGTCGCAGCTGCTGTTCCAGTCCAAGCTCCGGTTATTGGCAAAGGTATAGCCACAAAAAGAACCAACCCCCAAAATCCCCAACGCTCTACGAGCTTCGACTTTCTCTCTACTCTCTGAAACCACCATTTAAATAATTTACCGATAAACTTTATATTCTTAAGGTGATGAAAAAAATACTTAAAAAACAATAGTAAAGGCAAGACCGGAATTAGGTTACCTAAGAGAGCTAAAAAATAAACTTTACCTATGTCCGACATTCCTAAAAGTTGACAACCCAATGGAATTGCCCCTCTTAATTCAAAAATAGGTAAAGCTGCTACGCCTACTATTTTAAACTCATTAACTCCAATCATGCTCACCTCTTAAATTATTTTTCCAATTGTAAGATAAATTTTATAAACCTTATTGTATCTACAAAGGGATTGATTCTGCTATTCAAGCTTTTAAAATAAATACTCCTTACCGGCACGCTCTTTATCGGAAATCCAAAACGGGCAGCTTTTATCAAGATTTCAGACTCGATTTCAAAGTTATTTGTCTTTATTTTTATCTTCTCTAAAACTTCTCTTTTAATCAAACGGAATCCGCATTGAGTATCGGGAATTTTTTGTCTAGCTATTCGAGAAATAAGCCAAGACATAAACTTGTTTGTCATAATCCGTAGTTTCGGCATACCAATAGGATTAGACATCCTATCCCCAACAATAAAATAGGCCCCATCTTCTGCCTTTTTCAAAAACTTATCTAAATCTGAAGGTGAGTGCTGCCCATCAGCATCCATGGCAACTAAATAATCAAAGTCAGTATTTTTGAGCAGGTAATTGATTCCTTTATTTAGGGACATTCCTTTGCCTAAATTTTTCTCATTTCTAATAACAAAATTAGCTTTTTTCTTAGCCACCTCATAAGTATTATCTATTGAGCCATCATCTACCACTAGAATAGATAAATTCTTACACTTTAGCTCATCGAGAATACCAGCTAAACGAAATCTCTGATTGTAGGCAGGGATTATAATCCAAACTTTCACTAAGCTTCTAACTCCTCAGTAACCCAGCGTCTCTGGAACATGTACCACTGCTGAGGATATTTCTTTATGTATTTTTCTAGCACCAGATTACACTTCTTCATTATCGAAACCTCATCTCGTTTCTCCTTATCATAGATAATCGGTTTTTCACAAACTAAATGGTAGAACTTTCTATTTTTACGAATCAAAAAAATAGGAATAATAGGCGCCCCGGTTTTTAGGGCAAAAAAAGCTATTCCTCGAGGAAAATAAGCTTGCCGAGAGAACATATTAAGTTTTATGCCTGCACCTGAGAAATTCCTATCTCCTAAAAGGGCAAGCAAATCTCCGCTCTTTAGAGCCGAAAAACAACTTCGGATAGTCGTTCCGGTAGAGATTACTTTCACCCCTACTCTTTGACGCTGTCGATCAAAAAATTTATTTATCCGTTTATCTTTATGAGGAAGAGCAACTACTGACAATGGATAGCCTAGAAGAGATAGAACTGCTCCAGCTAACTCATAATTTCCCAAATGAGCAGTAAGAACAATAACTCCTTTACATTTAGCCAAGGCTTTATTCAAATTCTCCAAACCCTCTAGTTCTATGTTCTTTTTTATAAAGTCTTGATTTAGCTTTGAGTAGCGAAAAAAGTCTACTAAATAATAGGCAAAATTAATAAATACTTTCTGAGCATACTTTTTTATTTTTTTCTTCTCTGAAATTACTGGAGAAAGATTATAGGCTACAGTCTCACGATCTTTCTTGGAAAGGTAATAGTGCATTATCGAGACAAATTGAGCAAATAAATAGCAAGCGTTTCGGGAAAAAGTTGAAGTTAATAGGCTTCCAAAAAGGTAGAGATAATACATTAACTTATCAGTTCTAAAATTAAATCAACTATCCTTAAGGAAGAATCAATAAAAGAATTCTCCTTTGCCCTTTCCCTTAAAGAATACATTTCTTTCTTATTCATAAGCAGTCTTTCAACAACCTCGCCTATCTCGCTAGCATGGTCAGCTTCGATTATTGCTTTTATCTTAGAAAGATATTGCACATTACGCTCCTCCTGACCAGGAATCGGATGGGTTGTAATTATACATAAACCTTTAGCCAAAGCTTCCGAGATAGTTATCCCTCCACCCTTAGTAATGATGATGTCAGCAAAATCCATAACTTTATGGATATCTTCTGTATAACCAAATACAAAAAGTGGCTTTTTAAATTTTGTCTCCTTCCTTAAGAACCAATCATGGAGTTTCTTGTTCCGACCACAGACTACTATCATCTGGAAATCATGTTTGAGAGAATCTAATTTTTTAGCAATAACTTTTATTGGCCCAATACCTAATCCGCCTCCCATAATTAACACAGTATCCAAGTCACTGACAAATCCCAGCTCTTTACTAATTTGGATTTTAGGATAGGTAGTCAGAAATTTTACTGATATAGGTATTCCTAGAATTTTTACTTTCTCTTCACTAATGCCTTCGCTGATTAAAACATTTTTTGCTTCTTGGCAAGCAACAATATATCTGTCAACAAGAGGATGAACCCAAAAACGATGAGGATGGTAATCGGTCACTATTGCAATCAAAGGAACATCTAAACCCTTCTTAGCTTTAAAGTCAGCAATTAAACCACAAGGAAAAGCCTGAGTAGCCACAAAACAACTAGGTGGCTGTTGAATAACCAACTTATTTAATCGTGAAAATGCAAATTTATTTATTGCTTTACGGTAAGGAGTGAGTGCTTTTATCACTTTACGACGATCATAAGCCCTTCCCCAAAGATGTGGAAAATGCTTTATAACCGTAATATAAATAGAGTTGATTATTTTTTCTCCTCGGGGATAAAAGTAACCAAAACCATTTAAGCTCAGAACATCCACTTGAGGATTCTTATAAAAAAGAGCTTCTTTTAGATTCTGAGCAGCTTTATTGTGGCCGCCGAACTCAGATATATGGAAAATATGTACTTTTTTCATCTTTGCCTAGGCATATCTCTACCTACGTTAAATCAACATAATCCTTACCCTCTCCTAAAGGATTGAGCGAATGTTTTATCTTTGTCTCTTTTTTAACTTTTAAATCTATCAGTTCTTTTGGGCCGCCATCAACTACCTCTATAACCGGTGAGAATATATCATTTTCATTCACTTGTCTAACTATGCCTATCCTTCCATCCTCAAGACGGACAATAGTTTTCCGTGGCCAAACTCCCATAGCCTTAAAAAAACTATCTAAAAGCTTGGGATCAAATCTTTTATTCTTATCTTTAATCATCAACTCGTAGATTTTCTCCGGAGAATAGTCTCTTTTATAAGATCTTCTCTGAGTAAGAGCATCATAGACATCACAAATTGCAACAATTGAAGAAGCAATGTGAATCTTATGAGGAAAAAATAATTTAGGATAACCCCCTAAATCATATCTCAGATGATGTTCAAAAGCAACTACTACTGGTAAGATTGTTAAACTATCTATATGCCTTAATAGGATCTCTGCTCCAAGGACAGTGTGACCCTTTACCTTATCAAACTCTTCCTGATCAAGTTTGTCGGCCTTTTGAATAATCTTTTTAGCAATATAAAGTTTGCCAATATCATGGAATAATCCCGCCGCACCAATATCCAAGCAGTCATCACGTGAAAATCCTAATTTGTTCGAAAAATAAATCGCCAGGATGCTTACATTTAAAAGGTGTACAAAGGTTGCCATATCATAACTTTTTACTTGTCTAAGCTTAGAAAAAATTTGATACCCGCCTTTTAGATTATCCATAATATCGTTGGCGATGTATTTCAAACCCAAGCTATCAACCGCATCACCGTCAATCAACCCTCCCAGTAGCAGGGAAAGCCTATCTAATAACACCTTATAATGCACAAGCTCATTTTCCTTTTCTTTACTTTGGTTTAAAGAATCTTCACCTGGAGCCTTGATTTTGCCAACCTCAATATTCTTTATTCCGGCAGCAGAAACATACTCTTGAGACGCATGATTTATCTCTTCAACCGGAGTAATAAGAAAAGAGGTAAATTTAATTAATTCTTCTTTGGATACTCCTTTGTGAAAAATAATTCTCTCAATATCTATCTTTTTAAGATGAGTAATTGGCTGGATTACTTTCTCACTCAATTCGAAAAATATATTCTCTCCACTAGCCAATTCCTTTTCCAATATACCAATAACTAATTCATTTTTACCACCTAATGACGCTAGCAAAGTGCTATAAGTTTTCTCGAGAGACTCTAAAAATAACTTATGCTCAACGCCATATATCCGAGCGGTTTGCCAAGATGACATGAAATTCTTTAAAAAAAGTTTAGTTTCTTCAAATCCCATTTTTCTTTAAAATTTCCTTAGCTTTTATTCGTATCTTTCGATTCCAAAAAAACCTGTACTTACCTAAAGTAACTAAGTAAGCTTTAGCTTCAGGAAAAGGAACTTCACTCACAAGCTTTAAGTTCTCTTTAATAATCTTACTTTTTAATCCAAAAGGATTAGGAATAGCCAAAAGTATCTGGGCAATTTTCGAACACGAAGAAGGATTTTTAATTAAAAGTGAGAGAGCCCCCCTGCGCTGCAAAAATTCCCCTTTATCAATAACCGAAAATAAGAACCCTTCATCTTCTATGTGTAATTCTTCTATCTTTTCTAAAACCTTTAATTTTACGAAGTTATTGGCCGAAGAAAAAATATGCTTAAGAACTTCTAAACTTAAAGCTGGCTTAATCATGACTAAACTTTTCATAAGCTCTTCGATAAATCGAAGATCAGAGACTTTTTTATCCAAGCCAGCACAAAAAGAAGACAATTGGTCTGGGAATAACTTAAAAAACAGCTTGAGAATATACAGATCG
>Ga0208279_1000482_pt1 | contig 31704 bp, 34 predicted proteins | sample AntAceMetag02UKM_FD_184766 | JGI IMG/M metagenome (GOLD analysis project Ga0208279, IMG submission 184766) | Saline lake microbial communities from Ace Lake, Antarctica - Antarctic Ace Lake Metagenome 02UKM (SPAdes) (version 2) | ecosystem: Environmental > Aquatic > Non-marine Saline and... | reverse complement strand
CGCCGATGGCCCCGGCAAAGCCCTCGACCACATCAGCACCGTCCACCTGGTAGGTCATCTCCCCGTTGAAGACGCGGCCATTCTGCTCTGTGATGTTATAGGTCACGGTGCCGTAATCTGCCTCCTCGACGTAACCTGCCTCCTCGTTATACCCAGGCCCCGTACCTGCCCAGTTACCCCCCAGATCGGGAATTTCCGCTTCACAGATGCCCGTGGCCGAAAGGGCCAGAACCAACAGTCCAATGGACAAAATCTTTTTCATGCGTCTCTATTAGCTCATCTGCGTCTAATGAACTTTTCCGTCCATCGCTGAAATTATTTATATTTGCTGTACGTTTGAATGACGGGATCGCCATATGACATTTACCTCATCCGCTGCCGTTACGCCGAGTATTAGAAACTGGGAGTAGCCCCTCACATCTTGAACCCCTCGTAGCTCTTCCGTCGGTGGTTGATGCTGGCCTTCAGGTAGATTGAGGTCGTCTTCAGATCAGTGTGGCCGAGCTGGGCCTGAAGGTCATTGAGGGGGATACCGAGGTCAAGAGCACGTACCGCATGAAAGTGCCTCAAGGTGTGCGGTGTGACGACGTACAGGAGGTTGCCGTTCTTATCCCGGCCGTAGGTCCTCTGTATCCCAGCCTTCACAGCGCCCTCGTGGACGATCTGACGTATCCTTGAAGCTGCCATGGGTTTGTTGATGCCCTGGCCAGGAAAGACGTGATCTGAGTGATCGAACGAATTAATCCACCTCTTCAGCTCTGGTATCAAAGGTCCAGGTATCACGACGTCTCGGTACTTCCTCGTCTTCGTCTTATGTGCCTGTAGTCGGATGAGCCCGTTATCGAGGTCAAGGTCGGACTTCTTTAGGCAGGTCAGCTCCGAGACCCTGTGCCCCGTGCCTGCCAGGAGCTTGATTATGAGCTGGTCCCTGCCATCGACCGCGCCGACAAGGACCTTGAACTCAACAGGCGAGATCAACTTTGGAATCATACAGATAGTGAGCATCCAACTCATTAAAAGTTAGCGTTTTTATCCAAAAACGCTAGTTTTTAGAACGTGTGGACGAAATCCTGGAATGGAGCTGGGATCAAGTGACACCTTCTGATGGCGGTTTTTGTTTTGTCCCTACAAGACTTTAAAAAATTCTGGCGTAGATTTGTATGATGCACAGACTGAGATAAAAATGACGACTTGTGTAGAAAATTTGATTTATAGGACAGGTGGCCTCTGGACCGCCTGATACGGCCCTCATCCTTCGCCCCTAATCTCGCGTTCAAGGACTGCGAGGTTGTTCCGCGCCTTCACCGTGTGAGGGTGGTCCTCGCCCAGCTTATCTTGGAATATCTTTAGCGCACGCTCGTGGCATTTCTTGGCGCCCTCGAAATCGCCCAAGTATCGCAGGACGGTGCCGAGGTTCATGACGGGTCGGGCCACGTTGGGATGGTCGGGTCCGTACGCAGCCTCCTCGATCTTTAGCGCACGCTCGTAACACTCCTTGGCGCCCTCGAAGTCACCCAAGTGTCGCAGGACGATGCCGAGGTTCCCGACGGTTCGGGCCACTTCGGGATTGTCAGGACCGTACGCAGCCTCCTCGATCTTTAGCGCAAGCTCCCAGACTACCAGACGAAAAGGTGGCTTCACATCACAGAGTCACACACCGAGCTGGCAGGTTTCTACTCTGACGTCCTGGAGACCATCGAAGACCCTGATGCAGTCTTATTGGTCATCGGTTAAGGAAATTGTTAACGATTTATCACCACATCCTGTAAGTTAAGTGATGGATGTGATAATTATAAAATCAATTTATCACATCCTAACACCACAAAAATCGTTAACTGACGAAAGAGGTTAGATCATACAATGAAACATATATGGTACTGTTGTTCACTCAGGCGCTCTCTTCATCTCCTTCGTCACTGTTACTAGCGGGCCCATAACCATCATACGGGGAACCGCCGCTGGCGGGCTCTTTGCCTTGTTCTCCATCGTTTCGATCGTCACCGTGTTCTTCCATTGCCTTATCCTCAGATATGGCAGAGGCGGTCATGCCCACCAAAACCATTCCGAGAACCAATAAAATTACTGTTTTTCTCATCATTCGTTAATTCCTCGCAGTACAATGGTAATAGGTGTTCCATTTTAAAATTTTCGGTAACTCTACTTTCCAAGTTTTCCCTCGGTCGCGCCCAGTTTATAAACTGTCTTTGCATCTCGCATAATACGAGAACTGTGAGAGCGGAACTAATTCGCACATAGTCCAACAAAAATAGCATTAATTCGGCTTATAACCTAACAAATGTATGCGAAAGCCAAAACTTGGAACGTAGAGTAATTTTCAAGATTGGCGATCATTTTTTTAATCTCCGTTTCACTTAGCTTGACTTTGTCACATTAGCTCCATTCCAACATTCGAAGATCTATATCGGCAATCCACACACTTAATTAGTGATTTCTGACGTTTATGATGCGATATCCTTGCCGAATATCTTTTTTTATGTTTCTTTTTGATTAGATTCAACACCTCTTGTGCAGTGATCTCCTTTTGAGGCAATATTACCTCAAGAATTTCCTTCACATCTTGAACAGTTAATAATTCTGCCTTTCGGCCTAGATCTATTCGTATCATCAGTATGGCCAACATTGCAAGGAGTGACATTGTTATATGATGATGCCATGCCGTCCAACTTCGGACCTGATAATCAGCAAGTCCTGCGATTCCTTTTGCATCCTGAAATGCACGTTCAATCCAGTATCTGCTATACGACATCTTTGCGAACTGTTTTATGGTTGTATCAATTGGAGCATTGGAAAACTGATATTTTATATCTTTTTCTCCATCATCAATTCGGATAATTAGCCATACCTCTTCACCAGGCAGTTCATCAACCACCGGGAAAACGCGAATACATGCGATATTTGTCCATAGCTTCTTTCGTTCCGTGTCCCTGACGAATACATGATGCCACTGAGAACCCTCCAGTTGATCCTTGAGTTTTCTCACTTCAATTGGACGCGGCTCTCCTTCGAGTAATCGTACCTTTGTCGGAACACGACCGCGATTTCCCTTTCGCTCGGGTATTCCAACCTTTGGTGGAGAAAGCCAAACCCGTGTATTTGCTGGTATGTCCGCGACGTAAATGATCCCCTCTCTGTTGATTCTATCTCGAAGCCGCGGTTGTTGGCCATAAAATGCATCCATTCCGACCCAGCCAAAGGGAACATTATTCTCTATGGCGTGAAGCAACATCTCTAATCCAAGTTCTGCCTTCGTCTTGAATACGACATCAGAAGGTACAACACATTTCTCGCGACGTTCTGGATCTTCACACCAATCTTCTGGAAGATACAATCTCGCATCAATCAAGGTTCGATATGATTCGTTCACGTATCCAAGGAAAACTCCTACCTGGCAACTATCAACTTTTCCAAGATTACCATTGTACTGACGCTTTACGCCCACTGAACATTTACCACTTTTAGACATACCTGACTCGTCTAGATGGAGTGATCCAATGGCCTCGTTACCAATAAAATCAGTTGTATTGACTTGAATTTGGTCGATCAAAGGCAAATGGAGCCATGGTGAGTCAGAAATAAAGTGATTAAGTGACTGACTGTTGCAGTTCGGTACTTTCTCGGAATAGAGACTTATGTTACCACGTCTCACGTTGAGGAGAAGACCATCAAGGTATTGACGTGATTGAACCTTAACGCTGCGCGTTGTATTACGGAAGTACGGTGTACAATTATTATGTAACCTATTTAAATTAATTAATGCGGCGGGCAGGTCTCCTAGACCCAAATCAAATTTGAATTCTATTGGCCTCATCATGATCTTAACGGATCGGACCAAAGATGTATTTCACTGAAAAGAGAGAAACGGAATCGCCAAGGTAATCTGACAAAGTCAAGTTAGGGCCCGTGAAGAAATAACCTTGTTATATGAGTGCTGCGTAATTATTATACTGAACCTGCATCATGTCGGTTTCGTATAATGGATGTACACGTGTATGTGCAAGTTATTTCGCTACGGGCCCTTAGGGCGTCCTTGACCGTATCGTGTAAGCGTTGGTGTTGCCGATCGAGTTCGAGTAAGATCTGTTGGCCTCGGTTCAGAAGGTCGGAGATATCGGTTTCTTTCGCTGCATTCCTGTTTATGATCGGCCGTCCTTTCCGAAGATAGGGATCACTTGGTGGTCTCATTCGGTCGCCTCTCGTAGGTTGGACCGTCTAGGATCTGGTGCCGTATGTGGTGGATACCAAAAAATGAGTCCGTTGGGGCTGGGTTGCTTAGTCCACCCACGCTTTGAAAGATGCGATCTGACAGTCTCGACGTTGAGGTTGTATCGGCTCGCCAGATGTGAGATCCCGCCACGATTCCCAATCAGAAGCTTAGCGGTCGATTGTGGCGAACGCTCCCGGTTATGGATGTACTTGATCAGGCCTTGCTCATCGGGCTTTCGTGTTGCCCCCATCAGATCGTCTCTCCAGGTGTGAGATAGCCACCTTTGCCGTCCTCATGCCATCCCCGATGGTCGTGTAAGAATCGCAGTGCGTGCGATATATCGGGCAGATCTAGGTCGATCTTTTCCTGAACGTTGCCCACGGTGCCGCCCTTTCCTTCTGCTCTCAGAGCCCTAGCCGCCTCTTCGACTTCTGCCAGGTGCTCGGGTCCAGGTTCCTTTTTTGTAGGTAAACGTCGACCGTCCCTTTTTTTCGATGAACATTCGGACAAATCCCCACCACAATCGAAACGGCCACTTGCTACCAACATCTTCGCAAGGATCGATCTATGACACCTCCTAGGATCCTTCTCAGAGCAGAGCAAAGCCGTTTTGGCACCGTTGAATGTGTCTATGTGATCAACTAGGCAGGGCGCAACTCTCTCCCTGTATTCGGTCTTGAAGTCATCTGGGAGAACTTCGTAACCCTCTGGTAATGAGTCCCTCATCGCTTTTGGAACTCCCAGATCTGGGATATGTTGGTAGTGAATGCCACACTCTTTCAGCTCCTTTTTCATGGCGGGGCCGTGGTATTTCGCGTTCCATCCGGTTGCATCTGCCCGCACATCCACAATGTGTGTGATCTGGTTATCCTTCAGCATCCCAAAAAAGGCGTCTGGCTGAAGGTTGCCATATCCCACGGTGTAGATGGTCTTTTTTGTCTCCGACCGTTCGGCTTTCGCAGCCGGTGGCGTCTCCATCTCCCGCTTGTCAGTGTTGGCCAGTTCGGCGTCCAAATGTAGGTTGGCGTTATCTTCGGTTTGGGCCTCGTTGCCGTCATCATCCACCGCAGCTACAGCACGCCCGGGCTCAGCTACAGAGGAGCTACAGGAGCTACAGGAGTTTTCGCACGAAAACGATGTGATGCGGTCGTTTGTTACAGCAGCTACAGCAAATTCGAGATAATTCTCGTAACGTAAATCTTTTTCATTTTCGCAGGACGAGATAAAGAGATACATTTTACAGATCTCTTCAATAACAGATTTCATCAAATTACTGTAGCTGCTGTAGCTATTCTCAGAAAAGTAGTCACTAATAGCGATTTCTACTTTATCCTTCTGTAGCTTTACTGTAGCTTTGCTGTAGCTGTCTGTAGCTGAATTATAGGTATTGACAAAATCGGCGTATGCCCCACTTGGAGTCCTCTCTAAAAACAGTCCGTGGTAGATACAGTACTGGTCACCGTTTATCCTGGATCTCTACTTTCCAAGTTTTCCCTCGGTCGCGCCCAGTTTATAAACTGTCCTTGCATCTCGCACAATACGAGAACTGTGAGTGCGGAACTAATTCGCGCATAGTCCAACAAAATAGCATTAATCTGGCTTGTAACCTAACAAATGTTATGCGAAAGCCAAAACTTGGAAAGTAGAGACTATAACTCCAAGAGTCAACGAGACCTCCTTGAAGGAGAGGGGCTTCCAGCTTCGCCCTCTTTCACTCCCGCAAGTTAAAATTCGTTTTTTAGAGATTTAGCGAGCAGCTCTCGTCACAGGTCGTCTCTGTGAGATATCCCACATACTCAAAGTCCCAGTCAAGAGGCTGCCATCCTGCAGGTCTCCTTTCACCCTCAAACTCGCCGACTTCGACTACGCATTTTGCAGTAACTGGCTGGACCACTGGCCCATCTACGGATCTTGCGTCCACTTCGACAGTGTTCACGAACTTACCCGACCAGAGAGCTTCGGCCATGTAAGCGATCGCCACAGTCTCGAAGGGGCCGATTTCGATCTGGTTCCAAATGACAGTGTCGTTCTCGTAAGACGCAAAGGGAACCTGGGTATCCTGAAGAGTCATCCCTTCCGGAAGATGGTCGGTCACCGTGGCGACCCTGGTTGTGTTACCGGCGTTAACGATCTCGACCTTGTATTGGACGACGCTTAGGTTATCCTCGTCCTGCTCTGCGGTCTTCGTCACCGAGATGGTCTCGTCGAGGCAGCACGTGAGCCACTCCATCTCGATCGCTGAAAAGTTCGATGCGCAGACCAATTTATCTCCGTTGTAGCCGCCACAGACCTCGACCCTGTTCACTAACTCTGCAGGAACGTGCTTTGTCACGTCCAGGTTCAGGGTTATGGTCAAGACGTCACCTATCGCAATGTGAGTCAGGGTCCAGTTGGCGTACGTTTCAGTAAGCTCGGAGGGCCTTATCGATGCGTTGATGAACACTGACTTTGGCGGGAATAGGTCTTTTACGTAAATCGGACCGAGGGCTTTGCTGCCGTCGTTCTCGATGGTGATCGTGTAGGTCGCAACCTTGATGCCCTCATCCTTGCTCTCGCCTGCGAAGATCGTCCCCTTGGCATCCAGAATAGTCTCTTCGACGATCCCGTCCAAGGTCTTGGTCACGTTCAGGTGAGACCGGTCGTACTTGGGAACTCCAGTGAAAAGAATCCTTCTCTCTATCGAGTAGTCACCATCGTACTGCTCATCAAAGTCGACTTCGTCCCTCAAAACGGCCCTGTACCGGGCTCGGCCAGAGAACTCTGCCTCGGTATCCATCTCGTTGAGGCCTTTGGCCACCGTCTCCTTATCGAGGCTGGTCACACTGGTGTACTCTTCGCCGATGTAGCTGGTCCCGGCCGTCTTGGAATACATTCCTTCTTTCCACTTCATGGACGAATCGATCGATACGTCATCGGTCAGGCTCTGGTTTGCGGGCGAGTGGACGAGGCTGATGTCCTTTGCGATGTAGTTAGAGTTCGTCTCGATCAGCTCTTCGGAGTCGTAAGTTCCCGTCCCCGACTCGTAAGACCTCTGGCTCTCACCGACCCTTTTATCGACGGTCACAAGCCCTGAACCAGTAGTCGACTTCTCCGAAGCGACGCTTGATCCATACTCGTTCACCTTTTCCAGGACCTTGAAACTGCCCGTGTAGTCTTCACGAGATTCGAAGGTCGGCGTCGTCTTGGGCGTGGAGGAATTTGAGGGTATCTTCAAGAAGCCGACGTGACCAGTCCCCTCAAACTCGGCCTCGATTTCCATCGCAGACTCGTTTTTGTCAAGGAACATCCTCGACTCACGGTCGATCGATGTTGCGTATCTGTAGGACTCGCTCATAGAAGCACCGGTCACCCGGTTCTTGGCCAGTGCCTCCTCGGTCCATTTCGAGGAATAGGCAACAGTTCGGTTGTTGTAAAGGCCAAGGGTAGTCATCCCATAGGTCGCAGCAACGTCCTTTTCCATCGAGATCGACTTGTTCTCGGTCCGGAGCCGGACTTCTTCTTCGCTCTCGTAGGTTCCAGATCCGTGCTCTCTTGTCTCAATTTCAGTTCCGGGATCGCCGACTGTAACTGAAGCAGTAGCGCTTACGGGCCCAATCTCTGCTGATGTGATCGTAACCACGTTCTTTAGGGCATAGGGTCCTCGACTCGTGGTGAAGCGGTCTTTGACGTTTACAAATCCCTCTCCGGTTATCCGTCCCCCTTCGGCAAATTCGAGATCTTGCAACCCAGGAACTCTCACGGTTACTGATATTTTTCCGGAGGACATCGCGGGCAAATCTCCGATAGTCCACCGGTTGTTCGTGCCGGGGTCTGGCGCTGGAGATGCCAAGATGAAACTGACCCTCTCAGGATACCTCTCGGTTATCACTACTTCAGTCAGATTGATGTCACCAAAATTTTCATAAATTATGGTGTAGTTCACCAAGTCGCCTGGGGCAACAGTGCTCGAAGATGCTTTCTTCTCTATCATAAGATCAGGAAATCGCTTGTCAGGCGGCAAGTTCCGAAACTCGGTGGGAAAACCCAGATTTTCCATGTCATCTTTGCTTAACTGCTTGCTGTTTCCAATCGAATCTTCAAAGTTGAAGGATGTCAGCTCCCAGGTGCCTTCTGTACTATACTGAGGATATTCTATTATTTGTTTGTAATGCCAGTCACGTTTGGACCAACCCTGAAAAAAGGACGCGCCATAACAACAGGTCAACCAGTTCAATGGATGACCGATGCACGAGTCCGCGCCCAACACGCCACTCAGATCGTCAGTCAAATGCGCGGTTACAGTGATCTCCTGAGATGAGTTGGACGTGTCTATCACTTTGGGGTTGATGTCGAAGCTCAAAATGTTGGGCGGTTCCTTGTCACCTTCAGATACCACCTCAAACTCGGTAGGAAATCCCATTGCCATCAAATCAGCTTTTTCCAAGAACGTTTCATTCCCCACCCGATCGACTAATGTCAAGAACGATAGCTTCCAAGTACCTTGTTCGCTATATTGTGGAACTTCAATCTTTGTCTCGTAAGTTCCACTTAGCCCAGAATAGGACCTAGAAGGAAAATAACCTCCCCAAATGTCATATATCAAGCCATCAACGTACTGAATTTCTGATGGACTATAAAAACGCATCTTTGAGGACGCAAAGCCATTCAGATCGTTGGTTATATTTGCAGTTATGGTGATCTCCTGAGATGAAATCCAAGTATCGATAGCCTTGGGATTAAAGTCGAAGCTCAAAATATCAGGTGGCTCAATATCTTGTGCACACGTCATCTGAACCGCGAAAAGAAACGCAATCAAAACCAGCAATCGAGATGAATTTGACAGAAATATGTCCTCCAAAAATTAGAAGTACTGGTCACAAGATAAACGTTTCGTTCCGCCAAACTTTTTGTAATGATATTGCCCTGACGTTTAATAATAAAAAATGATTTATAGTCATGAACCTTAGACTTGACACTTAATGTAGCGTCTTGAATATGTCATCTGCTACAAGGCCGGTAGCTTCTTGCGTCGACATGACCTTGCACCCCGGATAGGTGTCAAACATAGCGTTCAGGACTATAAATAGGTTTTTAGGTTCTGAATACGTTAAGTTGATGGTAGGCACCAATCCTGAATTAGAAAGAGAAATTAAAAAATATGTTCCAGGGTACCCCAATCCCAAACAGATAGAGTCCACTTCATCACCCGATCAATCAAATTCGTCAACGTTGGTCATTCAAACTACTTCCAATGAGAACACAGAAAATGTGCAACCTACATCATCGGATAATGAGACAAGCTTGCACTCATCGATCCCAAAGATGATTGACCCTATCTTAAAAGACCCCATACGTCGGGATAGCATTAATGATATTCTGATTGATCTGAGGGATATTTGCCAAAAAGAGTTAAAAAATAGCATTAGTGCTAATGGACATAGCAATTTATAACATGAACGGCGGGATGACAAAAATTCTCGATGTGTTAAACGAAAGTGACATTGTGTTATATCTTATAGAAGAGTGGTATGAAGTGTCGGATGATATAGACCTCGTAAATGCTCGTGAAACTTTGTTTGATATCATCGAAATGCTTAATGTGAGGGATCGATGTATTTTAGACAAATGTATACATTTTGTTTGTGACGCACTTATCGCAGAAAATGATCGAGATAATCGAATAGAGGGCGAAGCCATGAATTCTGAAGCGTTTGGAACATGTCCTGAAGTTTCTCACCCTGTTGGAATGACACATTACAGAGTTGGGGTGTGGCTCGCAAAAAATCCTAACCAAAAGAAAGAACTAATAGACAAAGTGGCAGAGTCGATGTTATCGTCTCCAGAAGCTAGACGTTACGGTATAAAATTTATAGCCCATATCTCGTAATTCACCACTCGTTGGTTGGTACCATATCCCCTCAGAGGTATGTGAACCAAGTAGCTTAGACGAGACTCACCCTATCTGTATGGCCATAGGCACTGTCTGGAAATCAAGTGATTTTGGCTTTTTTGAAATACGGCTACCCTCTTCAAGACTCCAAAACCCACACGCATAGATTGTTTTGACCTACAGAAAGGATCTTCATTCAAGTGTTCCGACTTAGTGATATCACTCGATTTTTGGATGGTGCCCCTACAAGTACCAATGCGGGAAAATAGACCATCGTTTTCTTATCTTTGTCCCTGAAAATTTCAGTATGGGCCGCTGCAATATCCATGACTCGCTTTCGTTGTAGCGTAATCCGCTTCTCTGCGACAGCGATAACCGCGAAATTGTCGATATATCTGAATTTTGGAATATCAATGGCAGTCGCGTTCGTTGGATCGATTATATCCAATAGAATCAAACTGTCAAATTTTGGTCTGTGACCATCTCTGCCCGGAGCTCAAAGGAAAGGCTCCTGCAAGCCTTATATGCGCAAGTTCTTGACGCCACATACCCCCCCCCCGTCGAACCCACGCCGCTCGGGCTGCAGAGGCAGGGATCCCGATCAACTACATCCAAGCAGCGCTCGGACACAAGAACGTGGCCACGACCAGCCAATATTTCGAGGTCGATGGTGACGAGGTGAAGGAGAAGTATCAGGAGATACGGTTCTCTCCGGCAGGGGTATAAAAGCAGAGGGGCACCATCCAGTTTTCACGCCCCTTCATTCCGATGCTTCTGATTGCATGTAAAAATGAGTACGTGCAATGGACCCCTTTCATTTCCTATGTCCAACGTATTTGAGAAACAGATCATAGAAAGAAGATTTTGGACCAAATAATGATCTCAGCCTTATGGTTTTTGGCCCTAAACCATTGGGCAGTGCCAGCATACAGTACCAAAAAATATGAGCTTGCTATCATTTATGTTGCCCAAAAGTTTGTACCAAGTGGTATACCATGAAAAATACCATCGCCAAATACCTAAATAAGCGAGATACATACTATTATTTGATACCAATATACTGTACCATTTGTTAATACCAAATAAGTACATTAGTTTTATGCTAATGTTAGTTCATGATACGTATTTCTTAATCGTTATCGAATGCCATTCTTAATTACCAGTTTGGTATTGTATAGTTCCCCTTGCGTTAAATATATATAAATACTATAACCACCAAAATGATCAGTATGATGAAAGAATCGAAAATAATAAGGTGCCGAGTGTGCGGTCGTGTTTGGGAGACAAAAGCAGTATACCCAAGATGTTCCAATCGATGTTGTCGTAGTACAAGTGTGCATGAGTTAGGGTACATGGAGATTAAAGAAATGATCAGTAATCTTGAAAGATATATAAAAACGCCAGATGACGGCGATTATATCGAAATTGGAGACGATTATATCGAAATTGTGGACTAAGATGAAGAGGTGGATAAATGAAAAATGTTCCTGAAATAGTACCCAAAATACCCGAGGTGGGAATAGCATCACACCGTATGGCTTGGAATTTTACGGTGAATGTCGGAGTGATTGTGGCGGCTATTGTATTTTGTTATGTGATCCGCACATGGAAACAAGAAAGTTCATGCACATGCGAGCTTACGGCGCTAAAAAAGCAGCAAAGCGAGACAAGCTGATTGATTTTCGCCATGCTGCAACCTGTCTTTTATCCACCCGGGGGCGCAGAGGGCAGAAGACCCCTTCCTTCAAGTTGACTGAGACTCCTTTTCGCCTAGATCTTGCCCAAAACCAACTCGGTCGTATGCTTCCCGCGTGTGCACCGGTGCGACCCGCGTGTAAATCTCGGTCGTGGCCAGCTTGCTATGCCCCAGCTGGCGTTGTAAGTCGTGAAGGGCGACACCTTCCGTCAGAGCAGCGACCGCATGACTGTGCCTCAATGTATGGGGGCCAATGCGCTTCCTGTTGACCTTGTTTCTGGGCTCAGTCACTTGCAGCCCCGCTGTAACTGCTGCTCGGTCAACGATCCGGCGAACGGTCTTGGTGGACAGGTGTTGCCCAGGCTTCTGGCCAGGGAAGAGCCATTCATCCTTATGCAGCCCATGCTCCTCGATATAGGTATTTAGCAGTTCTCGCGTGTACCCAGAGATTCTAGGCGATCTCGCCTGCTTGGTCTTAGTCCGTTCGGCTTGTATCCTGATGAACCGTTGATCTAGATCCACGTCCGCAACTCTGGTGGTCACAAGCTCATTGACCCTCATGCCAGAATCGAAGAGCAACCAGATGATTAGATAATCTCGATCGTTCTCAGCAGAGTCGAAAATCAGCCGTAATTCATTACTCTCCAAATATTTTATTGTATCATTATCTTTTTTCATATTATATATGACCACTACTATCGTATATAAAGTCTGTCCCTTTTCGGTCTCAAAAGGGACATCATGCCGACAGATGGCGTTTTTGTTGGTGAGTTTGGATGAATGATCCTTTAATCCCCATCTATGGAAATGCATGAATAGATCTTGGCATGGTCGCTGCATATCGAAGTTGTGATTTTAGAGGCAAAATTCACCCATGTCCTTCAGTAACGTATCGAGAATGGGGAACTTTTCGAGGCGAGATTTTCTAGTATAAAGATATAATGTAAGTTTATAAAAATTGAGTTCTGTGGGGATTGTCCTGGAATGTGATGGGGCAAGAGCAATAACAACACGCTATGGGGTGAAATGATAGTGGCCTTGTTATAAATCAACGCGAAAATTACGTTTTATTAACTCTACTTTCCAAGTTTTGGTTTTTACATACATTTACTAGATTATAAGCCGAATTAATGCTATTTTTATCGGAATATGTGCGACGTATTTAATTCCATATGGTTCTCGTATTATGCGAGACGCAAGGGTAGTTTATAAGCTGGGCGTGACCGAAGGAAAACTTGGAAAGTAGAGAATATCAAATACATCTGATGATAGGTGCCATTTGTCTACCAACCGCTTGGCTCTGGCAGATAGATTCAACGTGGGTGCCGAAGTTGTCCGATCGCATCTTTCGAATAGCGGATGTAAGAAGCGAACCACGGCCACCGGCATTATCTTTTGGCATCCACCGCACAAGGCCATCGATCCTAGACGAGCCAACCTGCGAGAGGTGGCGAGATGATTTATCCTCACAGATTTATAGACCGATAAATGGAAGCGAAACCTATGAGTGACGACACGAAAACAGTATCAGAGAAGCCAAAGTTCAAGGGGCAACCTCAGTTTTTGCCCAAGTTGAAAGGCCAAAAGATTCTTGTGCGAATGACGGATGGCAGACCGATGCAAGGGGTCTTGGAATCGTTCAACCTCTATGAACTCAAGTTTGATCTAGGCCGTGGGAAGAAGATGATCCTGTTCAAGGGTGCTATCTCTTCGATCGAATACACCGAGCCAAGTGAGTGATGAGCATCTCCGATCCGAAGAGAGCAGAACGTTCGGAGACAAAAAAAGTACCTGGACCCACGCACCTGGCAGAAGTCGAGAAGGTGGCGAGATCCTGGCGATGGTCGAGAGAGCTGAAGCGCCAAAAATCCGCATAAACTCCCCTATGTACTACATACACCCTTGATTGATATCGGATAATAATTTTCATAGGTTGGAATCGTGTGCTTTCATCTACTAAATGGCAAAACGACGCGACTTTATTTACATTCCGGTGCGTGTAAAGTTTTGGGCTAAAATAACGTATCGATGGCAAAGAGACCGCTATCTGCCACTGGCCTGACTGCTATTCAGGTGAGCACACCGGAAGAAATTCGCGCTGCAACTTTCATAGATGAGGCAACCCCCGTGGGCGACGGCACGAAAACAGTATCATAGAAAGCAAAAAACCGTTATCGTCGAATGGGGTTAGAATTTCTAAGGCCCCTTCAAGCGGTGGAATCAATACCCCTCACCATCCACATGAAAGACATAGCTCTGCCGATCGATCGGCGACCTCTCATTTCTGACCGGATCACGGTGGCGCAAAAATTGCGTTGCCCACCAAAATCATGGCCTCATGTATTGCCCTTCCTATTTTGTTGTACAAAAAATATCATTTGGATGGGGATGGGCCCAAAATTCTATTATTATTACATGTCGCCGATACATATGTGAGCGCCGTCTGCTTCTTATTTATCGATTTGGATTATTCTCGCAGGGGCGATTTAAGGCCGTTTCTTTTTCGGATAGGTCACTTAGCTTGACTTTGTCACATTAGCTCAATTCCAACATTCGAAGATCTATATCGACAATCCACACATTTAATTGGTGAGTTCTGACTTTTATGATGCGATATTCTTGCCGAATACCTTCGTTTATGTTTCTTTTTGATTAGATTCAACACCTCTTGTGCAGTGATCTCCTTTTGAGGCAGTATTACCTCAAGAATTTCCTTCACATCTTGAACAGTTAATAATTCTGCCATTCTGCCTAGATCTATTCGTATCATCAGTATGGCCAACATTGCAAGGAGTGACATTGTTATATGATGATGCCATGCCGTCCAACTTCGGACCTGATAATCAGTAAGTCCTGCGATTCCTTTTGCATCCTGAAATGCACGTTCAATCCAGTATCTGCTATACGACATCTTTGCGAACTGTCTTATGGTTGTATCAATTGGAGCATTGGAAAACTGATATTTTATATCTTTTTCTCCATCATCAATTCGGATAATTAGCCATACCTCTTCACCAGGCAGTTCATCAACCACAGGGAAAACGCGAATACATGCGATATTTGTCCATAGCTTCTTTCGTTCCGTGTCCCTGACGAATACATGATGCCACTGAGACTCCTCCAGTTGATCCTTGAGTTTTCTCACTTCAATTGGACGCGGCTCTCCTTCGAGTAATCGTACCTTTGTCGGAACACGACCGCGACTTCCCTTTCGCTCGGGTATTCCAACCTTTGGTGGAGAAAGCCAAACCCGTGTATTTGCTGGTATGTCCGCGACGTAAATGATCCCCTCTCTGTTGATTCTACCTCGAAGCCACGGTTGTTGGCCATAAAATGCATCCATTCCGACCCAGCCAAAGGGAACATTATTCTCTATGGCGTGAAGCAACATCTCTAATCCAAGTTCTGCCTTCGTCTTGAATACGACATCAGAAGGTACACCACATTTCTCGCGACGTTCTGGATCCTCACACCAATCTTCTGGAAGATACAGTCTCGCATCAATCAAGGTTCGATATGATTCGTTCACGTACCCAAGGAAAACTCCTACCTGGCAACTATCAACTTTTCCAATATTACCATTGTACTGACGCTTTACGCCCACTGAACATTTACCACTTTTAGATATACCTGATTCGTCTAGATGGAGTGATCCAATGGCCTCGTTACCAATAAAATCAGTTGTATCAACTTGAATTTGGTCGATCAAAAGCAAATGGATCCATGGTGAGTCAGAAATAAAGTGATTAAGTGACTGACTGTTGCAGTTCGGTACTTTCTCGGAATAGAGACTTATGTTACCACGTCTCACGTTGAGGAGAAGACCATCAAGGTATTGACGTGACTGGACCTTAACGCTGCGCGTTGTATTACGGAAGTACGGTGTATAATTATTATGTAACCTATTTAAATTAATTAATGCGGCGGGCAGGTCTCCTAGACCCAAATCAAATTTGAATTCTATTGGCCTCATCATGATCTTAACGGATCGGACCAAAGATGTATTTCACTGAAAAGAGAGAAACGGAATCGCCAAGGTAATCTGACAAAGTCAAGTTAGGACCTGTGGCTTTTGTCGATATCGATTTATTCTATATGAGCACAATATAAGCACACTATGAGGCACACTTCAGTTAGACTCTCAGAGCGCCATTTCGAGTTTATCAAATCCACTGGGAGAGGCCCTAGTACATCTGGGCTGATATAAACCCATAGATATGGCTGGATAAACCATTTCTGGAAAGTCATTGTGCTTTCAGCCTATTGTTTTATATATGGTGCACGATATTTCTCGCGGAAGGGTGTATCATGCCAGGTCCAAAACCTCGACTAATCAACTTGGACGATGTCGAACGCCAAGGTTTGGAGTTGCTTGTCCGTCGATATAGCACAGGTCAGCAAAAAGTCATCCGAAAGCCGGAAGCTTCAATCACACCATAGCAGAGGCGGCCGTCGAAGAGCTGGAGCGAAACGGTCACGACGTTTCCTTCCACGACTTGTACCTGGAGAAGTTCGACCCGATCCTCCCTGATTCAGAGATCCCGAAAGGTGCGCCCATCGATCCCGCGGTCCAGATGCACTGCGACGAGATCGCGGCCGCGGAAGGTATCGTCATCATTCATCCCAACTGGTGGGGCCAGCCTCCGGCGATCCTGAAGGGCTGGGTCGATCGGGTCATCCGGCTGGGCCTCGCCTACGAATTTGCCGAGGAGGACGGCGGCGAGCCTTCAGGCAAAAAAGAGCGTTCCAAGCCGTCTCGATCCGTCCAGACAGATAACGAGACTGACGTGGTTGCTGGCCAAAAGTCGCTCTTCGACTTCTAATTTCGACTTCTGGCCAGGTTAAACACTAATCTTTCGAGAACCAATTCGTCATTCGTCTCATCAGATTGGTTCTCGACTATACTCAAGTGTCACACCAAAAGCCGTCATTTTTCATTTTCTAATCTTTTGTAAAGTTCTGGGTACTTCGTAATTATGGCTTCCTCAAGGAGATTGCTAGCCTCTTCGCTGATGGAAAACTCTGGGATCGTTTTTCTCAGGTACTTCAACATCGCTGCAGATACCGGAGACCACAGAGTAATTCGAGGGTTTTTATCCGCGTCTCTGATGGCGATCTCCATAACCTCTTGGTTATAACTTATACCTTCCAACGCAGAACTATTATCGTCTACCTCGGAACTTCCAACATCCGACATAGAACATTTACTTTCTATCCTAGAATTTGTGCCTTCATCTTCATCCGACCTTTTAGCAGTCACGTCCCCTTCTGCAGAAAACAAAGCGTCTACACCTTTCCCAAGCCCACTTCTTTTCTTGCTCATGCCATCACCTCTTCCGCCAGTTCACCATACGCCTTGGCCCCGCTAGATGTTGAGTCGTACATGCTGATGGGCTCGCCATAACTAGGTGCTTCGGCAAGTTTTACGTTGCGAGGAACAACAGTCTGGAAAACGTCGCCTTTGAAATGGCCCTTCACCTGATCCGCGACCTCGTTGCTCAGCTTGGTTCTACTATCAAACATCGTGAGGAGAAAGCGTCGGCTCAAATGAGTGCCCAGCCTCTCGTCCACCATGTCTACGATCTTCAGAAGTTGGCTCATGCCCTCCAGAGCATAATACTCAGTCTGGACTGGGACCAAAATTTCGGTGCTGGCAACCAGTGCGTTGATAGTGAGCAAGTCCAAAGATGGAGGAGTATCAATGATGATGTAATCGTACCCATTCACATGATTCAACTTCTCTTTGAGGATGTACTCCCGCCCCATCTGACCAGCGAGTTCGAGCACTGCACCACTCAAATTGATATTTGTAGGTGCAAGATAGAGATTCGGAACTTTTGTAGGGATAACAACATCATCCATGTTTGCTTCTCCGATCAAGACACTGTAGACAGTTTTATCCAGCCCCCACTTATCCACCCCAAGCCCAGTCGTAGCAGCCCCTTGAGGATCTATATCGATCAGCAAGGTGCGTTTTCCATTTTTGGCGAGATATGCAGAAAGATTGATGGAAGTTGTTGTCTTTCCACATCCTCCTTTTTGGTTTGTGACAGAAATTACACGCATAGTTAGAACTAGTAACTTAGAAGTAAAAAGGTTTAACTATCTATAGTCCTGAACGCTATGTTTGACACTTATCCGATGGGCAATGCAAGGCTCCACTGGCCTTGTAGCAGATGACATATCCAGGACGCTGCGTTAAGTGTCAAGTTTAAGGTCCATGACTATAAGATTATACTATGCAAGAGACAAATGTGCTACAAGATTTGAGAAAATCACCAACATGCAACCGAATGGGCGACATCACAAAAATAGGCTTTCTGTATTCGTTTTTTCAGATTCTAAATCAAATTGCTTCGGGGCCGCACGCCCGGTTTTCCGGATTTCAGAAATCTTTGTGTCTTTGTTGCCCAGATTCCCTGATCTGCACGATTGAAACTTTGCGTTCGGTTTCCTCTGAGCAGTCACCAATGTTTATCGGTTTAAAAGAACATGAAAAATGGGCGAGGGTTCACTTCATCCCCGCCCTAAAGGACGGGGTATTCGTGACCCTCCGCGCTCCCGAAGTAATGAGGCCACCAGCCCCGCAAGATTGCGATTTCGCGGGTCTCCCGGCCCAGGGTTCCCTGGCTGCCGCAAGTCTCTTTGAAGCAGTCCATCACCACCCAACCCAATTCCTGAAATCGGGCGATGGCGGGCCGCTGGATCATGTAGTCCTTGGTATAGTCGCCGAGGTTCATGAATCAGCTCCGTTTCCCATTTGCCGTTCGAAAGCCTGGCGTACTAGGCCCATGATGTATGGCAATTCATCCAGCGAAGAGAATCCGACCTCTACATCACCGTTCCCCCAACGTCCAATGCCGCTGACGTCCTTGCACATACCACGACTGTCGATGATGTCGGGAAACGGCATATTCAAAGAAAGACGCAAGCGCTTTGTCTGCGGCACAACATCAACGAAATTGGTTTCGGCCTTGTAGGCCACATAGAGCTTGAGAAACTCTTCAGTGACGACGGGATCGAGGGCCAACACCTCCTTTCGAAAAGCTTCAAACAATTCGTGGCCAATGCCACTGAGGAGATAAGGATGATCCTCTATCGAATAGTTCGCTTTTGATTCGGATCGGGGGCGGTAGACTTCGAGAACTTCAGAGTCCAGTTGTGGAGTGCGCCAGACGGAGACAGCAATCTCACTCAAGCGTTGCGCGCGATCCTTGATGGCATCTTCATTCCACTGCTCAAGCTGACCAAGTCCCTGATTCAGTTTGAGTGGGCTTTCTTTGAAGCCACCAGTCATATCCCGTTTCTCAGTAAAAGATCGGTCGCTGTACTCTGGGTTGTAACCGGTCAACGTCAGGTTGCCGAGAGTATGCAACCACGTCTCTCGAATCCGCACCCATTCCAACCCCAGCGTGTCCTCTTCCATGCCTTTGAGAGGTTCTCGTTCTGAGGTAGAATATGCTCGATCGTGTATTCGTCTACCTCTACTCGCTCCTTACGACCTTGGTTCTCCATTCTCCGCAACCAATAACTGCGGCGGGGGAAATTGTAGAGATCACGGATTTGCAGCTCTCTTTTGAACTCGTCGTCGTTAGGAAAACGTCGATAGGACGGCAGGAGGAGGAATTGGGCTTTAATGCTTTCCAGATATCGAACTTTTTTCAGCGCTTTGGAGAACGTGGCGAAGGTCTTATTCAGCGAGTTAGTAGGGATGGAACAGATCGCCCGGCGGAAGACATATGCTTCTATCAGCCGCACCGCCGTCAAAAAGTCATCTCTTGATAATACTCCGCTGTTGTAGTCGTGGTATAGCTCCAACAAGAAGGGATAAGCCACCTCAACTTTCAACTCGCGAAGGTCTTGGAAAGCCCGTTTCAAATCCCGATCTGTTTCAGCCCCCAAGGCCATGGCGCAGAAATAGCGCGCAAATCGGCGAATATCTTCTACCAGGGATTCCACACCCTCCTTAGCCGCTTTTGGCGATCTCGCATGGTTTTTGAATGCGTCGTACACCTCGCTTAGCCGGGGGACAGAACCGGTTTTAACCGTCAAATAGTGGCGCATAAAGCTGTCAAAGTGGGTGCCGTAAGCATCCTGCCCGAAGTCCAATTCCATCGGACGCCAATAGTCCTCATAGAGTCGCGTTTGCAGGTTAGATTCCAACCCCATCAAGATAAAGTTTCGAATCAAGTCAGCCTGGGTAAGTTCTCTGCCGGTGGAGTTCATGCTCTCAAAGATCAACTGCGGATTGTCCTGATCCCGGTTCAGTGCGATGTCCACCACGACCAGCTTGGCGATCCCGTTGCAGAGAGCGGTCAGCTTCTCTTGATTTAAAACGATCAAATTTTCAAAAATTTTGTAGTTTTCATAAACGCGCCGGGAATATTCTCTTGGAGGCTCGTTACCTGTGACCACGGCGATGAGTGAATCTCTGTCGGTCTGTGAAAGCATGAGCTTGTAATGACGCTCGCCCTCCTCCTCCGGGTTGATGAGGTAGTAGTTGCGCAGTTTGCGGGGTGAGAATCCGTCCACCAGCTCCTGCTTCCCCTCAGGGAGTTTGTCCAGCGAATCTGCCAGCGCAGCGATCAAGAGCGACAACGTCGTCAGGCGTTGTTGGCCATCGATGACGAGCAGAGGCGACCGACTGGTTACTTGATACAAACCCTTTTCGATGTAGACGATGGAGCCGACGAAATGGGCCGTGATCTCGTCGTTTTCACCGGTGCGCATAATATCGTCCCAAAGCTGTCCGCATTCCCGACCATCCCAGGAATAGTTGCGCTGGTAGATGGGAATGACGAATTGGGGAGATTTTCTTATAAACTCCAAAAACTTGGCTTCTGTAGCTCTCATGCTTCCGCCCCACTTCCCTCAATAGTTATCGAGATGTTGGAATCCTCCAGATAGACCACACAAATCAGCCTGTCATAAGGACCGCGCCCGTCCTCTGACTTGTTATCGATATCCAGCCAGACCTTTTCGCCTAACAAGACCTCAGTAGCGAAGGCCTTTGCCGGTGGTCCCTCTGGCGTGCTCATTTCCGGCGAGTCAACATCAGCCAGCCTTACACGCTCGATCTCGTAGATAATCCGGGGATCGGTGTCTTCTATCCGGATATCGAAGGTGTCGCCGTCAACTACGTTGGTTACAGTGCCGCTCGCCTCGGTTGGTGATGCAAAGGCCGTTGTGGGCAGGATCGCCACCAGCATCAACAGAGCCAAAATCAGTTTTAGTCTCGTCTCAATCACCCTCATCATCAAAAGAAACTACCAGAACACACGAAAAACGTTTTGGTGAGAAAGAAACATGATGTGGCAGGCCTTGGTCAACCCGCCACATAGGTATTACACCACGACCAGAATTATGAAAACTCTGGACTGGTTACACATAAGTAGATCCAATTCTAGATATAATTTTTCCTAGAAGTCATCCCAACGTGAATTGTGTCGAGCAAGTTTACCACCACATCACTTGGAAGATCCGACGAGATAGTACAAAGAAGAGTCGCCACATAATCATTTGAGGCAGGCATGACTCGATCGAGCCAGGAAAGTGCGTAAACCTCGTTTGTGTTGAAGATGTTCTTTCCTGTCGCCACGAAAGCCCCCTGGTGGTCTATCTTCCTGCTATAACTCTGGATATCTCGACAGCCGATCCGCTCCAGGAATGCCTCAGCCTCGCGTCTTGTGGATTCGTTATCCGCCACGATCGGATAGTCAAAACGCCTGATCGAGATGAACGTGAAATAGTCGGTGCCGTTCAAGATTAGGGTATCCTCAACATAACCGACTCCGTCAACCGTTTCGAAGTATTCGGGCCCCAAAATTTCGATCTCATAGTCCACTGTTGCGTTAAGGTCGAAGGAAACGTTGTATGGCACCATAACCACGTTTTCAGGTACTCCCAAGGCCACAGACGCCAGCATCAGTATCGAAAGCAAGACAAGTTTCAATCGCATTCCCATCACCACAGGAGACATATGTCTCCTCGATCTGTGAAAGGTTTTTGGTGTGAAGATCGCGAAGGATGGCGAAAATATGCAATATTCACCAAAGCCAGGGCAGAAGTTTTGGAAATAAACGAGGACTGGACCATATTAAAAGGAATTTTGAGACCGACCCCCACATACAAGCACTACCCAGATATAGGAGCCAGTCAAAGCTTTGTTTTGGAGACTAAAGCATGAGTGAATCTATCCATTTTGCATATAAGAATGACGGCATAAAGACCGACGAGATTGACCTTAGCAGTGTTGCCGAATACCTCCCACCTAAAGCACTGATTGCCCTTCAGAAGACCATCGAAGGCGCTATATCACCTCTCGTTGAGGAGCTGTCCAACCTTCGGGAAGTGGTGGGAAGGCAGGCGGAACGCATCACGGCCTTAGAATCCCAGCAAGCCACCAACATTCGAAACCTGGAAATTGCCTTTTCTGCGAATATCGCCACAAGGGAGAGAGTCGAGGACCTCGAAGATGCGCCGGATAAGGTGGGTCCTGGCACCGAAGACCAACAGGAACAGATCAAAGACTTCCTGCAGAAGAAACCGGACCACCGGGCCACCTTTGGAGAGCTGAGGGACCTATTGAACGTCACGAAGTCTAGGTTCAGCCAGATTATCCGCGATGCGGGTTTCGCGGTCCTGCAGCATCGCCACGATAGAAGGAGAAGATCGTTGAAACTGCCTGCGATTTTTTAGATGTGTCAAGGTTGCGACTAAACTAAATCGAATTTGGAGGTAGTATATAAGGATCGATCAAAGTTTGCAGTATGTGGTGTAATAGTAGTATAGTATAGTCGTAGATATAGATATATATAGTAGTATAGTATATATAGTAGTTTTTCTTCTTATACCCGTCATTCTTGAGTACAAAATGGTTTAGTTTAGCGTAAACTAAAATCTCGTTCCATCTTTCCACAAAACTTGCGCCTGAACCAAAAGTTCTATGACACCTTGGCCGGTTTTGTGGATAATGTCATAGAAATAGGCGCTGCCATGCGGTTTCGATCAAAAGCAAAAAAGAGAGAGAGGGGGTGGGAGGGGCTACTCTTTCGCCCTTGCCCCAATAGCTGCCAGCGCGCTACCGTCGGCGACGTTGCAGGAGAAACTGAAAGTATCGAAGTCTCGGTTCTCGCAGCTAATGAGACAGCTCGACCGTCGGATTTTCGATATTCTCCAAAGCCTCTTTGGCCGCGTTTCGGACCTCTAGTTCTTCATCATGTCGTGCCATGTAGGTCAATGGATCTATCGCGTTGGGATCACCTATCTCACCGAGTGCCACGGCAGCCCACCATCGGACATACATTCCTTTCCGGATAGTTGTATGAGACATACCTGTGAGTCTTTCAACTGTAGATATGCCACCCCAACCCAGTTCAAGTGCTTTAGCTGCCGCAAATCGCCGGGCTTGGACTTCATCCGCTACGGATAAAGCTTCCAGCCACGGTCCATAATTTATTCAGTCATTCATGCTAATATATAGGGCGCTTCATCTTATAAACATTTGCCAGTTTATTTTCCGGCAAAGCCTAAATGGACGATTACGAGGAGCAAAACGCGTACACTGCGTAAAGTTAGGGCAAATATTTTAAGGATAGACATTGAGCACGGACTAATAATTCCACGTAGGAGGGATACTAACGAAAAGAGAAGCAACAGTGTTGTTCGTCCTTTTTATGGTCTTTGTAGGCATGGCAGGCGCTGCCAACTACATGTATGAAAAAGCCACCGTGAAGGGCGTTGGTTACAAGAACGTTGAGACGATCATCCAGACTCAAGCGGGCTTGGCTGGAAACAAGCTAGTCGAAAAGGAGTCAGGAAGTGGAAACGTCATCATCGAGAAGACCGAGATCGAGGCGTCCAGAGATTACGACCCAGACGATTGTAGGCGACATAACCGAGGCGGAGACGATCATGATCATAGTAACTGCTGTCCCGACTACATCAACTTCACCAAGGAAGCTGAGTTTGAGTACATGCCTGTGAGCTACCAGACCGGCACCTACGATCAGAAGTGGATCGAGAAACTTTGTGTCCAGAACTACTACATTGGCGCAGTCGTCGTTGAAATGTACACCCATGCAGAGCACCTTCAGAAAAACACAGAATTCAAGACCAGAAAAGTGTGCGGCAGGAAGGGTGATGGACAGGGGAACGGTGGGAATGGTGGTGGATCGGCGAACTGTGGGTGTTGCGGTGGATCTCTTGAGGCAAACTTCAACTCAAACGTGATCGGCGTCGCTCACATAGGCTGGTTGTCTAAGGATGTCACAGCGAACTCCAAGGGCAGACATGACGAGTACGGTCGTAGTGTTGAGGATCTGACTGGTGTCTTCTCCATCGAGAAGTTCATCCAGCTTTGGGGCAACAAGACCTGTGACGTGGTTCAAGTCGACTGGTTGCCTTGTATCTAAGTGTAAGGGTTCCCACCCTCTATTTTTAGTAATACATTGATTTCACTATGCACTGCGAGCCATGGGCGTTTTCCTCTACGACCAGGGCGTGTGTGTCTCCACGGTCAAGTCGGCCTTCTCGGCGGTGGGAAACCTTAAGGGCGGTCTGAAGAAGCCCTGAGCACGATCTCCAGCCCCACCTCGTTTCGGCGCATGAAAGGCGGGGTCCATGGGTCGTTGTACTGCATGACGACCGGATCGCCCCGCGTCTCTATCCCTTGAGCCTTAAGGGTCTCTTCGAGGACGACAAGGTGTCTTTTTCGGCTCTCCTCTGTGGCGTATCCCGAGAAGGCAATCACGGCCATCCTCCTCTCCTTCACAAGCTCGATACTGACCTTTTCGTCCAGGGGCCGTGGCGTCCCTTCCAGATCGAAGCCTTCGGGCATGACGAAGGCCATGAAGATCTTCCCATCTTCGTCGCTGGTGACTACGGGGGCGGTCATCTCAATCTTCATCTCGTCTTTGTTGGCGCCGGTGATGTAGCTGAAGAGGCGGCCAAACTCCTGGTTCTGGTCAACTGCGAGGGTTTTGGCCCAGATCTGGTCGGAGTACTCTCTGATCTCGACGTCGTTTTCGAGGGTCTCGATGACCTGGTACGGGGGCTCTTTTATGCTCATGGAAACGAACGCTCCATAAAGGGTCCAAAGGAGAAGCGCCGCCAGGATCACGACGGCTGCCATCTTAATTTTTGAGATTTCGATCATTGTTTCAGCTCCGAGGTCTTGAAACGATCTGCCCCCCTCGTCGGGTTTCAACTTAGGTTCTGGCGCTCTCAAGAAAGGTCCTAGCAGGGACAGCTTAAAGACATCATATGGCTTCCAAGAGTTATATCATTTTCCCAGGATTTTTCTTCACAGATCTGCGATCTACGGTCACGATCCCCAAAATCCGTCAAACGGTTACCATGTCTCCTGTCTTTATGGCATCGGTGGCTTCTGGAACCCCTGTAACGCAAACGATACCGTACTCCCTTGCGATTATCGAGCCGCGAATCAGCACCCCACCCCTCCGCTCCATGATCCCCGCCGCCAGGGGCACGACGAAGGTCATGTTGGGGTCGACGGCGTCCACCACCAGGATCTCACCGTGCTTGAAGCTGAAGAGGTCCTGGTCATCCTTGACGACTCTGGCACGTCCAGTTGTAACACCCCGGCTTGCATGCAGGCGCTGGCCCACGAGCTGCCTAGCCATACTGCGGGATGGTGGCTTCTTTTAAAATGAATACCCCACAGCTTGCTGCGGTTGGGATGGTCACCAAACCAACTTAACAGCTCTACTTTCCAAGTTTTGGCTTTCGCATACATTTGTTAGGTTATAAGCCGAATTAATGCTATTTTTGTTGGACTATGCGCGAATTAGTTCCGCTCTCACAGTTCTCGTATTATGCGAGATGCAAAGACAGTTTATAAACTGGGCGCGACCGAGGGAAAACTTGGAAAGTAGAGTAATGTAAAAGTATTCGAGCCACCCTTCATTTTCGACCTAAAAGTTTATTTAAATGCAAAGGATAACTTGATCGATGGCCATACAGCTCCTCAACGACATCATCGTTATCTTTCTTCTCTCGATTGTCGCCATCTTCATCGGCCACAGGCTGAGGGTCCCGGTGGTAGTGGGGTTCCTGGTGACGGGGGTTGTGGCAGGGCCCTACGGCCTTCGGCTCGTCCAAGAGGTCGAGCAGATCGAAGTTCTAGCCGAGGTGGGGGTCGTCCTCCTCCTCTTCGCCATAGGCATAGAGTTCTCCTTCGAGAAGCTTTTCCGGATTAAAAGAGCCGCCCTGGTGGGTGGGCCCCTCCAGGTCGCCATCACCCTTCTCGCGACGACCTTCGTTGGGATAGAGATGGGGCTTCCCCTAAACAAATCGATCTTCGTCGGATTTCTCGTTGCCCTCAGTAGCACGGCGGTGGTCCTCAAGATCCTGCAGGATCGTGCCGAGATGGACACCCCCCACGGCAACAACACCCTCGGGATATTGATCTTTCAGGACATCGCCGTCGTCCCCATGATCCTCTTCGTTCCCCTTCTGGTTGCGCAAGAATCCACGAGCCTCTCGATGCCTCTCTTGTTGATGCTGGCCAAGGGGGTCGGAATGATCGGCCTCGTCATCTTGGGCGCGAAGCTGATCGTTCCAGCCCTCCTCTATCAGGTCGTCCGCCTCCGGTCCAGCGAGCTCTTCCTTCTGACGGTGATCCTAATCTGCCTAGCCGTCGCCTGGGTCTCCTATACCGCCGGCTTATCCCTCGCCCTCGGAGCCTTCCTCGCGGGGCTGATCATCTCCGAGTCGGAGTACAGCTACCAGGCCCTGGGGAACATCATCCCCTTCAGGGACGTCTTCACCAGCTTCTTCTTCGTCTCCATCGGGATGCTCCTGGACTTTGGCTTCTTCATCGAGAGGGCTGAGCTGGTAGCGGCGGCAGCCCTGGGAGTCCTGATCTTGAAGGCCGCCGTCTCCGGAGGTGTTTCCATCCTCCTCGGCTACCCCATCAGGACGGGGGTTCTGACGGGACTCGCCCTCGCCCAGATCGGTGAGTTCTCCTTCATCCTCTCGAAGACCGGCCTTGACTCCGGCATCCTCGGTCAGGGCGAGTACCAGCTATTCCTGGCGGTCTCTATCTTGACCATGGCTTCGACCCCCTTTGTGATCGCAGCGTCTCCGAAGGCTGCAGACCTCCTATATCGCCTCCCCCTCCCCGAGAAGTTGAAGGCTGGCCATCCCTTCGCGGCGATCCCAGAGAAGATGGAGAACCATCTCGTCATCATCGGCTACGGCTTCGTCGGAAGAACTTTGGCACAAGCTGTCAGGGTAGAAAAGCTCCCCTACCTGATCCTGGAGATGAACCCCGAGAAAGTGAAGGCTGAGAGGGCTAATGGAGAGCCCATTCACTACGGTGACGCCACCCAGGAGCTGGTTCTCCGGCACGCCGACGTCGATACGGCCAGGGTGGTCGTGGTGGCCGTCTCCAACGAGATGGCGACCCTGAGGATCGTCGAGATGGCGAGAAAGATAAACCCCAAGGTCTACATCATGGCTCGAGTCCGATATCTCGACGAGGCGGCGGGGTGCTACGACCTGGGCGCCGATGAGGTGATCCCCGAGGAGTTTGAGACCTCAGTGGAAATATTCTCGAGGGTTCTCGGCAAGTACCTGGTTCCCAGGACAGAGATTGAAAAGATGATCGTCGAAGTCAGGTCTTACGGCTACGATATGTTCAGGAATGTCGAGATCGAGCCCGGCAAGATCTCAGACCTGAGGCGATACCTTCCGAACGTCGAGGTCGTCACCGCCAAGGTCGAGGAGAAGGCCCCAGCCTCTGGCAAGACCCTGGCAGACCTGGAGCTGAGAAAGAAACTGGGGGTGAACGTCATCGGAATCTTGAGGGATTCGGGGAATATCCTCAACCCCCAAAGTGATACCGATATCCAGGCCGGAGACGTTCTTCTCATCCTCGGGACCTCTGAGGAGATCGCAAAGTCCAGATACCTTTTTCGAGACCCCATGAGGTATCCCAGGATAGTGGTAGGGACTACTAAGGTCCCGAGATGAAGCCGACAGCGGCGAGGGTTTGGATGGCCAGAAAGCCGCTGATGTTTCAAAGGATAGCTCCGGCTTAAAGAAAATATAGAGTAGAGGAGGAAGCTCTTTTTGACCGCCAGAAGATGGCTGAGATCCTGGACATCAATTTCGCACACTCCCCGGAGGATGGTGGATATGGTCCTGACCAATGCCAGCAGTCGAGTCGTGGTAGTCAAAAGATAGAATCGGCGGCGCTAAGTCCGCAAGGTCTATGATGAACGGAATCAGGACTACCCTATTACTGGCTAGCCTCACGGGGCTGATGCTTCTGATCGGGGGAGCCCTGGGTGGCAGGGGCAGCATGATGATAGCACTCCTCTTCTCCCTGGTCATGAACATGGGGACTTACTGGTACCGCGACAAGATCGTGCTGAGGATGTATCACGCGAAGGAGGTCACCCCGGTGGAGTCGCCGGAGCTGCATGGGATCGTCCGAGGGCTCGTCGACCGGGCCAATATGCCGATGCCAAAGGTCTACACCGTCGAGACCCCCATGCCCAACGCCTTTGCGACGGGCAGAAGCCCGGAGCATGCCGTCGTGGCCAAATGGATCAAAAACGAGACATACTGCGGGTGGCGGTGTGTCACCTACTTGTTCACAAAGTACACACCTATAAAAAGGAACTTGGGCGAACCTTCCGTTGTGTCTGGTGGTGGGGTTGGCCTTTCCCAGATCACGTTTTAGACTGTTGTTTATGTACGGTGGCCCGGTAGATGCAGTTTAGCTCGATCGTATTTTTGGGCAGATATTGCTAAGTTTTGTGGCAGGATTTTGACAAACATATCTCAAAGATATCAACATAAAAGATGTGGCAATAGATAGCGATGGTATATAAACAACAGTATAAAGCATACTTGCCGGAAAGGCCACGACTTTTCAGCCATGGATAGCTGTCCACAGAATGACAAACACGCGACTCTTGCGATTGACGTCGAGAAGAGAGGGGCGTTGCTACTTTGGCCAACACTATTGCATCGTTCGCGACTTCCGTTTTTTTTAAGAGTAAACGGAAGCCAAAAAAGGAGAGTGGGCGGAAACGCAAGGCTGCGGCTTGGTTCTATGACACCTCTTGCGCGTGTGGGTGAAATGTCATAGAACTTTTCAGTCAGTCGCGTTTTTTGTGGAGAGAGACTGTAAAACTTGACGGTTTATGGTTTTGAGCATATTCGACCCAATGACTATGATATTACTATTACTTATATATCTATTACTATTTTATATCTATATCCCATACTAACCCATACCATTTTATCCGGCTGAACATCCCCACCGAAAGTCTTGAATTTTAGCCGCTAGCGTTTTGTTTCGGAAAACCGTAAACCGTAAAACTTGACGGTTTGTACTCTTAAGTTTCGGATGCAGTACCGAAGTAGGGGCGTAATTCAACTAGTTGGCGTTGTTTGTGGTGAGGGTCCCCGATCACGTTTACGAGGCCACGGCGGCGCATCTCATGAACGATCGCCCACGTCCTTTGTTTCGTCACGCCCAACCGAGGAGCCAGAAACTTGACGGTCAACCGGTTGTGGTCTGCCTGAAGAAGAAGGGCCCGGATATGCTGGATATGGCTTTCAGTCCTCTCAGAAACGGTGTCCTGTGGTGTGGTTGACGGTTTACTTGACGGTTGGCGCTCTACCTTCTCGATGGCTTCTAAGGCAGCTTCTAAGGCGTCGTCTGCCTTCGTGACCGAACTCCATACCCCTAAGCCTTTGGAGATCACCCTCCAGAGTGTCCACTTGGGCCTTGAGGTGTGTGATTTCTCCGAGTTGGTCTTTGAGGTCGGCGATCTCTCCAGCTTGGTCGGCGATGGTCTCATCCTGGCGGTCTACTCGATCTTTGAGAGCCTGGTTCTCTTCGAGGATGGGTGCTACCTGGCGGGCCACCTCTTGAGCTACGAGAGCCCGGAGCTGTGGGGGGACGGCTACGTTCGATGCAAAATCGTTTATATCGGTAAAGCTGTTGCTATTCATGCTATTTGACCAGGTAGCATGAGAGAGCCCCCTCAATAAATAATTTTGGCTCTCTCTTCCATTCATATCAAGCCAATCCGATCGTTCGAGAATCGTCAAACTTCGAGCTGGTTTTTACCTATCGTACGTGTTTAGCCCCCCAAAATGAATTGCTCGATGTTGGTTTTAGTCAATCAAATTGCACGCGGCACACATATATCCAGTTTATTACTTCGGGAGCGCGGAGGGTCACGAAGTAATAAAAAGAGGGGGGATACGGGTCCCCCAACTGAGCCTTTCTAAAATTATATATATGGTTCAGTTAGGCATCCAGTAAACCCATTAATACTTAAGACTTAAGAATTAATGAAAAATGTCTTAAGGTTAGATGACTTAACTCTTAACCATGATGGTGATAGCAATCGCCTCCCAGAAGGGGGGTGTTGGAAAATCCGCCACGGCGGTCAATGTATCAGCCTACCTTGCACTCAAAGGGAAACGAGTTTTGTTAATCGATTTGGACCCCCAGGCTTCGGCTACAACCCATTTTGGAGTTAGTGATACTCTAGAAAACACCACTTATGAGCTACTGATGGAAGACCAACCACTGTCCAAAATCACCATGCAGACAGAAATCACCGGATTAGACCTCGCCCCTTCAAATAAGAGGCTCGGACGGGTAGAGATGCAGTTAGGAGCATCTAAAGGTGTCGGAAGGGAGTCGCTGTTAAAACCAAAGATCAGGGGTAATAACAACTACGACTTTATCATCATCGACACACCCCCTAACCTCGGATTTCTGACTATCAACGCGATGGTGAGTGCAGATACAGTTATTGTACCTATTCCAACCGAGTTCTATGGCATTAAAGGTCTGTCTATGATCCTAGACTTGGCAAAGGCGATCTCTGAGGATCTTAACCGGAATATGAAACTGAAGTACTTGCTGACCATGCACGACAGACGAACTAAGATGGGTAAAGAGGTAATCGAAAATGTCAGGGAACTTCTCGGAGACGATGTATTCAAGACCATCATCCCACGAGTTGTCAAACTGGCTGAAGCCCCATCCTATGGCAAACCGATATGCCTCATAGATCCCGATTCCCCCGGAGCCCATGCGTATTCCCAACTCGCAAATGAGGTGATGACATGAGCGGGGACTTGATGGACAGTGTTTTTGGAGATATTAAGACCAAAACAGAGAAAGCAGAAGTCTTAAGCAAAGAGGGCTTAAGTGATGAGACCTTAAGTGATGAGACCTTAAGTGATGAGACCTTAAGTGATGAGACCTTAAGTGATGAGACCTTAGACATTAAGGTGTTGGACGAAGTAGTCGGAGTGGCAACTACCAAACGGCGAATGATCGGTATCTGGTCTCCAGAGATCGCAGCCGCCATGCAGTATCTGAAAAGCACGACACCTCGATTTTCTATATCCAAGACTGCAGCACAATGGATCACAGAAGGATTAGAGCGGGACCATCCCGATTTGATTGCCAAAATAAGGGAAGAGATGCGACGCTGAGGATTACACTTGAGCCTATTTCAAAATAGCGGCGCGTACTGGTTTTCACCGATTGGGGCTGCAAACACAAAAATCACCATCCTTGGCCTCAAACGGCCTGCAAAATTCGATAATAGTCTTGAAATAGGCTCTATCTCAAAAACATCTGGCGGTATAGCATCTGAGACATAAAGAGTTAAATGCATAGTTAGGCCCATATTCGGCAGGTTTAATTCTGCAATTTAGACTTTTTTTGGTATATGCATTTAAATAGCGTATTATCAAAATGTGGATGAATTCCCAATTTTACGCAAAAACGACCTCGTTTCGAACACATTTGGAATGGCTGATCCTAAAAATAGAATTTTAGATATTTTGAGAAAACGCTATCAGGAAAAATATCCAAAATCAAAACTCGATCTGCCGAATGTAGGT
>Ga0208279_1000480_pt1 | contig 31824 bp, 27 predicted proteins | sample AntAceMetag02UKM_FD_184766 | JGI IMG/M metagenome (GOLD analysis project Ga0208279, IMG submission 184766) | Saline lake microbial communities from Ace Lake, Antarctica - Antarctic Ace Lake Metagenome 02UKM (SPAdes) (version 2) | ecosystem: Environmental > Aquatic > Non-marine Saline and... | reverse complement strand
CTGAGCCTGTCACGCTCCTTCTGACTCATCTTCAATATCCCCTTTTTCACTGACACCTCCTTATAGGCGCCAGTATAGGGGACATTTCTATTTAGTCTCAGGGGGACATTATCATTTAGTTATGACACCACATTTTGCTTGACGGCGGAACGCGCCGCACATATTATTTTTCTCTTAAAAACCAGTGATATATGAATCTCCGGCAAGGTCGGAGACTTAATAAATTTTCGAGCGTAGCGAGCTAATTTATCAAGGAGACCGGGATATGCTTCTGGGCAGAGTGGTTGGAACGCTCGTCAGCACGCGTAAGATCGAGAGCATAGAGGGGCTAAAGCTCCTCGTCGTCCAGCCGGTAACGACCGGAAACAGGCCGGCGAAGGGCTACGTCATCGCCATCGATGTCGTCGGCGCGAACACCGGTGAGATAGTCCTGTACTCCCAGGGGAGCGCGACCCGGCAGACGCCGGAGACGGACAAGTGCCCGGTCGACGGGCTAATAACCGCCATCGTCGATACGTGGGAGGTCGGGGGCAAAGAGGTCTACAACAAGTCCGGGAGCGAGAAACCCGCATGATACTGGCAAGGGTCATAGGTACGGTGGTCGCGACAAGGAAGGTCAAGGCCTTCGAGGGGCTGAAATTAATGATTGTCCAGCCCCTTGATGAGAACATTCAGCCCTCCGGCGAACCGCTGGTGGCGACGGACACCCAGCAGTCGGGCCCCGGCCAGATCGTCTTCTACGTCGCGAGCCGCGAAGCGTCGCTCCCTCTTCCAGACCCCTTCAACCCGTCGGACGCAACGATCACCGGCATCGTCGACTCCGTCGACGTCCAGGAGGGATAGAATTCGGCCATGTTCATAGGGAAGGTAATCGGGACAGTCGTTTCAACCCTCAAGCACGAGATTTATAACGGGCGGAAGCTTCTCCTGGTTAAAAAGCTGGATCCCACCTTCAAACCCCTGAAGGATTCCCTCATCGCCATAGACACTATCCAGGCGGGGGTCGGCGATATCGTCCTCATCAATGACGAGGGAAACTCGGCGAGACAGATCCTCAACGAGGAGAACGGCTGCATCAGGTCGTTGATCGTCGGCTATATCGACAGCGTCGACCTCGCTGAATAAAAAAAGCGGCGGCGCTTTTTTTATCCGGCGTCCCGCGCGCAGCGGAAGCCGAAGTTCGAGCTGCGGTAAGTTGGGAACGCCCGATTCCTGTTGGGGCACCGCAGTATGGTTCTTCCGTTGAACCACGACCCTCCCCGCAGGACCCTGTATTTCTGGCCGTGCTCGTCCGTCTTGCAGCTGCTGCCCGGATACGGCTCATACCAGTCGGATACCCATTCCCACACGTTTCCGGCCATGTCGTAGCAGCCGTACTGGCTCTTGCCCGACTCGTATTTGCCGACCGGCTCTGTAAAGATCATGAACGGCGCCTTGATCTTGAAGTGCTGCTCCCAGATCTGGGTCTGCCGGAACGTGATCACGGGCCTGGCGAATATTCTCTCGGCGCTGTTGCAGTCTGAAGAGCCCCACTCGTTGCCCCACGGGTAGAACCGTCCATCCGTCCCGCGCGCGGCTTTCTCCCACTCCGCCTCGGTGGGGAGCCTCTTGCCGGCCCACTCGGCGTAGGCCAGCGCGTCCTCGTAGCTTACCAGGACCACCGGATACCTGCACATGTCCGGAGGATACGGAGGATATGTCCCGTCCCTCCAGTTATATTTATTGGCCCACGGCTCATTGACGAATGGAACCCTGTGGCCGGTGGCGTCCACGAACTTCTTGTAGTCCGAGTTCGTCACCTCGCACCTGTCCATGTAAAATGCCTTCACGCGCACCTTCCGCTGGGGCGTCTCGTTGCCGAACCACGGCCTCTGACCCTCGTAGGCGGCTATGACGTTATCCACCTCCTCCCGGGTGCTGCCCATTAGAAACTCTCCGGCGGGGATATAGACCATGTCCTTGTGCCTGTTATCAGCCACTGGGGCCGGAGCGGGAAAAGCCACTTCCTTTTCCTCTGAGGGGGTCGGTTTCTCATGTACCACCTCCTCATGCTCGGACAGCTCCTTGTTGCTGGCTCCCACTTGCTCAGCTTTAATCCGGGGTGCCGGAATCTGCTTCGCAGCAACCCCTTCTGGCGGCTCATCTCTTTCAGTAGAGCAACTCGCCACAATAAGCAATCCAAGTGTAAGCAACAAAAAGCATTTTTTCATTATCATGCCTCCTGTGCGACAAAATCCATGATTCTGTTGACCGCCTCATTAACCGGAACATCTTCAGTCTGTCCGTCGCTCCTCTTCGTAAGCTCCACCGTGCCGGAGGAGGAGAGCTTCTTCCCGACCGTTACCCGCAGGGGAACACCGATGAGGTCGGCGTCCTTGAACTTGACGCCGGCGCGCTCGTCCCTGTCATCGATGAGGGTTTCCACCCCATCGCGCCGGAGGGCGCCGTAAAGCGCCTCCGCGCTCTCCCTGATCGCCGGATCGCTGTAGTTGACGGGAACAATTGTAACACAGTATGGAGCAATAGACATCGGCCAAATGATACCGTCTTTGTCATGGCCGGACTCTATCGCGGCGGCGATAATTCTCGACACCCCTATTCCGTAGCATCCCATTACGAAGAAACGCTGCTCCCCGTTCCTGCCGGAGAAAACCGCCCCCATCTTCTCGCTGTATTTCGTCCCCAGCTTGAATATCTGCCCCAGCTCTATCCCCCGGTAATCCGCAAGCTCGGAGCCGCACCTGCCGCACCGGTCGCCCGCCCGGACACAGGCTATGTCGAAGTAGCCGTCCACGGAGAAGTCCCTGCCGGGAACGATGTTGAGAAGATGGTAATCCGTCTCGTTCGCCCCGCTGACTGCGTTAACCATCCCCTTAACGCCCTCGTCGGCGATTATCTTCATGTCGAGGCCGACGGGACCCGCGTAGCCGACCGCGGCCCCGGTCGCGTCAAGAATCTCCCCGGGCGTGGAGAGCCGCGCGCCGGGGTCGAGCGCCCTCATCAGCTTGGCCTCGCTGATCTCCCTGTCGCCCCTTACGAGAACCGACACGGTCACGCCGTCGACGGTATAGAGCAGTGTTTTTATGAGCCGGGAGGGGGAGACCCCCAGGAATGCCGACACCTCCTCCACGCTCCCCATTCCCGGAGTGTGAACTTTCTCCAGGGCATTCTCTTTCTCGTCAGAGGTGACCCGGGCAATTATCCCTTCAGCGCTCTCGGCCGTCGCCGCGTACCCGCAGTCCGGGTTCGAGCAGCTGATCACGACCGATTCCCCCGAATCGGCGAGGGCCACAAACTCATGGGTTACGTCCCCCCCGATAAGGCCCGAGTCAGCCAGGACCGCACGGAACCGGAAGCCGCACCTCTCGAAAATCCGCGTGTACGCCTCGTGCATCACCCGGTAGTATTTATCAAGGCACTCCTCGCTCTCGTGAAAGCTGTAGGCATCCTTCATCATGAACTCGCGGGCCCTCATCACGCCGAAACGGGGCCTTATCTCGTCCCTGAACTTGGTCTGTATCTGGTAAAGGCAGAGCGGCAGCTGCCGGTAGGACTTCGCCCGGTTCCTCACGAGGTCGGTTATGATCTCCTCGTGTGTCGGCCCCAGCGCGAACTCCCTCCCGTGCCTGTCCTTCACACGCATGAGCTCCTTGCCGTACTCGCCCCACCTGCCGCTCTCCTCCCACAGCTCCGCTGGACTGAGAATGGGCAGGAGGAGCTCCTCGGCGCCCGCCCGGGCCATCTCGTCCCTGACGATCGCCTCGACCTTCTTGAGGACCCTGAGACCGAGCGGCAGGAAGGTGTATATTCCGCTGGAGAGCTTGCTGATCAGGCCCGCCCTGATCATCAGCCTGTGGCTTACCAGGTCGGCATCGCTGGGGGGCTCTCTCAACGTGGTTATAAAAGATTGTGTCCAGCGCATAAATTAGCTCGCTTCGCTCGCAAATTTATTATAAAAAATTTTAAAATCTGAAGGCAGCCGGATACTCAAAATAGCTGCCGTTGCTTGAATATACCCTTTATCAAACGTCACGTCAACGCGCCTTAGTGAAGTGAAAATAAACAAATACAGCATACAAATTATTAATAAAGTATTACCACAGAGGCCACGGAGACAACGGAGAAGTAAGTAACAAATTAAAATATTGCAGATATTTTTTGAAATCCTCCGTGCTCTCCATGTGCTCCGTGGTTTTTCAAAGGGTTTTTCACATATAAGATGGAAGAGTGCAAAATATTTGCAATTTTTAAGTCTTAGATCATGGTCGCCAGTTTTTTATTTCACTTATTAAAGCGTTTACGATATCGGGAACTGCGACATGGGCCACGACTTCGCCCTTCCTGAAGAGCACGCCTTTCTTTTTCCCCATCGCTATCCCCACGTCCGCCTCCCGCGCCTCGCCGGGACCGTTCACGACACAGCCCATTACAGCAACAACAATCCCGGCAGTTACCTTCTCCTCGCGTATCCTCCTCTGGACGTCCTCTACAATCTCTATGAGGTCCGTCTCGCACCTGCCGCAGGTCGGGCAGGAGACGATATCCGGGCCGAACGACCGCAGCTTGAGCGAGGACAATATCAGCTTCGCGGCCCTGACTTCGTGAACCGGGTCGGCCGTGAGAGAGACCCTTATGGTATCTCCTATACCCCGCGCCAGAAGCGTCCCCAGCGCGACCGCCGACTTTATCGAGCCCGGGTAAAGGGGGCCGGCTTCGGTCAGCCCTATGTGGAGGGAGTAGTCCGTCCTCTCCGCCGCCAGTTCGTACGCCCGTATCGTGTCGGGGACGTTTGAAGCCTTGAGCGATATCTTCATCCGGTCGAAACCCATTGACTCTATCATCCCGACCGCCTCCAGGGCAGCCTCGACGAGAGCCTCGGGAGAAGGGCCGCCATACTTCTTTAACATCTTCTCGGGCAGGGAGCCCGAGTTGACCCCTATCCTCAACGGTATTTTCCGGGCGCGAGCCTCCTCCACGATCATCTCCACGCCCTTCCTGTCCCCGATATTTCCCGGGTTTATCCGCACACCCGCAGCGCCGGCTTCCATTGACGCTATCGCCAGCCTGTAATCGAAGTGGATGTCGGCTATCATGGGTATGGATATTCCGTCAATAATCCGCCCCAGTGCGGCCGCGGCATCCTCATCGGGAACGGCGGACCTTATAATCTCGCACCCCTCCTCCTCGAGCGCCCTGATCTGCCCGATCGTTGCTTCGACGTCCCGCGTGTCAGTCTTTGTCATGGACTGGATTGAGACGGGCGCCCCGCCTCCGACAGGCACGTCGCCAACCATGATCCGTTTTGTCTTCCGCCTCTCGATCATTTCACACACCCGCATCGCACCCATCCGTATCGCACCTACCCGCATCGCACACACCCGTATCCGTAGGGGCAGGTTTAAAACCTGCCCTTACAAAACCCGCCCGTACAATGATTCGATCGGGATTATTCCTGTCGAATTGCCATTGCGCCGGATTATTTACGATATATTCACGGATGCGGCCCAATTCATCTTCATTCCTGATAATATGTTCATAATAATTCCGTTGCCAAACATGCGTCCCTGATCTGTTTCGCGTTTCGTTAATTCGCCGCGCAGAGAATGTCTTAAAACCACGGATAATTTCTGATAATGGATAACGTTTTGCACAATCTATATCCGTAGGGGCGGGTTTTGTACGGGCAGGTTTCAAACCTGCCCCTACAATGAAAATGATGCCGTGGATATGATTCGGCATTAAGGCAGATACATCCAATTTAATATCGGGATAATGTCTCGGCAAATCCGACCAAACCGATTTAACAATTTTGCCGAATTCATTTATTATCATTTCACCATCCACAATTTGCCCGAAAATGCATGACCTATTGTATGTGCATAAGGTTATGAAATATGCCCCCATCCTGGAATAATCATATCCTTTCAGCCGAATAGAATGGCGCCGGTGTTTTTCAGGATTACACACCCGCTTCATAGCATTTCACGCACCCGTATCGCACACACCCGTATCCGTAGGGGCAGGTTTAAAACCTGCCCCTACAAAACCTGCCCCTACAATAAAAATGATGCCGTGGATATGATTCGGCATTATGGCAGTACCCAGTTCACGATGTCGTTGTAGAAGACAAGGACGACAAGGAGGAGGATAAGCGCAAGGCCGATCTGCTGCATGATATCCATCTGCTTCTCCCCTAGCGGCCTCCGCCTGATCTTCTCGATGACGAGGAAGACGACGTGTCCGCCGTCGAGAACGGGGAACGGCAGCAGGTTTATCACGCCGAGGTTCACGCTGATCATGGCGACGAAGTATAGGAAGGTCACGAACCCGGCCTCGGCGGTCTTCGCGGAGTAAACGTATATGGCAATCGGCCCCCCGATGGTCCTGGGGCTCAACCTTCCGGTGATTATGGAAGCCAGGATCTGGTAAAGCATTTTGACGGAGGAGACCGTCTCGGCTATCCCGAGTGGAATGGCCCGGTACCAGGGATACTTCTCGAGCCGCATTTCCGTATCGACGGTAAACACCGATCCGATCAACCCCCTCGAACCGGCTGTCAACGCCACGTCGAAACGGGATTCATACGGGATGAACCGGCCCTTTCTGAGAACGGTGAGCATGAGATTACTGCCGGGGCTGCGCGCGATCTCCTCGTCGACGGCTTTGCCGGACAGCTCCCTGCCGTTGATAGCAATAATCCGGTCCCCGGGCCGGATCATTCCCGTCTTCTCCTCTCTGCCTGTCTGAGTCACGATACCGTCCTCGACCAGGACGCCCTTGATAATCCCCGTCTCATCCGGCGTCATCTCGAGTAAGCGCGGCGTACCGTCCTCACCTACAACGCTCAAGGTCAGGCTCTTCCCATCGCTCTCACCTATGATGGCGATGATGCTCGGCCAGTAGACGGCCCTTCCATTGATCTCCTTTACGACGTCGCCCTCCCTGAGGTCCGCCCGTGACGCGGGCATTTCCTCGATAACGGAAACGACCTTCGTGACCCCTCCCCCGGACAGGCCGACCACCGCGTTCGGTACCCCCTCCATCTCGACGGGAGTCAGCTCCCTGTAAATCAGTTCGCCGTCCCTTTCGAAACCGAAGCGTAGCGGCCGGCCGGCGTGCGTGCCGGTTATTTTCATTATCTCCGTCCAGTCGGACACCGGTCGGCCGTTCACGGAGACGACCCTGTCTCCGGATTTAACGCCGGCCTCCGCAGCGGGCGAGCCCGGTATCACGGCCCCCACGACGCCCTCTTTAACATAAAGCGGCAACTCCCTGCCGACCATGAAGATCGCCGAGAAGAGAACAGCGCCGAGCAGTATGTTCATTGCAGCACCAGCGACAACGATTACCACCCTCCGGCCGACCGTCTTGGAGGAATATTTCAGGTGGTCGGGGACCTCCTCTTCCCCCCCCTCGTGCTTGTCCGGTGTCGGGAAATCCTCCTGGCCGGCCATCTTCACGTATCCCCCCAGCGGGATGGCGCTCAGGCAGTAGTCGGTGCCCTTGCGAACTACACCGAAAAGCCTCGGGCCGAAGCCGAACGAAAATCTCAGGACCAGTACGCCGAACCGCCGCGCGAGGATGAAGTGGCCCAGCTCGTGGACAAATATAAGCACGCCGAGGACTATGGCAAACCTGAGTATATTAATTAATGTTGCCGGGTTCAGAAACCCCATGATAGCTCCTTTAAGTTACGGCCAAGAAGGGTGGAAAAGTTTCTTGTTTCTCGTGAACATATATACATCAAACAACCATCAACCCCCTTTATAGTGAATCAGCGCCGGATTATTGCCATTGTTATTGCTCTTACTCTTTTCTATTCTTTGCGGCTTTGCGGTTCAATATATTTTTACCTGAAGGTCGCATTTACCATCCTCGATCGACAAGCTCGCCGGCCTTCCTCCGCGCCCAGGCATCGGCTTCGAGTATCTGTTCCAGGTTCGGTTCCGCAACAACGTCGTGACCAGCCATCGTTTTTGAGACGACCTCCACTATACCGGTAAACTTCACCATGCCCCGGAGGAACGCGTTCACCGCCACCTCGTTGGCGGCGTTCATAACGGCGGGAAGCGTTCCCTTCGCCCTGGCGGCGCCGAACGCGAGATCGAGCGCCGGGAACCTATCGCGCGGCGGCTCCTCGAACGTGAGTTCGCCCAGTTCCGGGAAGTCTATCCGCGAGCAGCCGCCCCCCACCCTCTCCGGATAAGTGAGGGCGTACTGGATCGGGATTTTCATGTCCGGGATCGAGAGCTGTGCCAGGACAGACCCGTCGACGAACTGGACCATCGAGTGGACCACGCTCTGCGGATGGATGACGACATCGATGTCATCGGGGGAAATGTCGAAGAACCAGGTCGCCTCTATCACCTCGAGTCCCTTGTTCATCAGCGTAGCCGAGTCTATGGATATCTTCGGCCCCATACTCCATACAGGGTGTGCCAGGGCTTCTTCCGGCGTAACCCGCGAGAGCTCCTCGAGTCCCATCCTGAAGAAGGGGCCGCCCGAGGCGGTAAGAATGAGTTTTTCGACTGACCGGGGCGGAGCGGGACCCAGGCACTGGAATATCGCGCTGTGCTCGCTGTCCACGGGGATGATTACAACACCCTTTTCCCGCGCCAGCGACGTTACGATGGGGCCCGCCATCACCAGCGCCTCTTTATTCGCAAGGGCGATGTTGTTTCCCGCATTTATCGCCTCGATCGTCGGAAGAAGCCCGGCGCCACCCACAACGGCCGATAAAACAATATCCACGTTTTCAGCCGCCACGGCCCTTACGCCGTCCGCTCCGGCGAGAACCCTCGTCTCCTTACCGCGTATCTCGCTCAGCCTCGCCGCCGACGCCTCGTCCGCAAGGGCCACAACCCCGGGACTGAACTCGTCGATCTGGCCCGCCATGAGATCCACTTCGTCCAGGGCCGCCAGCCCCACTATATCGAACCGGTCCCCGAGGGCCCTGGCCACGTCAAGCGCGCTGGAGCCTATCGAGCCGGTCGACCCCAGTATCGTTACCCGCTTCTTTTTCATTTGCCTAAAACAAGCCACTAAGTCACCAAGGCACTAAGAGTGCAACTATAATTACCAGTTGCTGGTAACATGTTGCTTGTTAATTTTCATAAAGATTATTAGTAACTCGAAACCAGAAAATATAAATTGCATTTTTTATTTGTGTCTTAGTGCCTTTGTGGCAAATTCCTTTACCAGTTCCTCATCCTCCGAATATTACAAGATAGATGTAGAGTATCGGCGCCGTGAAGAGCACGCTGTCGATGACATCGAGCACGCCCCCCAGGCCCGGAAGGTATCCGGCGACATCCTTCACGCCCGCATCCCTCTTGAGGATCGACTCGAAGAGGTCTCCCGGTATCGCAACCAGCCCCAGGACGATAGAGAGGACCAGCACATGCGGAACGCTCGGCATGTCGCAGTAACAGCCGAACCAGTAAAGGCCGATAAAGCCGGCAGCGACCGCGCCGGCAAGCCCGCCGATGAGCCCCTCCCTGGTCTTGGCAGGACTGATCCTGGGTATAAGCTTGTTCTTCCCGAAGGCCTTCCCGACGAGGTAGGCGCACGTGTCGGACCCCTTCGTGACGAGGAAGAGGAATAAAACGTACCAGCGCCCGTCAACCCCCGGGAAATACATGATCTCGACCACGAAGGAGAAGAGCCAGCTCACGTAGATCACGCCTGCCAGAGTGGTCGATGATGAAAGCAGGGGCGACTCCCCGTTCACCTTGAACATCTGGCTGGAGAATATCCCGATGACAATCAGGAGGAAAGTCAGTATCTCAATATATCCCGGAACGATAAACCGCCCGGGTGAAAGAGTCGAAAAGAAGCATTTTAAAAAAATAACGCTTATAAAGGTAACGGCGCAAGCCGTGCCCAGGTGCCTGTCGGGATGACCACCCTTCCTCTCCGCGAGGCCGTAGAACTCCATCGTACCCGCTACCGTAAAAAGGATAATAGTGAAGAAACACAGGATGGCCCCCGGGCCTCCCCGGGAGTAGAGGGTCGCCGCTACGAGAAGAAGGACAAGCACGAAAAAACTTGTTACCCGTCTAGCCGGCACTGGCCTTCATCCCCCCGAACCTTCGCTCCCGCTTCTGGTAATCGATGATAGCCCTGCGGAGGTCCCTCTCCCTGAAATCGGGCCAGAACTTCTGCGTAACCCAGATCTCGGTGTAGGATATCTGCCAGAGAAGAAAATTGCTGACCCTCATCTCACCACTGGTCCTTATCAGCAGATCGGGGTCGGGAATATCGCTTGCGTACAGGAAATCGCGGAAGCTCTCCTCATCGACATCATCCGGCCGCATCCTCCCCTTCCCGACAAGGACGGCAACTTTCCTCACACCGTCAATGATCTCGCTCCTACCGCCGTAATTCAGGGCGAGGATGAGGTTGAGCCCGCGGTTGTTCCCGGTCCTCTCCTCGTCGATCCTTATCCATTCCTGAACTTCATCGGGCAGGCCGCTTATCCTGCCGATCGCCCTGAGGCGGACGTCGTTTCTGTCGAGCTCGTCAACCTCCTTCTCGAGGAACCTCCTGAGCAGCTTCATGAGGGCGGCGACTTCTCTCTTCGGCCTGTTCCAGTTTTCAACGGAGAAGGCGTAAAGCGTGAGATACTTGACGCCGATTTGCCCGGCGTAGCGGACCACGGCGCGGATCGACTCCACCCCCGCCCTGTGGCCGCGGATCCTGGAGAAATTCCGCCCCTTTGCCCAGCGGCCGTTCCCGTCCATTATTATAGCCACGTGGCGCGGAATCCTATTCATATCGAGCGTGACTGCCATAACTTAATACCTGTCTCAAACGCCTTGAGAGGACAAAGCACTAACCGACCAATTTAATAACCAAGGTACAAGAAAAAAGATACAAGATACAAGATGCAAGAAACAAACAAATTCCAATAACCAATATACAATCTTCAAACAAGCTAGTATTTTCCGTCGGGATAGAAGTGCCTGCTTTGGTTATTTGAATTTGTGGCTTGGTTATTGTTTGTATCTTGTTTCTTGTTTCTTGTTTCACCCCTTCTTTCCGGGCTTCCTCTTCGTTCCGGAGAACGCCGCCTCAAGCACCTCGTCCATGTGGTCCACGGGGATATACTTCATCTTGCTATTCACGTGGGACGGGATATCTTCCTGATCGGCCGCATTATCACGGGGCAGGATAACGGTCCTGATGCCCGCCCTCCGGGCGGCCAGGATCTTCTCCTTCACACCGCCCACCTTCAGCACCTGCCCCCTCAGGGTTATTTCCCCGGTCATCGCGAGATCGGTCCTCACCGGGCGGCCGCTCAGGGCCGAGAAGATCGCCGCCGCGATCGTGATGCCGGCAGACGGACCGTCCTTGGGTATCGCCCCCTCCGGGACGTGGACGTGGATATCGCGCGTCTTGTAAAAATTCCTGTCGAGCCCGAACCTCTCGGCCCGCGACCGGATATAGGAGAAGGCCGCCTTCGCGGACTCCACCATGACCTCTCCAAGTTTGCCCGTGAGCGTCAGCTCACCCCTTCCCGGCATCGCCGTCGCCTCCACCTTGATGACGTCCCCTCCCACCTCCGTCCACACGAGGCCCGTCACCACGCCTGCTTCCTGTCTTCCGTACTTCCGTCCGGGAGCGTATTTCGTCTTTCCCAGGTAAACGGCGAGGTTTTTACCGGTAACGGTAACCCTCCTATTTTTTCTGGACTCCACCTTCTTCCGCGCGACCTTCCTGCAGATGTGGGATATCTGCCTTTCCAGCTCCCTCACGCCGGCCTCCCGTGTGTAATGCCTTATCATCCGCATAATGGCGGCGCCGGTTATTGCAACGTCCTTCGAACCAAGCCCGTGGACCTCGAGCTGCTTGGGAATCAGGAACTGCTCGGCAATCTTCTGCTTGTCCCACTCCGAGTAGCCCGTCATCTCGATAATCTCCAGCCTGTCCTTCAGTGTCGGGTGAATGGCGTGGGGCGTATTGGCGGTCGTGATAAACATCACGTTCGACAGGTCGAAGTCAACCTCCAGGTAGTGATCGTTGAAATACCTGTTCTGCTCGGGGTCCAGAACCTCGAGCAGCGCCGATGCCGGGTCGCCCCTGTAGTCCCTGCACAACTTGTCAACCTCGTCCAGAAGGAAAACGGGGTTCCTGGACTTTGCCTTCCTTATCGACTGGATGATCCGCCCCGGCATAGAGCCTATGTAGGTCCTCCTGTGCCCCCGGATCTCGGCTTCGTCCCTGACGCCGCCCAGGGAAACCCGGATGAAGTTCCTCCCGACGGCCCTTGCTATGGAGCGCGCCAGGGACGTCTTCCCCACGCCCGGCGGCCCCACCAGGCAGAGGATCGTGCCGCCGCCGCCGCCGGTAAGCCTTCTCACGGCGAGATACTCTATTATCCTCTCCTTCGGCTTTTCTAGATCGTAATGGTCATCGTCCAGGAACTTCCTGGCGTGCCTGAGGTTCAAATTATCGCGCGTCGCGCTGGTCCATGGCATCGCCAGCAGCCACTCGAGGTAATTCCTGCACACGGTCGACTCCGGAGAGAGAAGGGGCATCCTCGAGAGTTTTGTGACCTCCTCCAGCGCCTTCTCCTCCACATCCTGAGGCATCCCGGCCGCATCGATCTTGCGCCTGATCTCTCCGATCTCTCCGGCGGCCCTCCCCTCCTTCCCCAGCTCCTCCTCTATCGCCTTTAGCTGCTCGCTGAGATATAAATTCCTCTGTGACTTCTCGATCTCCCTGCGAACCTTGCCGGTGATCTCCTTTTCGATTTTCAGTATCTCGATTTCGGAATTGAGGGTCTCGCCTATGAGCCGGAGTCGCCCCGGCGGCTCGACGACCTGCAGGATCTTCTGCCGCACCTCGGTCTTCACCATCAGGTGGGCCCCGATTATGTCCGCGAGCCGGTCTGCATCGTCCACGCCGGCGACGGACGCTGCCACCTCCGAAGGGATTCTGGGGTTCAAGGAGACATAGCTCTCGAAGAGCCCCACGGTCATGCGCATCAGGGCGGCGGTCTCCGCATCGCCCACCCCCTTCGGCGTAATTCGCTTCGCCCGGACCCTGGGAAACGGCTGCCGGGCAAGATACTTTTCAACCCTCATCCTGTGGAGCCCCTCGGCCAGAACCTTGGCGGTCCCGTCGGGAAGCCTGAAAATCTGGAGAATCTTGCAAAGAGTGCCCACGCGGTATATATCGCCGGGAGCCGGATCCTCTATGCCGATCTCCCTCTGCGTCGCCATGACTATCATCCCGTCGTCCGAGAGGGCCTCCTGGAGCGCCAGCATCGACTTCTCCCTCCCTACGACAAGCGGGACGATCATCCTGGGAAACATGACAATGTCCTTCAAGGGAAGAAGAGGAAACGTGTTTTTATTCCTGTTTACCATAATAAATCAGCTCACTACGCTCGCAAATTTATAATTGAGGATATATTCATGCCGTTCTTTTCTTCTTTCCCTCCTTGATAACCGGCTCCCCTTTCCCATCGATAACGTCTTTATTGATGATGCACTTCACGATGTCCCCGCGGGAGGGGACCTCGTACATAATGTCGAGCATGACCTCTTCCAGCATCTGGCGCAGTGCCCTTGCACCCGTCCCCTTCGCGATTGCCTTTTCCGCGAGGGCCTTCAGCGCCGCCTCCTCGAACTCCAGTTCGACCCCCTCCATCGCCAGGAGCCGCCTGTACTGTTTCGTCAGCGCGTTCCTGGGAACCGTCAATATCCTGACGAGGTCGGCCTCGGTGAGGGTGTAAAGCGGCGTTATGGACGGAAGCCGCCCGACGAACTCCGGTATCATGCCGAATTTAATCAGGTCCTCTGGCTCGACCATATCGATCAGGTTTTCAGCCCTGCTTACCGCGGGGTCTGCCCCGTATCCCATGGCCTTCCTGCCGACCCTTCTCTCGATTATCTTCTCCAGGCCGTTAAAGGAACCGCCGCAGATGAAGAGAATGTCCCTGGTATCCACCTGGATATACTCCTGGTGGGGGTGCTTTCTCCCTCCCTGGGGGGGGACATTGGCGACCGCCCCCTCCAGCATTTTCAGGAGGGCCTGCTGGACGCCCTCTCCCGAGACATCCCTGGTGATGGACACGTTATCGGTTGTCCTGCCTATCTTGTCGATCTCGTCTATGTATATAATCCCTGTCCGGGCGCGGGCGACGTCATGGGAGGCGGCCTGGAGAAGCCTCAGTATGATATTTTCAACGTCCTCTCCCACGTACCCGGCCTCTGTCAGCGTGGTGGCATCCGTTAGGGCGAAGGGGACGTCTAGTATCCTCGCAAGCGTCCTGGCCAGCAGGGTCTTGCCGCTCCCCGTGGGCCCGATCAAGAGTATGTTGCTCTTCTCTATCTCGACATCGCCGCAATCACCGCCGGCAAGCACCCGTTTGTAATGATTGTGAACGGCGACGGCTATGGACTTCTTCGCCTTTTGCTGCCCGATGACGTACTCATCGAGGAGTTCCTTGATCTCCGCGGGCTTCGGGACCTTCAGCTTCGGCAGGGGGTCCCCCCTGTGCACCGCCTCCCGGCAGAGATCTATGCAAGAATCACATATGAATACCCCCCTTCCGCCTATGAGCTTCGCGACTTCTCTCCGGTCTCTGCCGCAGAACGAGCATCTGGCGGAAGAAGCCGCCCTGGAACGCCTCCTGTCACCCGCCACGCCATTCCCTCCTTACTTCGCTTCCTTTTGAGATTTGACGACCTGGTCGATGATACCGTATTTCAGGGCCTCCTCCGGCGTCATGAAGTAATCCCTGTCCGTATCCTGCGCTATCTTCTTCACCGTCCGGCCCGTATGGCGGGCAAGCAGCTCGTTGATCTTCTCCCTCAGCCTCAGGATCTCCTCGGCCTGGATGCCGATATCTACGGCGGCACCCTGTACCCCTCCCCACGGCTGGTGGATCATGATCCGCGCGTGGGGAAGCGCGTATCTCTTCCCCCCCGTCCCCGCGGCCAGCAGCAGGGCGCCCAGGCTCGCCGCCTGTCCCACGCAGTAGGTGTTCACGTCGCACCTGACGAACTGCATCGTATCGTAGATGGCAAGGCCCGCGGTCACCGCTCCGCCCGGCGTGTTGATGTAGAGATTGATCTCCTTGTCCGGGTCCTCCATCTGTAGAAAGAGCAGCTGGGCGATCACCAGGTTGGCAACGTTATCGTCGATAGCCGTCCCGACGAACACGATCCTGTCTTTCAGGAGCCTCGAGAAAATGTCATACGCCCTCTCGGCGCGTCCCGTCGTCTCAACTACCATGGGAATTAACTGGTCATGCGGCACTTTGGCACCTCCCTGTTTACCTTACTTTATCTTCGCCTCCCGCAGCAGGAAGGAAAGGACCTTCTCCTCCTTCATCCTGTCGCGCAAATCGTCGAGCTGCCCCTCCTCCTCCAGGCGCGCCCTGAGCCGTGCCCGGCTCTGTTTCGCCCTCCCGGCGATCTCCTCAAGCTGTTCTTCGAGTTCCTCGTCGCTGACCGATATGGATTCGTTTTCAGCTATCCTGTTCCGTATATAAAGCCACCTGAGCCCCTTCTCGGCATCCTCCCGGGAACGGGCGCGGAGCTGCTCCTCCTTGTCGCTGCCGGGCTCCACTTTAATCCCGAGGGTGCGGAGACGCTCCTTCGAATTTTCAAACAACCCTCGGGCATAGCTTTCCGCCAGCGACGGGGGCAGGTCGAACACGTTATTCAGGACGAGCGCGTCGATAACCTGCGTCTCCATATCGCGCCTCGACTCCAGCTCCTTCTGCTCCCGGATGCTCTTCATGATCGAATCCCTCAGGTCGCCGAGGCCCTTGAAGTCGCCGAGGTCCCGGGCGAAGTCGTCGTTGATCTCGGGCAGCACCTTCTCCTTGATCTCGCGCACACGGACCTTGAAGGAGACCTCCCTGCCGGCGATCTCCTCGTCGTGATGATCGGACGGCACGCACAGGGTGAAATCCCTTTCCTCCCCTATGCTCAAACCGGCGATCGCAGCGCAGAGGCCGGGGATGTGACGCTCCTCGCTCATCTCCATCGGGATGTTTTCCCGGGAAAGTGTCTTCCCGCCGGCAATGGTCTCATCCAGATCGACAATGGCATAGTCGCCCATCTTAAGGCTCCTGTCCTCCACCGTCGAATACCTCGCGCCCCTCTCGCGAAGTTCTTCCAGGGCACCGGTCACGTCCTCATCGGTAACGTCAACTTCCCTTTTCTTGACTTTAATCCCCTTGAACGAAGAGACATCGAAATCCGGCGCCAGGTCTACCTCGACGTCGAAACGGAGCGGTTCACCGGGGCGGACACTTGGTTTCCCTACGAGGGACGGATCGCCCACGACCTTCAATTCCTCCCGCTTTATGTTTTCGGCGAGGGCCCTCGGGACGAGCCTCTCCAGGACCTCTTTCTCGATGTCACCGGCGAAGCGTAACTCGATCACGTCCCGCGGGACCTTTCCCTTCCTGAAGCCCGGGACAGCCGCCTTCCTCGAAAACTCGGAGAAGACCTTCTCCATCCCCCTCTTCACGTCGGAGACGGAGACCTCTATTCTCAGGAGAATCCGGCATGCACCCTTCTTTTCTATCGTGGCGGTGGTTTCCATCTACATCCAATCATAAAGTTGGAGCGGGTGAGCGGATTCGAACCGCCGACAACCACGTTGGCAACGTGGAGCTCTACCGCTGAGCTACACCCGCTCTGAAGACGCCTTTTTTTATTGGCCGCAATTATATCCACTCTCCCATGAACAAGCAACGCCATAGTACCGTAAATACGATTGTACAATGGATTGTAGTGGGCGGAAGAGGACTCGAACCTCCACGGGTTTCCCCACAGGATCCTAAATCCTGCGCGTCTGCCAATTTCGCCATCCGCCCCGCAAAACCAGGGATAAGAGATCAGAGATAAGGGATTAAAGACTGTAAGAACCACCAGTAACCAGTAACCAGTAACCGCTTTTATGGTACGCCACCAGGGACTCGAACCCCGAACCAACGGATTAAGAATCCGCTGCTCTACCGATTGAGCTAGTGGCGCACTTTAAACACCGCAAATTACAGGAGACAATTAGCATACGGGATAGCGAGTGTCAATCAAAACCAATGAAAACTTGACCACGCGACAGTACAAAAAAGGGTATACATTAGACAGTACAGCAGCGCCATGATAGTTTATTGCATGAAAAATTCCACAACCAACGACGGGAGAAATTAATGACAAAAACAGGGATCATCACATTTTCACTGCTCCTGCTCGCGGCCACGTCTCTCACCGCCGGCGAGAAGGCTGACGCAATTTTAAAAGAGGTCGCCGAAACCTACAGGAAGGCGAAGACATACCGGGACCAATCAGAAATCGTTCTGGAGATGTCGATACAGGGAATGGACAACAAGGTAACGGTAAAATACGACATCGTGGTACAGAAGCCCGACAAGATAAGCATCCAATCCGACAGCCCATTTTTCGGCGTTAACTTCGTTTCGGATGGAGAGCACACCTGGAACTTCAAGAAGAAGTCGGGCGAGTACACGAAAAGCGATGCCATCGCACTTAACGAGCTGGCAAAAGAAAAGTCCGGCCCCCTGGGGATGATGATAAAACCCATCCTGCTGTCAGCCATCGTCAGCGACGACCCCCTCGTCGAGATAGAGGAAGACGTTACGTCAAAAAAGCTCATTGAGCCCGAGGATGTCGACGGGCAGGAATGCGACGTGATCGAGATGGAGCAGTCGATAGGGTCGGTCAAGGTCTGGGTGGACAAAAAGAGAAAGCTCATCGTGAAGCTCCAGATGGATATGAGCAAGGCCGCGAAGGAGATGGCGGGCGATAAGGCGGAATCGCCCCCGACCATGATGGTGACCGAATACCACAGGGATATAGAGCTCGACGAAAAAATGCCCGGCGGTGTTTTTTCTTTCTCTCCGCCCCCCGGAGCAAAGCTCGTCGACAAGTTCACGAGCAGGAAGAAGTCCGGGGAAAAGCGCGAGCGGGCGAACTTGGCGGGCAAGCCCGCCCCAGCCTTCTCATTAACCGACCTGGATGGAAAGGAGCACACACTGAAGAGCCTGAAGGGAAAAGTCGTCCTCCTCGACTTCTGGGCAACCTGGTGCCCCCCGTGCAGGATGGAGCTGCCCCACGTTCAGAAGCTTCACGAGGAACTGGCCTCGCAAGGCCTTGTCGTCCTCGGCGTCAACTCGGAGAAGGACGGGGCAAAGCTGAAAAAGTTTCTCGGGAATGAGAAGATAACCTTCCCCGTTCTCCGGGACACGGAACAGGCCGCGAGCGAGGCTTACAAGGTAACCGCCATACCCCGCGTGATCATCATCGACAGGGAGGGGACCATCAGTTCCGACTTCACGGGCCTCAGGACGGATGAGGAGTTAAGGAAGGCGCTCGCCGAAGCGGGGATTGCCGCGAAGAAAAAATAATAACCTTGTTTATTATTTTTTCTTGTAGGATTCCCGTATCCACCTGCTCAGCACCTTGCCGGGGTCCTCTATAACCTCACGGCTGATTGTGAAATTGTCCCGGCCGCTGTTGCTCTTTATCAAGTTTAAGCCGTACTCGTAATCCTTGATCAGCTCATCGCAGATATCTTTCACGCTCTTCTTCCGGTCGGAAGCCATATCCTCTATGAGAGAGACGGCGCGCGGGTCGAAGGTTATCGCTATGTCGTGCGCGCGCTTGAAATCCCGCTCGTAGTTCCGGATCAGCTCCTCCATGTAGGCCTTCTCGGTCAAGTCCGGGTTTCTCATCAGCTTTTCGAGCTCATCCAGCGGAGAGCGGACGATCTGCGGGGTGACGGTCAGGCGCCTGGTCTCCGTCGACGGCAGCTCGTACTTGTACTCCCTGAGGACCCTTTCGCAGACGGTAATCAGCCCCCGCGCGCCCGTCTCCTCGGGCACGGCCTGCCGGGCGATCTCGCGCATTCCCTCGTCGGTGAATATTACCTGGATGCCGAACGAGGCGAATGCCTGCTCGTATTGCTTTATTATGGAGCCCTCCGAGTGCTTCAATATTTTGTAGAGGTCGTCCGCCTCCAGGTCCCGGCAAACGACCCGCACCGGCAGGCGGCCGATAAACTCCGGCTCCAGGCCGAACTTGATGAAGTCCTTGGACATGGCCGCGAGCAGGTATTGCACCTTGTCCGTCCCCGCTTCCGGCTCGGCGCCGAACCCTATCGGTTGCTTCCTCAGCCTGCGCCCGACTATCTCCTCGAGCCCCCCGAACGCTCCGCTCACGATAAAGAGGATATGCCTCGTGTTGATCGTCTTCTTCTGTATCTTCCCCTTCTTCTGGAACTCCATTACGGCCTGGAGCTGGGATGCCACGTCAAGGGGGCTCCTCAGCGGGACCTCCGTCTCCTCCATGAGCTTGAGTAGGTTCGTCTGCACGCCCCTGCCGCTCACGTCCCTCCCGACGACGTTCGCCGGGGTGGCTATCTTATCCACCTCGTCGATATATATTATCCCGTACTGGGCCAGGCCTATATCCCCGTCCGCTTTCTGTACCAGCTCCCGGATGAGGTCCTCGACGTCGCCCCCCACGTAGCCGGTCTCGCTGAACTTGGTGGCATCCGCCCTGGCGAACGGCACCCCGATGAGATTGGCGATACACTTGATGAGATAGGTCTTCCCAACGCCCGTGGGACCGATCATGATGATATTCTGCTTGGTGTACTCTCCGCACCCCCCCTCAGTTTTAACGCACTCCTTAACATGGTTGTAGTGGTCGCATACCGCGATAGACAGGACCTTCTTGGCCTCGTCCTGCCTGATGACATAGCGGTCGAGGTACTCCTTGATATCCCTGGGCTTATAATCAAACTCGAGCTCCCATTTCTTGCTACGGACCTCATCTCCCCCCTCTTCCTCGCTCACCGAGTCAGGTTGGGGAAAAGCCTGGACGATCGGGGTCCCGCCGAACTTCTCCTTGAGAAACTTCGCGAGCTCCCTCTGTATCTCCTCAGGAGATGGTATTTCTTTATTGTTCAAGTAATTACCCTCCTAACTTCATCTTACACTGCTCAAGCAATAATAACCAAGATACCTGTCTGCCGACAGGCAGGCAAGATGCAATAACCAAACAATAACCAAGCCCCAAATTCAAATAACCAAACTCAGCATTTACATATTCACGGTCAAGAGCAGACTTGTGAAATTATTGGTTATTTGGTTGTTGTATCTTGTATCTTGTTTCTTGTTTCTTATTTTTTTGAGGCTTTTAAGCCTTCCATCACCATATTATAGTGTATCCGGACGGTATCACGCACATCGAGAGCGTATCCCCCCGCAAGGAGCGCGGCTACGGGCACGCCCCTTTTGATAAACGAAAAGACAAACTCGTCCCTCCTCCTGAGCCCTTCGATCGAGAGGGAGAGGCCGCCCAGCTGGTCGTCGGCGTAGGGGTCGGCGCCGGCTATGTAGACTATTAAATCGGGGTTAAAGGAAGAGACGATTCCGGGCAGGGCTGTGCTGAGGCGCCCGAGGTATTCATCATCGCCGGCGCCGTCTTCCATCCCTATGTCGAGGTCGCTCGCCGGCTTGTGGAATGGGTAGTTGTTCTCCTGGTGAATCGAGAAGGTGAAGACCGAATCGTCCCCCGCGAATATCACAGCCGTCCCGTTGCCCTGGTGCAGGTCGCAGTCTACGACCAGCACTTTCTTAAAGAGGCCATCCCCCTGGTTCCTCCTTATTCCGACGGCGATATCGTTAAGAACGCAGAACCCCTCCCCGTAGTCCGCGAAAGCGTGGTGAAACCCTCCCCCGAGGTTTATCCCCACGCCCTCCTCGACGGCGCGATTCATGGCCATGATACTCCCGCCCGTCCACAGCCACGCAGCTTCCACGAGAGGCACGGAGCAGGGAAGCTCCAGCCTCATGATCTCAGACGGGGAGAGGCTTCCATTCTTTAATTTATCCACGTATTCCCGCGTGTGAACGAGAAGGACGTCCTCGTCCCGCGCCGGAGAAGGCTCCGCGACCATCCCGGACAAATCAGCGTCGTCCTCGAGCCTCTCGCGGATCAACCTGAACTTGTCCATGCGGAACGGGTGGGCGCCGATATCCGCGTAATAGCCATCCGAATAAAAAATTTTCATTTTAAATATGAAGAGAGATTAAAGGGATACATCACTGAGGACGCAGATGAACGCAGATTATTAAGATTATCAAGATACTTGTTTATCTGCGTTACCTGCGAAAATCTGCGTCCAAAAATAGTTTCGGCGGCTTCAGTGGTTTAATCTTATCTTTTATCTTTTCCTTTGCGTCTTCGCGGTTTAATTCCCACTCACTCGACGGTGACGCTCTTGGCGAGATTCCGGGGTTTGTCTATATCGCATCCCCTCTCGAGAGCGATGTAGTAAGCAAAGAGCTGGAGCGGGACCACGTTGATGAGGGGGGAGAGCGGCTCGACGGTCTCGGGGACGTATATCACATCATCCGCTATATCCTTTACCCTGTCGTCACCCTCGGTCGCGATCGCTATTATCCGCCCCTTCCTCGCCTGAACTTCCTTTATATTGGAGAGCATCTTATCGTACTTATTCGCCCCCGTGCATATGCATACGACCGGGAAATGCTCGTCGATGAGGGCGATGGGGCCGTGTTTCATCTCGCCCGCCGCGTACCCCTCGGCGTGCATGTAGGATATCTCCTTGAGTTTCAGCGCACCCTCCATGGCGTTCGGGAAGTTGAAGCCCCTCCCGAGGAAGAAGGCGTTCGTTGCCCTGTAGTACTTTTCGGCGACGCTGCGAATATGCCTCTCCTTCTCAAGAACCCTCTCGACCTTAGCGGGGATCCGCTGCAGCTCATCGACAAGCTCCCGGAAGCGCCCGTCGTCGATCTCGCCGCGCATCCTTCCCACCCACAAGGTGAAGAGGAAGAGGGCCGCCAGCTGGGCCGTATAGGCCTTGGTGGAGGCGACGCCTATCTCCGGGCCGGCGCGGGTGTATATCACCCCGTCGCTTTCCCTGTCGATCGTGCTGCCGACGACATTGACGACGGATATAACCTTGCATCCCTTCTCCTTCGCCATCCTGAGACTCGCTATCGTGTCCGCCGTCTCGCCGGACTGCGTGACGGTCATCACCAGTGTCTGCTTCGAAAGCTTGGGGTTTCGGTAGCGGAACTCGCTCGAGAAATCGACCTCGACGGCAATGTTGGTGTAATGCTCCAGGAGATACCGCCCGATGTTGCTCGCGTAGAAGGCGGTCCCGCACGATATGATGAAGATTTTTCTCAGCCCCCGTATCTCTTCCGGGGTGACGTTGAGGTCGCCCATGAGGATCTCTTTGCCGTCCGTGCTGATCCGGCCCATAATGGTCTTGCTCACGGCCTGGGGCTGCTCGTGGATCTCCTTCAGCATGAACTTCTCGTACCCGCCCTTCTCGGCCGCGTCGATATCCCACGTTATTTCCTTCACCTCGCGCACAGTCTCGTTCCCTTCTATATCTGTAACGCGGCAGCCGTCCGCCGTTACCACGGCGATCTCTTCGTTCTCCAGGTAGATAACCTTCCTCGTCCTGTTGAGGATTGCCGGGACGTCGCTGGCGATGTAATTCTCGCCGTCGCCGAGACCCACAATGAGCGGGCTGTCGAGGCGGGCGGCGACTATCTTGTCCGGCTCCTTCCTCCTCAGGAGGCCGACGGCGTATTGCCCCTTCAATTTTCTGAGCGAAGCGCGAACGGCTGCCTCGAGGTCCGGGGCTCCGCCCTTCAGCGCCTCCTCGACGAGGCGCACTATGACCTCGGTGTCGGTCTCCGAGGCGAACGTGTGCCCTTTTCCCTCCAGCTCCGCCCGGAGCTCGAGAAAGTTCTCGATTATCCCGTTGTGGACAACGGCTATCTCTCCGTCGCTGCTGAAATGGGGATGGGCGTTGACCTCGGATGGCGACCCGTGCGTCGCCCAGCGCGTATGGCCGAGACCGAGGGTCCCCCTCAGCCCGTGCTCGGCCAGCCCATCCTCGAGGACCTTCAGCTTGCCCTCGCGCTTCATCATACGGACCTCGCCGCACGCGTCTATCACGACGATCCCGGCGGAATCGTATCCCCTGTATTCAAGCCTCTTCAGACCATCCATAAGAATGGGAACGGCCTCCTTATCACCAACGTACCCTATAATTCCACACATGTTTAAAACAGTTCCTGGTTTCTGGTGTCTAGTTTCTAGAGGTTATTATATATTACCTTTCCTCCCACAACGACGAGGCTTACATCCAGATTATCGTCGAAGACGACCATGTCCGCGTCCTTGCCCACGGCCAGGCTGCCTTTCCTCCTCTCCAGTCTAAGGAGCCTAGCCGGGTTTATCGTAGCAGGCTTGATTGCCTCTGTCAAACCGACACCGGTGAATTCCATCAGGTTCTTCACGGCCCTGTTCATCGTCAGAACGCTTCCGCAGAGGACGCCGCTGGAGAACCTGGGGGCGCCGTCACGGACCCGCACCTCTTCGCCGGAGACGCGAAACGCCGTCCCGGTACTATCGAGGGCCTTCATGCAATCGGTGGCAAGAACGATGCCTTCTATCCCCTTCATCTTTAAAATGATACGGACCACCGCCGGGTGAAGGTGGCGCCCGTCGGCTATTATCTCCGCAACGACACCGGCGCTCTCGAGAACTGCGCCGGCGGCGCCCGGCTCGCGGTGGCCAAGCCCTCTCATCGCGTTGAACGTGTGCGTCGCGTACGATACCCCTCTCTCTATTGCCGCCGCCGCCTGCCCGTAAGTGGCGTTCGTGTGGCCCATGGCGCTCACCACGCCCCCGGATTCTGCAACCTCCAGGAGGCGGTGGGCACCCCTTTCCTCCGGGGCGAGCGTGACAAGCCTTACGATGCCCGTTGAAATCATGCTCCGAAGGAGGGCGGCATTCGGCTTCCTGATAGACCTTTCTGCCTGCGCCCCCTTCTTAACCCGGCTTAAAAAAGGACCTTCCAGATGGACGCCCAGGATTCCGGCACCCGCCGGGCACGTACTCATGGCCCTGCCCACCGCCGCGAGGGCCTTCTCCATTCTCGCGGCGGGGGCTGTCCGGAGCGTCGCGAGGAGGGAGGTCGTGCCGTACCGGCCGTGACATTCCAGTATCTTCCCCAGCGCCGGACCCCGCGCCTCCAGGAAATCGTGGCCGCCCCCCCCGTGAACGTGCAAGTCTATGAACCCCGGCGAGACGTACATCCCTCTCACGTCGTAAACCTCTCCCCCGCCCCTCCCCTTTTTGCCTATGGACGATATGGCTCTACCCCGCACCGTGGTAGCGCCTTTCACTATCCGTCCGCTCTCCGTGATGATTCTTCCGTTGATTATTGAGAGCATATATCTATTCCAGCCTGATCAAGATAATCGAAAATCCGTCATATCGGTTCTGATTGTTTAAGCTAAAAACAACTCAATTGACTAAATCAAAAATAAAATATCAAAAATAAAAAACAAAAACCAAATATTTACAGACACCTGATACTTTGATTTTCGGCTTCATGGCTTAATCTGGATATCTTTGATATGTGTTTTTGATTTTTGATTTTTGATATTTGGTCTTGAACACGATACCTGTTCCCCGCCACATTTGCCATATCAATGACATTTAACGCTTATTGCCCTGATTCAAATAGCAACTCCCTCGCCTTGGCCACGAGATAGAGTGAGCCCGTCACGCATACAACGTCCGGGCTTCCCGTACGCGAGAAACCGATGGCAGCTTCAATGTTCTTCATGGAAAAAATCTCCGCCGGTGGAGAGGCCTCCGGGCAGGCTCCGGCAAGCTCGTCGGGTGCGAGCGACCTGTCGCTATCCACCGGGCAGGCCAGAACCCTCTCCGCGAGAGGGACGAGGCTCCTGCAGATCGAGCGATAGTCCTTGTCCTTCAGGACGCCCAGGATGAGAACTATCCGCTTTCGCGGAAAGTAGCCGCTTAGCGACCGGGCCAGGGCGGCGGCGCCGGGAGGGTTGTGCGCGCCGTCCAGAACGAAAACAGGATCTTTTCCGAACACTTCGAACCTGCCCGGCCAACGCACATTCATCAGGCCGCCACGTACGGATTCATCATCGATATCCATTCCCTCCTGCCGGATGCACTCCGCCGCGCCGACTGCCAGGGCGGCGTTTGCCGCCTGGTAATCTCCCGGAAGGGCGATCTTCAGGCCGGGATACGCGCCTCTCCACGTTTCGATATCCGCCACCTGCCCTTCAAGACCGAAGCTCGAAATGCTGTAACGAATATCTCTTCCGACGCGGTACAGGCGCGCCCGCCGGGAAGAGCATGTCTCCGCGATAATCTCGAGCGCCGCAGCCGGCCCCTCCGCGGCCACCACTCTCCCTCCCTCTTCTATAATGTCGGCCTTCTCACGCGCGATATCCTCGATGGACGAGCCGAGACGCGACACGTGGTCTATACCGATATTCGTGATAACCTGCACACGGGAGCGGAGGACGTTCGTAGCGTCCAGTCTTCCACCCAGGCCCACCTCGAAGACCGCGGCATCGACTTTTTCATCCGCGAAATGCTTGACGGCCAGAGCGGTGATAAACTCGAAATATGTCGGGTGATCGCCCTCTTTCCCGGCTGCCTCGCGCGCCGCGGGGGCTATCCCCTCCACCAGGCGTGCGAAGTCCCCCCGGGAAATCGGCGAGAAGTTTATCGTGATCCTCTCCCGCAAGTCGTGAAGGTGGGGTGAAATAAAAAGCCCCGCCCTCAGCCCGGACTCCCGGATTATCGAGCTTATCATGGCGGCAACCGAACCCTTTCCGTTTGTCCCCGCCACGTGGATGGTAAACAACGCGTCCTGCGGGTCTCCGAGCAGGGAGAGATGGCGCCTCACCCTTTCCAGGCCGAGTTTTACGGGGCCGGCCTTGAGCCTGTTGAGATACTCAATTGCCTTTTCATAAGTCATAAGAGAACCTGCGCTACTGTGGGATTCATCTTACTCGTAATCTTACTTGTACTCGTAATTTCACCCATAGCCGGTAATATCGCGGGGCCGGCACAGAGTTGCAGAATTAAGAGTACGTGTTAAGCGTGGCCCGGATTTAATCCCGGAGCCTTTATGGCAGGGAGGCTGCCCGGGTGGCAATAAAGAGGTGCGCGAAGGGCATCCTCAAGCGCGCTTTTTAATCACGGCCTTCCGTGCCGTCTTCGGCTTCGTGTTCCCCCCCATGTACCGGAGAAGCCTGGCCATGGTCCCCTTGAGGTCCTTACGCTGGACGATCATGTCTAAGAAACCGTGTTCCAGGAGAAACTCCGAGCGCTGAAACCCCTCGGGAAGGTCCTGTTGTATCGTCTGCTTTATCACCCTTGGCCCCGCGAAACCGATGAGGGCGCCGGGCTCGGCCAGTATCACGTCGCCCAGCGAGGCGAAGCTGGCCGTCGTTCCGCCCGTGGTCGGATCTGCCATAATAGATATATAGGGCAGCCCCTGCCGGGCGAACCTGGATAGGGCGCCGCTCGTCTTGGCAAGCTGCATGAGGCTCAGCACGGACTCCTGCATCCTGGCACCGCCCGAGACGGAGACGATAATAAGCGGGAGCCTTTTATCCATGGCCCTCTCTATGAGGCGTGTGATCTTCTCGCCCACGACGGCTCCCATGCTCCCACCCATGAACGAGAACTCCAGTGCAGCAATGGCCACATCTATGCCGTTCAGCTTTCCCGTCCCGGTTATAATAGCGTCTTTGAGGCCTTTTGATTTCTCCCGGGCGGCGGCCTGGCGCTCAGGGTACGGCTTCGTGTCGACAAATTTGAGCGGATCGGAAGGATACAGGTCGGCATCGAACTCCTCGAACGTTCCCTCGTCGATCGTAATAAGGAGCCGACGCTTTGCGGAAAGGGGATAGTGGTAATTACACTTGGGGCAGACGTGGAGCGACGCCTCCAGCTCCTTCTTCGTTATCATCTCGCCGCAATGCTTGCACTTCCTCCAGAGGCCGTCGGGGATATCCTTCTTCTTCTGCGCCCGCAGCTTCCTTTTATACTTTGCAAATATCCTCATCGCCTTGATCCCAAAACCATAGTTATTATATCAGCATGTACCTAATTGGTAGTAATTTTAATTACCTAAATGAGGCTCTGGAAATATAGAAATAAGATAATATGGAAATAAGTCTCAGTAAGTCATTACCTTTTCTACTATAACGGTATCTATTTCCATATTTCTATACTTCCATATTTCCACTCTCTTTTATTCTTGCTTTAGCTTTTTACTCAACAACTTATTAACAATTTTGGGATTCGCCTTCCCCCTGGTGTGCCTCATCACCTGGCCGACCAGGAAGGAAAGGGCCTTCCCCTTCCCGCTCCGGTAGTCGCCGACCGTCTTCTCGTTCTCGCTTATGACCTTATCCACGATCTTTTCCAGCTCGGACTCGTCGCTGATCTGGACCAGCCCCTTTTCCCGGATGATTTCGGGCGCGGCCTTCCAGCTCTCGAACATCTCGACGAAGACCTCCTTCGCTATCTTTGTGCTTATCGTCCCCTCGTCAATGAGCTTCAGGAGCTCCGCGAGGGCCCCGGGCTTGAGGGAGCAGGCGCCGATGTCCAGTCCCCGCTCGTTCAGCTCCCTGAGCAGGTCACCCATGACCCAGTTGCTCACCGCCTTGGCGTCCGTGTGAATGCGGGCGCACTCCTCGAAGAAATCGGCCAGCCCCCTCTCCGCCGTCAGGACCGACGCATCGTACTCCGGCAGCCCGTATTCCGCCAGGAAGCGCTCCGTGCGGTCGCGGGGAGACTCGGGGAGAGATGCACGTATCTCCTCCACCCATTCTCTATCCAGGACAAGCGGCGCGAGGTCTGGTTCGGGGAAGTACCTGTAATCGTGGGCCTCCTCCTTGCTCCTCATGGGGATTGTCTTCTCCAGGTCCGGGTTCCACAGCCTGGTCTCCTGGACTATCTCCCCCCCTCCTTCGAGCACCTTGACCTGGCGGCCCGCCTCGTAGGTGAGAGCTTTCCGGACCGCCTTGAAAGAGTTCATGTTCTTGACCTCTGTCTTCACGCCGAAGGAGGTCTCCCCCTTCCTCCTGATGGAGATGTTGGCGTCGCACCGGAGGCTCCCCTCCTCCATGTTGCAGTCCGAAACCTCCAGGTATTCCAGTATCGCCTTGAGAGTCTTCAGATAGGCGAACGCCTCTTCGGCCGAGCGCATATCCGGCTCGGAAACTATCTCCAGGAGGGGGACGCCGCACCGGTTATAATCCACGCCGCTCTCGTTCGCCCCCTCGTAGTGAACGAGCTTGCCGGCGTCCTCCTCGAGGTGCGCCCTCGTTATCCCGATGACCTTCGTACTTCCTTCGACCGCGATCCCCACCCTGCCATTCTTCGCGATGGGCATGTCGTACTGAGATATCTGGTAGGCCTTGGGCAGGTCGGGATAAAAATAGTTTTTCCTGTCGAACTTGCTCTTCTCCGCTATTTCGCAGCCGAGCATCAGGCCCGTCTTCACTGCCAGCTCGACCGCCAGCCTGTTCGGGACGGGGAGGACGCCGGGAAAGCCGAGGCAGACGGGGCAAACCTGGGTGTTCGGCGGGGCCCCGAACTTCGTCGAGCAGCCGCAAAATATCTTCGACACCGTCTTTAAATGGACGTGGACCTCGAGCCCTATGACGACTTCGTAATCCATTTGAGATCCGGCCTCCGTTCGTTCCATGTCGTGCTTTTCTCGTAGGCGTATGCCGCCTGCAGGACGGTCCGCTCATCCAGGGGCCTCCCCATAATTTGGAAACCGATTGGTAATCCGGCGCCGGAAAAGCCGCACGGTATGGAGATGGCGGGTATTCCCGCTAGGTTCGCGGAGATTGTGAAGATGTCCGACAGGTACATCTGCAGGGGGTCCTCCATCTTCTCCCCGATCTTAAAGGCTGGAGTGGGCGAGGTGGGTGTAACAATCACGTCGCACACCTTGAAAGCCTCGTCGAAGTCGTTCTTGATAAGAGTCCGGACCTTCTGCGCCTTGAGGTAGTAGGCGTCATAGTACCCGGAACTGAGGACATAGGTGCCGAGTATTATCCTCCGCTTCACCTCGTCGCCAAAATAATCTTGGCGCGTCTCCTCATACATTCCTAAAAGAGCACCTGAATCCCTTCTCTGACCGTACTGAACCCCATCATACCTCGCAAGGTTTGAGGAGGCCTCTGCTGGCGCAATGATATAGTATGTTGCAACGGCGTACTCTGTGTGGGGAAGGGAGATGTCAACTACCTCGGCACCGAGGGCGACGAGTTCATCTATGGCTTTCCGCACTGCGCCCTTGACTTCGCCGTCGAGGCCCTCCACGAAGTACTCCTTCGGCACCCCTATCCTCAGGCCTGTTATCGGTTCGTCCAGCCCCTCCCGGAAATCCGGAAGGTCAATGTCCAGGGAGGTTGAGTCGCGGGGGTCGTGGCCGCCGATAACGGAGAGTAAAAGGGCAGCGTCCTCGACGTCCTTCGTCAGGGGCCCTATCTGATCGAGGGAAGATGCGAAGGCGATGAGGCCGTACCGGGAGACGCGCCCATACGTGGGCTTGAGGCCGACGACGCCGCAGAAGGCCGCCGGCTGCCTGACGGAGCCGCCCGTATCTGTCCCAAGTGCCGCTATCGCCTCGTCGGCAGCTACGGCCGCCGCCGAGCCCCCGCTCGATCCTCCTGGTACTCTTGACTGGTCCCACGGATTTTTCGTGCATGGACCGCAGTTCTCTGTCGATGAGCCCATTGCGAATTCGTCCATCTGTGTACAACCATAGAGGATGGCACCTGCCTCTTTAAGCCTCTCTATAGCTGTTCCATCATATGGTGGCCTAAAAGGGAAAAGAATAGTTGAGCCGCATGTAGTCAATTTCCCCTTCACACATAGATTAGCCTTTCTAGCTATAGGAACTCCCGCTAGAGGACCAGGGTCCTCACCCCTTCTTATAGCTGCATCAACATTATCTGCATCGACCAGAACGCTCTTACTACCAACCCCTTCTTCACGATAAGCATCGATTTTGCTATCGACGTTTTCCTTCCTCTTCAAGAGAGACTCGATGGCATCCCGCGCGGAGACTTCCTTTCCCCGTATCATGCGAGCCAGTTCGTGAGCTGTGAGGCGGTACAGTTCCATCCTATTCCTCGATCACTCTGGGCACCTTGAACATGCTGTTTCGCTTATACTTGGTGTTGGAGAGAACCTCATCAACGGGAAGGGATTCCTTTACCTCGTCCTCGCGCCAAACGTTCTTCAGGGGAATTATGTGGGCCAACGGCTCGACTTCGTCTGTGTCGAGCTCGTTCAATTTGCGGACATATCGAAGTATCTCGTTAATATCAGAGGCAAAGTATGATACATCAGCGTCGGAGAGAGTGAGTCGAGCTAGTCGCGCTATATACTTAATCTCTTCTGGACTAAAATGGTCACTCATGGTCGTCTCCTCTTAAATCACAGATAGCGTCGGCGAGTCTAGCGAAATCCTCCACCGAGAGCCTCTCGGGGCGAAGCGTCGGTTCCAGGCCCGCCCTCCCCAGCGCCTCCGCCAGGCACTCACCGCCAACGAACTGGAGCAGGGAGTTCCTCAGCATCCTCCTCCTCTGGTGAAACGCGGCCTTCACGAGCGCAAAGAACAGGCTTTCATCCTTCACCGCCGCGCGGGGAGGGGCTCCTGTCCTGAAGGCGACGAGGGCTGAATCTACTCTGGGCCGGGGCCAGAATGCGCCACGGCCTATCGTGAAGAGCGTCTCGGGACGGGAGAAGTAGTTCACCATGATCGTGAGCCGGCCGTAAGTTCGCGAGCCGGACGAGGCGGTCAGCCTCTCCGCAAGCTCTTTCTGGACGGTGAAGATGAGGCATTCCGGCGAAGGTCGCAGCCGCAGGAACTTCTCTATCACCGGCGTCGTGATGCAGTACGGGAGATTGGAGACAACCTTCGTGAGCCGGCAGCCGGGCGGGAGCCACGATTCCAGCAGGGATTCCAGGTCGCACCGGAGGACGTCCGCGTGGACCAGCCTAACGTTCTCCCGCCCGGAGAAGCGCTCCTCGAGCAGCGAGAAGAGGCCCCTGTCCAGCTCTATCGTCATTACGGACCGCGCCCGTTCCGCGAGGGCTTCCGTCAGTGTGCCGGTACCCGGCCCTATCTCAAGGACATGGTCGTCCGGCGATAACTCGATGGCATCGGTGATCTTGCGAAGGACGGCGGCGTCCACGAGGAAGGACTGTCCGAGCTTCTTGTTCGGTGCGAGTCCCCTCTCCCTGAAAATATTCCTGAGGTTAGAGACGGACGTTAGTTTATCCATAGCAAATTATGCGGCACGGCACTGAGCGCCGATCAATTGTAACCACTGAAGTCACTGAAGACACTGAAACAAATATAAAAACCGATTCACCACGAAGAGCACTGAGAGCACGAAGGGTACTGCAGTTTCTGGTTTCTGGTTTCTTGCAACGACTGTTCGCACAACGTCCTCATCCCTCTGTCATTGCGAGGAGCGTAGCGACGAAGCAATCTCCCTACTATTATTTTATCTACACATCTCATAAATTATCATACAAGTCTTCCCAAGCAGGATTCATCCCCTCAATCATCCCGATTTTTTTCCTCCTTGGCCCACCCTTGATTTGCTTTTCCCTAAGGATTGCATCTTTAATATCATCGAATATCTCGTAATAAACAAGCTTCGTAATATTGTATTTCCCGGTGAAGCCTTGAATTATTTTTTCCTTATGTTCATACACCCTACGCCGTAGATCATTTGTAACTCCTGTGTAGAGCACTGTATTTTTTTTATTAGTCATAATCAGTAGTGTCCCAACGTTAGTCAAACAACATCAGTTGGTTATGAAAGTTGCTGTCCTTGAATGTGTGATCGAAATCCGTAAGTGCCTCTAACAGAGGTGATTTCTCGAAAAGAGACACGCTCAGAAT
>Ga0208279_1000478_pt1 | contig 31886 bp, 32 predicted proteins | sample AntAceMetag02UKM_FD_184766 | JGI IMG/M metagenome (GOLD analysis project Ga0208279, IMG submission 184766) | Saline lake microbial communities from Ace Lake, Antarctica - Antarctic Ace Lake Metagenome 02UKM (SPAdes) (version 2) | ecosystem: Environmental > Aquatic > Non-marine Saline and... | reverse complement strand
CCTGCAAATACTAAAGTACATGCTTTCCCCTCTACAGCTGTTCAATAATATTGTTTAGTTAAGAATTCAGAATTTTAAAATCAAACAATATATTTTTAAGAAATAACATTATTTATATTGCTTTTTGACATTCAAAACACATATGGTATAAAGATAACAAACAGAACATTCAAGAAACAATAAAATGGCTAATGAAACAATTCTTGTTGTAGATGATGAAAAGAACATTCTTGAACTTTACAATCAGGAACTGCAGGATGAGGGATATAGGACGTTACTCGCATTAAACGGCAAAGAATGTCTCGAAATAATAAAGAATGAAACGCTTGACCTTATCATTCTGGACATCCGTATGCCGAAAATGGATGGGCTGGAAGCAATAGGAAATATAATTGATATTAACAATAAAATTCCAATAATAATAAACAGTGCATATTCCAATTATAAAGACGATTTTATGAGCTGGGCAGCAGATGCTTATGTAGTAAAATCCTATAATCTTGATGAACTGAAAAACACCATTAAAGAAGTACTCCAGAAGAAAAAGTCCTCAGCATGAAAAAAGTTCTTGCTATGATACTTGCCGGCGGCAAAGGTGAACGACTATATCCTTTGACCCGTGACAGAGCAAAACCTGCTGTTCCTTTTGGCGGGACCTACCGCATCATTGATTTTACACTAAGTAACTGCGTCAATGCCTATATTAGAAAGATATACGTATTAACACAATACAAGTCTTTATCACTTGACAGGCATATTCAGAAGACATGGGGTTTTCTAAACAACAGAGTCGGAGAATACGTTTACCTCACTCACGCACAGCAAAGAATCAATGAAAACTGGTACAAAGGAACAGCCGATGCAATCTACCAGAACTTTTATACGATTCAGGAAGAAAAACCCGACCTGGTACTTATCCTTTCCGGTGACCATATTTACAGGATGGATTACAGGGAAATGATAGACAGTCATTTAAAGAATAATACGGACTTAACTGTCTCTACCATGGAGTTTGACAAGAACTATTCAAAAGAATTTGGTGTAGTTGAAACAGACAATAAAAATAAAATTACGGGATTTCAGGAAAAACCCACACGCCCAAAAACTATTGAAGGGAAACCGGATTCTATTCTCATAAATATGGGCATTTACCTTTTCAATACCGATATTCTGGTTAAAAGACTGATTGAAAATGCTAAAAAAACAGACACTAACCACGACTTTGGTAAAAACGTCATACCTGCAATGCTGAAAACTGACAATATTTTTTCCTATTCATTTAATGGAAGCGTCAAAAATAGGTCAAGCTACTGGCGTGACGTTGGTACGCTCGATGCCTACTATGAGGCAAACATGGATCTACTTAAAAACAAGCAGTCTGATTCGCTTTTTGACAGCAGCTGGCCAAACTATACAGCGGAAGAACAGGCGCCTCCGGCAAGAATAACAGGAAGTAAAATTAGAGACAATATCCAGTATGGTACAGTCTTGAACTCGATCATATCCAGAGGGTGCTACTTAAATAATTCCTACGTTAAGAACTCAATACTCTCACCGCATGTTACTGCGGGAGAGTATTCAACTATTGAGAGCTCAATTCTTCTTGATAATATAAAAATTGGTAAAGAGTGCCGTATCAAAAACACTATTATTGACAAAGGTGCTGTAATCCCTGATGGGACCGTTATAGGCTACGACAGTAAAAAAGATGCCGGATTATACACCATTTCAGACTCGGGCATAGTTGTTATCCCAAAGAATACTGCGTTCCAAATATAATCATTAAATACTTTTTATTCACCCTGCTCCAGTTTTTTCTTAACTTCCATAAACGGCTTCAAAAGATCAATTGGAATCGGAAAAATAGTAGTTGAATTTTTCTCTACAGCAACCTCCGTTAAGGTCTGAAGGTATCTTAACTGGAGGGCAACAGGATTATCCATTATATTCGCTGCCTCAGCTAATTTGCCAGCAGCCTGAAACTCACCCGTAGCATGAATTACCTTTGCACGTCTTTCACGCTCTGCTTCTGCCTGTTTTGCCATGGCTCTTTTCATCTCATCCGGAAGGTCAATATGCTTGATCTCAACATTAGTGACTTTGATTCCCCATGGGTCAGTCTGTTTATCCAGTATTTCCTGAAGCTTCAAATTCAGTTTTTCGCGTTCTGCCAGGAGATCGTCAAGTTCTGCTTCACCGCATACACTCCGCATGGTAGTCTGGGCAAGCTGAGAAGTCGCATACAGAAAATCTTCTACCTCAATAATTGCGTTATCAGGATTCATTACCCTGAAATATACTACCGCATTTACCTTTACTGAAACATTATCTTTGGTTATTATGTCCTGCGGAGGTACGTCAAGTGTTACAAGTCTTAAACTTACCTTGACCATCTTTTCAATACCCGGAATAAGAATAATCAATCCCGGACCTCTGGTTCCAACCAGACGGCCAAGTCTGAAAATTACTCCGCGCTCATATTCATTCAATATTTTAAAAACACTCCACAATAGATAAGCAATAAATATAACAACAAATAACCAGGTAGTCATGTCTCCTCCTTAAATTTTAGTAAGTTATTTTAATAAGCTCAAATCTTCTCAATTGTAAGCAGCATACCCTCTACTTTTACAACACTTATTTTATCACCCTTATTAACAGGCGTACTGCTTTTTGCGTTCCAGTATTCACCATGAACAAAAACTTTGCCCGATTCAAGTATATCAGTAGATGCTTCACCACACATGTTTATTAAGCCCTCATTACCAGTTTTTGGTCTTTTTGCCTGTGATTTTATCACCAGAAAAACAATAATCATAAAAAAAGAAGACATTAAAGCAACCATCGTAAAAATAACACTGTATGATAAGCGTAAATAGGGCACAGGCGAATCAAAAAGCATCAAAGAACCCAGAGTCATGGCAATGATACCACCCACTGTTAAAAGACCATAACTTGTGACCTTTAACTCTATAAGAAAGAAAACCGAGGAAAGAATTATCAAAAGTACACCGGCATAATTTGCTGATAATGATTGCATGGAGTAAAAAGCAAGGATAAGAGCCAGAGCGCCCGTCACACCTGGGAAAACGGCTCCCGGATTTGAAAGCTCAAAATAGAGCCCGGCAAGACCTATTAGAAAAAGGATATATGCAATATTCGGGTTAGATAAGGCTTTAAGAATATTTTCACGTAAACCCATTTTATGGTAAATAATAGTCGTATCTTCAGTAACAAGTTCAACTTTTTCACCATTAAGGTCAACCTTCATACCATTAATATCTTTTATCAGAGATTCTATATCCGGCGAAATCAGGTCAATAATATTCATTTTTAATGCTTCAGTTTCACCGACAGACACACTTTCACGAACAGCTTTAACAGCCCATTCTTTATTCCTGTTCCTCTTTCCAGCAATGCTCTCAGCATATGCAGCGGCATCGTTTTCAACCTTTTTTGACATGGTCTCGTCCATCTTTTCACCCCCCATATTTACAGGGTGAGCCGCACCGATATTTGTTCCCGGAGCCATAGCCGTAATATGCGCAGAAAGCGCAATAATTGCGCCGGCTGAAGCGGCCCTTGCTCCTCCTGGAGAAACATAAACGACTACAGGGACATTAGCAGACATGATCTTTTTAATAATATCCCGCATGGCAAGGTCAAGACCGCCCGGAGTATCTATTTCGATCACAATACATTCTGATGATTTTTCTTCTGCTTCATCGATAGCAGTAATAATATATTCTGCTATCACCGGAGTTATCGGATCATTTATTTTAATAACCTCAATTGATTTTCGATATGCAGACAGGTCTGTAACAATTATTAAAGCAAGGGTAAGAAATAAAAGCAGAAAAGATATATATATTCTATTTTTCATAATTTCATCTCATCAAAATTGATTCAAATCATTTTAATCCTATTAACATTATTAGGACACCGATTCAAGAATTAATATAACTGTGATTATTATTATACTACTTTAAAACGTATTAAACTTATCTTATCATAAAGAAATGTCAGGACTAGGCACCTGTTTATAAATATATTTATTATGTATCAACCGATCCATCAAAAAACCCTTCAATATATATACCCTCACATTATACGTACGATAAACAGAAATCCAGGGACTAAGCAGTAACATTAAAAAATGTGTTTGAATAATTTTCTAAAAATTTTATTTTACTATTAGGAGACCCTAGAGAAACTGCAGAAACTGATTATCTAATAACATATAACAGAGAATTTTCAATAATGGAACAGGCAGGATTTACGGGTGCTATACCCCAGAGAAACTTGTTAACTCTTTATCAAAATAATTTATTTCCATACCGGCATCAACAATTATTCGCTGAGCGTTAATACCGCTTGATCGGGGGCTTAGAAGAAAAAGTGCGGTATCAGCTACTTCCTGTGTCTTTAATGCTTTATGCCTCAGAGTGGCTTTTTCAGCATAAAGATAACTGTCTATATAACCGGGAATTCCAGCAGAAGCAGATGTTTTTAAAAGACCGGCACATACCGCATTGAACCTGACTTCTGAAAAAGAGCTGAATGACTTTGCAAGAAAAGCCAGAGTAGATTCCAGCGCTGCTTTCACTGGACCCATATAACCATAATTTTCCGAAGCCATTCTTGTTGTGGATATTGAAATAGTAACAACAGATGCAATCGGATCCATCATATCCTTAAATACCTTGACAATACTGATCAGAGAAAAACAGGAGATATCCACTGCCTGGAGAAAGTCTTTCTTTTCGGTCTCAAAAAAAGGAACCAATCCATTTGAAAAGTTCGCAAAAGCAACTGAATGAACAATACCATTTAATATAAGTTCGTTATTATCAGAAATAATATTCTGCCGTAATTCCTTAATGTCATTTTCTTTTTCAAGGTCGCAGGTATAAACACAGACACCGGGGAAAAATTTTTCGGCCTTTTGTTTAACCTCATCATTTAAAACAACAAGTATGACCTCAGCCCCGAGAGAAATAAGACTCTGGGCAATAAAGTATGCTACGCTCTTTTTGTTTGCAACTCCAAAAACAAGATATTTTTTACCTTTTATATCAAAATAATCCATTTCAGACCTCACTTACAAGTGCGCACATGAACTCACATGATGATGAAACCTTACCTCCAACCATTGTTTTTCCTTTAAAACAGTATGCGGGCCCCATCTTTTCAATAAACTCTACTGAGATTATTAATACATCTCCGGGTTTAACCATTTTTTTAAACTTTATTTTATCTGCCCGGGTTACAACCGGCACACCACCAGTAGAAAGGTCTGCAATTGATGACATCAGAATAGCTCCGGCCTGAAACATTGATTCACATAAAAGCACGCCGGGCAATATCGGATTCCCAGGATAATGTCCCTTAAAATAAAACTCGTCAGCTCTCACAATACGTTCTGCTTTTATGCTATTGTCAGTCTGTTCAAGCACCCTGTCAACAAAAAGAAATGGATCACGGTGCGGGATCAGATCTTTAACCTCTTTCAATTAAAGCCCTCCGTCAACATCAAAAACCGAACCAGTTATATAGGAAGCCTCATCAGATGCCAGAAAAAGAACAAGCGGTGAGACATCAGAGGCTGTGCCGAATCTTCTTAAAGGGATCATTTTTACATATTCTTTTTTAAGCTCGTCTGGGAGTGCATCAATTAATTCTGTTTCTATAAAACCTGGAGAAACACAATTAACCGTAATTTTCCTTTTAGCCACCTCTTTAGAAAGACTCCTTGCAAGACCCACTATCCCTGCTTTTGATGCAGAATAATTTGCCTGTCCCTCAAAACCGTAATTTCTTCCTGGTGAGGTAATATTTATTATTCTGCCAAACCGTTGTTTCATCATATTTAAAACAGCGAATTTGCACATATTGTATGTGCCGGTAAGGTTTATATCAATAACTCTTCTCCAGTCATCTTCTTTCATCATCCCAAGCACAGAATCACGCCTGACACCCGCATTGTTGATTAGTACATCAACGGAAAACTTCTTTTTTTCAAGATCATTGAAAAAAATCTTAACCTCAGAATATGAAGACACGTCGCATTTAACAACATCTAGTAGACCTGTGCTGTCTGAATTTTTTAAGTTTTGAGCAGCGATCTCATCAGAAGAATAAGTTGCAATAACCCTTGCGCCGCATGTAGTAAAAGCCTCAGCCAGAGACTTTCCAATACCTTTAGTACCGCCGGTTACAATTACAAGTTTTCCTAAAAAATCGTATTTAATGTTCATCTGTCTGTTTATTAATATATTCTACAGTTCAAGAGAAGTAAACCAACAGCCGTCTCCATGGTTTAGTTCAGATACTTATCCACATTGTTTGCAGTTATCACACCGTAATTTGCCGCGCCCAACCATCCGGACATGATGATACCAACAGATCCGGTATGAAAAAGTCCACCCACTTGTTTATCTATCTCCATACTTACCTTTAGACCTTCAAACTTTGTTCCAAAAGAAGATCCGCACAAATGCAGAGTATATCTCTCAAATGTACGCGGAGTTGCAGCCTCAATAAAATTGATTTTTTCTCTAACCCCGGGGAAAAACTTCTCTAAACAGTCCAGTGTCACCCTGCAGAGTTCTTCCTTCTGTTTCCTATAATCAGCATCAGACAGATTAATCCAGTCATCATAATGAGCATTGGTCGATGATACAATTGAATACCTGTTACTGCCGGGTCTTGTTTTTGGATAATATATTGAGAAGGTCCTGCTTTTCGTATCCTTATCAAGAAGTGATGAGGGGATAAAGGTTGGCTCTTCTGATGTAAAAATAAGATCACCAATATCATCAATAGTTTCACCCTCTTTTATTCCCATGTAAACCTGACAAGATGAATTGTTCACCTTAACTTTTTCAGCATCAGCCATAAAATCTGCGCTAAAATGATCCTTACCCACAAGATCATTTATAGTGCTTAATAAATTCCCATTTGAAACAACACACCTGCAGTTTATACTTCGACCATCTACAACAACCGCATCAACTCTGTCATCTTTAACAGTAATGTTTGTAACTTCAGATGAGAGACCAATATCAACATTGTTTTTTATCAGTTCCTCCTGCATCTTACCTATCAGAACATCTGTTCCGCCTTGAAAAGTATAAACGCCTTTACTCATAAAGTTTGAAAAAACAACACCATATGTCATTGCAGGTTCATCAAGAGTTGAACCATTTGCATACGTTATCGGTTCCATAAGGAGCCGAACCACATCATTTCTTCCGGGGAAGAATTTTTCAAACAAATCTTTATTCGTCATGGAATTGTCTTCAAAAAATTCCATATCCCTTGCGGTTTTAAAGAAATCATCAACAATACTCTTCTCCAGACCAAAATGAGTAACAAGTTTATCAGTGAAATCTTCGGTATCAAAAGTAGTTGAAAAGGAAAACTGAGGGTTTTTGAATCTAATATCCGGAAGCTGTACAATACTGTCTGCAATTTCCTTTGACCAGTACCTTCTACAGGTCTTAATCATTCCAATGGGAAAGCCGTGCAGAGACACATCAAACATATGGCCCTTCCTGTTAAACCAGGTCGCCAGGCCACCAAGCTTAAAATGCTGTTCAAGAAGAACTACACTTCGTCCGAATTTATTAGCCAGAATATTTGCAGCAGTCAGACCACCAAGCCCCCCGCCAATAACTGCCACATCATAAGAATCTTTTAAGCCATCAGAAGAACGATATAACATTTACAAAAAACCTTCCTCTATTCCTGCAGACAATGTACATTTGCCATTGAAACACCGCTCAGCATTGAACCCACAATTCCGAGAAAACCCTGATCCGTACCGCAGATATAAAGGTTTTTAACGCTTGTCGCACCATCTTTAATTTTATGAGGCGATCCATAAACAGCGCCATTTATATGGCCTGTAAATTTCCTTACTGTGGTCGGTGTAAACATGTCAACAAAATCGATATTTTCTTTTTTAATTGGGACCATTGAAGCAGCATTATCTATTATCCTGTCTAACCACTCATCCTTTTTTTTATTATAATCTTCCCTGCTGCACTTATTCCATTTCTCATAATTTGCAATATTTGTAAGCCGCAGTATCGGCGGAGACCTCTTGCCATCACCATATTCAAAATTATCAGGCGAACAGATTACTCCACTATCAAGGGATACGAAATCATCGGACTTCCTGTATTTGAATTTTTCTGAATTATTGTAAAACATTATCGTACTTTTATAATCATCATCTGAAAGATAGTTCTTTAGGCAGAGAATAACTTCAAAAAAAGCCAGCTCACCGGGGAGTGTGCCTTCCTTCGTTATCTTCCGGCCCAAAAGTTTTTCAGTTTCATGCAGACCAGCAGATGAGATTATCTTTCCGCAAACAATCTCCTGCCCATCTCCAAGTTTAACACCAACCGCCTCATCATTCTTAAGCATTATCTTTTTAATCTCGCACCCAAACCGCAGGTCTCCGTTACAGGCAAGATATTTTTCCTTTAAAAGGTCAATGATCCGGGTGACTCCATCTATCGGACGCGCAAACCCCTCAAGATAAATCGAACGGAACATGATACAAAATTGCGAAAAGTCCATATCATTTTCCCAGGCACTGCCGTAATACATCAAAGGGCATAAAAGCATTTCAATAAGAAGCGGCTCATCAATAAACTCTGCCATCACCTCTCGTGCGGACCTGTAGCTGCTGTTACCAAGAGAAAGCGCATCATAATTATAGATATATTTTACGAGCCTGTTATATCCGTCAATCTGTGATGGAAACTTTTTCTGTATCTCTTCCATCAGCATTTCTGGATCATTTGAAAAGGTGAGTTTTGAATCCGGGAAATGAATCACAGAATGGTTCTGAGGGACAAGGCAGAAATCTTCCCACTTCAATTTAAGTTGCCTGACAAGCTTATTTAAAGGCGCCAGACGTTCTTTTTTTGAAACATAATTTGTCATGGCGTGTAGACCCACATCAAGAAGCCTTCCAGCTCTTCGATAATAAGAATTCAGTCCGCCCAGCACACCATGCTGCTCACAGATCAAAACTTTTTTATCATAATAAGCCAGACGTATTCCCGCTGCAAGACCAGACATACCCGCACCGATAATTACCACATCGTAATAATTATTTTGTTTTAACACGTTGCCCCACCTGACTCTCATTGACCTGTTATTCTATAACAGACCGGTTTATTACTGATTTCTTATAATTTCTGCTTATTTTAAAAGATTACCATGTATTTTTTGATTATACAAGGTACATAATAAAGGATAAATCTGATGGGAATTGCAGGGTCTATCTGTCTTTTAACGTGGGTTCTAAATAGTTCATGCAACCTTCAAGGGTTATAAAATGGGGGTAGTCATCCTCAGGAACATTTATGCTGTATCTTTTTCTAAGTTCCATTATTATATCCAAAAAATCCATTGAATCCAGCTCTATCTGATCACGGATTTTTTCATTATCATCTATGCTTGAAAGATCCTCATCTGGTACAAGTTCCTCTATTATATCCAGTATTACCTGCCTGACTTCAGCTCTAGTCATTATTCCTCCGGTAAATCAAACACTTAGGTTAATACGATGTTTTTGTTTAGTTTAAAACTATAACAAATAAAATAAAAAATATCCATAAAAAAATAAAGGATTATCAAAGGGTATGAGTTTACAAGTTTGATTGCAGAAAAATCAGATTCCCGCCTGCAAAGTAGATCTTACGTCAAGCGCTCCGATCTTCAAAGATTTTTATTGGAAGAATCTCTAAAAATAGACTTTTACTGCAATCAGCTGCATATTATAAGATAGCCGACTAGTATTTTTTAACAATGAGACAGGAATTGATCCCCAGCATCCCGAAACTATTGTTCAAGATATATGTAATATTTTCACGTTCAACAGGATCTTTAGAAACAATATTTTTTATTTCACATTCCGGATCAAGGTTATCAAGATTTAAAAAAGGATGGATAATATTATCATCAAAAGCCGGCAAATTACCGGCAAGCTCTAATGCGCCTGCTGCGCCCATAGCGTGACCAATATACCCTTTTGTATTGTTAATAAAGGTACTTTCAGAATCTGAAAATACCATATTAATTGCTTTTGCTTCCTGCTGATCTCCCATGGGAGTGGAGGTTGCATGGGAATTTAAAATATCTATATCCGCAGGTTGAATACCGGCGAAATCAAGAGCCTTTCTCATACATACAGCCTGGGTGTCCGCATCGGGAAGAACAAAATCAATGGCATCTGAATTGTTTGCATATCCGACAATTTCACCATATATTTTATCAACGCCCCTGTTTAAGGCATGTTCAAGTGTTTCAAGGACATAAAGACATCCCCCTTCTGAAACCACAATCCCGTTGCGGTCAACATCAAAAGGTCTGCTCACCTTCTCAGGATTTTCATGCGTACCAAGCGCGACCTGACTTTTAAAGCCCGCAAAGATACCAAAGGTATGGATGCTTTCAGAAACACCCCCTGCAATTGCATAATCCACCTCTTCCAGCTGTAACATCTGATATCCCTGAACCAGACCAAGATTTCCAGCAGCACACGCTGCACCAATACAATAATGCGGACCTTTTATTTTTAAATTAAGGGTCACCTCTCCTGCCGGATTGTTTGAAACGGTTCTCGGGTTATGATGGTGTGACCAGTACTGGGTATCGTAGCCATACTGTGAGATATTATAGATCTCATTTTCAGTTTCAACATTTCCATGTTCAGTAGTGCCGATATATACACCGATTCGAGAAGTGTCTTGTGAAGCACAATCAAGACCCGTATCATTTAACGCCTCATTAGCGCAATAAATAGATATTGAACCGGCCCGGGTTCCCCTTCTCACCTCTTTTTTCTTCTGATACCTTAAGGTGTCAAAATCACAAATACCGGCAACAACCTTACCAACATATCTTGTCTCAAAATCTTTCACTCCGGACTTACCCTGAAGAAGAGATGTCCTGTATTCATCAAGATTATTTCCAATCGGTGCGGTCAGGCCGGCACCTGTTATTACAATTCTTTTTCTTTCAAACATTCAAATTCCTTATTTAAGTAAAATTTATTAGTCCATTAGCACTAGCTAGAGTACATTTTGTTAATTTTAAATTTTACAATACCTTTCAAAAAAAACAAGAAATATTAATTAAGCTGCTTCAAGTATGTAAAGAGATAATCCAAACCTTCATCCATACTGACTTTTGGAATATAGCCAAGCTCATTTTTTGCCTTTGCGATAGAATAGGTATGTGTTGTGGCAAGCTGTGAAGCTAAAAACCGTGTCATTACAGGTTCCCTGCTTATCTTTAATAATGAGCAAACACTTTCAAGACCTGCGCCAAACATATAAGCGGATTTAAAAGGCAGATGTCTTTTAACCTTTTCAAGCCCTGTGCCCTCAAGTATCCGGTTAATAAACTCCCACAATAAAACAGGCTCATCATTGGTTATAAAATAAGCCTTACCACATACTAAAGACCCTTCTTTCAACGACTCAGAAGCCTTAAGCTGCGCAAGCGCAGCATTTTCAACATAGGTCAGGTCTGCATAATTTTTACCGTTTCCCACTATAAAAAGTCTGCCCTTTAAAGCCCTTTCTAAAAGTCTGGGGATAAGATTTGTATCCTCAGGCCCCCAGATTAAATGAGGTCTGAGACTTACAGTCAAAAGATTACCAAAATCATTTTCATCAAGAACCATTTTCTCAGCTTCAGCCTTTGTCTCGGAATACGGATTCAAAAAAATTCCCGGATACGAAGCTGACTCATCTGCCATTTCATCACTTGTTCCGTCAAAAACGACACTTGGCGATGAAGTATAAACCAGTTTCCTGACCCTGTTTTTCAGACAGGCATCAATTACATTTCTGGTGCCTTCAACATTAATTTTATAAAAAGAGGTCTTAACTGTTGAGATGCCGGTTAAGGAAGCAATATGCTGAACTTCATCATAACCATTAAACGCATTTAATAAAAAATTTCTGTCGCAGATATCACCTCTGATAACAGTAAAGCCTTCATCAGCCAAAAACCTGTAATCACCCCGGCACAGAATGGTTACATCATAACCGGCCTTTCGCATTAACCGGGCAGTTACCCTTCCTAAAAAACCGCTTCCGCCTGTTATAAGAACTTTCATTTAAACTCTTTCCTCTGCCCATCGTGCAAGTTTTTCTCGATAGATCTTGGCATTATGTCTGACATCAACTGGAAATGATTTATGGAACAGAACATCACTGATCATTTTACAGTGCACATAAGATGACGATAATTTTAGAAGTTCATATTTGAATTTTTCTTCACTCTGTTTTGATGCAGGGAAGAATCCTTTTTCAGGCTCAATTACAATAACAGGCTTCTGTCTTCCTTTTTCACCTGTCCCAACCAGAGCTGATCGAAATACATTTTCATGACAGTTAAAAACTGCTTCAACCTGTATGGTAAAAACAGTCTCTTTTTCTGTAATCACCCTGTGATCTTTTCGTCCGCAAAACCAGATACGACCGGAACCGTCAATATAACCCACATCACCAATCCTGTGCCAGAGAACACCCTTATCAATTATTTTTGAATTCCGTGTTGCCTCTTCTTTTAAATAATACGCCTTGGTGACAGATGGCCCTTTAACAACAATCTCACCTACCTCGCCTACAGAAAGCAGCAGGGCATCTGACAATTCTGGAATAATACTATCAACTATTTTTATTATCCTGACTGTGACACCAGGAACAGGATGCCCCACACAAATACCCTTCCCTTTTTTGGTCTCTTCAAATGTTTCAGTTAATATTTCACTGCCCGAGATTGAAGACACCGGCAAGGACTCCGTCGCGCCGTACGGGGTATACACATCACCTTCTGGAATAATTTTCTTTGTTTTACCAATTAATTCACCTGAAACAGGCGCTCCGGCCATCAGGATTCTTTTAACTGAAGGAAGCTTAATATTATTATCATTACAGTATGTGCTGACCCTTTTCCATATCGCAGGAGAACCAAAGCTGGTGGTCACATTATAATCCTTAACAGCCTGAACAATCCTTTCAGGGTTAACTTTTGCAGGACGTGCCGGATCCATATCAGGCACAACACATGTCATGGCAAAGGCAACATCAAAAAGCGCAAAAACAGGAAGTCCCGGTAAGTCTACCTCGCCAGGCTTAAAATCATAGACCTTTCTTAAGAGATCCACCTGAGCACCAAACATTCCATGCTCATACATCACACCCTTGGCTGGGCCGGTACTTCCTGAAGTAAACAGTATTGCCGCAGATGATGAATACTCCGTATCAGCACACACGTAAGGTTTATTAATTGTTGGAGAAACCTTTTCCAGGGACTTGCCCAGAAAAAAGGAATACGGCCCGACCACAATATTTATTTTTACAGACTTAAAGTAACCCGGCATAAAAATACGGACAATATGAGCAACTGGAATTCCGATAACCGCATCCGGCTGAACATCTTTTATACAGTCAAGCAGCCTGTTCACACCCATGCCGGGATCAATCAGGACAGGCACGGCTCCTATTTTAAACAGCGCAAAAGTCAAGGCAATAAATTCAGGAGAAGGACGGACCATTAAAAGCACCTTCATCCCCATTTTGATTCCCGAACCACTTAAACCGTATGCATAACGGTCACATTCATGATTAAGTTCCGCATATGTTAGAGAAGAAGATTTTTTAGCAGCGCTTTTCTTTACTGCCGAAAAAATTACAGCCTTTTTATCCGGATATTTTTCTGCTGTCTCAGGAAGATATTTTGCAATATTAAAAAGGGATGATTGTGTCATACTATTTTTTAAGAAATTCAGAGATATGCTTTATTACTTCATCTTTTGCATCTTCAAGAACATAATGTCCTGCTGTTTTAAATAAAAATGATTCTGCTTCAGGAAAAATCTCCTGCCATCTTTCCAGAAAATGCGTGGTAAAACAAAAATCCCGACATCCCCAGATAAGTGCAATTTTCCTGTCACTAAGAAGATTCAGGTTATTTTCAATCTCTTTTAAAACCGGATAACTTACGTGGTTTGCTTTCATGGGAATATCTTTTACAAATCCGTAGATCGCGACCCGGTCTTCATAAGAACGGTAAGGAAAAAGAAAACCCTTTAAAACTTCACCAGTTAGACCAAATGTTTTTGAAGTTGCCATGAACCTTGCTGCCTGCACAAAAAGATTAAACCGTCTAACTGCAACTTCTCCAACAAATGGAATCCTGCAGGCAGCTATTCTTAAAGGAATAAAAGAATCAGTAAATGCTGCGGAATTCAAAACAACAATTCTGTTTATAAGATCAGGTCTCCTGACAGCAAGCCCCATTCCGATAGATCCGCCCCAATCATGCACCACAAGATTCAACTTTTCTATCTTAAGCTTATCTACAAGTCTTGAAACATTATTAATATGGTTATTAAGAATATAATTATAATTCTGTGGTTTATCCGAAAAACCGCAACCAATATGGTCAGGAACAATACACCGGTATTTCCCTGAAAATGCTTTCACAATATTTCTGTAATAAAAAGACCAGGTGGGATTCCCATGGAGCATTAAAACCGGAAAACCGTTACCCTCGTCAAGGTAATGCATCTTAGTCCCGTCTAAATCAATAAAGTTTGATTTAAATGGATATTCTTCAGATTTATATTCAGTATTTTTAATTGTCACCACCTCACCCCGAGCATCATACAGTTAATACCGCTTCCAATACCAAGTAGTGCCACAAGATCATTTTTATTCAGCAGGCCCTTTTCCTCACCAATGGATAAGGTCGCAGGAAGTGAAACAGAACCCATATTACCCAGAAAGGGAAAGGTTGACATATCCTTGTCCACATCTATCTCTAGCGTCTTAAAAAGAAGATTCCTGTGAGCACTTCCAACCTGATGACAAAAAAAGCGTTTCACATCATCATTTTCTTATTTGAAGAAGCTCTTTGTGTTCTCCCAGGTCTTTTTTGCAAGATTGCATCCTGCATTAAGAAGTGCTTCAGAATCCGTATTCATTAAAAGCTTATCCCTACCACCAACACCGCTGACCCTTCCATTAAGATCACCCTGGCAGAGGTTATTGTATTTAGATTCAACAAGGTACCCACCACCCAAAAGGAAATGACCTGTTTTTGAGATGGAAGAGTGAACCAGCACGGCAGCTGCTGCCCCAGATCCAATTGTAAGTGAAGCAAATGAATTTTTAATACTTTTTCGGGTAAGTGATTTGTCCTCAAGGAGAAACTTTACCGTAGATTCAACCAGAGGCCTGCCGTTCTCTCCAGCCACAATAAGGGCAGCGTCTATGACTCTTCTCTCAATCATATTTGCAACAATCATCATTGCGTTCATAAAACCAAGACAGGCATTTGAAACATCGAATATCATTGTTTTCTCAGATAGACCGACTTTTTCATGAACAACAGAAGCCGTTGCCGGCTCAAGAAAATCACGGCATACAGAGGAATTAACCAGACATCCGATATCCTCTTTTGAGATACCGGCCTTTTTAAGTGCTTTAAGCCCAGCCTGAGCAGCAATATCACTTGGAACGGTTCCGGGCTTACAAAACCGTCGCTCTTTTATTCCGGAAAAGAGCTCTAATCTACCGTAAGGAAGTTTGAGCCGGTCATAAACAGGAGAAAGCCACTCTTCAATCAGCTCAGAAGTAACTATTTCATCCGGCAATACATTAACTACTGATTCTATGCAAACATCATTAAAAACCATATTTAGGGTCCTGAATCAAATAAAATTAAATTTTAAACCATATAAACGACATACAAATTTTCAGAGTGCTAACTAAAAAAACAACAATTGAAATGGATACATGATTTTACTTGCGTTCGTCAATCAAAACTTTTTAAAATAGAACAACAGATCAAAGCGTCACTTTTTTCAGAAATCAGGTTAATGACAATTCAAAAAAACTAATTATTAATTCCAGACAGAATTGAAATTCCAACAAATTGAACAATTGTAACATATCCCTGCCTTTAAGAAAGAAGTTAAACAATTTACTTGACAAAAAGTTAAAAATAAACTAATTTTACATATTTACTTCTTTGCTGTGCAAAAAACTATTCACAATGAATAATTGACGCCCAATAAAAACATAAAATCTAATACAAACTTTTGATTTAACATCGTATTTCTTAAATAATCACTTATCGGCTTTAGGAGCAAAAAATATGTACGCGATAGTAAAAACAGGTGGAAAACAGTATAAATGTATCCCTGGCGAAAAAATGACTATTGATAAAATCGAAGGCGAAGCAGGAAATGATATCCAGCTTAATGACGTCCTTATGACAGTAGACGACAATAATAAAGTCGAAATCGGAAGACCAGTAATTGAAAATGCAAGCGTTTCAGCGGTAATAATCAAACAGACAAAAGGTAAAAAGATTGTCGTCTTCAAGTCAAAAAGAAGAAAAGGTTATCGCAAAAAAACAGGGCATAGACAGCAACTAACTGAAATAACAGTAAAAGAAATATCATTATAAACTGTATTAACCCAGCAGTTTCAAAAACTATACGTTTTTTAGCTTAAGACCATTATCAGGAGGTAATTACTTTGAGAGGATATGAACTCTGTTTAATTTTACAGCATGAGACATCTGAAGAAAACATAGACCAGAAAATCAACAATCTTAAGGAAAAAGCAGCATCAATTGGCGGAGAAATAATTAAAATTGAAAAATGGGGCAAACGAAGCCTCAAGTATGCCATCAAAAAACAACAAAAAGGCTATTACTGCTTTGTTACAGTCACTGGTGACAATAGTACCCTGCATGAAATAGAACGAATGTTTAAATATGACGAATCAGTCTTAAGATACAGCTACCTGCGCTTAACTGAAGCTGAAGTAACAGCAATTATAAAAAGTCAGGAACCAGCAAAAACTGCTGACGCTGAGCCGCTAACAAAAATCGAAAAAACACCAGCAGAAACTGATGAACCGGTTGCAGAAGAAGCATCTGACAACAGTGAAACAGCTGATATAGAAATATAATATTAATTTATAACTGTTAGAGATTAAATAAGCTTTTATTCAACAGGAGGGAATTACTTGAAGAGACCAACACGCAACAAAAGAAGACCGGTATACCAAAAACAGAAAATGTGCCGTTTCTGTTCGGACAGCAATCTACAGATAGAATATAAGGACTATTCAACACTCCGTCACTTTGTAACAGACCGGGGAAAAATAATACCCAGAAGAATTTCAGGTAGTTGCGCCAAACACCAGAGAGAGATAACCAGAGCAATAAAAAGAGCTCGCTCAATCGCAATAATACCTTTTACAGTTACTTCTGCATAAGTTCTAAATAAAAAACAGTAAAATAAGGACGACAAATCATGAAGGTGATTCTAACTGAAGAAGTCGAAGCAATCGGTCAACCAGGAGACCTCCTGACAGTAAAAGACGGCTATGCCAGAAACTATCTTTTACCAAATAATAAAGCTGTTCATGCAACTACCCAGAACATGAAACAACTCGAGCATCAGAAAAGACTTGTAGGAGAAAAACTCAACAAAATCAAAAGTGAAGCAGAAAAACTTGCTCAAAAAATTGGGCGGATATCATGCACAATTACAAAGCCTGCTGGTGAAGAAGACAAACTTTTCGGTTCGGTAACAACAGCTGATATTTGTGAAAGCCTTAATAATGAAGGCATAGAAATCGATAAAAAGAAAATATTATTGGGCGAGCCGCTAAAAGAACTTGGCATTTTCAATATACCTGTTAAACTGCATCCAGAAACAACAGCGACACTCAAAGTCTGGGTAGTTAAAGAATAATTTTCAACTCTTACTAAATAAATGGGCAATAATACACCCCCGAACGTCCCTCCCCAGAACATCGAAGCGGAGCAGTCAGTAATAGGAGCCATACTCCTTGAAAACGAGGCGCTCACACAGGCCCTTGAAATCCTGAAACCCGATGATTTTTATCATGAATCGCACCGCCAGATATACATCTGTATGTCTGAACTGTTCGAAAAGAGTGAACCTGCTGACCTGATAACAATCACAGAAATCCTCAAAAAAAAGAATAAGCTTGATGAAATTGGCGGATCATCATACCTTGCTGACATATCAGACAAGATCCCCACAGCCGCTCATATTGAATATTACGCAAAAATTGTTAAAGAAAAATCCATAAGAAGAAACCTGATAAGAGCATCAACAAAAATTATTGGGGCAGCATCCGGTGGTCAGGAAGAAATTGATAGTATCCTTGATTTTTCTGAAAAGACAATTTTTGAGATCGCAGAAAATCAGATCAAGCGCTCTTTTTACCCTTTAAAGGATATTATTAAATCTACCTTCAAAGATATTGAAAAACTATATGAAAATAAAGAACATATTACAGGTGTTGCCACCGGATTTACTGATCTTGACAACATGACTTCAGGTTTTCAGCGTTCCGACCTTATTATCATTGCAGGCAGACCCAGTATGGGAAAAACAGCTTTTGCTTTAAATGTAGGCCAGTATGCTGCATGTGAAAATGGTATACCCACTGCAGTTTTCTCCCTTGAAATGTCAAAAGAACAGCTTGCACAGAGAATGCTCTGCTGTGAAGCAAGGATAGATAACGCAAAACTGAGAAGCGGTTTTATTGCTGAATCCGAATGGGGCAAACTTGCAATAGGAGCAGGAAAATTGTCTGAAGCAAAGCTTTTTATAGATGACACCCCTGGAAATACAGTCTTTGAGATGAGAGCGAAAGCTCGCCGCCTTAAGGCTGAACACGGCCTTGGCCTTGTAATAATCGACTATTTACAGCTGATGAGCGGTTCAAAAGGCAGATCAGACAACAGAGAACAGGAGATATCAGAGATTTCAAGATCACTTAAAGCCCTTGCAAAAGAACTTAATATACCCGTTTTAGCACTTTCTCAGCTTAACCGAAAAGTAGAAGATCGAACTGACAGACGCCCGCATATGGCAGATCTACGTGAATCAGGCGCTATAGAACAGGATGCAGATGTAATTCTTTTCATTTATCGCGACGAAGTCTATCACCCTGACTCAGAAGATTCCAAAGGGAAAGCTGAAATAATAATTGGTAAACAGCGAAACGGCCCCACTGGAGTAGCAACACTTGCATTCAGGAGTGCATTTACCCGATTTGAAAATTTCTCATCAAGAGAATACTAGTTTAATCCTACCAATCTTTAAATTTCATTTTATTTAGAAAAAATGCATCCCCGCCATTGACTCAACCGCTAATAATGCTTATCTTTTTTTATAACAAATCAAAAAAACAAAATTTAAACTAATTTCAACATATTACAGAAATGCCGCAAAATTATGAGGCATAACAAAGGAGGAAAATAATGGGTAAGTCAATAGGAATCGATCTTGGAACAACAAATTCTGTAGTAGCTGTGATGGAAGGTGGAGATGCCACTATAATAGTTAATGAAGAAGGAAACAGGATTACCCCGTCTTGCGTTGCTTTTACAAAAGATGGTAATGTACTGGTGGGTCAGGTCGCAAAACGACAGGCAATAACCAACCCTGAAAACACCATCTACTCAATTAAAAGATTCATGGGTAGAAAATACAACGAAGTATCTGAAGAAATGAAAATGGTGCCCTACAAAGTACTGGAAGGCGCAAACGGTGCCTTGCACATAGAAATATCAGGAAAAGAGTATACACCTCAGGAAATATCAGCAAAAACACTTCAAAAACTTAAACAGTCTGCTGAAGCTTATACAGGAAGTGCTGTAACTGATGCAGTAATAACTGTACCTGCATATTTTAATGACAGCCAGCGACAGGCAACCAAAGATGCTGGAACAATAGCAGGTCTTAATGTGCTTCGAATTATAAATGAGCCGACAGCATCCGCACTTGCATACGGCGTTGATAAAAATACTGATGAGATCGTTGCAGTATACGATTTCGGTGGCGGTACATTTGATATTTCAATCCTTGAGGTAGGAGATAACGTAATTGAAGTTAAAGCAACAAACGGTGACGGACATCTTGGCGGTGACAACCTCGACCAGAGAGTCATAGACTGGCTGATTGCTGAATTTAAAAAAGATCAGGGAATTGACCTTAGCCAGGATAAAATGGCGCTTCAGAGACTAAAAGAATCTGCAGAAAAAGCAAAGATAGAGCTTTCCTCAACCATGGAAACAGAGATCAACCTGCCTTTCATAACAGCTGATGCAGCCGGCCCTAAACACATGAACTACAAGCTGACACGAGCAAAATTTGAACAAATGGTAGACGACCTGATTGAACGTACCCGGATTCCGTGCGAAACAGCAATGAAAGATGCCGGCCTTCAGATCAGCGATATTAAGGAAGCAATACTTGTGGGCGGTTCAACAAGAATTCCAAAAGTTCAGGAACTTGTAAAAAAACAGTTCGGCAGAGATCCGCACCAAGGTGTAAATCCTGACGAAGTTGTTGCTCTCGGAGCTTCTATTCAGGCTGGAGTACTGGCAGGTGAGGTTAAGGATGTACTGTTGCTGGATGTTACACCTCTAACCCTTGGAATTGAGACCCTTGGCGGCATTACCACAAAACTGATTGAAAGAAACACTACTATTCCCACAAGGAAAAGCGAGATTTTCACCACTGCAGCTGACAATCAGACCAGTGTTGAGATTCACGTGCTTCAGGGAGAACGTGAATTTTCCAAAGACAACAGAACTCTGGGAAGATTTCAGCTGGTTGGAGTACCTGCAGCGCCAAGAGGTGTTCCGCAGGTTGAAGTTACTTTCGACATAGATGCAAATGGAATTGTAAATGTTTCTGCCAAGGATCTTGGAACCGGAAAAGAACAAAAAATCACCATCACTGCATCAAGCGGCTTAAGTAAAGAAGACATAGACGGTATGGTCAATGACGCTGAATCACATGCAGATGACGATAAGAAACGACGCGAAAACATTGATATCAGAAACCAGGCAGACAACCTTGTCTACAGCACTGAAAAGGTTCTTAATGAAAACAAGGACAAACTTGATGCAGCAGATGTAAAAACTGTTGAAGAAGCATTAAAAGAAACCAAAGACGCTATTGAAAAAGGCGACACTGAGGATATAAAAACAAAAATGGAAGCATTAAATAATGCATCTCACAAACTTGCTGAAGCAATGTACAAAAATACAAATACAGAGCAGCCGGGAGCAGATCCAACCGGAGGTCAGCAGCAGAATTCTGCGCCGGATTCTGAACCCAAACAGGAATCTCAGGACAATGTGGTAGATGCTGAATTTGAAGAAACTGATAAATAGTAAAGCATAAAAGTTGTTATAAATAACTTGACAAGTAAGCCTTAAAAAGGGGAATAGATATACAGTCTAATCCCCTTTTTTTATTCACTAAATCTGGAGACAACAATGAACGATCAGAACAAAGATGACAAAAACACAGTCACAGGGCTACCCGAAATAACTTTCTCATCCTTTATTCTCTCACTCAGTTCTTCTGCGCTCTTTCATTTTGGAGAAATTCCGGACCCGGTAACAAATAAGAAACAGAAAAATATTGAGCTGGCTAAACAGACTATTGATATCCTTGGGCTCCTGGAAAATAAGACTGTTAACAACCTTGAAAAAGATGAAGCTGTTTTACTTGAAAATCTTCTTTATGACCTCAGAATGCGCTACGTCAATGAGACAAAAAATATGGATAAGTTTAAGGAGGATTAAACCCAATTGCAAAGCTTAAATCTCCTTTCACCTGCAAAAATAAATCTACGACTTGAAATACTTTCAAAAAGACCTGACAATTATCATGAAATTAAAACAATATTTCATAAAATAAGTATTTTTGACAAAATAGGTCTTGAGAAAATCCCAGGCAATGAAATCCAGCTCACAGTAGATAACCCTTCCATACCCTCAGACAACACCAATCTGGCAGTTAAAGCAGCGAATTTACTCTTCACTTATGCAGACATAAAACCTGGTATTCAAATAAACCTTAAGAAAAAAATTCCATCAGGAGCCGGGCTTGGAGGTGGAAGCAGTAATGCGGCAATTACATTAAAAGGCCTTAACCGTCTGCTAAACCTTAATATCTCTGAACAAATTCTCGCAGAACTTGCAGTCAAACTGGGGGCTGATGTTCCCTTTTTTCTGACAGATTCATCAACAGCCTATGCAACTGGAATTGGTGAAAAGATTAAAAGTATTAAAACTCACAACAAATTATGGTTTTTAGTGATTTTCCCAGGATTTACAGTTTCAACCGGGTGGGCTTACAATTCAATCAATAAATATAATTTATTGACAAAAAGCACAAAAAATAATATTATCAATAATTACTCTTTAGACATAAACACTGTAAAATCATTACTTTATAATGATTTCGAATCAGTAGTTAATAAAAGACACACGGAAATACCAAAGATCAAAGAAAAGCTCATAAATGCGGGTGCCCAGGGTTCACTTCTGTCAGGAAGCGGATCTTCAGTCTTTGGAATATTCCAGGACAAAGCATCAGCAGAAAACGCAAGTTTAAATTTCAAATCAAATTCTAAACAAAAAGTATTTATTGCACAAAGCCTGTAACTGTAAACAACTACTCATATGGAGAATACAACCTTGCAAGATCTAAAGATCTTTTCCGGAGCTTCAAACAAACCACTGACTGATGAAGTATGCAGCCTATCCAACTTCCCCCAGGGAAGCGTCAATGTAGGTACTTTCAGTGACGGAGAAATACAAATTGAGATCAATGAGAACGTCAGAGGTACTGATGTATTTTTAATCCAGTCTACCTGCACTCCGGTTAACAATAACCTGATGGAACTCCTGATTCTTATAGATGCGATGAAAAGAGCATCTGCAGAAAGAATTACTGCCGTAATCCCCTATTATGGATACGCAAGACAGGACAGAAAAGCTGCGCCAAGGGCGCCGATATCTGCAAAACTTATTGCTGATCTGTTAACCACTGCCGGCGCAAACCGGGTCCTCACCATGGATCTCCATGCCGGCCAGATTCAGGGATTTTTCAATATACCAGTTGACAATCTTTACGCATCACCAATCATCTTTAAATATTTAAAAGAAAAATATAACAACGACCTTGTAATTGTATCCCCTGACGCAGGCGGTGTTGAAAGAGCAAGAAGCATGGCTAAAAGTCTGGGTACAACCATCGCAATCATTGACAAGAGGCGTTTAAAACCAAACGAAGCCTCGGTAATGAATGTCATTGGAGAAATCGAAGGCAAAAACGCACTTATACTGGACGATATGACGGATACTGCCGGCACCTTAACCCACGGCGCAAAAGCTTTAATGGAAAGAGGCGCAAAAACAGTCTCCGCCTGCTGCACCCACCCTGTCCTCTCCGGCCCGGCCGTTCAAAGAATTAATGACTCTCCCCTAGAAGAGCTGATTGTAACAAACACTATACCTTTAAGCGAAGAAGCACGGAAATCAGACAAAATTAACGTACTTTCAGTTGCAGAACTCTTTGCTGAGGCAATAAAAAGAATTAACACTAACGATTCAATAAATTCACTTTTCATATAAAACTTTAAACACTATTAGTATTTCCAAGGAGTAATCATGAGCCAACAAACAGTAATTAAAGCAGCGGTCCGCAATGAAAAAGGCAAAGGCTCCGCGCGCAAGCTGCGTTCAAAAAAAATCATACCCGCTGTATTATATGGGCATAAAATTGACCCAGTAATGCTCACCATCGAAAACAGTGAAATCGTTAAAGTATTTAAAACCGGAGATGACACAAACCTGATAAAAGTTCAGATAGAAAACCAGGGAAAAACAGCTGAAAAACTCGTTATGATAAGAGAGACCCAGAGACATCCTGTTAAAAATAATATTCTTCATCTGGATCTATTCGCTGTAAATGTAAAAGAGAAAATTCATGCTCCGGTTCACATCCGAATAACAGGTGAAGCACCCGGCGTAAAATTAGGTGGTAACCTTAGACAGATCATCCGCGAAGTAGAAGTAAGAGCACTTCCTACAGAAATACCCCAGTTTTTTGAAGTAGATATATCAACACTTGAAATCGGTGATTCGATACACGTTAGCGACCTTATAATTCCAGAAAATGTAAATGTACTTGCAGACGACAGCGATACCATATTAAATATATCAGCACCTGTAATACAGGAAGAAGAAACAACAGAAGAAGATGAGGAAGTCGCAGCTGAAGGTGATGCACCAGATGCAGAAAAATCAGATGATAGTGCTGAGAGTAAATAATTCGGTTCATAATTAATAATCAGAAAGAGCAGCCAAAACAGTTGAAACTGATTATAGGGCTCGGGAATCCTGGGACAGGCTATAAAAACACAAGACACAATATAGGCTTTTTAGCAGCTGACAACATAGCAGACCGCAACCGCCTCATTTTTAAAGAGAGCAGCTTTAACGCACAAATCAGCGCCGGAACTGCATATGAAGAAAGCATTATAATTGCAAAGCCCCAGACATATATGAATTTAAGCGGTGAAGCAGTATCCGCCATCACAGAACACTACAACTTGCCTCCTGAAGATATCATCGTGATACATGATGATATGGACATAGAATTCGGGCGAATTAAAATAAAAACCCGTGGCGGCAGCGCAGGACATAAAGGAATAGAGTCCATAACATACTGCCTGGAAAGCGATGAATTCTTAAGAATAAGAGTTGGGATAGGCAAACCGGCAGATGACGCAGAACCTGTTGATTATGTGCTACAAAAATTCACAGAAAAAGAGAATAAAACACTGACTCAGGTTCTTGATAATATAAACGACTGCATAGATACAATAATAATATCTGGGCCAGAAACAGCCATGAACAAATTTCACACAATAAACAATCAACCAAATTAAATTATTAATACAAACAGCACAAGGAGGAACAGATGGATAAACTTACAATTATTATTCCGTTATTCGGAATAATAGCCCTGATCTTTGCCTATATGAAATCTTCATGGGTAAACAAGCAGGACATGGGAACAGACAGGATGAAGGAAATCTGCGGATATATCCGCGATGGAGCAATGGCCTTTCTTGGAAGAGAGTATAAAATACTCGCTATATTTGTATTATGCGTAGCTGGTCTATTGGCCTTTGCAAACTGGTCGCCTACAGCGGATTCATATCGTAATCCCTTAATCGCACTTTCATTTATAATGGGTGCTTTTTGTTCAGGTCTTGCCGGATTTTTCGGAATGCGCATTGCAACTGCATCAAATACACGCACCACCCACGCTGCAAGGACAAGCCTTAACGATGCACTTAAAGTCGCTTTCTCCGGTGGAACCGTAATGGGGATGTGTGTTGTTGGTCTTGCAATTCTAGGTCTTGGTACACTGCTGTTTCTGTATAAAGACTGTGGTCTTTTAGGCGCTGATTCAGACAACCTCTCAAGCGTAATAACTGTACTTAGCGGATTTTCTTTGGGTGCTTCATCAATTGCTCTTTTTGCAAGAGTAGGCGGCGGAATCTACACAAAAGCTGCTGACGTTGGTGCTGACCTTGTGGGTAAGGTAGAAGCCGGAATCCCGGAAGATGACCCCAGAAACCCTGCAACCATCGCTGATAACGTTGGTGACAATGTTGGTGATGTAGCCGGTATGGGTGCTGACCTGTTTGAATCTTATGTGGGTTCAATCGTCGGTGCAATGGTTCTTGGAGCAACTGCAATTGGTTTTTCCGGTGCTGGTTTCAATGCCGTTATGCTTCCACTTGTTATTGCGGCAGCAGGTATTATCGTGTCAATCATCGGTACTTTCTTAGTAAGCGTTAAAGAAGGCGGAAACCCTCAGACTGCACTGAATAAAGGAACTTTTGGAGCAGCATTTGTTATGCTTCCGGTTACTTATGTCGTCGCAAAATGGCTCATTCCCGGAGAGATCACCATTGCAGGTGTTGAAGGAATAACCAGTATGGATATATTCCTGGCAACAATCTTCGGTCTTATTGCCGGCGTATTAATCGGCATCTTTTCAGAATACTACACCTCAAAAGAGAAAGGTCCCGTACATAAAATTGCGGCAGAATGTGAAACCGGACCGGCAACCTGTATTATTTCAGGTGTAGCTACTGGAATGGAATCAGTTTGTTTACCCATTATCTGTATTGCCGGTGCTATTTTAACCTCACATCATTTTGCCGGACTATACGGAATCGCAATTGCAGCACTGGGAATGCTTTCAACAACCGGTATTCAGCTTGCTGTTGACGCATACGGCCCAATTGCTGATAACGCAGGCGGCATTGCTGAAATGGCAGAACTTCCACCTGAAGTACGTGAAAGAACAGATAACCTTGATGCAGTTGGAAACACTACTGCAGCAATCGGAAAAGGCTTTGCAATAGGATCTGCCGCACTTACCGCACTTGCTCTTTTTGCAGCCTTCAGAATACAGGCTGATGTAGGTCCTCTCGACCTTACAAAACCAACCATCATGGCCGGGCTTTTTATCGGCGGCATGCTTCCTTTCCTTTTTTCAGCCATGTCAATGCGTGCTGTTGGTGAAGCTGCAAAAGAAATGATTATTGAAGTTAGAAGACAGTTCAGGGAAATCCCCGGACTGCTTGAAGGAAAAGCAACTGCAGAATATTCAAAATGCGTTGATATTTCAACTTCTGCTTCACTCAAAAAAATGATCGCCCCAAGCCTCATGGCAATCATCGTACCTGTTGTTTTTGGATTTATCAGCAAGGAAGCCCTTGGCGGTCTGCTTGCAGGCGTAACCGTAACCGGTGTTCTGCTTGCTATCTTCCAGTCAAACGCGGGTGGCGCCTGGGATAATGCTAAAAAATATATTGAGGAAGGTCATCACGGCGGAAAAGGTTCAGAAGCACATACCGCCGGTGTTATCGGTGATACTGTAGGCGATCCTTTCAAGGATACCTCAGGACCGTCACTCAACATCCTCATTAAACTTATGGCTGTTGTCGCACTGGTCATCGCACCGCTGATCAAGTAATTTCAATTATAGCTTATATAAAAAAGCCCGTCTCAAAGGTGAGACGGGCTTTTTTATTAGTTAAGTTTCGTTCTTTTGCTTGCCCCTTAGAACTTTATCTCTTTGACTCCTTTTCAGCAAAAATTGAATAGCCAGTACAAACCAAAATAATATATGTCTCTTATGATCTATAGGTTTTTTATCTTTTCAAAAACAGCTTACCAACAAAACTTCCTTCCGCAACCACCCCGTAATTAATTAGAAGACAAAGCGTAGTTACAGCAGCAGCAGCTATCAAAACTCCTATTACATTGGCAATTGCAAACTTTCTTTTATCCACTCCAAGAAGATATGCTCCGAATGCTCCGGTATATACTCCTGACATGGGAAGCGGGATACCTATAAATAAAGCCACACCGAGTTCACCGTATTTCTCAACATAAGGCTGTATTTTATGCTGAGTTTTTTCAAGGATCGGCCAGATATTTTTTTCAAACCATCCCCACTTTCTTAGCATTTCAAAAACAGGGCCCATAATAGCAAAAACTATCCAGCCAAGAATAATGTTTGCAATTATACAAACCAGAACAACAACAGGCCAGGTCAGCTTATCAGCCAACAAAAAAAACCCCCAGGGTATGGAGGCTCTAAGTTCAAGTGTTGGTATCAGCGTTACAGCAATCAGTATCAATATTGATTTTATCAAAACAGCCCCCTAAAATGAATAATATTAGTTTGTTTGTATAAGAGCTAAACATTCTATACTTTTTAGCCTTAAAATTTCAAGATTTTTATATTTATCATTATAAGTTTAAAAACTTATAATCTTTTAATTGACAGCTGTTTCCCATAATTTATAATCTTGTATAGGATAAAAACTATTCATAGAATCGACTTAAAAATGATCATATTAATCTCAAATGATGACGGCATTAATTCTGACGGAATTAAATGTCTTGAAAACAGCTTAAAAGATTTGGGAGAGCTCTGGACTGTAGCACCGGACAGACCCCAAAGCGCCATGAGCCGTGCCCTTACCCTTTCAATGCCTTTAAAAGCCTCCAGGCTTTCAGATAAACGTTTTATGGTAAACGGTACACCTTCAGACTGCGTAAACATTGCAGTTAACAAACTGCTGCCTGTAAAGCCGGACATTATGATATCCGGCATCAATCATGGCGCAAACCTGTGCGATGACATTTCATACTCCGGGACCGTTGCAGCTGCTTTTGAAGCAACCATTCTCGGCATCCCGGCAATTGCCGTATCTCTTGCCTCAAGAAAAAACTGTGATTTTAAACCGGCTGCTGAATTTACAAAAAATATTATACCCAAAGTTATCAGTAACAAACTTCCCAAAAACACATTTCTAAACATTAATATCCCGGACACAAAAGGAAACAAAATAATCGGAGCAAAAATTACCCATCAAGGCAAAAGCCTTTATGAAAATATCATTACCGAAAGAACTGATCCCAGAGGAGAAAAATACTTCTGGATAGGCGGCGACGGCACTTCTTATGCCGATATCGCAGGTTCTGATGCTGATGCAGTTAAAAATAATTATGCATCCATAACCCCAATAAATACGGATTTAACAAACTACCCGGCTCTGGAGGTTCTTAAAAAATGGGGAATTTAAACAAGATTCAGGTAAGTGTGATCGGTGCGGGAACATGCTCTGATGATATTGCTTCACTTGCATTTGAAGTAGGCAGGCACCTCGCCTTAAATGACTGCATACTCTTATGCGGCGGACTCGGCGGTGTAATGGAACACGCAGCAAAAGGAGCAAGAGAAAATGGAGGACAGACTATAGGTATCCTTCCGGGATTTGATATTTCTGATGCTAACCCCTACATTGACATTGCCGTTCCAACCGGCATCAGTCATGCCAGGAATATCGTTGTGGTACGGTCAGGAATGGCCTGTATCGCTATTGAAGGGTCCTACGGCACCCTCTCAGAAATAGCCATTGCACTCAAGCTTGAAAAGCCTGTAATCGGTCTTAACACATGGGATATTTCTCCTGACATCATTAAAGCGGCAAACCCTGAAGATGCAGTTAAAAAGGCAATAGAGCAGATAAAGAACAGGTATTAATTGAAATCCAATATCTCATCTAAAATATTTAAAATAATAATACTCCTATCCCTGATTTCATTTATTCAGGCTTGTTTACACAACCCCCTGCCCTTTCCAACCCGAAAACACAAAGGGATATATCATACGGTAAAAAAAAATCAAACCCTCTGGAGAATATGTAAAAGATATAATGTAAGCCTTCAGGATGTTGCTGAACTGAACAATATTAAAAAGACCTCACAGATTAAGGCCGGTGATAAAATATTTATACCGGGAGCAAAAAGAGTATTATGGATAAAACCGGTTACAAAAACTCCTGCCAAACAAACTGCAAAAAAAACAACTGTTAAAAAAAAGAAAAGAAGAACATCCTCCAAAAAGACGTATTCAAAAAAGATCATCAGCCATTCCGGCATGTTTAAATGGCCTGTGAGAGGCACAGTTATAAAAAGATTTGGAATCTATAACAAAACAAAACATGACGGCATAAACATTAAAGCACCGTCCGGCACTGCTGTTAAAGCATCATCTCCCGGTAAAATTGTTTTCTCATCATTTTTAGAAGGCTACGGTAATACTATTATAATTGAGCATAAAAACAGCTATGTTACGGTTTATGGAAATAATAGAACCAACCTTGTCAGGCTCGGAAAAATAGTTAAGACAGGAGAAAAAATCGCAACGGTTGGCTCATCTGCTGAAGAAAGTAAAACTCCCCATCTACATTTTCAAATCAGAAAATATGATACCCCACGAAACCCGGCCTTTTATCTGCCGAAAAAATAACCGCTCGATTATATGCTCATAAGAATATAAGGTCTTCAACATCAGAGCAGAACTGGAAGTTTACCAGTTTAAGAGTATGGCACGTACTGTTGATTTTACGTTTTGTTAAGGTTACTCGTGGTTATATGTAACGCTTGAACTCAGCTTCTGCTATGGAGTTCATCAGAATAGCGGGCAGGCTTGTGAGCTAACTTTATCCTTATTTGAATATTTGAAACATCAATTTATGACACAGTAATAGTATAACCATGGATCTTTAATGCTTTTAAACTCCACCTCGCTTTTTATTTCTCTACCACTGTTCAATGAGTAAACCCGCACATCTTTAAAATAATCATCTTTGTTTAATTGCTTGATTTGTTCAATAGGTTTAATATGATACATTTGCATTTGAAAATTATGCGCACCATTGTTATATATTGCGTATTGAGAATAGTTGTGTTTCTTGATGTCCATACCTTTGTTGTACACAAATCTCAACTTCCACCAAGTAAATATATTTTTCGCCATTCTTTTAGGATGCAAAGAGAGCCAGTGTTTGAAGCCAAATAGCTGAGGGCTGTGTAAAAGATTAAGCGCTGAAAAGCAAAAATGAGCTCCAGGCTTCCCTACTCTCTTAATTTCTTTAAATGCTTTAAATCTATCACTGTGAGAAACACTATCTATTCCGTTAAAGCTAAATAGTATAAAATCAAAAGTATTGTCTTTGAATATTTCCATGGACCTAACATCACATACTTTAAACGAAATATTGTTAGATTTTTGTGGATATCGTTTGTTGCAAGAAGCTATCATTTCTTCTGAATAATCTATCGCTATATATTTGCTTACTAATTTTGCGAAATGTTGGGTTGTGCGTCCTCCTCCAACTCCTATATCGAGCATTGTCATTTCTGACAATCTGCCCTTCAAAAGATTAAGGATAGTTCTTTCTGGAGCTTGCAAGCTAGTTCCTTGAGAATATGACTCTACTACACCTGGCTTTCTGTAAATTAATATGTTTGACATAAAGACCTTACCCTTCTGTTTGATGGCGTAAATTGAAATGTGGCTAATGCAGGAGCTGAGACGAACGCATCTTTAAGTGCGTCGACCCTCAAGTACTATTAAAACAAAATAGCGATAATAATCTAATCTATTGACCTGCTCACTTAGTTGTACAAATATTTGTGTGAGAGCGTTTGTTTAGTCATCTTGTCTGTATAGTTTCAGATGCTGCAGGCCGATAGTTTAGTGAACATAAACAAAAAGTTAATACTGTGTCAGACTGCCGTCCCTTTTTGCACGCCCGACAGCGTAACGGAAGACAAACAGACTGATAGGCAACATAATTAGTGTAAAGGCCAGGAGAGATAAAATGTTCGGCAGCAACTCAGACAGGGAAGCCCCTTTCAGAAGTGCCAGGCGCATGCCCTGGAGGGAATAGGTTATGGGGAGTAAAAGTGAGCAGGTTTCCAGCCATTGTGGCAAAATTTCAACCGGATAATAGATTCCGCCCAGCAGCCAGCTAAGCCCGGAAAAGATTTTTGCCACAGGGTTGCCACGTTTAAAAACCATAATAAAACTTGCAGAAAGAATACCAAAACCGCTGAACGCCAAAATTGAAAGCAGCAGAACGATAATTCCGCCCAGATAATTGGCCTGCGAAAGATCAAGCTGATACATAAATACGCCGATGATAAGATAAACAAAAACCTGCAAAGAGGTGAAAAGAAAGCTGTAAAGCGATGAGGAAACAATAATGGTCGTTAAGCCAGTCTGGGTCGCCAGCAGGGCCTCAAGAGTTCCCATCATTTGACCCTCACGGATCTTGCGTGACATACTGCTCAGCGAAACGTCAAGATAGTTTGAAAAGGCAATCCCGATAAGCACAAAGGCAAAATAATTTCCGCCGTATTGAGCCAGGGAGGGCAGAGACGATTTGCCGAACATCAGGGACAAAAAATAAAACATAGTCACCGAAAGAAAGATCCCAAAAACCTGCATAATAAAAGCCAATTTATAGCTCATTTCATTCAGCAGATCTTTTTTTAAAAAAGCCAGCGCTTTCCTTAAAAACATCATAGCAATTGTCCCG
>Ga0208279_1000477_pt1 | contig 31945 bp, 27 predicted proteins | sample AntAceMetag02UKM_FD_184766 | JGI IMG/M metagenome (GOLD analysis project Ga0208279, IMG submission 184766) | Saline lake microbial communities from Ace Lake, Antarctica - Antarctic Ace Lake Metagenome 02UKM (SPAdes) (version 2) | ecosystem: Environmental > Aquatic > Non-marine Saline and... | reverse complement strand
CCTCAGCGGTCCTGATGGAAACCGATGAACGATGGCTCACCGGGAAACGATATCTCAACATGAACACTGCAGTGAACGACTGAACCGCCTATGCAAAATGAATCAATTTACAGACAACTTCTTGCGTGGCCGTAGGTTATTACATCAGACTGAAACGCACGCTCAGCCAAATCCTTCGCGAGATCAGACCAACCCATGCATCCAACGAGACGCGATACACCCGCTCCTATGAAGACAGCGAGTGTCTTCTCATCAGCCGCCTGCACGATCTCGTCCGGAAGCCTCGGTATCAGTTCAATCTCGCCAGCCATGATCTTTTCTCCGCCATGTTTCTTCCTCACTGGTTGGGTAATCCATTCGATTCCTATCCTTTATTATAGGCACGATTTTGGAGCGGGGCAAGCGGAAAGTTCGGGAATTGGGCAGGAGACTGGAGGCGGGAGGGGAATTCAAGTGTGGGTTTGCGGGCGGTTCCGAGGGTTGGTGTGTACCCTTTTTATGCAAAACAAAGCCAGTTTCGGGGCGTTCGGGCCCTCGATTGAGAGTTTCGCGCCGTGCGAGTGGCGTTTGGTCAATTCAACGCCGTTGTCAAGCGACAAGGAAGGCTCTTCTCAAGGGGCTCCAGACCGATCTATATGTTCGGGGTGTGCGGATACTCAGGCCCGTCCCTTTCTCCGGCATCGGCCGTGGCCGCGCATGGGACCGCCTGGCCCTCGACAGGGTCGATCCGGCTCGGTGGGCTCAGCCACTTCGACGGGTCCTCCCTCGATGGAGAGGGCTTTGCCGTTGACCAGGGCGTCGGCGACCTTCTTGCGGGCGGCCTCCACGATGCGGCCGAACGTCTGGCGTGAGACGTTCATCCGTCCGGCCGCTTCTTCCTGATAGAGTCCTTCCAGATCGGCCAGACGGATGGCCTCCAATTCATCGACCGTCAGGGCGACCTGTTGCAGCATCCGCATCGGGACGCCGCGCGGCTTGTAGTAGGTCGCCTGGGGCAACTGGGCCACCCGCCGGCATTGTCTGGGTCTGGGCATAGGGATAATCCTGTGGTCACTTAGTGATCGCAGATATTGTCGCCCACTTGCAGCGTCTCTGCAAGGTAGCTGCTGACCAGAACCTCAGGCGCCTCGGCCGGCGCGCCGACAACCACCTTGATGCCTTGTTGCGTGAAGAGCCCTTGGGCCCGCTGGCCAATGCCGCCGGCGATGATCACGCTGACACCTTGCTCGGCCAGCCAAGCCGGCAGGACGCCCGGCTCGTGGGCCGGCGGACTCAGCAGGTCCTGGCTCTCGATGGTCTTGCTCTCTGGGTTCACACTCACCACCGCAAACTGCTCACAATGACCGAAATGCATCGACAATTTGCCTTCGACCAGTGGAATTGCAATCTTCATAGCAATAGACTCCTTCTTGGGGTCCTCAGAGGTGTTCTCCAAGGGTTTTTCGTTTTCTTTCAACAGCGGCTCAAACGCGTGCGCAAACGCCTGCGCAGTCGGACTGTCTTTGTCAAAATCAATGAACGGTCGGCCCGCGTCACAGGCCAGCGCGACGGTCGGGTCCATCGGAATGTTGCCCAGGAAGGGAACGCCGAAATCTCGAGCGGTCTCCTCGCCACCCTGACCGGCGAAGATGTCCGTGCGCTTCTGGCAATGGGGACAGACGAAGCCGCTCATGTTCTCGATCACGCCCAGAACGGGCAGGCTCATCTGCTTGCAGAAGGTCAGGCACTTGCGCACGTCGGCAACCGCCACTTCCTGCGGGGTGGTCACAATCACCACGCCATCAACCGAGCCCAACACCTGCGCCGTCGATAGCGCCTCGTCACCGGTCCCCGGCGGACAATCCACGACGAGGTAGTCCAGATCGCCCCAGCGGACGTCCTGGATGAACTGGCTGATCACATTGTGTTTCATCGGCCCGCGCCAGATCACCGCATCGTTCTGGTTGTTGAGCATCAGGCCGATGCTCATGACCTTGAGCGATCCGTCGTAGACAACAGGCTCGATCTTCTCTTCGATCGCGTGCAACTCGGTCTCTTCGAGATTCAGCAGCTTGGGGACACTGGGGCCATGGATGTCCACGTCGAGCAGTCCTACGCGCTGGCCCCGTTTGGCCAGCCAGACGGCGAGATTGACGGCCACGCTGCTCTTGCCCACGCCGCCTTTGCCGCTGAGAACCAGATACTTGTGTTTTATACCTGCTGTCATGCACTTCTCCTTGTACTCGTTGTCTTGTCCAACGTTGCGCAGACGGTCTCCCAGAGTGCTGCAACCTGGTCTTTCAGAACCGCTTCCCCATATTCAGGAATCGATTTGCCGACCACCTGGGCCTTTGTTACGCTTGCATCGTACGCGATTCGGCCGGCTATTTTCAAGCCTCTTTCGCGCGCGGTCGCCTCGATACGCTCGGTGATCTCGGGATTGATATCCCACTTGTTGACGCACACCATGGCCGGGATGTTGAAGTGTTCGGCCAAATCCACCACCCGCTGCAGATCGTGCTCGCCCGACATCGTCGGTTCGGTCACCACCAGCACCAGGTCGGCGCCGCTGATCGAGGCGATCACCGGACAGCCGATCCCGGGCGAACCGTCCACGATTATCAGATCCCGACCGCCCTCGGCCGCAAGGCGTTTGGTTTCCTTGCGAATGAGACTGACCAGCTTGCCGCTGTTCTCCTCGGCGATCCCGAGTTTGGCGTGGACCATCGGTCCGAACCGCGTCTCGGAGACGAACCACTGGCCGTTCAGCGCCTCGGCGAAGTCGATCGCTTTGACGGGACAGAAATGCACGCAGACCCCACAGCCCTCGCAGGCCACCGGGTCGACGGCGTAGGTCTTTGCCACGACATCGTTGCCGCCGCCGGTCAGGGCGACGGCCTCGAACCGGCAGACCTCGGCGCACCGCCCACATCCGACACAGGCGTCGGGCCGAATGCTAGCGAGTTTGCCGCCGCTGAAGTCGTGGGTCTCCTGGACCTGTGGCTGAAGAATCAGATGCAAATCGGCCGCATCCACATCGCAGTCGGCCAGCACGGCATTGTCCGCCAGCGCTGCGAAGGCGGCCGTGATGCTCGTCTTGCCCGTCCCGCCTTTGCCGCTGATCACGACGATCTCTTTGATGTCACTTGCCACATTCTCTCCTGACTGCGTCCACATAGTCGCATAGGTCGCTGAATTGCGTGCGACAGTCGGCCACCGCCTCGACGATCATCTTGCCGGCCGAGTACGCTTCGGCGATCCGGCGGTCGTCGGGCAATTTCGCCGCAATGTCAATCCCTTCTTCCCGGCAGTAATATTCGGTCTCGTCGTTGCCGATGCCGTCGCGATTGATGACCACCGCAAACGGCAGCTTCATCTCCCGGACCAGCCCCACCGCCAGTTTCAAATCGTTCAAGCCAAACGGCGTCGGCTCGGTCACCAGCAGTACGAAGTCCACGCCGCGCAACGCCGCCACCACGGGACACGAGGTCCCCGGCGGCACATCCACGATCGCCAGCGCCCCCGGCTCGATGCGCTCCTTCACCTCGGCGATTAGCGAGGGGGTCCGCACGAAGCCGATCTCCAACAATCCGCTGACGAAGCCAAGTGGTCCGACGTTGCCGGTCTCGAGCGTGCCGATTTTCAGCGGCTTGGGCTGCAGCGCCCCGGTCGGGCAGACCAGCCAGCAGCCGGCGCACGAATGGCAGAGCGGATCGAACGTCAGCACCTGATCGCCGATGGCGACGATGGCCCCGTATTGGCAGATCTGGCCGCACTTGCCGCAGCCGGTGCACTTTTCCTGATCGACGCCCGGGACCTCGACGGTGATGTCCCGCCGTTCGGCGATGTCCGGCCTGAGAAAGATGTGGCCGTTTGGCTCCTCCACATCGCAGTCCAGATACTGCACCGTTCGGCCCGCCTCGGCATAGAGCTTCGCCAGGTTCGTCGCGACGGTCGTCTTGCCCGTGCCGCCCTTGCCGCTGGCGACGGCCATTACAAATCCATCGCTCATGCTAGTTGCCCATCCCGGAATGAGAGTCCACGCTCGGCCCGGTCGCCTCGGTCAGTGTCCCGGCCTTGAATTGCTCGACCGCCTCGGCCACCGTGCCCCGGACGCCCGTGTACAGCTTGATGTTGCCCGCGCTGAGCGTGCGCTCGGCGTTGGGTCCGCAGTTGCCCGTCAGCACCGCCTGGGCGCCCGTATCGATGACCGCCTTGGCCGAGTTGATGCCCGCGCCGCCGGCGGCCGCCACGTTGCTATTCTCGACGGCCTCGAACGCCATCGTCTCGGTCTCGACGACGAGGAACCAGGCCGCCCGGCCGAAGCGCGGGTCGACCTGCGAATTCATTTCGTTACCGACACATGTCACGGCAATCTTCATAAGTTGTTCTCCTGATCAAAACATCCCCGCACTCCGTTTTGTCATCCTGAACGAAGTGAAGGATCTGGGCCCGGGTGACCGGAAGCTCTCTTGGCCGGCGGCCCCGGACCAGAATAGTGTTTACGTCGACGGCGTTTCCACCGCCAGTTCATCAATCCGTTTCTGGATATCCGCCAGCGCGCCCTGGAACTGGCTCGCCTGTTGCTTGAGCGTCTCCAGTTCCAACTCGCGGCTCGGCGCTACCGGCGCTGCGCCGCCGTAGGGCGGATAGCCGGCGTTCATCGGCGTCCAGCCGAACTGTCCGGCCCCGAACCCGCTGCGCCGGCCGAAGCCACCGCCTCGGCCGCGCCCGCCGCCCCCAAAACCGCGCCCGCCGCTCGGGCTGCCATACCCTGGGTTGGCGTATCCCGCACAGTAACCGGCCGCTCGGCCCGTCATTGCGCCCATGCCCATCGGGCCTGTTCCATCTCCACCTGGCATTGTCATGCTCCTTTCAGCAAAATCATTCACCCACCATCGAAGGATCTGGCCTCCGAATAGGGAGAATTGTCTCTCAGGCGTACTATTCACGCACCATCTTGGCGCCGCATTTCGGGCAATCCTTGGCCGCACAGGGCTCGCCCCGCACGTGGGGCGCCCGGGCCCCGCAGGTCGGGCAGACGCAATCGCCGCCCGGCCCGGCTCCCCAGGAACCGCCCATCCGACTGCCGCCGGCGCCGCTGCCCTGTCCGCCGCCTTGCCCACCACCGCCGCCCCGGGGGCCGCTCCCATCCTGTCTTGGCATCGTCATGCTCCTTAACATCCTGTCTGAAACTCATGTGCTCTCTATATATTATGGGCATATGCCCATAACAAGTTCAACAAAAAATCCGAAATTCGCAGAAATTCTTCGCCCGCCGCGCAACCTTCAATCATCATTCTCCTCCTGATTGTCATCTCGACCGGAGCGTAGCGGAGTGGAGAGATCTCCCCCAATCAGGAATCAATCATACCACCCGTCACTAAGGTCGCGCCAGTTGGAATGGTTCCGTTCGATGAGAATATCGGACGGGACCATCCTACCTGCTACCGATCCTTATCGGGGAAAAGGGAAGGCCTCTGGTCTGTCGGCCGATGATGCCGGACCAGGCGAAGTCCAAGAACGCGATACCATCAGGGCGCTTCAATTCTGTGGACTACAGCACATCCGTGAGCGATCCGAGCGCGCTCGTCAGAAGTTGCACCACAGCGATTCGGTCATGATCCGCTTGGAACTGGCGCTGCTCACTTTGTTGTCGATCTGCCGGTCGTGCCGGTTCCAGTCGCCCAGCGTCCGGTCGTAAAGCTCGTTGGGATAGCCCGAGAGTATGACATGCCCTTCGCACTGCTTGATGGTCTCCAGCAAGTCGGCGTGCGCCGATTCGTCCATTTCGTGGCGGTAGGCGTCGGTCGCCGCACGCGTGTTGTGCACGTAGGGCGGATCGAGATAGAAGAGGGTCCGCTCGCCGTCCTGCTGTCGGATGACTTTCAGGGCGTCGTCGCACAGGACGACCACGCGTTTGAGGCGCTCATGCACATCCGCAAGACCTTCAATGCTATTGAGCCAGGCGGACGCCTGTTCGTTCATACCCCGACGGGTCCGGTTCCGCGTCAATGTCGCAAAGGCCTTGAATCCTCCCGCCCGAGACTGCCGGCACCGGACGAAGAACGCCACCGCCGCCTGCACGTCCAGCTCGCCGGCGGGCGCCATGCGTGTCTCCGCCTGCTCCCACTGGTCCTGCGAAAACGGCACGGCCTGAACGATCCGCTGGAACGCCGCGAACGACTCGCCGTCCTGCATCACCTGCCAGAAGTTGATCAGCTCCCGATTCAGATCGTTGACGACCTCGCTGAGACCCTTTTCGTTGGCTTTCTCGCCCCACTGATGGCGTGGATCGAAGGGATTCTTCGCCAGCAGCACGGCCAGCCCGCCGCCGAACGGCTCCACGTAATGCAGGTGCCTGGGCATCAGGTCGATGATCCAGTCCGCCAGGTAAGACTTGCCGCCATGCCACTTCAAAGGGGCAGTGGGTTTACGGTAGCCCATTGTTTTTCAGTTCCTAAAGCCTGTTTTTCGGTCGGATGTCTGAACGCGTGCGTGCCGGTCCGTTCACGCCGCAACCATACCGAATCCCGCCGCTCCAGGCAAGTCCGCACCGCGATTGCCATCCCGTTTTTCCCCGCACGCCGGGGCCGCTATGGGATCCATAGAAAACAAATGGAATCTGGCGGGAAGCGTCAAACGTCAAGTGTGAAGCGTGAAAGAGCCCGACACAGCCGGCCGAAAACGCACGGGGTTACCCTTCTCGCCCGCACGCCAGCCGCCCAAGACCTACGGTGGCGCCTCGCCCCACCGTTCCGCTGCCTCGCAGAAAAAAGGACCGCACTCGTTCGTTTAACTACCCGGCGTGGCTGGCTAACTCGCCCAGGCCAGGGAGTCGACGAGCGCCTGGGGCAGCGTGATGGGGGAGAACAAATCGGCCGGATACAGGTAGTCCTCTCCCGACTCGTCCACCACGCGAATCATGCCGTGCGCATCCGCCTGATCGTCGGCCACGGTCCGGTAGATCTTGCGCGGCTCCAACGAGGCCTCACACCCCTCATTCTTCAGACAAACGACGAAACGGAATGAATTCCCTTTGGCTTCCATGGCGCCTTTATACATACCGTCTCGTCCGAAAGCAATCATTCCAAGGGAGCACGACCCCGATCGCTGCAACGAGAGAACTCCTGACCATCCTCAACACCATGCTCAAGAAAAATGAAGCCTGGAAACCAAAAAACCACTTGATTACCAAGACAGTCGCTACCCACTGCCACCCTGAGCGAAGTCGAATGGGTCTGTACCGCACACGACTCGCCGATCCGGCAGTACGCAAAGTTATGCCGCGCTACCTCTCCACATAATTGAACCTACGCGACGAGCCGCTCTGTTATGGAAGAAGCCTAGCTTCCATTTCTACTCCGTGGATGCCAATCGCCGAGAGATCGAGATAGCCCTCTTGGCGATCAAAGTACTCTCGATGTTCGGCGGGCAAGCAGTTCAGCTTGCTAGCGCGCTGCTGCGCGTCTGTGAAGTCATAGACAATCTTCATTGCGCGAGTTGGGTGTGCCCAGTTGAACTCCAGTCGAGCGCAATCGCATCCGGGCTCATAAGAGACGTCCACGGACCGGTCATTGCTTTGGAAGGCTGCAACAGGCCGCGAGAAATCCTGCAGTACATCGGCTAGGGCAACGACGCAAGACAAAGGATCCGCCTCGAACCTTAACCGCATGTGGTTGTTGTCTGGTGGTGTGGTCGTCTCGTCTCCCCAGTAGATCTTGGGCATATCGTGCATCAAGATTGCCATAGCCGCCCATTCCACACAGAACTGCCTGATCGGATGCGTGCGGTCGGTCGGATAGTCCCGAAGAACGTCGTTGAGATAGAGGAAGCCAACTGCGCCGGGAAACCCGTGTGTTCTGCGCAAAGCTCTGGCCGTGAGGGCAACCAGACGCTGACGCCAAGTCGCCGGCGCGTTCCTGGCCGGGGACTGATAGCCATTGAGTGGGCAATACAGCAGCCGCTTCCCGAATGCATCGACGAGTGTTTCTGCGTCCGCAGTCGGCAGATCGGATTGATACCCGGCATGCTCCAGCTTGTTACTCAGAAGATGAACATACTGCCAGGGATATCCCATATCATGGAACATGGCTGCCAAATACGCCGTTTCCAGAAACAGGGACTTCCAGAGGGCTCTACTCATATGCCCATCATCGAGCCAGGGCTCTGACTCATGAACGCCGGTTTCGAGTAGAAAACCTTTCAGATAGGCCGTCTCATCCCACTTCAGAACCTCATCAATACAAGCATTGAGGAGGGTGCGCCCGTCGCGGAGCACGAAACGATCAGAGGGATCACCACTTTCATTCAGCAGCTTCTGAACGACGTAGGCCGTAAGTGGCTGATGAAGCGCATGATCCCTGTGAAACTTGTGCCAGTCGACGGTGGCAAGCCAGTCGTCTGCGAGCACTTCCGGCAAGATGAAACGGTAAGCAGGAAACGACATCTGCGAATAGTCAAGAGCTTGAGCCTGTAGGGGATATGTCTTCCAGTAATACTTACCGTTGATCCGCCGTCGTAACTCGCGAAATGCCTTGGCGACATCGTTCTTGTTTCGCCTGTGCTCCTCCTCTAGCTTCTGGTATTGCGCACGGTTCACACGCATATAGGGCCGGTAAGCTGTGGGTGGCGCGTACTGGCCCAAGGCAAGACCCTGTTGATAGTCAGAGAAGCAGAAGTCCATTATCACCTCTCCCATCTTGCGAGTATCTTCTCGAGTACTTCGGAGAATTCTTCCATGTACTGAGCGCTGCTGAACCCGTGTGCGATTGTTTCCTGCCCCGCTTCATGAGAAAGGGTCTTCCGAACAATGACCTTCTCCGCGATACCTCGTACGTAAGGTAGGACGGGGGCCTCTCGGATGTCCTCCATGACAAGACGCTGAATGAGTGCAATGAGAAACTCAGTATCGCGTCGGACGTCGATTAGCCTTGCCTGCGCCGATGCACATGCGCGATACAACCGTGAGAAATCTCCTTGCTCAAGCCGGCGAGGGCTAATCGGGAACTGATGCTGAAGTTCTCGCCATTCCCTACGGACAAGCCGCTCCGCAGCCAGGAACTTCTGAATGCCCATGCGTTTCCGCGATCGCTCACGATGGCGCATCCAGTGCAAGGCTTCAATAGACACAACGCCCGCGAGGAGTTCAGGGAGTTCTTCGCCCAGTGGAGAATGCAACCAGCGCCTGCTCACACTTAGGGACACGACTGCAGTCAGAGATGGCAAGAACTGTCCGATAGTCTCCAACGGTACTTCCAGTTCCCGCTTCTTAAAGTACTGTTCGGCTTTATGGCGAAGTCGACTGGCAAACTCCCAGATTTCTGCGTCGTCTCGATCATCGTCAGCCTCCCATGGTCCGAACTCCACAAAGGGGAATCCGGTTTCTAGGAGGATATCCTGCATCGCTGTCCGCAAATCGCGGAGAACGCTACTTGGCAACCATTCCTCCTCGATGAGATGTGTCAGGTGGGAGAACCCGGCTTGTTCAACAAAACGGATTCCAGCCACCACTGACTCGTGAAGTCTACGAAGATACATCCGCACTTCACCCAGCACTCGGGGATGGAATTCCGCACCCTCGTGAAGCATTCCCTGGAGTATTTCATCCGGCGGAATGGGATAGCGTTCCTCAATCACGCGCATGAAGTCTTCGACACGCGCCTTGCGTCGAGACATTCGTCCGATGCGTCGAGAGATCATCGGTTGCACGAACTGGTACTCAATAGACTCATCGTAGCTAACCATCCAATCCGTGTAAGTGCTTCTCTCGTCTCCGAGCAAATGGTCAAGGAGATGACTACCTTTGCGACGCATGAGTGAGTACATCTGTTCCGTATCATATGTATAGACGCCTCGCTTCACCAAACGAGGAACCCGATTGATCACCAGTCCCTGATATGTTTCCGGCTGATCTAGATAGGCTCCCCCAACCTCCGCGTTGGCGCGACAATAGAATGCGAGGTCACCTCCGCTTACACCAGATGTGCATTCGAGTGGATTGCGAGAGGCGTGAAGCAACGACGGCGTTTCAGCCATGCGTAGGAAGAAGCCCTCTTCATTGGGCGCAAGTAGGAATTCCTCGCCAGAATCTCTCTCCGAATTTGTTGCCTCTGCGAACTTTCTACTTGCGCGCCACTTGCGCTCATAGAGTTGATGTAGATTGTGGGTCGCATCTCCACAAGACAGAAGATCTTGTTTGTCCAAAGATGAAACAGTGAGAAACTTGCCCCTGTCCGGCCCGAGATCGGTCAGCCAGTCCTGGATAGCGGGCCCAATACCGACATAACCCGGAGAATTGTCCACAATCACAGCCACTGCGCGGTTAGGCTCATCCTTCCTGATTGCTTCCAAGAAAGCTTCGCATGTCTTCTGAAGAAACTCGATGAACCAGAATGCGTGCAATTCGTCAAAGAGGATACTTGGCTTGCAGATACAGGTATCTTTGTCTTCATTCGCTGAGCCATTGAAATCATAGATCTGTGACCCGATCACATTGATCTTGTCCGGTACGAGCAAGAGGGTGCCTTCGCGAGTGCGTCTGTCTTTCGTCGACTCAGTGAGAAATCTTGGGCTGTCAAGCCCAGGCATGAACCGCCTCGCAAACAGGTCTAGGAGATTCGCGCCATGAGCCTTGCGAATCTTACTTTTTGCGTCCCGTACGGGGTGAGAGATATCCTTCCAGAACGGAGAGTCCAAGCAATCCGTAGCGTTTGTTCCGGTTATGTCGACGTCAAGAAAGAGAACCGCGTAACCTCTTTTCTCCAGCAAGATTCTCGCCAGATTCAAGGCTGCCGTTGTCTTCCCCACACCTCCCTTTCGTGACTCAACGCTGATGATTGTGCAATCATTTCTCATTGAGGTTTCCCCGCTTGGCATCCCGTTCATTTCCACCTCTCAAAATCATCGCGCTCTCGCATCCATCTGCGCTACTTGTACTAACTGCGAGAGCCAAGCACGCGTAAGGTAGATCCTCGATAAAACGCGTCGCGTCGCTTCGACCACTGTCAAGCACGATTCTTCTCCGTCTCACAGAGCACAATAGTCCCTAAATCCACAGCCTATTGTAGGGCAATGGTGGACGAAACGCAAATGATGCACTCGTGAAATGCAAGAAGCGATGAGTTTTCCCTTGACGGCGGGGCTGTGGTGTGGTATATAGATATCAAATAACACTTGTTGTGAAGTACTGAACGTGAAGTGTGAAACGTCAAAGGGCCAAAGAGAGTGCGAAGGGTTACGGGGTGAGAAAGGTATCGGATGTGAAGGGGGCTATTTGGCAAAACGAACCCAATTATCTTTGTGTTTGGGCCAGGAATGGGGATTTGGGTGGAAAACGAAGCCAAACGAAGCCAATCTTCGCGGCTGGGGCGGTTGTTTCGTATTTCGCATTGCGTGTTGGGTATTGCGGATGGTGGGTTCGGGGCAGCAAGGACGACGCGCCAAACAAAGCCAATTGCGGGGTTTGTGGGCTGACAATGCGGATTTTGGTGGAAAAACAAAGCCAAACAAAGCCAATTTTGAAACCGGGGACTGGTACGTTCCGCCCGGCGGGTTGTACCTGTCCCCGCTTTCAAACATGTCAAACAAAGCCAATTTGGGTGCGGCTGGGGGGTTGTTTGGGTTGGAAATGTTCGTTTCGATTGACGCGCGGGGTCGAACTTCTTAGCATGTGCGGTTTCGCAACCGACTATCGAAAGGATTTGGGATGGATACAGTGCTGCAGACCAACATACCCGGCACGGAGCCGGGGCGAGGCAAAGTCCGTGATATCTACGATCTGGGCGACAAGCTGCTGATCGCCGCCAGCGATCGGATCAGTGCGTTCGACGTGATCATGACCAATGGCATCCCTAATAAGGGCATCGTCCTGACGCAGATCTCGAAGTTCTGGTTCGAGTTCCTCAAGGGGACGGTCGAGCACCATCTGATCAGCGACGCCGTGGCCGATTTCCCCGCGCCGTTCTGCGACCATGCGGACCAACTGGCCGGGCGCAGCATGCTGGTCAAGAAGGTCGAGGTCCTGCCCATCGAGTGCGTCGTGCGAGGCTACCTGGCCGGTTCCGGCTGGAAGGAGTACCAGGCGAGCGGCACGGTCTGCGGTGTCAAGCTGCCGGCCGGGCTTAAGCAGTGCGACAAGCTGCCCGAGCTGATCTTCACGCCGGCGACCAAGGCCGAACTGGGCGAGCACGATGAGAATATCAGCTTCGAGCGGGCGGCCGAGATCGTCGGGCTCGAGCAGGCCAGCTACGTCCGCGATCGGAGCTTCGAGATCTTCAGCAAGGCCAGCGCGCACGCCGAGAGCAAGGGCCTGATCCTGGCCGATACGAAGTTCGAGTGGGGCGTGGTCGATGGCAAGATCATCCTGATCGACGAGGTCCTGACGCCGGACTCGTCGCGCTTCTGGCCGGCCGATAAGTACGAAGCCGGACGCGACCAGGAGAGTTTCGACAAGCAGTTCGTCCGGAACTACCTGGAAGAGATCAAGTTTGACAAGTCCGGCGCGGGCGTCGAGCTGCCGCCGGAGATCGTCGCCAAGACCAGCGCCAAGTACATCGACGCCTACGAGCGTCTCACCGGCACCAAGTTCGAATTCGCGTCCTAGAGTTCCCGGCACGATCCGCCGAGAACGGCGGAGAGCAACACGAAGGCCTATCCACACCGGCCGCCTGGCACTCGGGCGGCCGGTTTTTTTGCGCCGGAAAGTCTTACACGGATGCTACGCCGGTCGGTTAATACACTGTGAGAACCGGATGCGTTTGGGATTCTCAGTGACACCGATGGCGGCAGCCGGCAAGGGTAGAGCATAGACCAATGAAACGTGCCGAGCGAATTGAAGTCTTCGACAGACTCCGAGCGAAGCATCTGCGCTTTCTCACGGCGGTGCTCTGGCGACTCACGGGCGACCGGGAGTTGTTCGCCGAGGCGATGCAGTACGCGTTGCTGGGCCTATGGCGGCATGCCGAGAAGCTCGAAGGCGCCAGGGCGGCCGGCTACATCTACCGGATCGCGCTGAGCGCCAACTCCAAGGCGTGGCGCCAACGCGTTGGCCGCAACGGGGACATCCCCCCTGAGCGAGTGGACCCGGGCGAGTGTCCCGAGCATAGGATCGAACGAGCGGACCTTGTGGCTCAGGTCCGCCGAGCGATTGCGAGCCTGCCCCAGAGGCAGGGCAGAGCCATTGTGATGCGGTACCTCGAGCAGGAAGACTATCCGGCCATCGCGGCCCGACTCGACTGCACCGAGGCGACCGCCCGATCGCACGTGTCTAAGGCCATCGCGACGTTACGAAGCAAGCTCGCGCCGCACTGGGAAATGGGAACAGCGCCATGAATGATAAGAACGTCGACGATATCTTGAAGAAGCTGGCCAGCGATGAGATACCGACGGATATCCACGAGATCGCCGAAAGCGTTTCGCGCGATCTAAGCAGCAACGTTACGCGAATGAGACAATCGAAGCACCGTGTTTGGTGGGAGACGATTATGAGAAGCAAGACAGCAAAGCTGGCCGCGGCCGCCGTGATTGTAGCGGTCGTACTGTTCGGGGTTCTTCAGCATGGCAGCTCGATCGAGAGTGTCGCCTGGGGCGAGATCGTGCAGAAGATCCGGCAGTCGCACAATGACCACGTCGAGCAACTCCTCCTGGCCGTAGAGGCGAAGAATGCCGAGAAGGTCGAGTTCTACGCCGACATGCTGGACGAGTTCTGGCAGGGCTTGAATTGGTTGGCCCGAGCGAATTCAGATCCGCAGTTCCAAGCTCAACTGATTGCCGAGGCGCGGGCCCGGATCGAAGACCGCCGCGAGGGGCCTGACGAAGAGGGCATTGGGATGTTTTTGACTCATGCCGATGAGTTCCTCGATTGGCTGGGCAAGATCGAAGATGAGGCATGGATCGATGAGACGATGCACGTCTGCAAGCAGTTGGAGGAATACCTGGAGGAGATACGAGACGGCGCCCGATCGGAGGAATTGGGCTGGCCTTATATTGAGCACTGTGTGCCCGGCTTTCTCGCCTATTGCCAGTGGTTCGAGCAGTTGCCCTGGGACGATCCGACCCAGGTCATGACGGATGGCGTTCATCTGGCGGGGATTCAGCGCGAACTCGAAATGGCGGATCGCGAAATCCGGGACCCGATGATCCGGGGCGGCCACCGATGGGTACGGCGCGGCCTGGAGCAGGCGCAGAAGGATGCTCAAGCGCTGGCGAGCGGCGCGCCATTGACGCCGACAGACGCCGACGCCTCCGCCAGGCGATGCCGGAAGCTGGCTCAGAATCTCCACTCCACGATCGATTTGATCACGTATATGGAGATTGCCCTCTGGGATCTCCAACAGAGCGAGGGGATCGAGCACGATGAGGCTTGCCGCCGCCTGTTGCAGCGCGACCTGGCCGGTCAGGGCCCTCTGCAGGACTACCTTCTGAACCGAGTTGGCAAGTCACTGGAGTTGTGCCGGGAGATAGGGGAGGACCCCGGAACGAGATGATCGATCCGGCATCCGCGCACTGACTTGACACCGACAGGCCGTACCAGCAATGGGCGGCCTGTTTCCTTTCCTCCGCCCGCCAAATCGTTCCCACCTAGAAAATCTCCCGTCTTTTTGCAATTGGAACTGGCGGCGCGTGTCTCTATAGTGACGTTGAAGGATGGAGTGGCTTTGGAGCAGCGCAGCGATACAGCATTGGTCAGAGCGGCCTCTCAGGGGGAGCGCTCGGCGTACGCCCTGCTCGTGAAGCGACACTACAAGCCCGTCTTCCTGGTCTGCCTGGGCGTTTTGGGAGACACGCACGATGCCGAGGACGCGGCGCAGGAGACGATGATCAAGGGATTCCAGAGCATCCGCCAACTGCGCGACGCCGGCCAGTTCGGCTGCTGGATCGCCCGGATCGCGCGGAACCTGAGCATAAACTCCGTACGCAAACAGGCGGCCGCCAAGAAGACGCTCAATGACCGCATGGACGAACCGACACGAGGGGGCCGCCATGACGACGACCTCCAAGACGCAGTGACGCGACTGCCCTGGGATCTGCGGCTGCCCCTGGTGATGTATTACTACGACGGACGCAGCGTCAAGTCCGTCGCCGAGACGCTCGACATCTCGACTTCGAGTGTCTATCTGAAACTCAGAACCGCGATCAAGGAACTCCACGAGGTCCTGACCGCCGCGGGAGACCGATCATGAAAGAGACGTGCCGAGAGATGCAGGATCGAATCGCCGACTACACGCTCGGGGCTCTGGACGAGCACCAGGCCGAGCAGGTGGAGGCGCATCTGAACGAGTGCCGTCGGTGCCGGGAGTACCTCGAAGCGCTGACGGTGCAAAGCGAGGGCCTGGCGGTCTTGGGCCGAGAAGTGGACGCCGATATGGAGGCCCGCCGGGACCGGGCGCTGCAGGCGCTTGCTGAGGTCCCTGACGTTCGTTCCAGTTGTGGCCCAACCTTGTTCTGGATGGCTCGACTGGCCGTCGCGGCCGCGCTGGTGCTGGCCGTCGGCATCGCGATCGGTCGGCTCACATCGCCACAGCCGATCGATGTCGAACAGCTTCGCGCGGATTTGGAGACGTCCATCACGAGCGCCCTGAAGCCTGCCGTTGCGCAAGACGCGCAAGTGATGGTGGACGAGCGCCTGCTGGCCGCATTGGACGCGGCGAATACGGAACTCAAGGCCCAGATCGGCGCGCAGGTGCGTCGGGACTTGCAGGCCTTCGCAGCCGAGTTCGTCTCCGGCTCGGAAGTGATGGTGGACCGACGTCTAGGCGACTTGGTCCAGTTGATCGAAGCGGCGCGCCTGACGGACCGCCAGCGCGTCGCCCGGGCCTTCGAGCAGGTCGAACTGAATCGGCGTCGCGACCGAACGCAAATCGGCCGGGGCCTGCAATCGTTGGCCGTCCTGACGAACGCCGAGCCCACGAGGATCGAGAACTGACGCCGTCGCCCCTGACGACGAAGCCGATAGAAAACCTGTGAAAGGGTAGAACCATGACGCGTAGACAACGAACTGTTTTGACACTCGCCGCTCTGGCGATTCTCATGCCGGTTTCCACCGGCACGGCGCAGGTGCCCCCGACCGATCCCGAGATGTATACGATCTCGGGATCGGTCGGACTCTCGGGCGTGACGATGCAGGGCTTGCCTGGAGAGCCGGTCTCCGACAGGAATGGACATTACAGCGCCAAGGTGGACCGTGGTTGGACCGGCACCGTCACGCCAGCAAAAGAAGGCTACGCGTTTGAGCCGGTGAGCAAGGTCTACCATAATCTTATACGATCACATGCGAACGAGGACTACGCCGCCTCAATCCTGACTTTCAAGATCTCGGGTAACGTCGGTATCGCCGGCGTGAGGATGGAGGGGCTGCCCGGGGAGCCTCGTACGGACTCAGAAGGATACTACGTCGCGCAGGTCGAATACGGCTGGTCGGGGCCGGTCATGCCGCTGCGCGAGGGCTACGAGTTCGAGCCCCGTCTTCGCATGTTCAGACCAGTCACGGCGGATCTCAGCAACCAAGACTACGCAACCAAAGTGATTACCTACACTATCAGCGGCGACGTCGGCACAGGCGGTGTCAGGATGGTAGGCCTGCCTGGGCATGTGGTGTCGGCGCCTCCGGATGGCGGCTATAGCGCCACGGTGCCGTACGGATGGAGTGGCAAGGTGGTGCCGAAGAAGGATGGCTGTGGGTTCGAACCGGTCAGTCGTCTCTACGAGTCGGTGAGGTCAAATCACCGAGGCGACCACCGCGTGCGGGCTGACACCGTGGTCATCTCCGACGTCGTACAAGTGAACGGTGAACAACCTCTCAGTGGCGTGAAGGTGACGAGCGATCCGGGCGGGGCGTCCGACGTCACCGATTCGCAGGGCCGATACACAATTCGCGTGCCCAATGGTTGGACCGGCTCTCTGAGGCTGGCGAAGAAGGGGTATGAATTCCCGGAACCGCTTCGCTACACCAATGTCACGAACCATCTGATCGATGGCGAGCGCACCTCGGCATTCGACGAGCCGATCATCCCGGCGCCGCGGGCCTCGGCGATGCGCCCGCAACCGATCCTGAACACGGGTGCGGGGGAGGTGCTGATAATCCCGGCCTCCGAGGTCGATCCGAAGGCATTGGCGCAGACGCGCGAGGACATACAGGTCATGCTGGAGATCCTGCGCGAGAAGCTGAGCGAGCCTCGGACGATCATGGGTATCCTGTATGACTATGGCGATTTCTTCGGGAGTAGTCGGAACGCCGAAGCGCTCTACCTGGGGGGCTACGGCGCCCTGTTTGTGATGCGGGTGGACTTCCCCCTCTCATTTGGCGCGGCGCCACCGGTTGAGGACAACCCGGATCAGGAGGCCGACCCGGTCTGGCAACGAGCACGGCAGAAGCTCTACGCCCCGCGCGACAGAGGCCGATACGGTCGAGGAGGCGCAGCGCCGGCATCCAATGAGATGACGTTTGAGCAGTTCCAGGAGGACCTGGTCAAGGCGCTCAAGCACGCCGCCAATATCCGCCACATCGATCCGACTGAGACCATCGTCGTGACCATTGTCGGGCAGGGCGAGAGACGCGATCCGTACGGCTACGGTGGTGACAGAGGGGCGTATTCGAGCGGTTACGGCGGCAGCCGTGTCGAAGGCGGCGCGAGCTACAGCTTCCTTTACGGGGGTGCCGTCAGTTCTTCAGGAGACGCCCATGGCGCCGGCGCGGACCCCTACGGTGGAGAGTCCTCCCCGTCGCGCGGAACGGGCCGACGTCGCGGCCGGTCGCAGCCTGCGCCGATCGCACCGACTACCGTCCTGACCCTCCTGGCCCGCAAAGCCGACGTCGACGCGTTCGCCAAGGGCGATACGACCCTGGAGCAATTCCAGCAGCACATCAAGGTCTTCAGCTATTGAAGAGAACAGAGGAGCCTGCCATGAAGAAGCGAGCGGTACTACTGAGTGTGGTCCTGTGTCTTTTCTTTACCCTTATCATCTGTCCGTGCTGGTCACAAAGGCGCCGCTCACAGCCGATCAGGCGACCCCCTCAGGACCGTGATTTCCAGCGTCGTGTTGAGCAACAGCGTCTCGATAATCAGCGCCGTCTCGAGAATCGGCGAAGGTCGGAGGAATTCAAGAAGATCACCGACGAGTACGAAAACGAGGTCTATCAGGAAGTTCTGGGTGCCGACGAGGATCAATGGAAGCTCATCAAGCCCAGGTTGAAGCGCGTTGACGAATTACGCATGATGCCCGCGCTGCGTTTCTCCGTCTATGGCGCGGCCGCCGGCGCCTCTGGTGGCTCCGGCAGCTCGTCCAGCTATAGGAGCGGCAACAGTGGCGGAGGCCGCAGCGGCTACAGTTCCGGCGGCAGCTCAGGCGGCGGCTCCTCGCAGTCCTCACAGCAGGGGTATGGTGGGGGCACCGGCGGTGGCCAAGGGGGCGGACACAGCGCTGCCGGCACCGGAACCAGTAGGGGCAGTGCCGGCGGCGCCAGTGGCGGCGGCGGGGGCACCTCTTATAACTTTGGCGGCGGCGCTGAGGGAGGTCCGGCCCGACCCGTGAAGAAGCAGGTCGGCGAGTTGAGCCTGGGATGGACCTGGCATCGACCCTCGGAGGAAAAGAACGCCGACGAGTTGACGGAAGTCGACAAGGTCTGCGAGCAACTGCTCGATGCGATTGAAGCGGAGAACCCGGACCGGACCCTGACGCAGAAACGCCTCGAACAGTTGCGCCAAATCCGCCGACAGAAACTGCGCCAGTTGGAGGAGGCCCAACAGCAACTCCGAGAGGTCGTGACCCCCGACCAGCAAGTCCGACTGATCCTGATGGGCTATCTCGATGAATGAGGCGGGCAACCCGTACACGATTTGAGTTCGTCAGGTGGTCTCACCAGTAGCACGAGCACCAAGGACTCTGATGGGCTGAAGATCGCCACCAGCACGGGCAAGGGCACTTGCAGCGTCTGCGGCGACGTGACGACGATCCGGTACACTTTCGCCCTCTATCCCTACGAGCGGGAGGCGCGGTTCGTATTGGAAGACATCCGCGTTCCCAGCTTTTAGGCGTTTGCCTGGGCGGCATTTCAAGCGACTTCCTCAGGGCGGCGGCGTGCGGCGGCCGTCGCCCTGGGGTTCACTTCTTTCTCGACCCTCTTACGCCGGGTCGAGATTTCTGCAAAAAAACTGTAACGGAGGCGGTGCGCGCGGGACTGACTCTCACGAAGGCCGTGCGGCGCGGCGCTCGTACTGAGGGACCCAGAGCGGTCCGCTCCGCTGGGACAAACAGTTCGAACCATGCGAGGCGATCTCAGATAAGGAGGACAAGCCATGCGAAGTGGAATGATCAAGATGCTGTTCGTAGTCGTTGCCTGCGGAATCATGCTGCCGGCCGGACTGTGGGCCCAGGAGGACGCTAACATTCCTTGGGACCCCAACACCCATCTCGCCCCCTACCCGCATGTGTGCGCCCTGAGCACGGAGTACTACATTCCCGAGCACGGGGAGGTGGCCTGGACGTCGTTCGATCGCAGGATCAAGCTGTCGGGCAAGATCGGCGTGACCGATCCGAATCGCCTGATCGGCCTGTCGGAGAATCCGGACGATATCCTGGCTTGGGACGCCATCGGCACGCCTCTCGATTCGGCTTCCGGCGAGCAAGGGGCCCTGATCTACACGCCTCTGAAGTATGCGGCGACGATCTGGGTGCCGACCATGGAGCGGATCGTCGACCCCGTACCCTTTGACTTCTCAGTCGACCTGCGACAGGCCCCGGACGTCCCCTTCCCTACGTCGCTGAGTCGCGTGGAATGGTCGATGAATGTTTTGCTAAGCGACGCATTCGAGACTATTGACATTCCCTTTGCCGCGATGGAAGGCTGGATCGAATTGACGCCTGGACTGGAGATTCTGGTTGAGCATGCGGCTGTTGAAGACGGGAGATACGACTACCGGATGCAAGCCCGGTTCGATCCGAACGAAATTGTCTATCCGGACTACCGGCCTCGCACCGCAAGGGGACAGAAGAAGGGCTATTCCTGGCCCGGTCAGACGCCTCCGAAGGCGATCGTGGTTGGCATAGACGTTCTTGACGCCGAAGGCAACTCGGTCCACTACCAGGGCAGCGCTGGAGGGCACACCACGATTGTGACCGGCACGAATGATTCCGGCGGCCAGTTGCTTGCCACCCGAACCGAGATCGGTGTTTGTTCGGCATGCGGCGAGGCCGCTTTCATTCGCCATACGATTGCTCATGAGCCCTACGAGCAGACGGTCAGGCTGGCGATGGAGGACGTCCTGATGCCGGGTTTGTGACGGATGGACGTGCCCAGAAATCAATTCGTTTGCAGGAGGAAGCACGATGCGAGATAGAATGATGTTTCAGATGCTTACAATCATTGTGTGCGTGTGTGTCGCCGGCGCCGGTGGGGCGGCCGCGCGTGTGATCTATGTGGATGGCGCTGCGACGGGAGCAAACGATGGCTCGTCGTGGGCCGACGCGTATGTCTATCTCCAGGACGCGCTGGCCGAGGCGTCTCCGGCGGACAAGCCCATCGAGATCCGCGTCGCCCAGGGTGTCTATACGCCTGTCGATCGCAACACGCCCTTTGAGTTGTTCGATGGTGTTGTGCTGAAGGGCGGGTACGCCGGGGTGGCTGGCGTCGATCCTAACGCTCGCGACGTCGCTCGCCATACTACCGTTCTAAATGGAGACCTCAACGGTGACGATGAGGCCGGTTCCTGGATGCGCCCGGATGACAGCGCCCAGATCGTTGCCTGTAGGGAGACCGATGCCAGCGTGACGATCGATGGTTTCACCCTCGTTGGTGCAGCACGTATGGGCATCTCTATCGAGAACGGCAGCGCCACGATCCGAGATTGCACGTTCCGGGACATTGGTCTGTACGGCGTGGAGGCCTTGGACAGCCGTTTGGTGCTGGTGAACTGTCAATTCACCGAAAACAGATCGGTGGGGATCTATGGATGGAACTGCCATGCCGTCCTAACCGGGTGTGTTTTCGAGCGGAACGGAGTGGGCCGCAGCGGCAGGGTGGCAATCCTCTGTCCGAACCGTATTGGCCTGGAGGGCGATAAAATACCGAGTCATCTCGTCCTGACGGACTGCACATTCCGGGAGAACAAGGGAGAGGGTATCGAGGTCACGGGCACGTGTGATCTGACGCGTTGTTCCTTTACGGGCAATGATGGGACCGCCGTGCGTTGCTGGGGACCGGTGACGGCCCGCCGATGCACGTTTGTCGCCAACACGGGCAGTCGGGCCGGCGCGATTCAGTGCCTGAAAGACTTCACGCTGGGTGACGTCGAACCTGACTGCACGGTGCTTGATTGTGAATTCATCGGCAACGAAGGCTCTGGTGGTGGTGGAGGCGGCGCCCTCTCCGCTGAAGGGAATAGCCTGACGGCAACGCGATGTCTGTTTGCGGGAAACACGGCCGACGCATTCATGGGAGGGGGCGCGATCACTAACGGCGCCAAAGTGATGCGACTGTCCCACTGCTCCTTCACAGGGAATATGTCCCGTGGGGACGAAACGGGTTTCGTCCCCGGGGGCGTTGGCGCCGTTTCCTCCGAGGCGGTGGTTTCCCTGATATCCAACTGCACCTTCGCCGGCAATCGTGGAGAGCCCAACACGTTCGAGTTCCGCGGCGTATCCGACACTCAGATTGCATTGACTCACTGCATCGTTTGGGACGGCGCCGATCCCTTTGCAGGGGAGGTCTCGGCGGACCACAGCAACGTGCAAGGGGGATGGCCGGGCGAAGGCAACTTCGAGGCAGAGCCGTGCTTCGTCGCTCCTGGCTACTGGGACGATCGCGCGACGGACGATCCGGAGGACGACATCTGGGTGATGGGCGACTACCACCTCAAGTCCCAGGCCGGTCACTGGGATCGGGGCAGCGAAAGCTGGGTGCTCGATGACATCACCAGTCCCTGCATTGACGCGGGCGATCCGAACGGGCCGCTCGGCACAGAGCCCTTCCCCAACGGAGGATACGTCAACCTCGGCGCCTATGGGGGCACGAGCCAGGCCAGCCGATCCTATTTCGGCGCGCCGGTCTGCGAGAGCCAGATCGCCGGTGACATCAATGGCGACTGCGTCGTCGACGATCTCGATCTGGACATGCTCATGTCACACTGGCTCATGCCGGATATTGGAAAAGCCAATGTCCCACCGAGCATCACGGTCATCAGCCCTGCCGACGGCGCCGAACTGACCTCTGCGACACCGACCGTCCTCCGTGCAGAGGCGTCCGACCCGGACGGGACAATCATCGGCGTCTACTACTATGCCATTTGCCGCGACAATGGCATATTCGCACACAGCGGGATTGCTGTCGACCCAACGGACAACTGGACCTGGCAGGCGAAGCTCGTCCACCAGGGAACCTATGTGGTGTGGGCCGAGGCTATAGATGACGACGGGGCACGAACCGTCTCACCCGGGATCACGGTCATACTGCACGCGGCGGGCCAGGAATAGACGAGACAATCCACCCACGGATAACCCCATCCCCCGGGATCGATGGGCAATCGGGACGGAGGCGGCGGCCGCGGAGGTCGCCGCCTCGTTCTTGTTGGGGGCGGCACCGGTTCTGTCATTCTGAGGCGAAGCCGAAGGATCTGGCCATCGCACGAGAGGCCTGTCCTGATCGTAGCCCAGATCCTTCACTGCGTTCAGGATGACAAGGAGGGGGGGCACGCATTGGTCATAATCCGGACTGAGTTTTTTTCAGAATTTTCATTTTTCCCCTTGGTAACTTCTACAGATGTAGTAAGATACTACTACGATTGTAGAAGGAGCATCGAGAATGAAGCTGACCAAGGCGGAATGGCAAATCATGAATGCGTTGTGGGAGCAACACCCGGCGACGGCGCGGCAGGTCATGGAGCAACTGCCGGCGGGCGTCCAATGGGCGTACACGACGATCAAGACCATGCTCAGCCGACTGGTGGACAAGGAGGCCGTCAGCGAGGCCAAGCAGGGCAACACGAGCGTGTACGATCCGCTGGTTTCGCAGCGTAAGGCTCGACTCAGCGCCTTTCGGTCCCTGGTGGACCAGGCTTTTGACGGGGCGATGGGTCCGCTGGTGCATTTTCTGGCCGAGGAAGAGCAGTTGACGCCGAAACAGAAGAAGGAACTGGCCACGCTGCTGCAAGATGAGACTGCGCGCAAGGGAGAGCGAAAATGATCGAGCACCTGAATTCCATCGCGAGTGTATGGTGGGGCTGGATCGTGGCCATGTCCTGGCAGGTCGGTCTGCTCATCGTTCTGATTGCCTGTCTCGACCGTCTCATCCGGCGGTGGGCCTGGCCGCAGTTGAGGTATGCGCTGTGGTCGCTGGTCCTGATCAAGCTGATTCTGCCGCCGACCATGTCGCTGCCCAGCGGGGTTGTGCCCGAGTTGCGGCCTATGGTAGGGCAGATGCTCAGCCGGATGGATTCCAGGGAGCCCGCCCAGGGTGAGAGTCCCATTCTCCTATCCCTGCGCGCTGACATGGTTACGCCAATGCCTATGGAACCGGTGCGCGCTATCGCCATCGTGTCCAGTGGGCTGTCTGAGAGCATTGACACTGATGTCGCTCAGGAATCGTCTACACCCATCGCATGGCAAGCCTACGCGATGATGATATGGTTTTCAGGAACACTGATTCTGGGAATATGGCTTCTTGTCAGACTGCGTTCGTTCACCGGCCGATATGGGTACCAAGCGGCAGCCGCTTCACTGCCGCAATCCTTCTACAATCGAATGGCCGGTTGTGCGGAGCGTCTGGGTTTGCGGCGTGTTCCCCGAGTCGTTGTCACCAGGAGGGTTCCCACGCCCGCCGTGTTCGGGGTCTTTCGGCCCGTCTTGCTCATGCCCAAGGGCTATCTGCGCAGGCTGTCCCGCAAGGACACCGAGCACATGCTCCTGCACGAATTGGCGCACATCAAGCGGGGCGATCTGCTCATGCACAGTCTCTACATGCTGCTGCAGATCGTTCACTGGTATAACCCGTTCCTGTGGCTCGTGCGCCGGCAACTGCACCATCTGCGCGAGCTGTCGTGTGACGCGACGGTGGCCGAGTTGCTGCGCGAGCGTACACCGGCCTATCGCCAGACCCTCCTGGAGACCGCCCGGCGACTGCTGGCCACCTCGGCCGAGCCGGGCCTGGGCCTGTTGGGCCTGTTTGAGGATTCGAACCGTTTAGCTATTCGTTTGAACTGGTTGGCCAGACCAACCTGGAGGTATAAGACCATGAAACGTGCTGTCGTAGTGACTATCGTCGCCCTGATGTTCGCCTGCGTGCTTCCCATGGCGCAGGGCCAGGGCCCCATCGTTGTTCAAGAGAAGACCGAACAGAAACAGGATGACACGCAGTTGTCTCAGGAGCTGCAAGAACTACAGGCCAGGCTCGAGAAGCTGGAGATCGAGAGGCGCAAGCTCCAGAAAGAGCTTCAGGCGCTGGCCCGGTCGCGCCAGGCCGCCGGCCAGGCGACTGTGACGACCGCCCGAGCCAGAGCCGCCCGGATTCAAGCGGCGAAAGCCAAACAGAAGGCCAAACGCGTGGTGGTGTATGCCGTCAAGCCCGGTGACACGCTGGAGGCCATCGCACAAGAGTTCTACGGAAACGATGCCGGCGCAACCTCTGAGAACATCGCGCGGATCGTCAGAGCCAACCAGCTCAAGGGAGCCGAAGGGGTTCGCGTGGGACAGCAACTGACCATTCCACACCGGCCCAGCGTCGTGGGCGACCCCGAACGCGTGATCGTTATGTCCGCGCCGCCCAAGGGTGTTCCTCAACCTCCCCAGGTGTCGCAGTGGGGCCAGGCGGGCGCCGATCAGCAGTGGCAGGATTGGGCCCAGGAGATGGAAGCCTGGGGTCAGCGCACGGAGCAGTGGCAACAGAGCGAGGCGTTCAAACAGTGGGAAAAGGACATGCAGCAGTGGGGTCAGCAGCGCGAGAGCCACCAACAGATGACCCAGCAGCTTGGAGAAATCTATGGTGACCGCTATGTCTCCGCGACGATGCCGATGCCCGAGATGCCCGCCATGCCGGCTATGCCTGCGATGCCGGCTAACCCGGCTGAGGTGGTGGCGCCTGCGGCTCCAGTGACGCCGATGACTCCTGCGATGCCGCGGCCGGCGCCCAGGCCTGCCCCCTCCGTCGAACCGCGCGAGATCGTGATTCCCAAAGTCAAGCCGCCCAAGGTCAAACTCCCCAAGGTTGACGCGGTTCCCAGGGAGCCGGCAGAGACGTTGGTCCCGGCATCGAAGGGCGGCCCATGGATCGAAGCGAGCACGGAGGGCGAGTACGTTGTCAAGTCGCTCAAGCCAGGCTCTACGTGTGAGGTGACAAACCTTCTGGGTTCGGTTCGCATGACGGCGGGCAATGGCCCCAATGCCATGGTCAAGGTCATCGTCAAAGCCAAGGGCCTGTCGAAAGGGGAGGCCCAGGCGATTGCCGAGAAGGTGCAAGTCCGCATTTCGCCGAACGGCAACAAGGTGAAAATGGACGCCGTACTCCCCGACGACATCGACCAGGACCGGCGTGAGAAGATCCACGTGACCTTCGAGGTAGCGGTCCCATTCGGCGTCAATGTGCAGGTCGCTCAGAAGGTCGGCGATATCCATTTGTCTGCGCTCGACGCCCATACCCGAGTGGTGTGCGAGGTCGGAAGCATCTACACCAAGGCCCTGCGGGGCAGTGTCTCTCTCCGCACCAACGTCGGAAACATCAACATGCACGTTCCGAAAGACATCTCGGCCAAGGTGGAAGCCTCCGCCCAGGTCGGTTCGATCAATAGCGATATGCCCCTGAAGATCACCGGTGCGGCGGTCGTCCAAGCCGGTGGTGTCCGCAGCGCGCTGGGCAGCACGGCGACCGGCGTCCTGGGTTCAGGAGAGGACAAGGTCCAACTCAAGGTCAACGTAGGTTCCATCCATATCCAATCTGGCGGGACACCCATAGATCCGCTGGCGCTCTGACCCGAGCGACAATCTGGAACCTTCCTACGCATGCAGAGGCCGGGTATAGCCCGGCCTCCGCCATGCGCCGCCCCGTATTCCCAGCCTCCCATCTCTTTCTTTTCGGGAAACGCCTGCCGTCTAAGGTAAAATACACCTGCACCGCGTCATATAGGTGACGATCGATTGTCGGATAGTGTTCAGGTGACTCGGAAATGGCGGACGACAGACAACTCCTGGAAAGATTGAAACGCGGCGACAAAGACGCGCTGCGGATGATCTACGAGAGGTACCAGGAGACGTTGATTGCCCTGGCCGCCAATCTCCTCGACGATCCTACCCTGGCTGAAGATGTGCTTCAGGATGTTCTGGTCGCGCTGGTTCGGTCGGTGCACAGGCTGAACCTGCGGCGCAGTCTCAAGGCGTATCTGGCGACGGCCGTGGCCAATCGGACGCGCGATTACTATCGCAGAAAGCCGCGTCAGCAGGTTGTCTCAATCGACGCGGCCAGGCATCTCGCCGCCGGTGACAAAGGGCCTGTCCAGATGGTCATCAGTAGCGAGCAGATGCAGCGAGTTCGCTTGGCTGTGACGAAACTGTCTTACGAACAGCGCGAAGCCGTCATGTTACGCCTGCACGCGGACATGAAGTTCAGGGAGATCGCGGAGGTCCAGAAGGTCTCGACCAAGACCGCTCTGAGTCGTTACCGCTATGGTCTAGATAAGCTTCGCTCAATGCTAAACGGTGAGGTCCACGATGAGTCCGAATGATCCGATGGAACACTTCGTAAAGAAACTGAGTTACAGACTCAGCCCCGAGGCACGGGACCGTGTGCTTCGAAAGGCCTGCGGGGCGATGGACGAAATGGAAACACCGGCGCCGACTTCGGGTCGGCCCCGCATATGGAGAATAACCATGAACACTAAAACGGGAAAACTCGCTCTGGCTGCTGCGGCGATCTTGATTGTGCTCGGCGGCGTCACCCTCTGGCCCTCAGGCGATCCCAAAACGGGTCAGTGGTGGTTGGGCCCGCCCGCCGCCTGGGGACAGGAGATCCTCACGTCGCTCGATAGCATAGAGGCCATTGTGTATCGACAGTGGTACGGTTATAGCAGTGACTATGAGCCAGCCGGAATGAGCCAGAACTACGAGATTCGCTTCAACGCGAAGGATCGGTATCGACGCGACCGCTACGACGACGGTGTTAATGTCATGAACGTCCAATGGGTCATCCCCGATGGCAATGGCGTGACCATGACCGAAGTCTCTCATCAGTATGAGTGCTATTTCACCCGGGAGAACGAAGCCTACGGTTTTGTCGAGGACTTCATGGAACACCTGCGCTTCTATGTGAATCTCTTGGACAAAGCCGATCGTCTTCTGGAGACGGAGGTCTTCGATGGACGCGAGTGCGTCGGTTTCGAAATCAGCACCGCTCGATATGGAGACAATCCCGAAGGGTGGTTCAATCGTATCTGGTTTGATGTTGAGACCAAGTTGCCGATGCGCATCGAGCGTCACAGAGGCAACTCGGGCATCGATGCCAGTCGAACGCGGATCACGATTCACGATCAGTTTGAGTACTTCGCTGAGGTGCCGACTGATCTGTTCGTCCCCGCGATTCCGGAGGGCTACGTCAACGCTCACCCGGATGATATTCGCGCCGCCAGGAACGCCGAGGCGAAGAGTGAGATGATCTTGGCCGATGTGCCCGAAGGGCTCAAGGAAAAGGTCATAGTTGCCCTGAAGCATATCGAGACCGGCGCTTTCCGGAAAGGCGGTACTCGAGTGTGCTTCTCGCGAAGCATCTGGCGTGAAGACGTTTTCAGCAACGACGCGGTCCTGCAAACCAAGTGGCACGTTACAGGCGGCGGGCTACCCGATGCTCCGTTCGAGCCCAACGATGAGTTTGTCTCCGAGGAGACGAAGGTGGATTTTCGGAACCGGAGTTTCGCGATCATCGAGAATAGATCCCGTCATCCGATGTCTCGCATTCTCTTTGTTGCCGGTCTCATCGACCGGGCCGATCGGTGTCATCCGTCCGCCGAGATCGATGGGGTCGAGTGCTATGGCTTCGAGATCAGCGCTAAAAAGTACGGCGACAATCCCGACGGCATGATCCACCGCCTCTGGTTCGACGCCGAGACGGACTTGCCCATACGCATGGAATTCGAGATGGTTTCGCAGAGTTCAGGGCAGACCGTGATTCAGACGAGAGACCGATTCGACTGGAATCCCGTGCTCCCGGACGACTTCTTCACCCCTCAAATCCCACCGGACTTCACTTCAGCGACCGATTGACTGCCAGTGGCACTGCTCATGGCGACTGTTCCAGGTCGGGTCGTTTGGCCCGGCCTTTGTCATGCGCTCTGCGAGAGCCTCTTGTACCTGACGGGAGCGTTGGACTAGAATTGGTCTCGGTATTCCCATCTGAATGGAGAAAGGGGTTGTGGTGTTATGGGAAGAGACGATCGAGTTCGAGAGGCCGGGGCATTCATGTTGCTGCTTCTCGGGATGGGATTCTGGCTGCCCTCCGTGTCACATGCGTTCGATTACGCCATCGGCGCGGACCTTTCGTTTCTCAAGCAGGCCGAGGGTCGGGGGACGGTCTTCAAGGACGCCGGCCAGGCCAAACCGGGCTTGCAGATTTTCAAGGATCACGGATATAACTGGATTCGCCTGCGGCTGTTCCACACGCCCACGCGCTTGCCCAACGATCTGGAGTACACCATCGCGCTGGCGCAGGAGGCCAAGAAACTCGGATACAGGTTCCTGTTGAACTATCACTACTCCGATACCTGGGCAGACCCGGCCCATCAACGGATCCCCAAGGCCTGGGAGGGCAAGTCGCACGCCGAACTGGTTCGCGCCGTGTTCGAGTACACGCGCGATACAGTCGCGGCCTTTCGAGACGCCGGCGCCATGCCCGACATGGTCCAGGTTGGCAACGAGATCACTCCCGGCATGCTCTGGCCCGATGGCAAGCTACCGGAGAACTGGGACAACTTCGCCGAGTTAGTCGAGGCCGGTATCGACGGTGTGGAAGCGGGCCGAGGCAGTGCCCAACATCCGCTGATCATGATCCACATCGACAAGGGCGGCAGCAAGGCCAGGACGAAGGCGTTCTTCGACAAACTGAACTCGTATGGCATCGACTACGACGTTATCGGGCAGTCCTACTACCCCTGGTGGCACGGCACACTGCTCGACCTCCGCGAGAACCTGATCTTCATGGCCAATACGTATCAGAAGGACATCATCCTGGTGGAAGTGGCCTACAACTGGCGACCCGCTGAGTACAAGGGCAAGCCGGCCCCATTCCCCGAGACCCCCGAAGGGCAGCGTCAGTTCCTGGAGGAGGTCCATCGAATGGTCCTGAGCACGCCTCATGACCGAGGTAAGGGCGTCTTCTGGTGGGAGCCGGCGGTCACGGGCGGCCTGCGCCGTCGGGGCATGTTCGACGACGAAGGCAACGCTCTACCCGTCGTCACCGTCTTCGACAGGTTCACCAGAAAATGAGCGGGGAGCAATGGGGTAGCGGAGGAGCCGCAAAACCGTGGCGGATCTTCAGACAACCTCGTGCGAGAGCCGGGAGATGCTTGGCCCGCGACGGCGCCGAATAGAAAGGCGATTAAGGCTTGACAGTCGGCGGACAAATCTGTTTAATAGGCCGCTTTAAGGGCGATTAGCTCAGTTGGCTAGAGCGCACGGATCACACCCGTGAGGTCACTGGTTCGAGTCCAGTACCGCCCATTTGCAAACCAGTACTTTTGCGTTTGCCCCGATAGGCTGCTTTTTTGGCCTTCAACTGCTTTTCCCAATCCGCTTCGATGCCTTCTGTCTCAGGGCCGTAGTAGTCTGAGTTATCACCCTTCATAAACCGTGCTCCCTCGGTGAACCGCCCATATATCTCGTACTCGAAGACTCTCGCCTTCACGTTGCGAACATACACACCGAAAGGGCGGCCGTTCTCATCGACACCATCGAACATTTGGTCAATGAGGTACTTTCGGTTCTGCCAGGGCATTTCGTCCATCGTGTCGAATCCGCTGAACACGTTGGCCCAAGTCCTTCGGACCCGCTCGGCCTTTGCCAGGTACTCTTCCGGCGACAACATGGAGGCCAAACGGTCTTCCTTCTCGTGTAGCTCGCTTTGTATCGAATCCATGCGGATGTCCAGGGCTTCCACTTTCCGGTTTGCAGCTTCGATGATGGAATCGGTCAGCTTGTTAGCGCCGAGCAATCGGCTCACGATTGTGTCCTTGTTCTTCTCGTACTTCGATAGGGAGCTATTGAGGCTCCTTATGTCGTCCTCAAGAGACTTGCGGGCTTTGGCGTCGGGCAGGAACTCTGCAATCGCTTCCTGGTAGGCTTTCTTGTCACCGCCGAAGAATACAAAGCACTCTTTCAAAACAGCGGCGTCGATATGGTCCACCCGAATCATCTTGATCCCGGTGCATCCATTTCTCTGTATGGAGTCATGGCTGTAATAGGAAATACCCGACTTAGTTTTCGACCACGTCCGCAGCTTCTTCCCACACTCGGCACAATAGATGTCGCCACTCAGCAGAAACCTTTTGGGCTTGCGGTTGGGGGCCACCTTACGCTTGTCCATGAGCTTGACCACAGCCTCTTCCGTAGCCTTATCCACAATCGGCTCACATCGAAACGTAAACACCTCGCCATCGAAATTGATCGTGTGAGTGTCACCTAGTCCGTATCGCAAGTGACGCCTGACATTAGGAGGGGTGTGAGGCAATTTCCCGGTATCTCTCTGCTTAATCTGGTCGCATATGTCTTTGAGTGTCGTTCCATCTAAATACTGCTTGGCAACAAGACGCCACTCTCTGACCTCTTCATCGAATGCCTTGCCGTTTCGCTTGAGCTTGAAAATCTGGTCGTGTTCATCCCAGTATCGAGCAATTGGTTGTCCGGCCAATCCTATCCGTGGATCGCCTCCGGCCAGCTTCTTCTTCATGCCTCTCTTGACATTGGCGATCAGGTCTTTCCTGTACTTGGCGGCTATGCCTATATTCAGCAAAGACATAATATCATCGTTGTCGGAGTTGAAACCATCCTGCAATCCGATGATCTTGATGCCAGCGTTCTTGAGGCCGAAGAAACTGGCCACACCTGTTTCTATATCACGAGTGAAACGGTCAGCGTGCCAGACAATCACCACCTCAAACTTACCCGCAATCCCGTCCCTAAACATCTCCTGGAAGGCGTCTCGCTTTTCAACGGTCTTGCCGCTTATACCCTCTTCCGCATAAATCTTTGTGGTAGTATATCCGTCTCGGTCACATCGTGCTCGGATTGACTCGGCTTGGGAGTCTAAGGAGTATCCTTCGACTTGATCTTTGGAGGATACTCGGATGTATCCCGCTGCTCTTGGCTTGCGTTTTGCTGCCATGCCTGCTCCATTTCCTGCCTGTAGAAAAAACAAAACGGGGCGACTGACTAGCCGGGCAGGCAAACGAGTCTGATACTGGGGATCAATCCAGCACCTTTTGTCGCCCCGATGATTTACTGTATCACATTTACAAGGTTTCTGAAAAAGCAGTCAGTGGGGCAGGGAGTACAAAACACCCCACTGACCACAACGAAAGGTGGTGGCTTGGACCACGTCCAAGCCACCGCACTATGGATCTGAAACAAAAGAGTGGTGATGGGGGAAGTTGAGAAAACCCACCACCACTCCCAATGAAACAAAAGAGCGGCCGATGGCCAAAGCGATTGAAAAACCACCGACCACTCCCAATGAAAGGAAAATGGACCGACCAAACCGGCCCATGGAGCGAAATACGCATCAAACTGGCTCTATCATAGCCCATTGCATCCCGATTCTAGCCACGGACAGCCCATGTAGTGGGCGAACGGCTACAAACCCACACCCTAGCTAGCCCCCTTGGGCGAACGGGCCTTTCGGACCTTCTGTACCTGTCAAGCGGGCGTGGGACCGCCTTGTAGCAGCAGAATTCGCCGCAAACGCCTTCTGAAGGGGACGGCATGTGGGACCGGGATGGTAGGGGAC